>Oklahoma_p2__coassemble_2235_pt1 | contig 9702 bp, 8 predicted proteins | sample Oklahoma_p2__metabat2_low_PE_026 | metagenome-assembled genome bin Oklahoma_p2 | reverse complement strand
ACCACACCCTGGTGCTGACTCTGGAAAAACCGGACAGCGGCATCACCACCGTGCTGGCTCAGTGGTATGCCGCTCCCTGTAAGGAGAGCTTTTTCACCCAGCAGAAGGGGCGCTATGGCCTGGAGATGAAAACCACCCTCTACAACGGCCCCTATGTGATTAGCCTCTATGAGTCGGGCAAGGAGATCCGCCTGCGCCAGAATGCCAACTACCATTCTGACCAGCCGGCGGTGCTGTATGGCGCCAACATCGCCCTGGGCTGTGCCGACCCGTTGGCGGCCTTTGCCGAAGGGGATAGCTTCTATGCGCCGGTGCCCCGGCAGTCGTCGGTGACACTGAAAAAGGCAGCCATCACCGAGTATGCCGATACCACCTATGCCCTGGTGGTGAACACAGACCGCAGCCTGCTGGGGAACGAGTCCATCCGCCAGGCGCTCTGTGGGGTGGTGGACCGGGAGGCCATTGCCGGGGTGCTGCCCGAGGACCAGAGCATCACCACCGACCTGGTGCCCGAAACCGCCAGCGAGCGCACTCTGGACTACCGGGAGACAGCCGGTTCCTGTGCGGCATTGACCCTTTCCGGTGAGGCCCGGGCGCTGTTCCGGGCGGGACTGGCTGCCGAACGGGAGCAGAAACTGCCCTTTACCGAGCTGCTGCTGCCCGATACCCAGACCGACCGCCAGGCCGCCGGACTGATCCAGGGTAGCTGGCAGAACCGTCTGGGCGCCAGCATCAATGTGCGACCCTTGCCCGAGGAGGATCTGTGGCAGCGGGTGCGCGCCGGGGATTACGATATGGCACTTCTTGCGCTGTCCGACTCCACTGCCATGGGGCTGCTGGAGGATTTCTCCCAGGATAGTGACCGCTATTCCACCGGCTGGCAGTCAGAGGAGTACGAGGCCCTGCTGGAACAGGCGGCAGCCGAAACCGGCGAGCAGGCGGTACACACCCTGGCCCGGGCAGAACAACTGCTGCTCCAGAGCGGGGTGGTACTGCCCCTCTACACCTCGATGAGCCACTATGCCGTCTCCACCGAGGTGCAGAATGCCTGGATCGACCCCGGCGAGGGGATCATCTACCTCAAGTACATCACAAAATCATAACCAGAGCAGCACCTACCGGCAAGGGGGTGCTGCTTTTTTGCCCTTCGGGGCAGGGACTGTGCAATCTGTGGTATAAATGAGGTAAAACTTTAAGGAAACTGTGGATTTTCTCGGGGGGGTAAAATGTTATACTTGAATCAAAGGGCGAAGCAGAGGGCGTAAGGTGCGATTCACCTGGTTCGCTGTTCTCTTCGTCGGATATACAGGTTGGAGGTGTGCGTATGAAACGAGATCATACCGAGATGCTGGCGGTGCTGCGAAAGGCTTCCATGCTGCAGGTGGCCGGCAGCGCTCTGAGCTTTGCTGTGGAGTTTGTACTGATGCTGGGCTATACCTTCCTGCTCCAGTCCCGGATCCCACCTTTCCCATACCTTGGGTTGATAAATGGCATCGTGGGGATCTCAACGATCTCCTACTGCTTTACCCTGATCCAGGGAGCCTGGGCAATTGACCAGACAGTGGATCAATTTGGAAAAATGGACGCTGCAGATGCCGGGGCCGGGCTGGAAGAGATCAGCCGGAAAGCCCAGACAGCCAGGGAGGGGATCGTGCAGGGGTTTAAGTTCCGGCTGCTGGCACATACCGTGTTCGTCGCCATTGAATTTGTATTTGCGCATACTGTCTATACAGCGGCGGTGTATCTGGTTTATCTGCTGCTCTATCAGATGGGAAAGGCAGTCCAGAATCGCTTCCAGAAGAAACTGCAGGAGCTGCTTGCCTAAAATGGAAGGCAGCTGTGATGATGCACAGGAGGTGACACCGAATGGAGAAACGGAATGAGAGAAAGGCCGACCTTCTCCGGCAGGCGGGGCAGCGGCAGCTGATGGTTGCCGTTGGGAGTTTTCTGTTCCTGATTGCCTATCTGTTCCTGTTGAGCCAATGGGTCATGCCGCAGTTGGCAGCGCTGCCAAGCAGCGGCTGGCTGATGAGGTTTGTTTTTATCGTCTGCACCTGCAATTATACCGAGCAGCTCTATCTGGCCGGAGTGCTGTCCAATCAGAGCAATCAGTTGTCCGGAAAGCCGGGTGATTGGGCAGAGCGGCTGACCGCCCTTGAACAGAAGCGCAAAGAGGGGCGGCAAGTTGGCCGAACCCTTTCGGTTCTATCGCTGGTGGGAACTTTGGCACTGGTGGTGGCCGAACTGGCGGTGGCTGGAACATTCCGTGCGGGGCTGTTGGTTGTGCTGCAAGTGCTTGCGGCAGCTTGCTGGAGATGGGCAGCAGTTCGGTTTGAATGCGCACTGGCGGCGGTTTTATCCGACGAGGAAAGCCGGCGGCAGGTGGTATAGAAAAAGCGGCGGCGGGGAACTCCCACCGCTGTTTTTTATTTTCGGGAAGCCCTTGAATCGGGGCAGGGGGAAAAGGCTGCTTTTTGTGAGATTTCACACAGGGGCAAAATTTTCGGCCCTTTCTTTGGCAGTCAGAACTATACATCATGTATTTTATTTCAGAGCTATCATCAATTTTGTGGAGAAGTTGGTGGAAAGCAGTGCATAACTGCCCAATAATCCACAAACAGTTTTCCACCACCTCCCGATTCGGCGGTTCAAAGGTGGGGGCAGGGGGCTGCGGTTTAGGTACAATGCCAAACAGCCGGGCGGTTCTGTGACTTGACTCTATTGACAGAATGGGGTCGGGTGGTTACAATATATAAAGGAAAAGGCACTATATATTGTGTGATAGCTGCCTTAAATTCGACAGATATTGTACTTAACGGATAAAATGACGGAATATTACAAAGTGAGGAGCAACGCAGCATGCTTAGAATGATCATCAAGCGGGACGGACGAGAAGTTGCCTTTGACCGGGTAAAGATTGCAGATGCCATCTACAAGGCAGCTCAGGTGCTGGGCGGCAATGACTACGAGATGGCACAGGATCTGGCCCAGAAGGTCGAGGACTATGTGGAGGCCACCATCCAGGGCCACACTCCCACCGTGGAGGAGGTCCAGGACGCAGTGGAGCACACCCTGATCGAAAACGGCCATGCCCGCACTGCCAAGGAATACATTCTGTACCGGGCAGAGCGCACCCGGGTGCGGGAGATGAACACCCGCCTGATGAAGACCCTGGAGGACCTCACCTTCAAGGACGCTGTGGACAACGATGTCAAGCGCGAGAATGCCAACATCGACGGCGATACCGCCATGGGCACCATGCTCAAGTACGGCTCCGAAAGCGCCAAGCAGTTCTACGAGATGTATGTCCTCAATCCCCGGCATGCCAAGGCGCACCGGGACGGGGATATCCACATCCATGATCTGGACTTTCTCACCCTGACCACCACCTGCTGCCAGATCGACATCGTCAAGCTCTTCAAGGACGGTTTTTCCACCGGTCATGGCTTCCTGCGGGAGCCCAACGACATCCAGAGCTACTCGGCCCTGGCCTGCATCGCCATTCAGTCCAACCAGAACGATCAGCACGGCGGCCAGAGCATTCCGAACTTTGATTACGGTATGGCCATTGGTGTAGCCAAGACCTACTCCAAGCTGTACACCAAGAATCTGGCCAAGGCAGCCGAGATCCTGGAGGGCAAGTCCGATCTGGAGGAGAGCTTCAAGGAGATCAAGCGGAAGGTCTATGCCGAAAGCGGCGTCAAGCCCCGGCTGGAGGCCAGCGAGGAGTACTGCCGCCTGGAGGCCCCCTATCTGGCTGAGATCGTGGGCGAGGAGGCAGTGGAAAAGCTGCAGAAGTTTGCAGTGAAGTACTCCGAAAAGGAGACCGATCGCGCCACCTACCAGGCCATGGAAGCCCTGGTACACAACCTCAACACTATGCACTCCCGGGCCGGTGCCCAGGTGCCCTTCAGCTCGATCAACTACGGCACCGACACCACCCCCGAGGGCCGGATGGTGATCCGCAACATTCTGCTGGCCGAAGATGCCGGTCTGGGCAATGGCGAAACCCCCATCTTCCCGATCCACATCTTCAAGGTCAAGGAGGGTATCAACTACAACGAGAGCGACCCGAACTACGACCTGTTCAAGCTCGCCTGCCGGGTATCGGCCAAGCGGCTGTTCCCCAACTTCTCCTTCCTGGATGCCCCCTTCAACCTGCCCTACTACAAGCCGGGTGACTACAACACCGAGGTGGCCTACATGGGTTGCCGCACCCGTGTGATGGCCAATGTCTATGACCCCACCCGGGAGCTGACCTGCGGCCGCGGCAACCTGAGCTTTACCTCCATCAACCTGCCCCGCATCGCCATCAATGCCCATGGCAATGTGGAGTGGTTCTTCGAGGAGCTGGAGCGCAAGGTGAACCTGGTGATCGAGCAGCTGCTGGAGCGCTTCAAGATCCAGTCTGCCAAAAAGGTGCGCAACTACCCCTTCCTGATGGGTCAGGGCGTATGGCTCGACTCAGAAAAGCTCTCGCCGGATGACAGCGTGGGCGAGGTCCTCAAGCACGGCACCCTCACCATCGGCTTCATCGGCCTGGCCGAGTGCCTCAAGGCGCTCATCGGCAAGCACCACGGCGAAAGCAAGGAGGCCCAGAACCTGGGTCTGGAGATCGTGGGCTATATGCGCAAGCGCATGGACGAGGAGGCCCAGAAGACCGGCCTCAACTTCTCGCTCATCGCCACTCCGGCCGAGGGTCTCTCCGGACGCTTTGTGCGCATGGACCGGAAAAAGTACGGCGAGATCCCCGGTGTCACCGATCGGGACTACTACACCAACTCCTTCCATGTGCCGGTGTACTACGAGATCAACGCCTTTGAAAAGATCCGTCTGGAGGCGCCCTACCATGCCCTTACCAACGGCGGTCACATCAGTTACATCGAGCTGGACGGCGATCCGCTCAAGAACCTGGATGCCTTTGAGGCAGTGGTGCGCTGCATGAAGGAAAGCGGTGTGGGCTATGGCTCCATCAACCACCCGGTGGACCGGGACCCGGTGTGCGGCTATACCGGCATCATCGATGAGGTATGCCCCCGGTGCGGCCGTCGGGACGGCGAAGGGGTCAGCCTGGAAAAGCTGCAGAAACTGGGGCTGTACCGCAATATGAACGCAGATACCATCGGCTACCACGGCGACCAGTTTGAGGAGGCAGACCGCCGCCCCAATCCCCTGGGCTGCTGTGGCCGCTGACCGAATATACACAAACCAACCACGGCACATCGCCGCGACCATACAAGGAGGCAATTACTATGAGCGAAAAGGACATCATGATTGGCGAGGGCGTAAAATTTGAGCGGATCCGTCGGATCACCGGTTACCTGGTGGGCACACTGGATCGTTTCAACAATGCCAAGCGTGCAGAGGAATCCGACCGTGTAAAGCACTCGGTTTCCACCGGCCTGGAGCGCATCTGAGGCCATAGCTGATCAGCAAAACCGGGGGACGGACTTTCCGTCCCCTGTTTTTATCCAAAGATTGTGAGGAGGAAGAGTATGATTCGAATTTGCGGTGTAGTCCGGGAGTCCATCGTGGATGGGCCGGGGCTGCGGTTTGTATTGTTCACCCAGGGGTGTCCGCATCACTGTCCGGGCTGCCATAATCCCGAAAGCCATTCCATGGACGGCGGCTACGATGTCACAGCCGAAAAGGTGCTGGAGGAGTTTCGCAAGAACCCGCTGCTCAAGGGCATTACCCTGTCGGGGGGCGACCCCATCGTCCAGGCCGGGGAGTTGGTGGAGGTCTGCCGGGGTGTCCACGCCCTGGGCAAAGATGTGATGACCTACACCGGTTACACCTATGAGGAGCTGCTGGAGATGCAGAAGACCGATGACGGCATCCGCCAGCTGCTGGAGGAGACCGACACCCTGGTGGACGGCCGGTTCGTTCTGGCCCAGCGGGATCTGACCCTGATCTACAAGGGCAGCCGCAACCAGCGTGTGATCGATCTGAACCGCACCCGGGCCGAGGGGCACATCGTGCTGGACCCGGTGGAGAAGGAGAACCTTCGCCCGGAGGAATAAGCGCCGGAAAGCCCGGAGCGGGCAGCAGACCGGAGAGAGGAGAAGCGTATGACTGTGTCCTTCCGCCCCCTGGCCTTGGGGGAGGTGCTGGGGCTGGGCCGGAGCATTGTCCGGGATTTTCACCCCTATGAGCTGCGGGGCTATCGCTATGCCCGTCGGGATATCCTGCGGGGCCGGGCGGTGGCGCTGGCTGTCACGGTGGGCGGCGCCTATGCCGGCTACCTGATCCACGAAAAACCCGACCGGCAGGGGCTGCTGCGCATTGCCTACCTGGCCACCGAACCCCGGTTCCGGGGGCAGCACATCGGCGAACAGGCCCTGGCACTGCTCCGGTGGCGGTACCCCCGGAGCACCATCTACTTTGAAGTGGAGGACCCTGCCTTTGCCGAAAACGAGGAGGAGCGCCAGCTGATGGAGCGGCGCATCGGGTTCTACCGGCGGTGCGGCTTTTCGCTGCTGCGGTTCCGGCTGGAGGCCGGGCCGTGGCATCTGGGCTGTATGGCCAGCGATCCCGCCCGGGAGGAATGGCTGCGCCGGCTCTACCGGGAACGGTGGAGCCCCACAGCGGTCCGGGCCTGAGCAAAAAATCCAAAAGAGGACCAGCAGCAATCGGGCTGCTGGTCCTCTTTTTCTGCAGGAACGGCTGCAAAAAATCCCCTGGGACAAATTCAGCTTGAAAACCCCGGCACAGATTGGTAAAATAGAAGCAGGTGCCGGGGCGGCTGTTCCGCTCCCCGGCAAAGCCATACGATTCAAACACCCGTGAGAGGAGAGACTGTCGTTATGCCGCTTGTAACAACAACCGAAATGTTCAAAAAAGCGTACGAGGGCGGATATGCCATCGGCGCATTCAATGTCAACAATATGGAGATCATCCAGGGAATCACCGAGGCTGCCGCTGAGGAGCGCGCCCCGCTGATCCTGCAGGTATCGGCCGGCGCACGCAAGTATGCCAAGCATGTGTACCTGACCAAGCTGGTGGAGGCTGCCATTGCCGACACCGACCTGCCCATCGCCCTGCATCTGGACCACGGCGCCGACTTTGACATCTGCAAAGCCTGCGTGGACGGCGGCTTCAGCTCGGTGATGATCGATGGTTCCAAGTACAGCTTTGAGGACAACATCGCCCTGACCCGCAAGGTGGTGGAGTACGCCCATGCCCACGGTGCCGTAGTCGAGGGCGAGCTGGGCACCCTGGCTGGCATCGAGGACGATGTGCACGTCAAGGCCGATGATGCCCTGTTCACCCGCCCGGAGGAGGTGGAGGAGTTCGTCACCCGAACCGGTGTAGACTCGCTGGCCATTGCCATCGGCACCAGTCACGGCGCCTTCAAGTTCAAGCCTGGCACCAAGCCCCAGCTCCGCTTTGACATTCTGGAGGAAGTGGGCCGTCGTCTGCCCGGTTTCCCCATCGTTCTGCACGGCGCTTCGTCGGTGCCGCAGGAATTTGTCGCCGAGGTCAACAAGTACGGCGGCAATATGCCCGGCGCCATCGGTGTTCCGGAGGAGATGCTCCGACAGGCTGCCCAGATGGCTGTCTGCAAGATCAACATCGACTCCGACCTGCGTCTGGCCATGACCGCAGCCGTGCGCAAGCACCTGGCCGAGCATCCGGCTGATTTTGACCCCCGCCAGTACCTCACTCCGGCCCGGACCGCCATCAAGGAAATGGTCCGCCACAAGATCGTGGATGTGCTGGGCTGCGCCGGAAAGGCATAACCCCACCCCGGTATCATGCCCTGAAAATGATCCCCCTGTTCCGCTGGAAACAGGGGGATTTTTTTGCCCTCAAAAGAGTGGAAAACCTTGATCCCATGCGGAAAATCCCTCTTTTTCGGAGAGGAAAACGAGGCGAGGCACTGCGTCGGAGAACTGGAAATACCAGGGAATTTTATAGCAAAGTTACATAAAGTTCTGAAAAATGAACAAACTGTTTGCAGCAGATTTCACATAAATCAAAAATATTGAAGTTTTGGTGTAATTTAGCTGGAAAAAGTGAATATTTCACACATAAGATGGGCAAAATAACGGCAAACACTGGGAAAAACCCAAAAGGATTTCCAAAGGCTGGAAATCAAATCCGCCGGGATTTTCTTGACAAGGCAAAACAGGATCTATATAATGTGGGAAGTTCTGAAATGCCGGCTGATTCCGGCCCAGGCAAATAAGAAGGAGATGTTTATGGATAACTTCAGGCAAAAAGCCTCTGAGGCTGTTGCTGCCCTGCGCAGCCGGTCCTTTCTGGTCACTATGCTGGCGGCGTTCACCGGATTCCTGACCCTGTGGATCACGCTGTCCGCTGATGCTGTCTATATTCGGGATAACGGTCAGCTGCAGCTGGTCTACACCACCCGGAATACGGCTGATGCCATTCTCTCGGAGCGGGGGATCGTGACAATGGCCTATGACGAGGTGGACTTTTCCGGCTTTGATCTGCGCGGAGCCATTCCGGAGATCGAAATCACCCGGGCCTTTGATGTGACACTTACAACCGATGCAGGCAGTATGCTGGTCAAGACCACCGGCGGCACGGTGGGCGAAGTGCTGGATGCCAACGGCATCGCATATGACGAAAACGATATTATCAACTATCCGCCCAGCATGTATGTGCAGCCGGATGACGAGATCGTTTACCAGGAAGTGGTGGTGGAGCAGTCGGTGGAAGCGGAAGCCATCGAGCATGAAACGGAGTACCGTGGTTCCAGCCTGCTGCCCCGGGGACGCACCCGTGTGATCCAGGCAGGCTCCAACGGCGAGCGGGAGCTGACCTACAACAAGACCATTGTGGACGGGGAAGTGACCCGTACCGAGCTGGAGAGCAATGTCATCACCGAACAGCCGGTGACCGAAATCATTCTGCAGGGTACTGCCGATCCGGTTTCCCCGCTGGACTTCGGCTATCAGCTGGGGGCTGACGGCACCCCGGTCAACTATGCCTACAAGCTCACCGATCAGGTGGCAACCGGCTATTCGGCCCGGAGCGGGGCCTGGGGTGCCAGCGGCATGACCCTTTCCTACGGATATGTGGCAGTGGACCCTGCCGAGATCCCCTATGGCTCCAGGCTCTACATCACCACCCCGGACGGGAGCTTTGTGTACGGCTATGCAGTTGCAGCCGATACTGGAATCGGTCTGCTCAACGATGTGATCGATGTGGACCTGTTCTATGAAACCTACACCGAAAGCTGCCTGAACGGCCGGCGGACGGTGGATATCTATGTCCTGGCCTGACCCAGGGCAGAGGCGGAGCGGAGAAGATCTGCTCCGCTTTTTTATTTTTTCGCAGAAACGCAAAAAACCTGTTGACAAAACCGCCATGGTTTGCTATTATAATAAGGTAACTTAACGATATGCGGATATGGCGGAATTGGCAGACGCGCTAGATTCAGGTTCTAGTGGTAGCAATACTGTGCAGGTTCAAGTCCTGTTATCCGCACCAGAAAAAATGAGACCAGTCGAAAGACTGGTCTTTTTTTCTGGCACTGTGACTTGCGGGGCAAGCCGCCGCCTGCGGGCGGGTATTCCCGTTCGCTTCGCTCACTCAAATGTGGTAGGAACCTGGTTCCCCCTGACCCCCTCCGAAAATGCGGCCTTTTTTGGGGCGCTGACACTTAGGCTTTGTGTGCCGCATTTTTCCACAGGGGGGCTTAGCCCCTATGTGGCAGTTCACAACCCCATA
>Oklahoma_p2__coassemble_2202_pt1 | contig 9835 bp, 7 predicted proteins | sample Oklahoma_p2__metabat2_low_PE_026 | metagenome-assembled genome bin Oklahoma_p2 | reverse complement strand
CGCCACCGGCCCGCTCACCTCCGAGGCCTTTTCCGCCGCCATCGGTGAGCTGATCTCGGCGGAGTACCTGAGCTTCTTCGATGCCGCCGCCCCCATTGTGGAGGCTTCCAGCATCGATATGGATAAGGTGTTCTTTGCAGCCCGGTATGGCCGGGGAGACGATGACTACATCAACTGCCCCTTCGACAAGGAGGGCTATGAAAAGTTTGCCGAGGAGCTTCAGAACGCCGAGAGCGTGGAGCTCAAGGAGTTTGAAAAGCGGGAGTTCAAGGTCTACGAGGGTTGTATGCCCATCGAGGTCATGGCGCGCCGGGGCGCCGATACCATGCGCTTCGGCCCCCTCAAGCCGGTGGGTCTCCGGGACCCCAAGACCGGCCACCGCCCCTGGGCAGCGGTTCAGCTGCGCCGGGAAAATGAGGCTGGAACCCTCTACAACATCGTCGGCTTCCAGACCAACCTCAAGTTCCCGGAACAGAAGCGGGTATTCTCGATGATCCCCGGCCTGGAGCATGCTGTCTTTGCCCGGTACGGTGTGATGCACCGCAATACCTTTATGAATTCGCCCAAGCTGCTGAATGCGGACTTCTCCCTGCGCAGCGACCCACGCATCTTCTTTGCCGGCCAGATGACCGGTGTGGAAGGGTATATGGAGTCGGCTTCGTCGGGGCTGATCGCCGGCCTTGCCATGGCACGGCGGCTGCAGGGGCTTCCCCCGCTGGAGCTGCCCGAGACCACCATGCTCGGCGCCCTGACCCGGTACATCAGCTCGTCCACGGCGGAGGACTTCCAACCCATGGGCAGCAATATGGGCATCCTGCCGCCGCTTCCCGAAAAGATCAAGGGCAAGGCAGAGCGCTACGGCGCGTTGGCAGAGCGGGCCATGCAGGATCTGGAACAGACCCTCAGAGATTTGGAGGCATAAGCTATGAAAATTATCGTTGATGCGTTCGGCGGCGATCATGCACCGCTGGCTGTAATAGAGGGCTGCCGTCAGGCAGTGGACGAGCTGGGGGCAGAGATCCTGCTCACCGGTGACGAGGAAAAGATCCGTCAGGCAGCAGCCGGGGCCAAGATCTCTCTGGACGGCATGGAGATTGTCCACGCTCCGTCGGTGATCCCGGTGGAAGAGGATCCCACCACCCTGCTCAAGAAGTATGCCGATTCCTCGATGGCAGTGGGCCTGCGCCTGCTCAGCGAGGGGCAGGGCGAGGCCTTTGTCTCCGCTGGCAGCACCGGTGCGCTGGTGGTTGGCTCCACTCTGGTTGTCAAGCGTGTAAAGGGTGTGCGCCGCATTGCCATCGGCACCCTGGTGCCCAATGCCGGCTCCGGTTACCTGCTGGTGGATGCCGGCGCCAACCACGATTGCCGCCCTGAGATGCTCCTGCAGTTTGCACTGATGGGCAGCGCCTATATGGAAAAGGTGCAGGGCATCCAGAAACCCCGGGTGGGCCTGGTGAACATCGGCACCGAGGAGAACAAGGGCACCCAGCTCCAGCTGGATGTACTGCCTCTGCTCAAGGAGGCCCCCATTCACTTCACTGGCAATGTGGAGGCCCGCGGCCTGCCCCTGGGCGAGGTGGATGTGGCTGTCACCGACGGCTTTACCGGCAACATCATCCTCAAAACCTCCGAGGGAATGGGTAAGTTCTTCTCCAACGAGCTCAAGTCGATGGTGAAGAGCTTCCCTGGTATGCTGGGCGCTCCCTTCCTGGCGGGCAAGCTCCGGGCACTCAAGAAGAAGTCCGACTCCAACGAGGCCGGCGGCGCTCCACTGCTGGGTTTGCGCAAGCCGGTGATCAAGGCCCACGGCAGCTCCAATGCCAAGGCCTTTAAGAACGCCATCCGCCAGGCCATGACCTGCCAGCAGAACAACATGGTTGGCCTGATCGAAGAATATATGGAACACTACCGTGCAGCAGAGGCTGCAGCCAAGGCGGAAGCAGCCGCCGGAGAGGAGCAAGCACAGTGAGAGAGATGCATGAGCTGGAAAAAACCATCGGCTACGAGTTCAAAAATGAGGGGTACCTGCGCACTGCGCTGACCCACTCCTCCTATGCCAACGAGATGCGCTCCCGCTGCCCGTACAACGAGCGGCAGGAGTTCCTGGGCGATGCGGTGCTTTCCATTATCGTATCCGATTACCTGTTCAAAAGCTCCCACCTGGCCGAGGGTGACCTGACCAAGCTGCGGGCCTCCATCGTCTGCGAAAAGTCGCTCTGGGGCTGGGCCAAGGAGATTCACCTGGGCGACTATATCCTGCTGGGTAAGGGCGAGGAGAACTCGGGCGGACGGGAGCGCCCCTCCATTCAGGCCGATGCCTTTGAAGCACTCATCGCCGCCGTCTATCTGGACAGCGGCATGGAGCGCACCCGGGAATTCCTGATGCCTTTTGTACTGCGCAGTCTGGAAAACGAGGAGAAACCTGCCTTCAAGGATTACAAGACCCTGCTGCAGGAAATCGTCCAGAAGAATCCCGAGGAGCAGCTCAGTTATGAGCTGGTGGAGGAGCGCGGCCCCGACCACGACAAGACCTTTGTGGTACAGGTGAAGATCAATTCCAACATCATCGGCCGCGGTGAGGGCAAGAGCAAGAAGGCCGCCGAACAGATGGCAGCCAAGGAAGCCGTCGAGCTGATGGGAGAATAAGGTGAAACACGCCAACATCGCCCTGTTTGTACCGCACATCGGCTGTCCCCACCGGTGCAGCTTCTGCGACCAGAATGCCATCTCCGGGGCGGAGCGGCCGCCCGAACCGGCCGATGTCACCGCCGCCTGCGAAACGGCCCTCCAGAGCCTGGGCAGCCGGGCAGCCGGGGCGGAGATCGCCTTCTTTGGCGGCAGCTTTACCGCCATCGACCGGGGGTATATGCTCAGCCTGCTGGAGGCCGCAGCCCCCTATGTCCGTTCGGGAGCGGTGCGGGGCATCCGCCTCTCCACCCGACCGGATGCGGTGGAGCCGGAGACGCTCCGGCTTTTGCAGGGGTACGGGGTCACCACCATCGAGCTGGGTGCCCAGTCGATGGACAACCAGGTGCTGGCCCGGAACGGCCGGGGGCACACCGCAGAACAGGTGCGCCAGGCAGCAGAGCGGGTGCGGAAGATGGGCTTTTCGCTGGGGCTGCAGATGATGACTGGTCTGCCCGGCGATACCCCCGAGGGCGCCTGGTACACCGCCCGGGAGCTGGCAGCGCTCTCCCCGGCGGAGATGCGGATCTATCCCACCGTGGTGCTGGAGGGCACCCGGCTGGGCAGATGGTACCGCCAGGGCCTGTACCAGCCGCCGGGAGTGGAGGAGAGTGTTCCCCTCTGTGCCGGGCTGCTGGAATATCTGGAGGGGCAAGGCATCCGGGTGATCCGGCTGGGGCTGCACGCCAGCCGTTCGCTGGAGGAGCGGCTGCTGGCCGGTGCCTACCATCCGGCCTTCCGGGAGCTGTGCGAAGGGCATCTGTTGGTGCAGCGGCTGCTTTCGCAGTTCGACGGTATGGCCCCCCGGCCGGTGACGGTGCGGCTCAACCCCCGGGATCGCTCCAAATTCACCGGGCCGCACCGGAAAAACCTGATCCGCCTGGCCGAGCTGGGCTGGCAGGTCACCCTCCTGGAGGACAGACAGATCCCGGCTGGCTCTTTGCAGCCGGAGCAATAAAAGACGGACGGCTGTCCGTCCCGAATCGGCGCAGCAGCGCAGACTGGGGACAGACAGCGGCAGAACTGGAAGGAGTGAGGAAAGTTTGCAGATCAAATCGCTGGAGATTCAGGGCTTCAAGTCCTTTCCCGACAAGGTAAAGCTCACCTTCGATCAGGGCATCACCGCCGTGGTGGGCCCCAACGGCAGCGGCAAGAGCAACATCGTGGACGCAGTGCGCTGGGTATTCGGCGAGCAGTCCACCAAGACCCTCCGGGGCAGCCGCATGGAGGATGTCATCTTTGGCGGAACAGCCAAACGAAAGCCCCAGGGCAGCGCCATGGTCAACCTGGTGCTGGACAACTCGGACCGCCTGCTCCCGGTGGACAGCGACGAGATCTCCATCACACGAAAGCTCTACCGTTCAGGCGAGAGCGAGTACCGGCTGGGCGGCGCCTCGGTGCGGCTCAAGGATATCTATGAGCTGTTCATGGATACCGGTCTGGGCCGGGACGGCTATTCGGTCATCGGGCAGGGGCGCATTGCCGAGATCATCTCCAACCGCAGCTCCGAGCGCCGGGAGATCTTCGAGGAGGCAGCGGGCATTTCCAAGTACCGCTACCGCCGGGGGGAGGCCCAGCGCCGTCTGGATGCCGCCGAGGAGAATATGCTCCGTCTTCGGGATATCCTCTCGGAGCTGGAAAACCGGGTGGAGCCGCTGCGCAAAGAGGCGGAAAAGGCCCGGGAATACCTCTCGCTGGCCGAGGAGCGCCGCACCCTGGAAATCGGTGTGTGGCTGGCAAAGATCGACCGGCTTTCGGCCCAGTACCGGGAAATCCAGGATCGGTTCCTGGCAGCCCGGGGCGAGTACGACAGCCTGACACGGGAAGAGGAGGGGCTGGAGGAGCGCATCAGCCTTCTCTACACCCAGATGCAGGACTGCGCCGTGTCAGCGGACGGCCTGCGCACCCGCCTGCGGGAGTGGGAGGAGGAGACAGCTCGGATCCGGTCAGATCAGGCGGTGGGGGAAAACAACATTGCCCACAGCCGGGAGAGCATCGCCGCCCTGGAGGCCGAACACCGGCAGGGGCTGCAGCACACCGATGCCGACCAGGCTGCTGCTGCCGGGGTGCAGGAGCGCATCGCTGCCCTGGAACAGGCCGGGGAGGAGATCCGCAGCCATCTGGCTGAGGAAACCGCCTGTTCCCAGCAGAACGAAACACGGCTGGCGGAGCTGGATCGAGCGGTGGAATCGCTCAAATTCCGGCGCACGGCCATCTATAAAAAGATCGACGATGCGCGGTTTTCCGGAGCGGCCAGCCAGTCGCTGCTGGAGGAGACCCACCGCCGTCTGGAGGAGATCCGTCAGGCCGGCGGCAGCCGGGACGGGGAACTGGAACGCACCCGGCAGGAACTGGCCGAATGCGAGGAACTTCTGGCCGGTACCGATGCCCGGGAAGAGGAGTTCCGCAACACCCGGGCAGGCTATGAACTGCGCCTGAAGAGCCGGCAGGAACGCCGGCAGCAGCAGGCCGATCAGCTTGCCGACCTGCAGAACAGAATCGCCCAAAAGCGGCAGCGGGCAGGCATCCTGGAGGGAATGGAAAAGAGCCTGGAGGGCTATACATACAGTGTAAAGTTTATTCTGCAGCAGAGCGGCCGGGGCCTGATCCGGGGAGTGCATGGTTCGGTATCCCAGGTGGTGGCAGCTGCCGATTCCCGGTATTCCACTGCCATCGAGATCGCCCTGGGAGCCGGTATGCAGAACATCGTGGTGGAGGACGAAACCGCCGCCAAGCAGTGCATCCGCCTCCTGGACCGGGAGCGCAAGGGCCGCGCCACCTTCCTGCCCCTGACGGCAGTGCGGGGCAGGCGCATGGACGACCGGGAGTTTTCCGGCATGGAGGGCGCCGTGGGCATCGCCTCGACGCTGGTGACCGCCGAGAGTCGGTACGCCGGCATTGTGGAGCATCTGCTGGGGCGCATCCTCATTGCGGAGGATCTGGATTGTGCTGTCACCATTGCCAAGCGGTGCGGCTACAAGTTCCGTATCGTTACGCTGGACGGGCAGGTCATCAACACCGGCGGCGCCATGACCGGCGGCTACACCGCCAAGAGCGCCGGCCTGCTGGGACGGCGGGGCGAGATCGACCAGCTGGAGGCCGAAGCCGCCGCGCTGGAGCAGCGCGCAGCAGAGGAAGAGTGCGCCCTGGCTGCGGCACAGGAGGAGATCGGCCGCATCGAAGCCCAGATCTGGAGCATCGATGCCGGCCTGCGGGAGGTGTCGGATGACCGCATCCGGGCCGAGGGCGAAAAGAAGCGGCTGGAGCAGATCCTTGCCTCGGCCGGGGAATCCGCCGCCCGGGAAAAGGCGGAGGAAGCCGCCCTGGCAGCTCGGGTGAAGCAGCTCACCGGCGAAAACCGCAGCGCCGAGACCGTCCTGACCGGGCTGACCGGTGAACTGGAGCAGATTTCGGCGGAGATCGAGGCCCGGCAGGAGGAGCGGCGCCAGGCCGATGAGACCAGCCGGGACCAGGTGCGCCGGAAGGCAGCCCTGGACCTGCAGCGTCTGGAAAATGAGAAGGATCTGGCGGCAGCAAAGGCGGAATGGGATCGCCTGACCGCCCGGCAGCAGGACAGTCGGGCCCATCTGCAGGAGATCCGGGAGCGGATCGAGGAGCTGCAGCGGTCCATCCAGGCCGACCGTAGTGCCATCGAGGCCGGGTCGATGCGGCTGGAACAGCTGGCAGAACAGACCATCACAGCCCAGGAGCGCATCCGCCAGAATGAGGAGACCCGACGGGACTGCGAACAGAAGGTGAGCAGCCTTCGGACCCAGAGCCGGGAGCTTTCGGCCCGCCGGGAGATCCATGCCCGGGAGGCCGCCCGGCTGGATGAGCGGCTGCAGGCTGCCGGCAGCGAACGGGATCAGGTGGTGGCCAAACTGTGGGAGAGCTATGAGCTCACCCCGACCATGGCAGTGGAGCAGGTCTCTGCCCCGGAGGACCCCGCAGAGGCCGAGCACCGGCTGAGCTTGGTACGCAGCCGCATCCGGGGCCTTGGCAGCGTCAATGTGGGCGCTGTGGAGGAATACGAGGAGGTCTCCCAGCGGTACCGCTTCCTGGCGGCTCAGCTGGACGATGTGGAAAAGTCCCGTCGGGAGCTGGGACGGCTCATCGAGGAGCTCACAGCCCAGATGCGCCAGCTCTTCCTGGAGAGCTTCGGGGAGATCAGCCGCCACTTCGGGCAGATCTTTGCCGAACTGTTCGGCGGCGGCCGGGCCGAGCTGCTGCTGGAGGACCCTGCCGATCCGCTGGGCTGCGGCATCGAGATCCGGGTGCAGCCCCCGGGCAAGGTCATCAAGAACCTGGCGGCCCTGTCCGGCGGCGAGCAGGCCTTTGTGGCCATCGCCATCTACTTTGCCATCCTCAAGGTGAATCCGGCGCCCTTTGTCATCCTTGACGAGATCGAGGCGGCACTGGACGATGTGAATGTGGCAAAGTACGCCCGGTATCTGCGCAGTATGGCTGGCAAAACACAGTTTATTGCCATCACCCACCGCCGGGGCACCATGGAGGAAGCCGATGTGCTGTACGGTGTCACCATGCAGGAGGAGGGCGTATCCAAGCTCATCGAACTGCGGGTGGGCGAACTGGAGGAAAAACTCGGGATCGGTGCCGGGCAGAATGCCTGACCGCTACCCGTTAGGAGGATATTATGGGATTTTTTGAAAAGATCAGTGCCGGACTGAAAAAGACCCGGGATTCGCTGATGGGCCGGCTGGAACATCTGGCAGCCGGCTTCACCAAGGTGGACGAGGACTTCTTCGATGAGCTGGAGGAGACGCTCATCATGGGCGATGTGGGGGCCAATGTGACCATGAACATCATGGACCAGCTCCGGGATCGGGTGCGCCATGCCGGCATCACCGACCCCAGCGAGGTCCTCGGCCAGCTGCGGGAGATCATCACCGGCCTGATGGGAGAGGAGAGTCCGCTGGATCTCTCCACCAAGCCGTCGGTGGTGCTGGTGATCGGCGTCAACGGTGTGGGCAAGACCACCACCATCGGCAAGATGGCTGCCTATCTCCGGGGGGAGGGCAAGCAGGTGCTGCTGGCAGCTGCTGATACCTTCCGCGCTGCGGCAGCCGACCAGCTGGCCATCTGGGCCGACCGGGCCGGGGTGGAGCTGATCCGTCACGAGGAGGGCAGCGACCCCGCTTCGGTGGTGTTTGATGCCATCCACGCCGGCAAGAGCCGGGGCGCCGATGTGATTCTCTGCGATACCGCCGGCCGCCTGCACAACAAGAAGAACCTCATGGACGAACTGGGAAAGATCGCCCGGGTGGTCAGCCGGGAACTGCCCGATGCGGCGGTGGAGGTGCTGCTGGTGCTGGATGCCACCACCGGCCAGAATGCCATCTCCCAGGCACGCAGCTTCCAGGAGGCCGCCGGCATCACTGGCATCGTGCTCACCAAGTTGGATGGCACCGCCAAGGGCGGTGCGGTCATCGGCATCCGGGAGGAACTGGGTGTACCGGTGAAGTTCATCGGTGTGGGCGAAGGCATCGATGACCTGCGCCCCTTTGTGCCGGCAGAATTTGCTGCGGCACTGTTTGAGGGACAGGATCTGTAACAGAGAAAGAGGAACCAGAGATGAAAGTGATCGTAGCCACCGGCAATGCCGGTAAAATGCGGGAGTTCAGACGCATCCTGGAGCCGCTGGGCTTTCAGGTGACCAGCATGAAGGAGGAGGGCATCGATGTGCCCATCCAGGAGGACGGCACCACCTTTGCGGAAAATGCCCGCATCAAGGCCATGACGGTGCATCAGCACACCGGGGAAGCGGTGATCGCCGACGACTCCGGCATCTGCGTGGATGCGCTGGACGGCCGTCCGGGTGTCTATTCCGCCCGGTACGGCGGGGAGGATCTGCCCCACCCCGAAAAGATCAAGCTGCTGCTCTCAGAGTTGCAGGATACACCGCCGCAGCAGCGGGGCGCCCGGTATGAGTGCGCCATCCACTTTGTGCTGGCAGATGGCCGGGAGTACGCCTTCCATGCCGACTGCCCCGGTGTGATCGGATACGAGACCAGGGGACAGAACGGGTTCGGATACGACCCGATCTTCTACATCGGCGAGCGTAGCTTTGCCGAATACAGCGATGAGGAAAAAGACCGGATCAGCCACCGGGGCAAGGCGCTCCGGCAGATGGCGGAGACCATTGGCCGTCTGGTGGAAAGCGGCGAGATCCGGGTGACAACCCCCAATGAAAAAGGAGAGGAATAAGATGCTGACAAGCAAGCAGAGAGCTTACCTGCGCGGCCTGGCCAACAGCGCCGAAACCATTCTGCAGGTGGGAAAAGAGGGAATTTCAGAAAATCTCATCAAGCAGGTGGACGATGCACTCACCGCCCGGGAACTGATTAAGGGCAAGGTGCTGGAGACCGCACCGGGCTTTGCCGGTGAGATCGCTGCCCAGCTGGCCGAGGCCACCGGCAGCGAGGTGGTACAGGTGATCGGAATGCGCTTTATCCTGTTTCGCCGGAACCTGAAGAATCCGAAGATCAGCCTGAAAAAGGACGATGTCCGCTGAGTGACGGATAGCCCGGAGGAGGAGTAGACAGTGAAGATCGGTATTCTGGGTGGGACCTTCAGCCCCATCCACGACGGGCACCTGCGCCTGGCAAGGATCTACCAGCAGGAACTGGGGCTGGAAAAGATGCTCCTGATCCCCACCTATCAGCCGCCCCACAAGCAGACTGACCACCTGCCCGATGGTGAACACCGCTGCCGTATGGCCGAGCTGGCCTCGGAGGGGCTTCCGGGGTTTGAGGTTTCGGATATCGAGATCCGCCGGGGCGGCAAGAGCTATACCGTGGATACCCTGACCGAATTGCGTGAGCTGTACCCGGAAGGGGAGTTCTACCTGCTCACCGGCAGCGATATGTTCTGCACCGTGCTGGACTGGCACCGGGGCAGTGAGCTGGTCCGGATGGCGGAGATCTGCACCATGGAGCGGGGCGGGGATACTGCCGAGATGCTGGAGACCCAGGCCGGACACATCCGGGCAGCAGGCGGAAGGGCCAGGATCCTGCACCGGGAGCCCTTCAACTGTTCCTCCACCGGGATCCGGGAGCGCATTGCCGCCGGCTGCCGGGACAGCCGGGAGCTGGGGATTTCCCCCAAAGTACTCTCCTATATCCTGCAGAAC
>Oklahoma_p2__coassemble_2193_pt1 | contig 9861 bp, 6 predicted proteins | sample Oklahoma_p2__metabat2_low_PE_026 | metagenome-assembled genome bin Oklahoma_p2 | reverse complement strand
GCGCTGCCCACCGGCAGGCCGGATTCGTCAAAGCGGATCTGGGGATTGTGGGCACCGTAGAGGTAACCGTCTTCCCGGGCACCCAGGCTGATGTTGAAGAAGGCACCCGGCACCCGGAGCATCACCTCGGAGAAGTCCTCCGAGCCCATCTGCGGCTCGGTGATCTTCACCATGTCGTCCCCGAGCAGCTCCCGGACATAGCCGTCCAGCTCGGCCACCAGGGCGCGGTCGTTGATGGTGGGGGCGAACTCGGTGTACCACTCGATTTCCGCGGTGGCGCCGAAGGTGGCGGCGATCCCCTGGGAGATCTCCTCCAGGCGGCGCTTGGCGTGTACCCGCACCTCCTGGTTGAAGGCGCGGATGGTGCCGGTGAGGTAGCCATCGTTGGGAATGATGTTTTCGGCGGTGCCGGCGATGAGCTGGCCGATGGTGAGGATCAGCGGTTCACGCTGTACCCGCTCCCGGCTGTTGATGGTTTGCAGGGCGATGAGGATATGGGCCAGGATATTCACCGGGTCCACACCGTCCTCGGGGCTGGCGCCGTGGGCGCCCTTGCCGTGGACGATCACCTTGAAGCCATCCGCCGATGCAGCCGAGGGGCCGGTGGTGTGCATGATGGTGCCGGTGGCAAAGTCGCTGGCGGACTGGGAGTGCATACCCAGGGCAGCATCCACATGGGGGCTTTCCAGCAGACCGGCCTCTACCATGTGCAGGGCGCCCTTGTAGCCTTCCTCGCCGGGCTGGAACATGAACTTGACCCGGCCCTTGACCTTGTCCTTGTTGTCCATCAGCAGTTTGGCGGCACCCAGCAGCATGGCGGTGTGGGTGTCGTGGCCGCAGGCGTGCATCTTGCCCGGGCGCTTGCTGGCGAAGGGCTCGCCCGAATGTTCCTCCATGGGCAGGGCATCCATATCGCCGCGCAGGAGGATCACCTTGCCGTCCGGGTCGCCATCCAGCATGGCCACCACACCGCCGCCCACCAGATACGGCTCATATCCCATCTTTCGGAGTTCTTCGGTGACATAGGCGCAGGTGTCGGGCAGATCCGCGCCCACCTCGGGGTTTTCGTGGATGTGTCGGCGCCAGCGCACCAGTTCACCGTTCAGGGAACGGGCCTGTTCCAGCAGTTCTTTCATGGTTGATTCCTCCTGTATCACTTGAGTGTTGGTTCCCGTTACTTTAGCGATTAAAATCGCGAAATCGTCCGGGATTTTTATAGCCACAGCTCCGGTGAAAGAGCTGTGGCGAAGAGTATGGGACTATTATAGCAACCTATTCCCGAAAAAGCAAGCACAAATTTTATCGATTTTACCTGCTAAAGTATCAGGCGGCTGCCCTTACAGGTCAAAGAAGCGGGTGCGGCGGATCTCGATGGCGCGCACCGGGCACATCTCGTGGCAGCAGTAGCAGTGGATGCACCGGTCGTAGTGGATGTGCGCTTTGTGCTGTTCCAGGGTGATGGTGTGGGCCGGGCAGCTTTCGGCACAGCGGCCGCAGCCGATGCAGTCCGCCGGGCGAATCACCGGCCGGGGGGTGAAGTGGTCCCACAGGCGGCTCACCGCCGGACGCAGCAGCCGGGGGGTGTGGCTGAGAAAATCCACCGACTTGGCATGGGGCGGCACAAAGCCGGGCACCGGCTGGGCAAACTGCACCGCACCGGCCAGCGAGAGCCCGGCGGCGCTTTCGGGGCAGAGCCCACGCTTTTGGGCGGCGGCAATGGTGGGGACGCTTGCCGGCGAAACCCCAATGATCTGCGCCAGGCAGAGGTCGAGCAGGAAGGGGTCACGGCAGGCAGCCAGGAAGCCCAGCTTGCGGGGGCTGCCGCCGGAGGGGCCGTCCCCCTCCATGCCCACCACCGCATCCACCAGGGTAAGGGCAGGCTGCACCGTCAGGGCCAGGTCCACCAGCATCTCGCCGAAGTCGGATTTATCCGGGAAGCGCAGGTGCAGTTCCGGCTTCTGCAGGCCGGGGATACAGCCGAAGAGGTTCTTCACACCGCCGGAGAGGGTGGTCATGCTGTGGGTTTTGAGCTTGCACACCGAAACCAGCAGGTCGGCCTCTGCCACCGGGTTGATGATGGAGAACTCCCGCACCAGGCGGTTTTCCTCCCGGCGCAGGGTGGTGAAGCCGGTGTCCTCGTTGAGGGCGGCTCCGCTTTGCCGGGCGGCCTCGGTCATGCCGCAGGTTTCGTAGATGCCGTGGAGCAGCGGCTTGGTGTAGGGGCCGCCGGGGCTGTCCGCAATGGTGACGCGGGCGGCGCCCCAGTCCAGTAGCAGCCGGGCGGCGGCTTCCACCACCAGCGGATGGGTGGTGGTGGCCTCCTCGGGGCGGCGCTTCATCAGCAGGTTGGGCTTGAGCAGCACGGTGCGTCCGGCCACCTGGTCCGGGGCAAAGCCGCTTTGGCGCACCACCTGTTCCAGCGCCGGGACAAGGCTTTCCCGGGTGTAGTCCGCAGCGGCGGCAAAGGCGATGGGGTATTCCGATTCACGCATGGTTTCTCCTCCAGTTCCGGCAGTGGGGTTTGTTCTGTTTCAGGATAGCACGGCCGGGCGGCTTTGGCAAGGGCAGCAAAAAAAGGCGGCAGCTCCCGGAACAGAGGGAGCTGCTGCCGATGGGGCGGAACGAATCAGTTTCCGGCAGCCAGCCGGATGCGGGAGAGACGGAAGAACAGCTCCCCCAGGGCGTACTTCTGCAGGCTCAGGTAGCGCTCGGGGGTAGGGATTCCGCCGCAGCTGAGGATCTCCATCTCGCCGCTGGCGCCCGAGATGAAGAGGTTGGCCGAATCGAAGCCGTTTTTCAGGTAGAACTTCCGGCGGGAGAGGCGCTGGGCCTGGTTTTCAGCGGCCTCGTCCGGGCGCTCGATGAGCAGCACCACCTTTTTATCCGCAAACCGGCTGCGCACCTGCTCCATGATGAAGCTGCCGGTGCCCCGGCTGCGGATCCTGGAGGAGACTGCCAGGTAGTCCACCATGACCATATCCTGGTAGGGAATGAGGACGGTGAAGCCCAGCACCTGGCTTCCCTCGGTGGCGGTCATCAGCAGGGCTTTGCCCTTTTTTACCGAACGGCGCAGCGAGCCGTAGGGCTTGCGCTCCTGCTTGGGGAAGGCCTCCAGATAAATCTCCTTGACCTGGGGCCACTGCTCTTCTCGGATTTCAGTCAGATTCATGGAACGATTTGTCTCCTTTTTTCAGTTCAAATGGGGATTTTGGTTCGGTTTGTAGTATACTATGTACAGGAACTGTACAGTCAAGAGGTGATTTCATGCAGCAGAACAAATATCTCTATTCCTCGGGGGAATTTGCCCGACGCACCGGGGTGAACAAGCGCACCCTGCACTATTATAATGACATCGGCCTGTTCTGCCCGGCGGTGACCGGGGAAAACGGCTACCACTATTACAGCTGTTTTCAGTTTGCACAGCTGGAGCTGATCCTGACCCTGCGGCGGATCGGCCTCTCCATCGAGGAGATCCGGGACTATGTCACCCAGCCGAAGGGCCCGGCTGTTTCGCAGATGATGGAGCAGAAGATCCAGCTCATCAACGAATCGATCCAGCAGCTGCTGGACACTCAGGATTTTCTGGAGCAGAAGGCCAGCCGGCTGAAAACCAGCATGGAGGCCCGGCATGGGCGCATCGAGCTGTGTACTCTGCCCGAACGGCGGATCATTCTCTCGGAGCCCATCACCGGCCGGTATGATGCGGCGGATTTCTCGGTGGCGGCGGATTTTTCCCTGCGGCTCAAGCAGCTGTTCCACCTCTACGACAGCTTTGGCAGCTGCATTCCGGTCCAGGCGCTGCAGCAAGGGCGGTTTGAGGAGTACGAGTCCTTTTACGCCTACTGCCCTGGCGCAGCCGAGGTATGGGACCGGGTGCTGCCGGCCGGCACCTATCTGCGGGCCTTCTGCATCGGGGAGTGGAGCCGTCTGCCCGAGGTGTACCGCTCGATCCTGGACTATGCCCGGAGGGAGGGGCTGACCCTCACCGGCCATGCCTACGAGGAGGGGCTCAACGAGATGGCGATCCAGTCCCAGAGCGACTATGTGACGATGATTACCATTCCCTGCCAGCGCTGAACCGTCAGCGGAGGCCGTCGGCAATGGCCCGGAAGAACTCCACATGCTTGAGCTCATAGTGCTCGGCCATGAAGTCCGGGTCGGCATTGACCTTGACGATGATGACATTCTGTTCGGGGTTTACATAGAGGAACTGCCCATAGACGCCAATGGCCATGAATTCGCCCTGATCGCCCTCGGGTACCCACCACTGGTAGCCATAGCCGATGGCATTGTAGCCGTCGTTGTTGGCGCCCGGCTTGGAGTAGTCGGCGCTGATGTCCAGGCTGTCCCGGATCCAGTCCCGGGGCAGGAGCTGCTCACCGTTCCAGTTGCCCTCGTGCAGATAGAGCCGGGCAAACCGGGCATAGTCCCGCAGCGAGATGCTCAGACCGCCGTTGGCCAGTTCAGTGCCGTTGTTCAGGGTCCAGTAGGCATCGTGGGCCGAGCCGATCCGGGTCCAGAGCTTTTCCTCCATATATTCGCCCAGACCCTTGCCGGTGGCATTCTTGATGACCTGGCCCAGGATCTCGGTGTTGATGCTGAGATAGCGGCGGTAGGTGAACGGGGGTTCCTGTACACCGTAGCCGGCAATCACCTCCATAGCGGGGGTGCCCATCAGGGTGCGCATGGAAAAGCTGTTCATGTCGGTGTCCTCGTTAAAGTCGATGCCCGAAGCCATCTGCAGACAGGCCTTGATGGGGATATTCTCCAGGTCGGTGCCCACAAATTCGGGGATATACTTGCCCAGGGGATCGTTTACACTGTCGATGGAGCCATCGGCGACGGCAAAGCCCATCAGCGCCGAGACAAAGGACTTGCCCATCGAGTTGGAGGAAAAGACGGTGGCCTCATCGCCGCCGAAGAAGTAGTTTTCGTACCGGATCACATCGTCCTGGATCACCAGCAGGGCAGAGGTTTTGGTGTCCTGCAGGAAGGGTTCGGTGGGGTAGAAGCTGCCCTCAAACTGGAAGCCGTCCACCAGGGCGATGTTCTCCTCCTTGGCAAACTCAAAGGGAGCGGCACTCCCTTGGATGGTGACGGTAGGCTGGATCTCGGGGGTGTGCTGGAAGGTGTAGGCCAGGTTTTCGTCCTTGAAGCTCTGCAGCGACCGGTAGAGCAGCGAGAGCCGCTCTCCGAAGCAGAACCAGATCGCCCCCAGAATCAGAGCGAGGCAGCAGAGTACGATACCAAGGCGTTTCCAAAGTTTCATTCTATCAAATCCTTTCAAAATAAGCGGTGAATGACCTCATGCTGCCATTATAAACCGTACAGTAAAAGTACAGTCAACCCCCCTTTTTTGAAAAAATGCCTGGCGGCGAGCAACTCCTTGGCAACCCCCGGAAAAAAGGGCTGCGGAAAATAAAAAACTCGGCAGGCCGAAAGGCATCTGCCGAGAACCTCTAAGGGGGATAACAGGAGGTTTTTAGAGCGACAGCGGAGAAAACCTCCGCCACATAGGGGGCTAAGCCCCCTGTGAAAAAATGCGGCGCACAACCCTATGCCTGACCACCCCCAAAAAAAGCCGCATTTTAGGGAGGGGGCGTTTGTGGGGGAACCGTAGGTTCCTACCACATTTGAGCGAAGCGGAAACCCGCCCGCAGGCGTCGGCTTGCTTTGCAAGCCGCAGTCCACCAAAATAAAAAAGGCACCCCTGTGGGTGCCTTCTTTTTATTTTGGTGGACCTGACCGGGATCGAACCGGCGACCTTACGGATGCGAACCGTACGCTCTCCCAGCTGAGCTACAGGCCCATGGGCAAAGCGCCGGAATAAAAATCCGGCGCTTTGAATCTGCTTCTTTATTATAGCAGGAGTATTTTTGGAATGCAAGGGGAAACGCTGGCTTAGCAGTTGTGCTGCAGCCACTCCATTGCCACCTGGGCATAGATGGCCGAGCCAATGGGCAGGGCATCTTCGTTGTGGCGGATCTTGGGGTGATGGCCGCCGAACAGGTAGCCCTCGTCCTTGGAGCCGAAGGAGAGGTTCAGGTAGGTGCCGGGCACATGGAGCAGCACTTCCGAGAAGTCCTCCGAGCCCATGGAAGCCGGTACTTCTGCCATATTTTCCTCGCCTACCAGCTCCCGGATGTAGCCCAGCAGTTCGGGGGTGATGACCGGGTCGTTGATGGTGGGCGCCATTTCGGTGGTCCACTCGATCTCAGCCCAACCGCCGAAGGTGGCACAGACACCGTTGACGATCTCCACAAAGCGGCGCTTGGCATGTTCACGCACCTGCTGGTTGAAGGTGCGGATGGTGCCGGTAAAGTAGCCGCTTTCGGGAATGATGTTGCAGGCATCGCCGGCAATGATCTGCCCGATGGTGAGAATCAGCGGTTCCCGCTGTACCCGTTCCCGGCTGTTGATGGTTTGCAGCGCCAGGTGGATGTGGGTGATGATGTTGATGGGGTCAATGCCGTCCTCCGGGCTGGCGCCGTGGGCGCCCTTGCCGTGAACGGTGACCTTGAAGGCATCGGCCGAAGCGGCATAGCTGCCGTTGGAGTAGAGTACGGTGCCGGTTTTCTGCTCCACAGCCGAAGCAGAGTGCATGCCAAAGGCGGCATCCACATGAGGGGCTTCCAGCAGGCCGTCGGCGATCATGTTCTTGCAGCCGTTGTAGCCTTCTTCACCGGGCTGGAACATAAACTTTACCCGGCCCTTGACTTTCTCTTTATTGTCCATCAGCAGCTTGGCGGCACCCAGCAGCATGGCCGTGTGGGTATCGTGTCCACAGGTGTGTGCCGCATGGGGGTTCTTGCTTGCAAAAGGCTCGCCCGACTCCTCGGTCATGGGAAGCGCGTCCATATCGCCGCGCAGCAGGATCACTTTGCCGTCCGGATCACCGTCCAGCATGGCAACCACACCGCCGCCCACATCGTAGGGTTCATATCCCATGCTGCGCAGTTCGGCAGCGACATAGGCGCAGGTGTTGGGCAGGACAGCACTGACCTCCGGATTTTCGTGAATGTGTCTTCTCCACCGTACGATCTCCGGAGCAAGGGCTTTGGCCTGGTTCAGCAGTTCGCTCATGTGTTTTTACCTCCTTCAATTTATTTGCACATCAAAGCGCTAAAGTTTTAAGTCGATTATAGCACATCTCATCCGAAATGCAAGAGAAAATTTGCCGTTTTTTACCGATTTAGAGTCAGCCGAAGAAAAAATCAGCGGTTTTCCATATTTTAAGATTATGCTGGTGGAAAACTCTGCACATCCAAAAAGCCCGGACGGTGTAGTCCGGGCCTGGGTCATCGGGATTGCGGTGGGGTGGGCGGCAAGCCCAGCCGGGCCTGTTCCTTGGCGACGGTGCGGGCGATCCAGGCGGCATCGCTGTGGGCCTGGGCATCGCCGGCAGCCGAGCGGTCGGCATATTCGTCAAAGAGGGCCTGCTTCTGGTGCAGCAGCTCGGTGATGGCCTCGTCCACCGTGTCCTCGGTGAGCAGGCGGTGCACCAGAACGGTGCGGGTCTGGCCCATGCGGTAGGCCCGGGAGATGGCCTGGGTTTCGGTGGAGGGCTTGAGCTGGGGTTCGCAGAAGATCACCAGACTGGCGGCCTGAATGTTGAGCCCCACACCCCCGGCAGTGACCTGGCAGCAGAGAGCGGTGCCTGCCGGGCTGTGGGCGAACTCGTCCAGGATCCGCTGGCGCTCCTCCGGGGAAACACCGCCATGGATCTCGGACGGGCAGCGGTCCCCCAGCAGACGGCGCACCTGGGCCATGGTATCCCGGAAGAAGGAGAAGACCAGCACCCGGCGGTCGTCTGCTTCGGCCTCCCGGCACAGCTCCAGCAGGCGAAGGGCCTTGCCGGTATCGGTGCTGCTCCAACTGGCCTGGCGCATGGCCATAAAGCTGCCGGTCTGTACGGCCTGCCGGTAGGCTTCGGCCTCGGACGGGGTCTGTTCACACCAGTCCTCCACCTCGGTGAAGTCGGGCAGTTCGGTGAGCACATCTTCCCGGCGGCGGCGCAGATACACCGGGGCAATGGCTTGGCGGAACGGCTCCGCTCCGGCCAGGTCAGAGAGCTCCCGGGCTTTGGCAGCGATCTCCGGCGAGAGGGTGGAGAGCAGGAAACACATCTCCTCCACCCGGTTTTCCAGCGGGGTGCCGGTGAGGTAGAGCACCCGGTCCGCCTTCTGTGCCAGGGCGGTGAGGGCAATGGTGCGCCGGGCTTCGGGGTTTTTGACATAGTGGGCCTCGTCGGCGATGAGCAGATCCAGCTGTTCCAGCCCCTCCAGCGGCAGGCGCTGGAGCGTTTCATAGGTGGTGACCCCGGCACCGCCCTCGGTCAGCCACCGGGCGCAGCGCTCCTCCCGGTCGTCGCCGTAGAGGCGCAGCACCGGCACCGTGCTGTGCTTTTCAATTTCCCGGCACCAGTTGATGAGCACTCCCGCCGGACAGACGATCAGGAAGGCTTTGCTGCCCTGGGCGGCCAGGTGCGCCAGGACGGCGATGGCCTCGATGGTCTTGCCCAGGCCCATCTCGTCCCCCAAAAGGGTGCGCTTCTGGCAGAGGGCATACTGTGCCCCGAAGCGCTGGTACCGGCGCAGGGTCACCGTCAGGCGGGAGGTGTCCAGCGGGAAGGCCTCCACCGCTTCGATGAGCTCATCGCTCAGGGCGCCGTGGGCAGAGGAAGTGGGCAGATCGGCGCCGGTGATCTCCTCCACAGCGGTGTAGTAGACCGCCGCCTGCTCCTGGAACTCCCGGAGCACCTCCTCGTCCCCGGCGGCCTCGGCCCGGGCGGTCTCCTCCTCCCACCGGGTGAGCTGGCGGGCGGTTTCGCTCTCCAGCAGCGCCCGGATGCCCTCCACAGCGGCGGTAGCCCGTTCCCGCTGGGACCGGGAGGCCAGCAGCCACCGGAAGAATCCGCTGGCCGGCTGGGATTCCTGCTGCAGCACCTTGGCCTGGCTGCGGAGCTGCTCCGCCTGTTCGGCGGCTTTGGCGGCCAGGGGGCGTTCCCGCAAGGCCCGGTAGACGGTGTGCAGGATCGGTAGGGTAGCGGGGTCGTCCCGGCCCAGCTGCAGCCGCGCCGATTGACGGGCGGCCTCCAGCATCCGCTGGGCGGCGCTGAAAATGCGGTCGGCGCTGGTCTCGCCAAAGCCGGGGATCTCCACCAGATCGTCCCGGGTGCAGGCAAGCACCTCGCCCATGGTATGGATGCCCGCCTTTTCCAGGGCGGCGGTGCGGATGGGGCCATCGGGGTGTTCCGCCTGGGTGACCGGAATGGTTTTCAGCATCTCGGCGGCCCGGCTCTCCCGGAGCTGGGCAAGCCCCTGGGCCAGTTCACCCTCCAGCACAGCCCCATGCTGGATCACCGTTTCCCACCGGTCGATGAGCTGCCGGAGCTCCTCCCGGAGCCGGCGCACTTCCCGGCTGGGCGGTCGTTTGGGATTTGCCATGGCTTACACCTCCCGGTTCGGGCGGCTTCGGCGGGCGCACCAGCCCAGTGCCGTCTGGCAGAAGTCCTCCCGGTTTTCTTCACTGTATTCGATCTCCTTGGAGAAGAGCTGGGCGATGCGCTGCCGCTGCTGGGGCGAGGCGGCGCCGCTGCTCTGCCACAGCCCCCAGATCAGCCGGACAGCCGCTTCGGGGAAGCAGAGGGGGGAGCAGAGATCCCCATCCAGCGCCAGGGGCAGGAAGTAGCGGTACACCAGGTAGAGGGCGATGCGGCTAAGCTCTGCCTCCTCCTCGGAGCTGGCGGCTGGCAGCAGGAAGCGGGTGGGCTCGGCTTCGGCCTGGACGAGCAGGGTTTCCCATTCGTCCGAAAGGCGCTCCAGCCCCTGGGCTGTCTCCAGCAGGGCGGCACCGTCCGCC
>Oklahoma_p2__coassemble_2187_pt1 | contig 9902 bp, 10 predicted proteins | sample Oklahoma_p2__metabat2_low_PE_026 | metagenome-assembled genome bin Oklahoma_p2 | reverse complement strand
GGTAGCGAGTTCGAGCCTCGTAACCCGCTCCATACAAAAATCTCTTTGTCAAATGACAAAGAGGTTTTTTATTTTGTCAGGAGGAATTCCTATGAAGCTGTTCAAACAATTAACCATCGTCTTTCTCATCTGCATGGCGGGCGAGGTGGTGGCGGCTGTGCTGCCCTTCCCGTTCCCGGCTGCGGTGGCTGCCCTGCTCATTATGCTGGGGCTGTTCATCTCCGGGGTGCTCAAGCCCGAAAGCGTGCAGGAGCTGGCCGAGTATCTGTTGGCCAATATGGCCTTCCTCTTCGTGCCATCCGGGGTGGCGATCCTGGACGAGTATGCCTCGATTCAGGGCAATGTGCTCCAGCTGCTCATCGTCATGGTGGTGTCGCTGGTCATCACATTTGCCGTTACCGCCTATACAGTTACCGGCGTGATCCATCTCATGGAGCGCAGAAAGAAGGAGAAGCAGGCATGATCGATATTATTCTGCACAGCGCGCTGTTTGGTCTCACTCTGACCTTTGGTGTCTATATCCTGATGTCGGCAGTTAACCAGCGCACCGGTTCGCCGCTGCTCAACCCAGTGCTGCTCACCATCCTCACCATCGTGGCGGTGCTACTGGTGTTTGATATCCCGCTCCAGGACTACCTGGGCGGAGCCGACATCATCACCATGATGCTCACCCCTACAACGGCGCTGCTGGCCTACTCCATCTACAAGCAGCTGCCCCTGCTGAAGAAGTACTTCCTGCCCATTGTACTGGGCTGTCTGGCAGGGTCTGCCACCTCGATGACCAGTGTCTATCTGTTCTGCCGTCTGTTGGGGATCAGCGATGTTCTGACCTTTACCATGCTGCCCAAATCGGTTACCACACCCATTGCCATGGAACTGAGCACCCAGCTGGGCGGAATTCCCTCGGTCACTGTGGCTGCGGTGGTGCTCACCGGTATCTTCGGCAACATTCTGGCTCCCATCCTCATCAAGGTGCTGCGGATCAAGAACCGCATCGCCGCCGGAGTGTGCATTGGCTGCAGCAGCCATGCAGGCGGTACCTCCAAGGCCATGGAGATCGGTGATGTGGAGGGCGCCATGAGCGGTGTTTCCATCGGCATTGCCGGGATCATCACTGTGGTGCTGACCATGTTCATTCCCCATTGACAGAATCAAAAAAGCCCCTGGACTCCAGAAAGCAAATGGAGGTCCAGGGGCTTTTTGATTATTTTTTCAGAAGTACAATGGTGATTCCACTGTTGCCTCGGGCATAGTCGGGGTCACGGGTCAGTTCCCAGTTCTTTGTTAGAGCCTGCCTGCACAGCTCAGAGAAGGGTCCGAACTCTTCGCCGGGGATAAATCCAAGGATCTTCCCCTCCACCTGCAGTTGCTGCAGAGCGGAGCGGGTATCCCGGCGGATGCTGCCGCCCACCCCGTGGGAGCCATATCCGTGGATCAGTTTGACCTCACGGTCGCCGGAGCGACGGGCATTTTCCAGGCCACTGAGCAACAGCCGCCGGGCAGTGAGGCGGTCCGGGCGCCCCTGTTCCAGATTGAGGATCCGCATGGAAGTCACCTCACAGTGCTGCAAAGGCTGCAAAGATGCCCATCAGCACACCGGAGACGGCAGCCGGCACCCAGACAGTGCCCAGGATTAGGCGAAGCAGCTGTGCCAGCAACAGATCCACGATCAGGGCACCGGCCAGCAGGATCACCGTATAAAACCCGGTAAAACCGTAGGCCGGAATGGACAGGAAGCCCAGCGCCGCATAGGGCAGGAAAGGAAGGATCCCCAGGCAGAGGCGCATCGGGAGCCGGTGTTTGCACTGGTCCAGCAGCATGGCGTCGTAGAGCCAGCCGGCGGTGCCCAGGGCGGCAGCGATGCCGCACAGCAGAAAGACCGGCAGCTTTCCGGCGGAAAAGTGCAGGGTGTAAAGGCCGCTCTGATGGAGCATCAACACCAGGAGCAGTACAGCAGTCAGAGCGCCCAGCCCGATGAGTGACCGCTGAAGGCTGGGTTTTATCGGGGAAAAGGCGAGTGAACCGGTGACCCCTGGCATCTTCCGCAGGCGGATCAGCAGCAGGGAGACAAGTCCCAGGCAGCCAAAGTATCCGCAGAACAGGGCGGGAATGGAGGTGAGGCCGGGCAGAGGCAGCAGGAGCAGCGCCAGGGCAGGAAGGACCAGCAAAACCAGGGCTGGCAGCCAGCTCAGGGCCTTGAACAGTGAGTACCGTGCCGGTGCAGTCACCTCCAGCGGCAGCAGGGAGTAGCCCACATCCAACAGTTCCTCCGAGAGCAGGCGGTAGAGTGCTGTCAGCAGCAGAAGGAGACCGCCGATGCCTAGTACCCAGCTGGCCGGGCGCAGCAGGCTGCTGCTTCCCGGGCCGCCCATCCGGATCCCGGCGGAGTCATCGTACCAGTCCGAGATGGCGCGCAGGGTATCGTCCGAAAAGGTCTGGTAGGCATCCAGCGAGGCGGACACGATCCGCAGCCGGAAGTTGCCGCTCTGGGAGGTGTAGGAGAGCCCGTTGGGGGCAATTTTTTCGCCGGAAAGGCGGTTGTAGATCTCCGCCAGCCGCTGGGAGGTGGGGGCCTGGTCGCTGGAGGTGCCCAGCAGCATCACCGGTGTCCGGATGGAGAGCCTCTCCGGCTCGTAACTGCCAGCCGGGGAAAGAATCACCGTGCTGGCAAAGCGGTCGGATTTTTCCAACAGGGGCAGGGCGTTTTCCCAGCTCCTTCCGTAGGTGAACAGCAGGATATCCGATTCTGAGCGGTCGGCAAACTGGCGGACTGGTTCCAGGTCGTCGGTCTGGCGCAGGATATGGGTGGTACCGCCGCTGTGCCGGGCCATCTGCACCAGTGGGGAGAGCCGGTTCATCGGCACCGATTCATCGGCCAGGATCACCAGGGTATAGGTATCATCGCCCGAACTGGTGAGGACGGGGGTGTCGGTTCCGGGCAGAAAACCGGAGCGCACCGGCGGTTTCAGCATGGCACCCAGCCCCACCGAAAGCGCCAGACAGATTCCTGCCAGGACCAACAGAGGGCTGCAAATGGATTTCTTCATCAGCATTACACTCCTGTGAGCTTGTTTTTAAGAACTTTTATTCTTATTATATCACAGTTCCGGGGCCATTCTGTTGCGGCAATATGAATAAGCGCTGTGCGCTGTGAAAAGTTTTGTTTGACAAGGCCTGGAACAGGCGATATGATTGACCTGAGACTGCGCCGCATCCCCGGTATCAGAGGAGAGCGGCAGCAAATGGAGGAACAGAATATGGTATTGGCAGTAGATATTGGAAACACAAACATTGTACTGGGTGTTTTTGACCGGGATGAACTGGTCTTTACCGCCCGGGTATCCACCGATAAAAACCGGACGGCTGACGAGTACTCGGTGCTGATCCACGGCATCTTTGAAATCAATGGGTTTGACCTGTCCCGGTTTGACGGGATCATCCTGTCGTCGGTTGTGCCACAGCTCAATTCTGTGGTTGCCTACGCACTCAGCCGGTTCACCTCGGTGCGCATCCGCACAGTAGGCCCCGGACTTCGCACCGGTTTCCGGATTCTGGCAGATGATCCTACGGAACTGGGCTCGGATATGGTCTGCAATGCAGCAGGAGCCCTCAGTGAATTTGAAGGTCCGCTCACCATTGTGGACTTTGGCACAGCTACTACCTTTACTGTGGTCAATGCTGACTCGGATATCTGCGGCGTTGTCATTGCGCCGGGAATGCGCATCTCGGCCGAAGCCCTGACCGGCGGCACCGCACAGCTTCCGCACATTCCGCTGGATGGGGAGGTCAAGGTCTTTGGACGCAACACGATCGAGTGCATGCGGGCAGGTATCGTGGGCGGCACCGCTGCCATGGTTGATGGTATGCTGGTCCGCATCGAGGAGGAGCTGGGTACACCGGTCAAACTGATCGTGACCGGGGGAGTATCCGAGCTGCTTGTACCGCAGATCCGCCATGAACTGGTACATCGGCCAAACCTGCTGGTGCATGGTCTGTACAGCCTTTATAAGCGCAACACTCGTACAGAACGGTAACATTTGCCTAGTTTTTTGAAATTTATAGAGCGCTAATCCTGCAAATAACTGAATGAGTGGGATCATGACACGGAGAATAATCGTGCCAATTTTATGGATGGATTTTGAGCATTTTCGGCGTTTTGTATTTATATGAGATACATATGTGTACGAAATTTGAACATTTCTGGGCGAGATTGCTGGTTTCTGTTTGTGGATAACTGATAAATTCATTTTTGTGACAAAGGAATTTCACATTTTCTCTTGCAAAAGTGCCCTGGATGGTCTATAATCAATTTTAACATTTCGCCACAGTAAAAATTCATAAAATACGGCGGAAAATATTTTAAGGAGATGAATAAAATGTCGCTAAGCGCAATCATGAATAGCACCACCTTGTACATTGCAGTTATCGTCGGTCTGCTGCTGATCTTCCTGCTTTGTGCTGTGATGCTGAAAATGGCCTGGGGCAGATGTATTGAGTTGGGTATTTCCCGGGAAAAGGTAAAGGATGTCATCAAGTCATCCGTCATCTTCTCGATTGTTCCGTCGCTTTCCATTGTAATTGGCCTGTTCTCCCTGGCCGCCGTACTGGGTGTGCCGTGGCCTTGGTTCCGTCTGTCGGTTGTAGGTTCTGTCAGCTATGAGCTGATGGCTGCCGACATGGTTGCAACCGGTGCCGGTTATGAGTCCATCGGCGCTCTGGCTGCTGCCAACGACCCCTCCAAGGTGGGCGCGATCATGTTCGTAATGAGTATCAGCATTATGTTCGGTATCATCACCTGCACCATCTTTGGTAAGAAGATCCAGACCAGCATGGCCAGCTTCCGTGAGAAGAACGGTGCTTGGGGTGCCCTGGCTACCGGCTGCTTCACTCTGGCTATGATGGTAGTGTTCCTGCCTGTACAGATCTTCAAGGGTCCGGTTTACCTGCTGACTATGGCTGTATCGGCTCTGGTTACCTTCCTGCATGGCGTGATCATCAAGAAGACTGGCTGGACCTGGCTTTCCAACTTCGTACTGGCGGATTCTTTGGTACTGGCAATGATTGCTTCGGTATTCTTCAGCAATCTGCTTGCGTAAGGGGGTAAGTGTATAATGAATAACAAGAACTATTCGGATAAGATCCACCTGGTCGGCCGCGTTGGTTCGATCATGGCTATGGCAATCATGCTGGGTATTCCCGCACTGATTTGTACGGTATATGATGCTTGGCCTTCTCTGGGAGAGGTATTCTCCATCGCTTCTGGCCTGCTGGCAATCTTTATTCCCACCGCTGTTTCGGAAGTATTCAGCTACACCCCCATCCTGGGTTCGGCTTGCTACATCGCATTCATCACCGGTAATGTAATCAACCTCAAGCTGCCCTGCGCCGTTTCTGCTATGGAGCTGGCCGATGTAGCCCAGGGTTCGGAAGAGGGCGATGCCATCTCCACCGTTGCCATTGCAGCTTCCTCGATGCTCACCATGGTCATTGTGGCACTGGGTGTGCTGCTGCTGGTTCCGCTGCAGCCCATTCTGCAGCAGCCGGTTGTAAAGACCGCTACTGCCTATATGCTCCCGGCTCTGTTCGGCAGCATGTTCTTCGGCATGATGACCGGTAAGCGTTCCGGCGAGTACATCATCCATGGCAAACTGAAGGCAGTTGTTCTGCCCCTGATCGTAGTTGTTCTGGTGAACTTCTTTGTTACCCCCATCGCTGGTAAGGAAGGCTACGCAATGCTCGTTGCCATCCCGCTGACCATTGCCTGTGCTTATGTTCTGTACAAGAAGGGCGCAATCAAGGTTGATCTGGTAGCAAAGAAGCCGGCCGCTGAGCAGCCTGAAGTTCCTGTTACAGATGGCAATATGATCAACGGCGACGATGTCAAGGAAGAGCTCTGATCTCTGATCGATCATCTGAAATAAAAACAGCACCGGAACAATCCGGTGCTGTTTTTTTGCTTATATTCAGTTTTCGTCGGACAGTCGGGCTGCCTGAACTGCAAAGTACTTGTAGAGGGAGACGAATCGCCCACGCGCGTTGGGCTTCCAGGGCTTGAAGCGCCCGCAGAAGTGCAGAACTGCTGTGTGCTCCATGATCCAGGTCATAGTCTTTTCACCGCCGCTGAGCAGGAGGTAGGTATCGTAGTCCCGCGGGTCGTAGTTGTAGACCGTATCGTCCAGGGGCAGGATCCGGGAGCCGTACAGGGCATTGAGGATATCCTGGTCCGGCAGGATCAGCTCGTTGGCATGTTCCCGTGTCCAGGCGAAGATTGCGGCGGGGTCCAGCTCCCGGCGCTGTGCCTCCAGATCCATCACCAGGACACCGGAGTTAAAGTAGGTGGAGGAATCATTGCTGTGCAGCCGCACCCGATTGACAGGGGCGGAGATCTGCTGGCCCAGGCCGGTGTGGTTTGCTGCTGCAAACAGATTTCCCTCCAGGGGCAGGTCCAGCAGCTGGGAAATGGGATTGAGGATCAGGATATCCGGATCCAGATAGAGCACCTTTTCCACCGATTCGGGCAGGATTCGGCTGGCGAGCAGGCGGTAGTACATGGCCTTGGTGTAATGCCGGAACACGGGAGCGTCTGCAAAGAGTTCTTCACCGGCTTCACAGGGACAGAATCCCCACCCGAAGCGGCCGCAGTACTGCCGAACCGATTTGAGGGCCTCCGGGCGCATATGCGAGTGGATCAGCCAGACGGTGAACGGGGTCTCCGGCTCGGCCTGATGCAGGGACCAGAGCATGGTCCGCAGGGGTTCAAGATAGTTTTCATCCAGTGTGACGAGGATATTCATAGACACGAAAGTCTCCTTTGTAATTGGAAATAGCAGCTGACAGAATTATATAACAGAAAAAGACGAACTGCAAGCAGTATCTGCAATGCTCCGCTCAGGTTTTGTCCCGGAAATACCCATCGGATTTCTGGGAAGCTGTATGGCAGGCTGGCTGAAAGACAGCAAAAAAGCGGAGGGTCGCTCCTCCGCTTTTTGTTTGTTATTTCAGATCGGCCAGAAGCTCATCCACCAGGTCGGTGAGCGCCTGCAGGTCGCGGCTGCCTTCAACGACCTTCAAAATTTTTCCTTCGCTGTCCAGGAACAGGGTGGTGGGGGTGCCTGTGATGTCATAGAGCAGGCTGTTGTCCAGCACCGAGTCGGGCAGCAGATTGGGGTAGGTGGTGCCGGTTGCAGTCAGGATCTCCTTTGCTTCGGCTTTCTTCGCTTCGTCGTCAAAGACATCTGCCACCAGGCCCAGCACCTGAACGCCCTTGTCCTTGTAGTTTTGAGAGAGGGTTTCCAGAGCCGGCATCTCGTCGACACAGGGGGTGCAGTAGGTGGCCCACACATTGAGGACAGTCAGCTTGGACTTTCCAAACACAGAGCTATCTACGGTGTTGCCGTCCAGGTCGGTGGTGGAGAAACCGGTGACCACAGCCCCTTCTGTGACCCCCTTGGCGGTGGTATCGATGGGGGTGTACAGCACCAGGTTTTCGGCCAGCTGGGGCAGAGCATCTTTCATGGCCTGCAGGGTGGCCCGGTCCTCGTCACTGAGCTCTTCCGGCGAAAGGTTGTCGCTGCTCAGGTAGAAGTTGTTCCCGCCCAGCTCTCCAATCAGCTCGTTGTTTTCAAATCCGGTGCAGTCGGCCAGGGCATTCTCGCCCAGGGTATCGGCCTGGATGCTGGTGATGGCACACAGGTTGCCCGCCTGCTCAGAGAGAGCCAGGAACTCGGCTTCGCTCATGGCTTCGCCGGTGCTCTGCAGTTCCAGAACACGGTTGTAAACAGCGCCGCTCTGGTAGAGGAAGAGGATCTGGCCGTTCACGGTCACACCCTCCGGAGCAGCCGGGCTGCCGGTGGTGGGAAAGACCTGCTTTCCCAACTGGTCATAGATGGCATCGGGCAGCTCAGCGGCCAGTCCCAGATAGTCCACAACGATGGCGCGGTCGGAAAGATCCTCTGGTTTTTCCACCAGCGACTCCTTCGGCTCCGCGGAACAGGCTGCCAGCGAGAGCATCATGGCGCAGCTGGTCAGAACAGCAAAGGCTTTTTTAAGAATAGACATGGATTTGCAAGGCTCCTATTTGTTCTTGGTGTAGAAAATGCCGATGGAATCCGGGCCCGACTGTGTGGACATGGTTCCCAGCATAGGGTAGATGTAGTACTTGAGGTCGTGGTAGCGCTCCCGGACCTTTTCCACGATGGCCATAGCCTTTTCCGGGCAGCCGGCATGGCTGACATACAGCTCGGAATCCGGGGTGCAGTCCTCCCAGAAGTAGTGGGCCAGCTTGGCCAGACCATTCTGGTAGCCCATGGCATTGGCAGGAATGGAGCCCTCACCGTTCTTGATGGCTACAATGGGCTTGATGCGCAGCTTGGAAGCGATGCCGCCCTTGAGCGGGGAAACACGACCGCCCTTGATGAGGAACTCCAGATTGTCGATCAGGTAATAGGTGCGCACCTTCTCCCGGACCGAGTACAGTTCGTCCAGAATGGTGCGGATCCCGGCGCCGGCCTCGATCAGCCGGTTGGCCAGGCGCAGCTCCATCACCATGTTGAGCGAGCAGCTCCAGGAGTCCACCACATGGATCTGCAAGGCAGATTCGGGGTGGTGTTCCCGGAACATTTCACTGGCAAGCACGGCGCTGTTGTAAGTGCCGGAACCATGCACCGACATGGTGATGCAGATGATGTGGTTATACCCCTCGTCCGCAAAGCGCTCATACCGGGTGAGGAAGTCCTCAGGGCTGGGCTGGGAAGAGGAGGGGATCTCCTTGCAGGTTTTCAGATAATTGCTGTACTCCTGGATGTCAAAATCATGGTAATCCAGAACCGGCACACCATCGATGATGCGATAGAGCGGAACGACCTCGGCATTCAGGGCCTCAGCCACTTCGCGGGGAATATCAGAACCAGAGTCGATCATAAGCTTAATGCGATCCATAACTCAATCCTCACTTAACGTATTATAGTTTTAACTACATAATATCATCAAATGAAAGGCATTACAATGTTAAATCCAGTGAATTTGGATGGGAAATGCAGAAAGTGACAAAAATCGGTTGCTTTTTGTCAGAGCCGGGTTGCATTTTGCCCGGTTAGATTGGCCACTGGACTGAAAGAATCTTATGGAAATCCGCCAAAAAACATTCGATAAATCCTCTAAAAAGCCAATGGAATGTATATATTTTTTGTGCTACAATCAAAATGAATCGGAAAGCGGGCCGGAGAGGTCCCGCTCGCCGCAAAACTCCTTTTAGAAGTCTTACACCCGTCCGGATGGATGGAACGAATGATGAAAGGAATGTGACAGCTATGAAATTGACCGACATCGAACGCACTCATGTAGGGTATCTGGACACACCGCTGGAGTTCATGCCCAACCTGACCCGGGAACTGGGGAAGGGCAAGCTCTATGTCAAGCGGGACGACATGACCGGCCTGGCCATGGGCGGAAACAAGGCCAGGAAGCTGGATTACCTTGTAAAGGATGCCCTGGATCACGGTTATAATGCACTGATGACCTTTGGCGGTGTTCAGACCAACCATGGCCGGATGACTGTGGCTGCGGCAGTGCGCTACAACATGAAGCCGATCCTGGTGCTGACCGGCCCGAAGCCGGATTACTGTTCGGGCAACCTGATCCTGGACCGGATGATGGGCACCGATGTACACTTTATCGACACCACGGCCTATGCGGATCTTCCAGAACCGGAAAAGAGTGAGAAAACCTCTGCCTTCCTGGCACAGGAGACCGAAAAAATCGTAGCAGAATACGAAAAACAGGGGATTCACCCCTACAATGTCCCGGTGGGCGGAAGCAGCGTGGTCGGTGCAGCCGGCTATATCAATGCTATCCCCGAAATCATGCGGCAGATGGAAGAACAGGGCATCGAGGCCAAGTACCTG
>Oklahoma_p2__coassemble_2129_pt1 | contig 10180 bp, 10 predicted proteins | sample Oklahoma_p2__metabat2_low_PE_026 | metagenome-assembled genome bin Oklahoma_p2 | reverse complement strand
GTATACCATAATCATTCTGTTTCGTGCGCCATAAAATGTAAAAGATTCGGTCGTTTTTTTGTCATAAATATCAGTATAATGATAGGTAAGACCATTCATTGCCGTACAGGAGGTTTTTCTATGAAAGCAGATCGCTATCGCTATGACGACCATGAACGCCCTGACCTGCGGGATCTGCCCACCCATGCCGGTGTAGATAAGGACTGCCGGGAGGAAATCGAGCGCCGGACAGCCGAAAACATCGAAACGATGAAGCAGCTGCAGGAAGCGCTCTACGCCGATGGCCGGGAGGGAATCGTGCTGGTGCTGCAAGCACTGGACGCCGCCGGCAAGGACAGCATCATCAAGCATGTGATGAGCGGGCTGAACCCCCAGGGGGTCATGGTGCACAGCTTTAAGCAGCCGGGGGCGGAGGAGCTCTCCCACGACTATCTGTGGCGGGTGGTAAAACAGCTGCCACCCCGGGGCAGCATTGCCATCTTCAATCGCAGCCACTACGAAGATGTGCTGGCGGTGCAGATCCTGGAGCTGTGGAAAAAGGCCCAGCTGCCCGACCGGGTGCTGCAGGACAGCCGGTCGGAGTTCTTCCGCAAGCGCTACCGCCAGATCCGCCAGTTTGAGGAATACCTCTACGAAAACGGCTACCGGGTGGTCAAGGTGTTCCTGAATGTCTCCAAGGAGGAGCAGGGCAAGCGCTTCCTGGAGCGCATCGAAAAGCCGGAGAAGAACTGGAAGTTTGCCTCCTCCGATCTGGAGACCCGCGCCCGGTTTGACGACTACATCGACCTCTATGAGGAGGTGATCCGGGAGACCGCCAGCGACCATTCCCCCTGGTATGTTCTGCCTGCCGACCAGAAGTGGTACACCCGCTACCTGCTCAGTGAGATCATGGTGGATGTGCTGCAGAGCTGCGGTTCCCGGTTCCCGGAACTGTCCGAGGAGGAGCGCGCCCACCTGGAAGAGGCCCGGGAACAGCTGCTCCGGGAACAGGAGGACTGATTTTTTTCCTGCCAAATCTTTGTGCATAGTGCGTGATAATTCTTGATATTTTATGTGCATTTCGCCAAAGTATGGGAATTCTTTGATTTTCCTGCAACGAAATTCCCTTCTCCCGCATAATACAGGCGAAACAAAAACAGAACACTCCACCGGCTCCAGCCGGTTGCACTGTAAAAAATCAAGGAGGCAATCACTATGAAATCGATCCGTACTATGACACGCACCCTCACCGCTGCTCTGCTCATCGCCGCAATGGCTGTTCCGGCTGCTGCCGCCACCAAGGATGTGGGCCTGGCAAAGGCCAAGGAAGCTGCCCTGAAACACGCCGGTGTATCCGAGAACCAGACCCTCTTCCTCGTTGCAGAAGCTGATGTGGAGGACGGCCGCAAGGAATACGAAGTGGAGTTCGTTGTGGGCGAAAAGGAATATGATTACACCATCGACGCCGCTTCCGGCCGGGTGCTCCGGTTCGACAGCGACCTGGAGTGGTACTCCGCCGAGGACGATGCCGGCTACGGCTGGAAGGAGGTCATCGGCAAGCAGAAGGCCATCGAAATCGCTCTGAAGCATGCCGGAGTTTCCTCCAAGGAGACCCAGTACCTCATCGCCAAGCCCACCTGGGAGGACGGCGAGCGGGTCTATGAAGTGGAATTCCTGGCAGACGGCATCGAATACGACTATGAGATCCATGCCGGTTCGGGCAAGATTCTGGACTGGGACAACGAGCGGGCAGACGACCGCTATGGCGACCTGGACGAGTGGTTCACCGGCGCTGGCGGCAAGGACCAGTGGAATGAGGACGACTGGTTCACTGGTGCTGGCGGCAAGGACCAGTGGGACGAGGACAAGGACGACGATGATCATGACGACGATGACCATGATGACGACGACAAGGACGATGACGACTCTGTCAGCCATGGCAAGGACATCGGCGGCGGCCAGGCCAAGCGCATTGCACTGAACCATGCCGGCGTGAAGAAGGCCGATGCCCTGCGCCTCCGGGCAGACCGGGAGGACGGCCGGAAGGTCTACCTGGTGGAATTCATCGCCAATGGCCGGGAGTATGAGTACGAGATCCTTGCCGCAGACGGCACAGTTCTGGAACATGACAGCGACGAAGCCGACTGGGACGACAAGGACGACAAGAAGGATAAAAACGACAAGTTCGACCGGGACGACGATGACGACGACGATGATGACGATGACGACGACCGGGACGATGACTGATCGGCATAACGGAAAAAAGGAGCGGAAATCCGCTCCTTTTTTTGCTGTCAGGGGGTGGGGGTGCGGCCGGTGAGGTAGTCCAGCGATACCCCATAGTAATCCGCCAGCCGGATCGCCAGATCCAGCGGCAGCAGCCGTTCGCCCCGTTCGTATTTGGAGTAGAGGGACTGGTCACAGTGCAGCAGGGCGGCGACCTCCTTCTGGGTGAGGTCGCGGTCCTCCCGCAGGTCCCGGATGCGCAGTTTCATCGTTCATCACCAGTGCCACTATAACAAAGGACAGATCGTCCTATTGACATTATGGACTATTTGTCCTAAAACAGTTGCCTGGAGGTGAATCTATGCACCAGAATCCCGAGCCGGACTGGAAGGAACTGTACCTCACCCTGTTCCGATCCAGTGAACAGGCCATACAGCTCCTGATCCAGGCGCAGCAGGCATGTGAGGAGGCGGTCCTGGCCGCCGGTGATGGGGAGAAGTCCCCGGAAACCAAAAAGAGGCTGTAACATACAGCCTCTTTTTTTCTGTTTGACCGAGCCGGGTGCTTAGAAGGAGAGATCCATCAGACCGGCCATGGCCAGAATGTAAATCTTCAGCGCACTCAGCATAAACTCGGTGTTGACACCCTCGTTGGCGCCGTGCATGTTGCCCACAAAGGCGGGCTTTTCGGCATCGTCGTCCGGGCCGAAGCTCACCGCATTGGCAAAGTGACGGGCATAGGTGCCGCCGCCCATGGTGAAGGGCTTCTTATCACTGCCGGTGACGGTGCGGTAGGCATTCATCAGCACATCGATGGCCGGGGATTCGGGGTGGATGTAGAAGGGCTTGTTCACCCGGCTGGGAACGAACTCGGCATGGCCGGTGGCAGCCAGGGCCTGACTCTTTTGGATGAGCTCCTCACCGGTGATGGCGGTGGGGAAGCGCACATCGATGCTCTGGCGCAGCACACCGTCCTCCATGGTGATGGTGCCGCCGATGCAGGTCAACGGATCAAAGAACTCGTCCTGGCAGGCGATGCCGAAGGAGGAACCATCGGTGCAGGAGAGCAGGGTGCGCAGCATGGCAAGGTACTCGTTCTCCGCAGAGGTGCAGAGGTGGTTATCCAGCAGATAATTCACCACCAGACCAATGGCATTCACTGTGCCCTGGGGCTTGGAGGCATGGCCGCCGATGCCGTAGCCGGTGATGCGGACACAGTCGCCCTCAGCGGCGAGCTTGACATTTTCAGTCTCCTGCAGGGAGGCAAAGTCCGCCTTGACCAGCGCCGAAGCACGGTCGGGCACCACATTGCCTGCCACACCGCCGGCAAAGTCCCGGAGATTGCCCGAGAGCTTTTGGCTGACAAAGACACCGCCGAAGCCGCCCTTTTCGCCATAGCCCACCGGGAATTCGGCATCGGGGGTGAAGCAGAAGGCCGGCATGGGGTTGCGTTCCAGGTAGTAGTCCACATCGGTCATACCGGTTTCCTCACTGCAGCCCAGCAGCACCCGCAGGGTATAGGGCAGGGTCTCGCCGGTCTGGTCGCAGTACTCCTTGAAGAACTTGGCCATGTAGAGGGTGAGCAGAGCCGGGCCCTTGTCGTCGCTCACACCGCGGCCAATGAGCCATCCCTCCTTTTCGATCATATCGAAGGGATCGCTGTCCCAGCCGTTGCCGGCCGGCACCACATCCAGATGGGTGATGGTGGCCAGCTGGGTGTCGCTGTCGCCCTTTACATCGGCATAGCCCATATACCCATCACATTCCCCGGTGGAAAGACCCAGATCCCGGGCGATCGCCAGGGCGGCGTCCAGCGCCTTGCGCACGCCTGCGCCATAGGGGGCATTCGGCTCGGCCGGGGCCTCCACGCTGTCGATGTCGATGACCGTCTTCATATCCCGGAGCAGCGCCTCCCGGTTTTCGGCAATAAAGGAATCCACATGCTCCTGGATCCACGCTTGATTCATCATTGTTGTAACCCTCCTTGAAGAGATTTTGTTTGCTTACCTACCATTATAGTGGATTTTGCCGGGGAATCAACTGCTCTAAATATTATGATTAAATTTAATAAAATTAAAGATAAATATTGAATAATTATATTGTTTATGCTACAATATCTGTAATGATTACCATAATTTATTAAAAGGAGTTTTCTATGCGCAAAATTTTTATTACAGTTACTTTTTGTCTAATAGTCAGCCTTTGCGCTTGTTCTATAGCACCTCAAGGAACAGAACAAGAAAATTCTTCTAGTGGAATTTCACAAACAGAAGAATCTTCTTCTCAAGCAATTCAGGAATCACAACCTTCTAAGCCTGACGAGTCTCCCGATGGAGATACCGGAAAACTGCCGCCCAGCGAGGAAAATCCATCTGATTGGGCGCCGTCTGAACCGGAACAGCGGATTGACCCCTGGGCAATTCAGGAGAAGCGTTCCCTGACCGTCCGTGTGGTGGACGAGGAGGGGAATCCCTCTCCGAATATTGCAGTTGCTGTCCGTGATACATTTGCTGAAACCGAGGGAATGGATGTAGTAGATGTATGGAATGAAGTCAGCTTGACCAATGCAACAGGATATGTCAATCGGTCCTTCAAAGACCTGCCTGTCATGCCCATCTGCATCACCTTGGAAAACCGCTCAATCCCAGCCAGCGACCCCTTGCGCTTCCAGGAGCACTACTACACCGCCGAAGAGGTCGCTGCCCTGCCTGAGGAACTGACGCTGACCTTTGAAGGGCCAAACTATATCGAAGCCACCGAGGAACTCTGTCCCACAGTTCTGGAGTTCCGGGTCACCGATGAAGCGGGCCAGCCCCTTGCCAATGCCGATGTGGAGTTCTACTGTTCGCTGAACCCCAACAACGGAAAGGACGGAAAATTCCTGGACGACTACCCGGTGCTGGACAACATCGAGGGTGTCTGGGAGGGGGATAAGGTGCTCACCGCCGGCGGATATACCGATGCCAACGGAGTCTATCTCTACGGATTCCAGTCGAAGGCTGGCAGCCGGGATGGGTTCCGGTACATTGCCCGGGCCAGCTATAACGGAAAAACCGGCCCCCAGCAGGAAGTGGAACTGAAGGGTGAACGCACCGTTCTGGAACTGACAGTCGGGCAATAAACCTGCTAAATTCTATACAAACCAAAAAAACGCAGAGAATATTCCTCTGCGTTTTGGTTTTGTGGAGGAATCTTGCCGGGGTACGAGGCCTTCATCCAAAAAAGGACTGTCGTTTTACGACAGTCCTTTTTTTCATACAAATCTTCTTACAGCTTGAGGGCACCCTGCTCCAGCATCGACTGGAGGGCGAGCTTGAGGCCCACCTTGCCCGAGGGATAGGTGAGGGCTCCCTGCATCCAGGCGGCATATGGCTCCCGGATGGGGGCATCGGCGGACAGCTCGATGGAGGCGCCCATGATAAAGGCGCCGGCTGCCATGATGACCTGGCTTTCGTAGCCGGGCATATCCCAGGGTTCGGGGGTGACATAGGCATCCACCGGCGCACCCTTCTGCACACCCTGGCAGAAGGCCACCAGCGACGGCTCATCGCCCAGGGTGATGGCCTGGATGATGTCGGTGCGCTGCTCGTCCCAGCGGGGGGTGACCGCATAGCCCAGATTCTGGCACACGGCCGAGGTGAGCACCGCTGTACGCACAGCCGAAGCCACCACGGTGGGCGCCAGGAAGAGCCCCACAAACATATTGCGGTTTTCGCCCAGGGTACAGCCCACCTCCTTGCCGACACCCGGTGCGGTGAGCCGATGGGCACACAGCTCCACCAGGTCGGCACGGCCGGCAATGTAGCCGCCGGTGCGGGCAATGCCGCCGCCAGGGTTCTTGATGAGCGAACCGATGATGAGGTCGGCTCCCACCTCGGTGGGCTCCTGCCGCTCCACAAATTCGCCGTAGCAGTTATCCACCATGACGATGGTCTCCGGGCTGGCAGCCTTGACCAGCTCCACCACCCGGGCGATTTCCGCCACAGTCACCGACGGGCGCAGGGTATAGCCCCGGCTGCGCTGGATGTATGCCACCCTGGCCCCCTGTACCGCTGCGGGAATGGCATCGAAGTCGATGTGGCCATCGGCGGCCAGCTCCTGCATCTGGAAGGTGACACCCCACTCCTTGAGGCTGCCATGGCCTTCGCCCCGAAGCCCGACGACCTCTTCCAGAGTATCGTAGGGGCGGCCGGTGAGCGAGACAATGGTATCCCCCGGGCGCAGCACACCGAACAGGGCAGTGGTGAGGGCATGGGTACCGGATACAAAGTTGTGGCGGATCAGGGCATCTTCACAGCCGAAGATGTCGGCCAGTACAGCGTCCAGCGCCTCCCGGCCGATGTCGCCATAGCCATAGCCGGTGGTGCCGGCAAACATCGGCTCACTCACCCGGTTCTTGATGAAGGCGGCCAGCACCTTCTGGGCATTGTAGTCGGCGGTTTCATCGATCTGCTGGAAGATGGAGGCACACTGCTCCTCGGCCTGGCGGCAGAGGGCTTCGATTCGCTCATCTATCTGGAAAAACGGTTCTTTCATGGTAATCTGATCTTTCCTCTTTTCTGTAAAATATCTGTATCTGAAATCCGGCTCCTGCCGGAGAAAAAACAGGTGAAAACGGGCTGGACCTTCCAGCCCTGACCGGGGTATTCCCCCGGGAAAAGGCGAGTGCTGGTTTCTGTGCAGCAGGACTGTTCGTGTGCAGGGGCAGGTTCGCTTTTCTGCCGGTTGCCTGCTGCCGTGCCGCAGCATTTTTTCAAAGCCCACAGGGGAGAGCTGAAAACGCACAGGCATGGGGCTTGGAAACTTCCGCCAACCAGTCCGACCGGCTACAAATTTATGCAGAGCGAACTCGCAGCATCGCAGCAGTTCCCCCAAAAACAAACTGGCAACAGCAGATTTGCAGTGCCGCAGCGCAACTTCTCAAATCCCACGAATTTGCGGTAGCAAATTCGCAGTGCCGCAACGCATCAGCGTTGCGGCCAGTAGATTGCCGAACACCGCTCGGCGCAGGGGGTGAAGCCCAGGCCGGTGTAGTAGTCCACCAGGTCGGGTTCGGCGGCGGTGAGGTAGGGGGTGCAGTCCAGATAGCGCACATACTCCAGGCACCGGCGGATGCACTGCCGGGCCAGCCCCTGCCCCCGCCAGGCCGGCAGGGTGGCCACCGAGCTGATCATCGCCGACACCGGCGAGATGTTGTACACCCCGGCGGTGGAGACCAGCTCCCCCTCCCGGCAGAGGCCGCAGAGGAAGCTCTCTGCCTTTTTGATGCGGGCAAAGGTGTCCACATACCAGCCCGGGAAGGGGCTGTTCTCCCGGAAGCCCTCGAAGCACTGGCAGATCACCTCGTACATCTCCCGCAGCTCCCGGTTCTCCACAAAGGCATCGGCATCGCAGTCCAGGTGGTCGCTGTAAATGAAGTTCCGGTCGCTGAGCACCGCCGCCGGCGGGAAGCCCGGCTGACCCTCCCGGTCAAAGTCGTAGGTCATCACCGTCTGGCGCTGGCGCAGCCGGTAGGGGATCCGGGGGAGCAGCTCGTCCATGATGGGGGTCAGGCATTCCACCTCCATGGCGCCGCTGCCCGCTACAAACTCGGCCAGCTCCTCGAAGTCCACCTCCAGGTCGCAGGCGATGCACAAAGTGCCCTGATACCGGGCTGCCACCCCATGGGGATAGCCCAGATGGTTGCCCGCTGCAGGGAAATCGGGGTTCTTTTTATCCGAATAGAGGATCCACAGGTCGCAGAAGGGGTAGGCATTGGCATAGCAGCAGTACCAGCTGCAGATCCGTGCCCCGATGATCGGTTCCACACAGCAGAGGTCGAGGAATTCCTCCCCCTGCAGGGGATTGAGGTAGGCAATCACAGCTCACCCGCCCGGCTCACGGCCAGACGCACCAGGGCAAGGGTGTTGTCGATATCCTGTTCCGAGGCGGTGACTGCCTGGCTGTGCAGATACCGGCAGGCCACCGAAATGCCCATGACCTCGGCGCCGGCACCGGCGGTCTGCACCGTCCGGGCCTCATTGCCGCCGGCGATGAGCGTCTTTTTCTGGGTGGGAATCCCGGCTTCGGCTGCCAGATCCTCCAGCCAGCGGGTGAGCCGCCGGGGATAGATGGTGCCGCGGTCCATGTAGGAGATCACCGGGCCGGACCCCACCACCGAAACCCGCTTGGCCTCGTCGTTGCCGGGCAGGTCGGAGGCGGTGGTGGTCTCCAGGATCAGGGCGATGTCCGGTTTTACGGCATTGGCCGCTGCCTTCGCGCCGATGCAGCCAGTCTCCTCCTGGACAGTGAATGCCCCGGTGAAGCTGACCTCGCTCTCGGCGAGGAGCAGCTCCAGCAGGAAGGCACAGCCCAGCCGGTTATCCAGCGCCTTGGCCCGGACAAAGCCCTCGCCGAACCGGGCATAGTTCTGGGAAAAGCTCACCCGGTCGCCCAGGGCGACGGCGGCTGCCGCCTCCTCCCGGGACTTTGCGCCGATGTCGATGTAGAGGTTCTCCGGGTCGGGGGCGGCAGTGCGCTCAGCCGACTTCTGCTGATGCACGGCCTTGAGCCCCACCAGGCCGGGGAGCAGCTTTGACCCCACATACACCCGCTTGCCTGCCATCACCTCGGGGGAGACACCGCCCACCGCTGCAAAGCGCAGCAGGCCGCTCTCCTCGATGTGGGTGACAAGGTAGCCCACCTCGTCCATGTGGGCGGTGAGCAGCAGCTTTTTGGCCGGGGTGTTCCGGCCGGTCTTTTCCACGATGAGGTTGCCCAGGGCATCCACCCGGCAGGCACAGTCTGCCCGGCCCTCCAGCGCCCGGAGGAGATACTCCCGTACCGCGTCCTCCTGGCCGGATACGCCCGGCAGGGCGGTGAGTTCCCGGATCCGTTCGGTCAATTGCATATCAGTTTCCCTCCTTTGCAAGGTCGGTGAGGTAGGCCACCAGCAGTTCGGCTGTCAGCCGGACATCTTCCGGGGCCACCGTCTCCACCGGGGTGTGCATATACTTCTGGGGAATGGAGAGGAGCACGGTGCGCACTCCGCAGCCCGAAGCCGCAATGCAGTCGGCATCGGTGCCGGTGGAGCCATTCATCACTTCAAACTGCAGGGGCAGGCCTTGCTCCCTGGCCACCCGGCGCACCCGGTCGGTTTCGGCATTGTCCAGAATGGGGGCGATGCCCAGCATGGTGCCGCCGCCCATTTTACCGCAGTTTTTCGAGGGGACATCGGGTGTTATCCCAAAGGAGACATCCAGCGCCACCGCATAGTCCGGGGCGATCTCCCCGGCGGCAGTGGCCGCCCCCTGGGAGCCGATCTCCTCCATGGTGGTGAAGGCATAGGAGAGCTCCAGCGGAAGCTGCTTTTCGGCCAGCTCCTCGGCTGCCAGAATCACAGCGGCACAGCAGGCGCGGTCGTCCAGTGCCTTGGCGGAAACGCTGCCGTCCAGCAGCACCGCCGGTTCGCAGTCGATGGTCACCCGGTCGCCGGGGCAGACAAGCTCCCTGGCCCGATCGCCGGACAGCCCCAGGTCCACTGCCACCTCGTCCGAGGCAGGCAGCTCCTTTTCCTCCTTGCGCAGATGGGGCGGAATAGAGGAAATCACCCCCGACAGCGGGCCGGCGGCGGTGTGCACCGTCACACAGGAGGAGGCGTAGAGCTTGCGGTCTACACCGCCCACCTGGCTGACCCGCAGGAAGCCGTTCTCCTCGATGTGGGTGACCAGAAAACCCACCTCGTCCATGTGGGCAGCGGTCATCAGTTTTTTGGGGGCGCCGGGGTTCTGGACGGCAATCACATTGCCAAGGGGGGTTCTCCGGCAGGCTGCCACCGGTGTGAGCAGCGCTTCGATCTTATCCGCAATACCGCCCTCCTCGCCGGATACACCGGTGCAGGCGGACAGCTCCAGCAGCAGCTGGCGGATCTCCTCGATGGTTCGCATAAAAGGCCTCCTTCCTGTTCTCTCCCCTTCGGGCGAGAACGGGTCGTCTCC
>Oklahoma_p2__coassemble_2062_pt1 | contig 10505 bp, 7 predicted proteins | sample Oklahoma_p2__metabat2_low_PE_026 | metagenome-assembled genome bin Oklahoma_p2 | reverse complement strand
GCCCAACGCCCTGTGCAAGTAAGCCGGACCGGAACCTCCCCGTTACCATGGAGGGCGCATTGTTGGATGCGGCAGAGCGGCCGAGGGGGCAGCCCCTTCGGCAATAAGAGTGGTACCACGGAGCAGCACGCTTCGTCTCTTTGGAAGAATCCAAAGGAGACGATGACGTGCTTTTTTATTTCCTTTTTTGCGGATTACATACCGTCTCTTTCACACAAAACACTCAGGAGGGAATCATCATGAAAACAACACGATTTGCAGCACTGGCCCTGGCTATGACCATGGCACTGGGAACTCTCACCGGCTGTTCCGGCAAGGACAGCTCTTCCGCCGCCGATACCGGCAACACCCTGCGCATCGGCGCCATTGCTCCCCTCACCGGCGGTGCATCGGATTACGGCATCACTGCCACCAACGGCTTGAAGCTGGCTGTGGAAGAGGTCAATGCCAAGGGCGGTATCCTGGGCAAGCAGGTGGTTGTGGATTACCAGGACGATGAAAACGACACCACCAAGTCGGTGAATGCCTACAACAAGCTCAAGGGCGATGGCATGGTAGCGCTGTGGGGCGCTGTCACCAGCAAGCCGGCCATCAGCGTTTCCACCAAGGCAGCCAAGGACAATATGCCCATGATGACCCCCACCGGCACCGCCACTGCCATCACCGATGCCGGCAGCAATGTGTTCCGTGCCTGCTTCCTGGATGCTCCTCAGGCCGAGGCCATGGCTGAGTATGCCGACAGTACCCTGGGTGCCAAGAAGGTTGCGGTACTGTATGACATCACCGACGATTACTCCCTGGGCGTCGCCGAGACCTTCAGGGCCACTGCCGAGGCCAGAGGGATGGAAGTGGTGGCCTTCGAGAGCTTCCAGAACACCGACACCGACTTCAAGAGCCAGCTTTCCAAGATCAATGCAGCGGCTCCGGATGCCCTGTATGTACCCTCGTACTACAACACCGATGCCCTGATCGCCATCCAGGCCAAGGAAGTGGGCCTCAAGGCACAGCTGCTGGGCGCAGACGGCTGGGACGGTGTTCTCCGCTCGCTGGATGAGAAGAATATGGATGCAGTCGAGGACGTTGTGTTCACCAACCACTTCACCCCTGCCGACCCTGACCCCAAGGTACAGGACTTCACCGCCCGGTACAGAGAGGCCTACGGCAGTGATCCCTCCTCCTTTGCAGCACTGGGCTATGACGGCGCGATGATGCTGTTCCAGGCCATCGAGAACGCCGGCAGCACCGATTCCGCCGCCATCAATGAGGCCCTTGCCAACCTGCAGTATGAGGGTGTGACCGGTTCCATCCACTATGAGGGCACCGGCAACCCGGTGAAGAATGTCAAGTTTGTCACCGTGAAGGACGGCGCCTACGCCCTGATGGCAGACGGCACCGAGGAAACCCCGGCTGAGGAGCCGGTCAGCGAAGAGGCTTCGGAGGAAGCAGCTGCCTGACTTTCCGGGGACTGATTCAGGAAACAAGCCAAAGCACTGCGGGGACGGGAGAGATGCTTCCGTCCCCCGGTGTTTTCGATAAAGGGGAACAAGAATGGACTTTGCACAGCAACTGGTCAATGGCGTACAGATCGGCAGCGTGTATGCGCTGGTGGCCATCGGGTATACGATGGTGTACGGCATTGCCAAAATGATCAACTTTGCCCACGGGGACATCATCATGGTGGGCTCCTATGTGGCACTGCTCTTCTTCCAGAGCAGCGGACTGCCGGCCTGGGGTGTGATTGCAGCCACCGCCGCAGTCAGCGCACTGCTGGGCGTGAGCATTGAGCGGCTGGCCTATAAGCCGCTCCGGGGCGGCTCCAGAATGTCGGCGCTCATCACCACCATCGGTGTCAGCCTGATGCTGCAGAACGGCTTCCTGCTCATCTTTGGCTCCAGCCCCAAGCCCTTCCCGAACCACTTTACCGGCGAGGGCTTTACCCTGGGCGGTGTCACCGTCAGCCGGCTCACCGCCATCACCCTGGTGGTCACTGTGGTGCTGATGGTGCTGCTCACCCTCTTTGTAAACCGCACCCGGGTGGGCAAGGCCATGCGCGCCGTCTCGGAGGATCAGGGGGCAGCCCAGCTCATGGGCATCAACATCGACACCTCCATCTCCATCACCTTTGCCATCGGTTCGGCCCTGGCGGCGGTGGCGGCGGTGCTGTACAGCTCCACCTATCCGCTCATCAACCCCTATATGGGGTCGATGCTTGGCCTGCGGGCCTTTATTGCGGCGGTCATCGGCGGCATCGGGGTTATTCCCGGCGCCATGATCGGCGGTTTCATCATCGGCATTGCCGAGGCGCTCATCAAGCGCTACATTTCGTCTGCTATGGCAGACGCCATCGTATTTGCCCTGCTGATTGTGGTGCTGCTGGTCAAGCCTTCGGGCCTGCTGGGACGCCACGAGCGGGAGAAGGTTTAAGGAGGTGCAGGATATGGATAAGGCAAAATGGACTGCCCAGAGCCGGCGCAGAAATCTGGCGGCTCTGGTGTTGGGCTTCGTGCTTCTCTATGGCATGATGCAGACCGGACTCATCTCGATGCAGTATCAGGGCATCATCATCACCATCGGCATCTATGTGCTGCTGGCGGCTTCCCTCAACCTCACCACCGGTGTACTGGGCGAGCTGGTGCTGGGCCATGCGGGCTTTATGTCCATCGGGGCCTATACCGCGGCGCTGTTCACCCTGCACATGGACCTGCCCGGCATGGTGGAATTCCCGCTGGCACTGCTGGTCGGCGGCGGCCTGGCGGCGGTGTTCGGCGTATTCATCGGTATGCCGGCGCTGCGTCTGCGGGGCGACTATCTGGCCATTGTCACCCTGGGGTTCGGCGAGATCATCCGCGTGGTGATCCAGAACCTCACCATCACCGGCGGCGGACGGGGCCTTTACGGCATCGATGAGTACACCACCTTCCCGTGGGTGTTCTGGATCGCTGCCCTGAGTGTGGCGGTGATGTATTCGATGATCGACACCCGGCAGGGCCGGGCGATCCTCTCGCTGCGGGAGAACGAGATCGCCGCCGAGGCAGTGGGCGTCCCCAGCACCCGGTACAAGGTGCTGGCCTTCACCCTTTCCTCCTTCTTTGCCGGGGTAGCGGGCGGACTTTACGCACATTATATCACCGTGCTGGACCCCGCCACCTTTGACTTCAATATGTCCATCGAGATCCTGGTCATGGTGGTGCTGGGTGGTATGGGCAGCTTCACCGGTTCGGTGCTGGCTGCTGTGGTGCTTACCCTGCTGCCCGAACTGCTCCGGGATCTGGCCGACTACCGGATGCTCATCTATTCGGTGGTGCTGGTGCTGATGATGATCCTGCGCCCCCAGGGACTGCTGGGCAAGCGGGAATTTTCACTCTCCCGGTTCTGGGAGAAGGCCACCGCTCTGGTGAAAAAACCGGCTGCTGCCGGTGGAAAGGGGGAGAAGTAAATGAGAGAACCGCTTCTGAAAGTGGAACATCTGGGTATCAGCTTCCGGGGACTCCGGGCGCTGGACGATGTGAATTTTACCATTCCCCAGGGCGCAGTTATGGGGCTGATCGGCCCGAACGGCGCCGGAAAAACCACCCTCTTCAACCTCCTCACCGGGGTCTATACCCCCACCGATGGCACCGTCACCCTGGACGGAGAGAGCATCAGCGGCAAGGGGATGCGCTATGCAGTGCGCCATGGCATCAGCCGCACCTTCCAGAATATCCGGCTGTTCAAGGATATGACCGTGCTGGACAATGTCAAGGCCGCCATGCACGACAGTATGCACTACAACCTGCTGGAATCGGTGCTGAAAACCCGGCGCTTCTGGCTGGAGGAGGAAGATGCCGACAGCCGCGCCATGGAGCTGCTTGCAGTCTTTGACCTGGACAAGAAGGCCGATCTGCGGGCAGGCAATCTGCCCTACGGCCAGCAGCGCAAGCTGGAGATCGCCCGGGCGCTGGCCACCAACCCCAAGCTCCTCTGCCTGGACGAGCCGGCAGCCGGTATGAACAACACCGAGACCCGGGAGCTGATGGAGACCATTGCCTTTATCCGGCAGAAGTTTGGCATCTCCATCCTGCTCATCGAGCACGATATGCCGCTGGTCATGGGGATCTGTGAGCGGATCGTGGTACTGGATTACGGCAAGGTGATCGCCGACGGCACCCCGGACGAGGTGCGGGCCGATCCCCGCGTGATCGAAGCCTATCTGGGAGGTTAAACGCACTATGCTCAAAGTGGAAGAACTGAATGTATATTATGATAAGATCCATGCGGTCAAGGGCGTGAGCTTTGAGGTGCGGGACGGCGAGATCTGCACCCTGATCGGGGCCAACGGCGCCGGCAAGACCACCATTCTCCAGACCATCTCGGGTCTGCTGCGCCCCAAGAGCGGGCGGATCACCCTGGACGGGGTGGACATCACCGGCCATTCCCCCAACAAGATCCTGGTGCGCGGCCTGGCACAGGTGCCGGAGGCCCGCCGGGTGTTCGGACAGATGTCGGTGCTGGAAAACCTGGAGATGGGCGCCTACACCCGCCGGGATGCCGCTGGCATCCGGGAGGATCTGGACATGGTGTTCCAGAGCTTTCCCCGGCTGAAGGAGCGGCTGCACCAGGCAGCCGGCACCCTGTCCGGCGGTGAACAGCAGATGCTGGCCATGGGCCGGGCGCTGATGTCCCGTCCCAAGATGCTGCTGCTGGACGAGCCCTCCATGGGTCTGGCCCCCATTCTGGTGGACGAGATCTTCTCGATCATCCGCCAGGTGAACAAGACCGGTGTCACCGTGCTGCTGGTGGAGCAGAATGCCGCCAAGGCGCTGGAAATTGCCGATTACAGCTATGTGCTGTCCACCGGTAAGATCGTCAGCTCGGGCGAGGGAAGCAGCCTGCTCACCGATGCCAGCGTCCGCTCGGCCTATCTGGGATAGATCTCTGGTTTCTCTGCGTCAGACCGGTTCCCCACCGGTTTGCGATAAATTCCTGAATTTCCAAATCAACAGCCGCCGGTCGTGTTCCCCTCGACCGGCGGCTGCTGACCGTTCCGGGAACAAAAAATCCCCCTGCCCTTTAAAGCTAAGAGCAGGGGGATTTTGGCATTTTGTCAGTGGGTGCGGTAGTTTTCCAGCGGCTTGCCGTTCATCTTGCGCTGGATAAATTCGGTGAGGGTCTGCATACCGCAGTCGGCTGCATCGCCCAGGATCAGGTAGGCATTGACCTCGGTGATGAACAGGGCCAGGTAGTCGTCGGTGCGGGCCAGCGAAACAATGCGGTCGTAGCTGACAAAGCTGCTGGTGTTGTGGCTGTTGACCTGGAAGCCGTCCTCGTAGAACTCAAAGTGCTGCTCGTCCAGGGCAGCGGGGGAGAGCTTCTGGCTGCGCTGGGCATAGAGCTTCAGGAACCACTTGTCCATCAGCGAGCTCAGCGGCCAGACTACAATGGATTCGGTGACGATCAGCAGCAGGGTGGTGTGCAGGGGCTGGTGGGTGATCATGCAGTAGAGCAGGGTCAGACCGGTGGCCAGCAGGATGGTGACCAGGCGGCGCTTCTTCTGGGAACGGCGCTGGACGATGAGGTTGAGCTGGGTGTAGGCAGCAGGAGTCAGGCGGAACCGGGCGGTGTGGACCGGCCGACGCCCCTCCTGGGCAGGGCGTGTTTCTTCGGACATGGGATAGGTCCTCCTTTCAGCGATCAGGCCGGGCAGCCCGGTGTTTTCCCTTGCGGCACAGGGCCCCGTACAAAAGTAGTGTAGAGTATCATAGCACACTTTGCCCTGAAAGGAAAGAGCCGGCCGAAAACCGGAGCAGCAAACAAAAAATCCCCTGAAGCGGGTGCTTCAGGGGAAGGATACAGAGTATGGTGAAAATCCAGCGGCTTAGTCCCGGTGGCGCTCCTCGGCTTGGAGAGGGCTGTACTCCGGCAGGATCTCTGCCCGGAGACGGGAGATGCGGCGGTCGTCCACTTCCAGGACGGTGAAGCGCACTCGGTCGATCTGGACCGAGGGGTGTTCTCCCTCCTCCGGCAGGTCGCCGAGCATATCCACCACAACGCCGCCCAGGGTGTCGTATTCGGTGTCGTCCGGGATCTTGATGTCCAGCAGGTCCTCCACCTCATCCACCGAGATCCAGCCGTCGATGGTGTACTCGGTGTCCGAGAGCTTCTGGTATTCGTTTTCTTCCTTATCGTACTCGTCCTGGATGTTGCCCACGATGGTCTCCAGCAGGTCCTCCATGGTCACCATGCCGTAGGTGCCGCCGTATTCATCGATGACAATGGCCATGTGCAGCTGCTTGCGCTGGAAGTCCTTGAACAGTTCGGTGCATTTGGCTGTCTCGGGGATATAGAAGGGCTCGTGCAGCAGCTCCTTGATGTCGAAGTCCTTGCTGTTGCAGCCATCGTTGACAAAGAGCAGCAGGTCCTTGGCGTAGAGGACGCCCACCACATCGTCGATGTCCTCATGGTAGACCGGAATCCGGGAGTAGCCGGTTTCCCGAGCCACCTTGACTGCTTCATCCAGCGATGCGGTATCCTTGAGGGCGATCATCTCCATACGGTGGGTCATCACCTCGGTGACGGCACGGTCGTCGAACTCAAAGATGTTGTTGATCATATCCTTTTCGCGCTGCTCGATGGCGCCCTTTTCCTCGCCGACGGTCACCATCATGCGGATCTCCTCCTCGGTGACGGTATCCGGCTCCTGGTTGGGGTTCTGGCCCAGCAGCCGCAGCCCCAGGTTGGCAAGGCCCAGAGTGAACCATACCACTGGCCGCAGCAGGATCGACATGACCCTCATAAAGGGGGTGAGCATCCGGGCGGCCTGATCCGGGAAGAAATCCCCCAGCCGGCCGGGCAGGATATTGCCAAGGGCGATGGTGATGATACCCACCAACATGGTGATGAGGATCAGAAAGACCGGATAGGCGGTCACAGGGCTTTCCATCTCCGGATAGACCTGCCGCAGGAACAGGTCGGTCAGGGAGGGGCTGAGCACAGCAAGCCCCAGCATATTGCAAAGGGTGGAACCGGTCCGGACGGTCGAGATAAATACCGTGGGCTTGCGGATCAGGCCCATGATCTGCTGGGCGCGCTTGTCGCCTTCGGCGGCGCGGCGTTTGGTCTGGCTGTCATTGATGCCGGTAAAGGCGGCTTCGGTGGTGGAAAACAGCCCCGAAAGCACCAGCAGGATCGCAAATGCAGCCAGTGCGGGATAGATCGAACTACTGTCAGGGTCCATATTCAGTTTACTCCATTTCTTCGTGTTTGTGGTTTTTTCTTATCGTTTCGGCTCCATTTCCAGGCGGCGGGGCAGCAGCAATACATTATTATATACATACAGCCGGCAGGAGGCAGCCCGGACCGGGATCCGATTTAAGAATACTATAATCGTTTCGGAGAAATCTGTCAATGGGGGCGGGAAACCATTGCAGCGGCAACATCCGTCCGCAAAATAGACACATCTTTGCGAAGAAGAGTTCTCATTTTTGTCAAAAGAGTGGGCGGAAAGGTGAGAATTGTTGTTAAAAATCGGGCAAAAGCCGGGCGAAACGGCAATTTTACATTTTCTTGACTTTACAGAATCGGGCAAAGATGATAAAATTTGAATGGGTAAAAATATGCGGATTCATCCGCTATGCCAACATATTATCCAAAGGGAGGATATCATAACATGGCAAGAAAAATGAAAACCATGGATGGTAACAACGCTGCGGCTCATGTTTCCTATGCGTTTACAGATGTTGCTGCCATCTACCCGATCACTCCTTCTTCTGTAATGGCAGAAGTGAGCGACGAGTGGGCTGCCCAGGGTAAGAAGAACATCTTCGGCCAGACCGTAAAGCTGGTAGAGATGCAGTCTGAGGCTGGCGCTGCCGGTGCCGTACACGGCTCTCTGGCTGCTGGTGCCCTGACCACCACTTACACCGCTTCCCAGGGTCTGCTCCTGATGATCCCCAACATGTACAAGATCGCTGGTGAGCTGCTGCCGAGCGTTATTCACGTATCTGCTCGTGCCATCGCTTCCCACGCTCTGAGCATCTTCGGTGATCACTCGGACGTATATGCCTGCCGTCAGACTGGTTACGCAATGCTCTGCTCCAGCTCGGTTCAGGAAGTTATGGACCTGGGTGCTGTTGCTCACCTGGCCACTCTGAAGTCCAGAGTTCCGTTCCTGCACTTCTTCGATGGTTTCCGTACTTCTCACGAGATCCAGAAGATCGAAGTTTGGGATTACGAGGACCTCAAGGACATGGTGGACATGGACGCTGTTGAGGAGTTCCGCAAGCATGCTCTGAACCCTGAGCATCCTGTACTGCGCGGTACCGCTCAGAACCCTGACATCTTCTTCCAGGCTCGCGAAGCCAGCAACACCTACCACGATGCTGTTCCGGCTATCGTTGAGGAGTATATGAACAAGGTCAATGCCAAGATCGGCACCGACTACAAGCTGTTCAACTACTACGGCGCTCCGGATGCTACCGATGTGATCATCGCTATGGGTTCTGTAAACGACACCATCGAGGAGACCATCGACTGGATGCTCGCTCAGGGCCGCAAGGTTGGTCTGGTAAAGGTTCGCCTGTACCGTCCCTTCTCTGCTAAGCACCTGATCGACGCCATTCCGGACACTGTTAAGACCATCTCCGTTCTGGACAGAACCAAGGAGCCCGGCTCCATTGGTGAGCCCCTGTACCTGGATGTTGTTATGGCTCTGCGCGGCAGCAAGTTTGCCAACATTCCTGTATTCGGCGGCCGTTACGGTCTGGGTTCCAAGGACACCACTCCGGCTCAGGTGATCGCTGTTTACAACAACGCTCAGTCTGCACAGCCCAAGGAGAGATTCACAGTTGGTATCGATGATGATGTAACTCATCTGTCCCTGGAGATCACTGAGAATCCGGATACTGCTCCTGAGGGCACAACCAGCTGTATCTTCTGGGGCCTGGGCTCCGATGGTACTGTTGGTGCCAACAAGAACTCCATCAAGATCATCGGTGACCACACCGACATGTATGCTCAGGCTTACTTCAGCTACGACTCGAAGAAGTCCGGCGGTGTTACCACCTCTCACCTGAGATTTGGTAAGAAGCCGATCAAGAGCACCTACCTGGTTGAGAAGGCTGACTTCGTAGCCTGCCACAACCCCTCTTATGTGGACAAGTATGACATGACTGCTGCTCTGAAGCCCGGCGGTACCTTCCTGCTGAACTGCGGTTGGGATCTGGACGAGCTGGAGCAGAGACTGCCTGGCTCTGTAAAGAGATACATTGCCCGCAACAACATCAAGTTCTACACCATCGATGGTGTTAAGATCGGTAAGGAGATCGGCCTGGGCTCGAGAATCAACACTGTTCTGCAGTCTGCATTCTTCAAGCTGGCCAACATCATCCCTGCTGCTGACGCTATTCAGTACATGAAGGACGCTGCTACCAAGTCTTACGGCCGTAAGGGTGAGAAGGTAGTTGCCATGAACCATGCTGCTATCGATGCCGGTGCTGACGCTCTGGTAGAGGTAAAGGTTCCTGCTTCCTGGGCTGACGCTGAGGGCGACTTTGTTTACCCGGTTGCCACCGGCGAGCGCAAGGATCTGGTTGACTTCGTCAACAACATCCAGACCCCTGTTAACGCTCAGCGCGGCGATAAGCTGCCTGTATCCACCTTCCTGAAGGATGCAGACGGCACCTTCCCGCAGGGTTCTGCTGCATACGAGAAGCGCGGTATCGCTGTGGATGTTCCCACCTGGAACCCCGCTAACTGTATCCAGTGTAACTTCTGTTCGTATGTCTGCCCGCATGCCGTTATCCGTCCCGTTGTCCTGACTGCTGATGAGGCTGCCAAGGCTCCCGAGGGCATGAAGATGACCGACATGACTGGTATGCCCGGCTACAAGTTTGCTATGACTGTATCCGTTCTGGACTGCACCGGCTGTGGTTCTTGTGCAGCTGTATGTCCTGGCAAGAAGGGCGAGAAGGCTCTCGTAATGCAGAGCCTGGATTCTCAGCGTCATGAGCAGGATAACTTCGCTTATGGCCAGTCTCTGGACGCTAAGCCCGAGGTTGCTGAGAAGTTCAAGGAGACCACCGTTAAGGGCTCGCAGTTCAAGCAGCCTCTGCTCGAATTCTCCGGCGCTTGTGCTGGTTGTGGCGAGACTCCTTACGCTAAGCTGGTTACTCAGCTGTTCGGCGATAGAATGTACATTGCCAACGCTACCGGTTGCTCCTCGATCTGGGGCGGCTCCGCACCGTCTACTCCTTACACCGTGAACAAGGAAGGTCATGGTCCTTCTTGGGCTAACTCCCTGTTCGAGGATAACGCTGAGCATGGTCTTGGTATGTACTACGGCCAGAAGGCTATCCGTGAGCGCCTGATCGGCAAGCTCGAGGAGATGGTTCAGAACGACCAGACTCCGGCAGAGGCTAAGGAAGCAATCGCTAAGTTCCTCGAGACCAAGGACGACGGCGAAGCAAACGCAGAGGCTACCAAGGCTCTGGTTGCTGTACTCGAGAAGGGTGCAGAGGCTGGCTGCGCAG
>Oklahoma_p2__coassemble_2051_pt1 | contig 10573 bp, 11 predicted proteins | sample Oklahoma_p2__metabat2_low_PE_026 | metagenome-assembled genome bin Oklahoma_p2 | reverse complement strand
CTCTGATAGAGCCGCATGGCTGCCTCATTTCCGTAGGTCACGCAGAGCTTGCGTTCCCGGATGCAGTTGATGTCCAGACAGGAAAGGGCCATCTTGAACAGCTTCTTCCCCATGCCCTGGCCCCGGTACTCCTCCAGCAGGTAAAGCATCTCCACCTCTCCAAAGGAGGTCTCCCGGTTGTAGGTCACAGTGACGAACCCGGCGTCCTGCTTTTTGTCCCGGTCCACCAGCACGGCGGTATACATGGCCGAGCCGCTGTCCAGTTTTTCCTGCAGGAAGCTCTTGCGGACGCTGAACTCAAAGGTTCCGTAATAGTCCGCAAAATAGGGGGAATTGGCTGCGTTTGCCTGGATCAGACGCTCCCAGAGGGGTCTGATCCGGTCGATGTGTTCCATATCGACTTTTTCGATCTCGAACATAAAAGCTCCTTTCCGGTGAGGCACACCGGAACTCAGAACCGGCTGCGCTCTTTGTAATGGGTATGCAATACTTCGTGTGCCAGATGGCTGCCCGGCTCCCCGAAGAACTCCTTGTAAAGCTGCTGGATCCCCGGGTTCTCATGGCTCTTGCGCATGGCCTTGCTGGCATCGTCGGCATAGAGACCGGCCGCCCGCAGTGCCCGGAGATCCACAAAGTTGCGCACCTCAGCCGGCTGTACCGGCTGACCGCCGCCGTTGACACAACCGCCGGGACAGCCCATGATCTCGATGAAATCATAGTGCTTTTCGCCGCTCTTGATGCTCTCCAGCACCTTGCGGGCATTGGCCAGGCCGCTGGTGACTGCCACGCGCAGTTCCAGGTCACCGATCTTATAGGTGGCTTCCTTGATGGGGGCCACACCACGCACTTCCTCGAAGGTGAGCTTCTGCATCTCACCGCCGGTGAGCCAATCCGCTGCAGTGCGGAGCGCTGCCTCCATAACGCCGCCGGTGGCACCGAAGATGCTGCCTGCACCGGTGGACATGCCCAGCGGTGCATCGAACTCTCCCTCCGGCAGGCTGGTGAAGTGGATGCCGGCCCGCTCGATCATCCGGGCCAGTTCCCGGGTGGTGATGGCCACATCGACATCGTACAGGCCCTCCACGGCATTGCTCTCGGAGTTCTTGGTCTCGAACTTCTTGGCGGTGCAGGGCATAACGCCGACCACATAGATATCCTTGGGGTCGATGCCCATCTTCTGGGCATACCAGGTCTTGGCCACCGCGCCGAACATCTGCTGGGGGCTCTTGCAGGTGGAGAGATTGGGGATAAACTCAGGGTAGTAGTGTTCACAGAACTCCACCCAGCCCGGCGAGCAGGAGGTGATCATCGGCAGTACACCGCCGGTTTTGACCCGCTCGATGAACTCGGTGGCCTCCTCCACGATGGTCAGGTCGGCGGCAAAGTCGGTATCGTACACCGCGTCAAAGCCCAGACGGCGCAGGGCAGTGACCATCTTGCCGGTGACATTGGTGCCGATGGGCATCCCAAAGGCCTCGCCCAGGGTCACGCGGATGGAGGGAGCTGTCTGTACAATGACATGTTTCTTGGGATCGGCCAGGGCCTTCCACACCTCATCGGTGTTATCGCGCTCGGCAATGGCGCCGGTGGGGCACACCACAATGCACTGACCGCAGGATACACAGGCCACCTCGCTGAGGTTCTGCTCAAAGGCGCAGCCGATGTGGGTCTTGAATCCACGGTCGTTGGGGCCGATGACCCCGATGCCCTGCAGCTTGGAGCAGGCTGCCACACAGCGGCGGCAGAGAATGCACTTGTTGTTGTCCCGGTACATATGCACCGCCGAGTCGTCCACTTCATACTGGATGTTCTCGCCGGCATAGTAATCCTCATCGCTGACCTTGAATTCCCGGCAGAGCTTCTGCAGTTCGCAGCTGCCTGCACGCACACAGGTCAGGCACTTTTTGGTATGGGTGGAGAGGATCAGCTCCAGCGTCTTTTTTCTGGCTTCAAACACACGGGGAGTCGAGGTCATGATCTCCATGCCCTCGGCCACCGGGTAAACGCAGGCAGCCACCAGGCTGCGGGCGCCCTTGACTTCTACCACACAGATGCGGCAGGCACCGATCTCATTGATTTCCTTGAGATAGCACAGGGTGGGAATATGGATTCCTGCATACCGGGCTGCCTCCAGGATCGTGCTGCCAGCGGGCACAGTGTACTGCTCGCCGTTGATTTTTACATTTACCATATCCATTCTATCACACAACCTACTTTCTGACAATCGCGCCGAAGCGGCACTTCTCGATGCAGGCGCCGCACTTGAGGCACTTGCCGGGATCGATCACATGGGGTTCCTTGACGGTGCCGGTAATGGCGCCTGCCGGGCAGACCTTGGCACACAGGGTGCAGCCGCGGCACTTTGCAGGGTCGATGGCATACTGCAGCAGTTCCTTGCAGACGCCGGCCGGACATCTCTTGTCCTGGATATGGGCGATGTATTCATCGCGGAAATACTTGAGGGTGCTCAGCACCGGGTTGGGTGCCGACTGTCCCAGACCGCAGAGGGAGTTTTCCTGGATGTAATGGCAGAGCTCCTCCATCTTGTCCAGGTCCTCCATGGTGCCCTGGCCCTTGGTGATCTTGTCCAGCATCTCGTACAGACGCTTGGTCCCCACACGGCAGGGGGTACACTTGCCGCAGCTCTCGTCCACAGTGAACTCCAGGTAGAACTTGGCGATATCCACCATGCAGGTGTCCTCGTCCATGACGATGAGGCCGCCCGAACCCATCATCGAACCGATCTCGATGAGGTTGTCGTAGTCGATGGGCACATCCAGGTATTCAGCCGGGATACAGCCGCCGGAGGGGCCGCCGGTCTGGGCAGCCTTGAACTTCTTGCCGTTCGGGATGCCGCCGCCGATCTCCTCCACGATCTCCCGGAGGGTGGTGCCCATGGGAACCTCCACCAGGCCGGTGTTGTGGATCTTGCCGCCCAGGGCAAATACCTTGGTGCCCTTGCTCTTCTCGGTGCCGATGGAGCGGAACCAGTCGGCGCCGTGGAGAATGATCTGCGGGATATTGGCATAGGTTTCCACATTGTTGAGAACGGTGGGCTTGCCGAAGATGCCCGAGGTGGTCGGGAAGGGCGGACGGGGCCGGGGCTCGCCGCGCTTGCCGTCGATGGAGGTCATCAGGGCTGTTTCCTCACCGCAGACAAAGGCGCCGGCGCCCAGGCGCAGTTCCATATCAAAATCGAATCCGCTGCCCAGGATATTCTTGCCCAGCAGCCCCAGCTCCCGGGCCTGGTCGATGGCGTGCTGCAGGCGCTGTACCGCAATGGGGTACTCGGCACGGATGTAGACAAAGCCGTGGTTGGCGCCAATGGCATAGGCGGCAATGGACATGGCCTCGATGACAACATGGGGGTCGCCCTCCAGAATGGAGCGGTCCATGAAGGCGCCGGGGTCACCCTCGTCGGCGTTGCAGGCCACATATTTCTGATCGGCCTTGGAAGCGGCACCAAAGCTCCACTTCTGGCCGGTGAGGAAGCCGCCGCCGCCCCGTCCGCGCAGGCCGGAATCCTTGACGGTCTTGATGACCTCCTCGGGGGTCATCTCGGTGAGCACCTTGCCCAGGGCGGCATAGCCGTCGTAGGCGATGTACTCGTTGATGTTTTCCGGGTCGATGACGCCGCAGTTCTTGAGCGCCACACGCATCTGCTTCTTGTAGAAGTCGGTCTGGTCCAGGCTCTTGATGGTGTCCTCCTGGACGGTCTCCTGATAGAGCAGTCTCTTGACCACACGGCCCTTGAGCAGGTGCTCTTCCACGATTTCGGGCACATCGTCAACATTCACCCGGGAGTAGAAAGCTCCCTCGGGGTAGACGATCATAATGGGGCCCAGGGCACACAGGCCAAAGCAGCCGGTGCGGATCACCTTGACCTCATCTTCCAGGCCCACGCTCTTGATGTTGTTTTCCAGCGCCCGCACGATGCGGTCACTGCCGGAGGAGGTACAGCCGGTGCCTCCGCACACCAGTACATGTGAACGATACATCTCTTTGCTGTCCCTCCCGTTAATCCTTGGCTTCGACCTGAGCCGCGCCGATGGTGTATTCTGCAATGGGGTGGCCGTTGACCAGATGTTCTGCCACAACCTGAACGATCTTGTCCTCGGTCATCTTGACATAGGTCACCTTTTCCTTGCCGTTTTCAAAGACCTCTACCACCGGCTCGTACTGACAGATGCCGATGCAGCCGGTCTGGGCCACGGTGACATTTTTAAGGCCGCGCTTGGCCACTTCCTCGGTCAGGCGCTGGAGCACCGGGCGGGCGCCGGCGGCAATGCCGCAGGTGGCCATGCCCACTACCACACGAATGTTGTCCTTGGCGTCATGGCGGATGCCCATCTGATCCTTCATCTGGTCCCGCAGCGCCTGGAGCTCTTCCAAACTTTTCATGCTCTTGTTACCCCTTTCGATTGGTTCTCCGGGTACCGGCTCCGGCTGCGTCCACCGGGCCGTATCATACTTTATAAATAAAACAGGATTCCTGTCTGTGAATTTCCGGTTCACTTTCAGATGCCGCCAGCCTGCACGGTCGTGCCCCGCAGGGCCCGTTGCCGCCAGCCGGCGGTGGCCATTGTACTCTGTTTCACGCAAGCGGGCTTCCCCGCAAGATCTCTCCGAAGTTCTCCCGTACGAACTCGGTGAGAAAGGCGATCACCTCCGGTGTATCCAAAGGCACATCGCCCAGAATCTGCCGGAACTGCCGGGTATCGGCGGTGAACTCCCGCCCATCGCAGGCGGCGTGCAGCACCAGGTCCACCCCGGGGCTGGTCTGGACCAACACCCCATAGGTTCCCCCCAGGTCGCCCATGGGGGCGGCGTCCAGGTGCAGCGGATCGAGCTGGGCGGTCACCTCGGTGCCCTTTCCCGGCTCGGACCACACCCGGAAGCTCCCCCCGGCCAGCTCCGCCGTCTGGCGGAACAGCGCCGTGCCCAGCCCCACCTTGCGGGTGGTCCGGGTGGTATAGAACGGGTCGCTCACCCGGCTGGCAACCTCCGGGCTCATGCCCCGGCCGTTGTCCCGCACGGTGATGGTCAACCACGGTGCTTTGCCCAGCTGGTACTCCACCCCGATCTCCACCAGGGTGGCCCCGGCTGCCACCGAGTTTTCCGCAATATCCAGAATGTGCAGTGAGAGTTCTTCCATCTTCCCCTCCTGTTCCGGCAGGTTGGCCCGGTGTTACTTGTACCGGGCCAGGATCTCGTCCAGATCGTCCACGATCAGCCGGCCGTACACCTCATCGTTGATGGTGATGACCGGGGCCAGACCGCAGGCGCCGATGCAGCGGCAGGCATCCAGCGAAAACTTGCCATCGGCTGTACATTCGCCGCCATCGATGCCCAGCTTTTCCTTGAGGGCGTTGTAGATATCGCCCGATCCCTTTACATAGCAGGCAGTACCCAGGCAAACCGATACCTTATACTGTCCCTTGGGGTTGAGGGTGAACTGGGAGTAGAAGGTGGCTACACCGTACACTTCCTCCAGCGAAACACCCAGCCCTGCGGCAACCCGCTGCTGTACCTCGATGGGCAGATACCCGAAGATCTCCTGCGCCTTCTGGAGCGCCGGCATCACGGCACCCTGGGTCTCCCGGAGTTCCTGGAGCACCTGCTCCAGCTTCTGATCCTGTTCCGGTGTGGACGAGAACGGGATCGCTGACTTTCTGTTGGCCATCTGAAATCAAACCTCCTTGGTCTGTGTTAAATGCGATTCAAGTAGACTTTTTTAGTATAAAACAACTATCTTACCCCTTAAATCATCATAAATTATAGCAAAATCCACAACAGAAAGTCCATAGTGGATTTGTCAAAAAATTATCAGTTCTTTTGTTTCAAGCTGGCCATCCGGCGATTTTTGCTATGGATTTTCACTAAAAATTGCAGATTTTGCTTTTACAGCTTGCTAAAATCTCCGCTGCTGATTTATGCACAGTCACTACTTTTTTCGTTTTACAACCGTAAAGGATAGTTGATAAAGCAGATTTTGACTGATATAATAATAGCAACATCGTGTTTGCCTGGCGGAGCGCTGTATTTCACCGGCAGACCGAAAGCCACCCATCCACCCAAAGGAGGATATAAGATGAAAATTTCCGAAGTGATCCGGATCCTTTCGGCCGAAGTGATCTGGGGCGACGAACAGCTCTGTGAGCGGGAGGTGCAGAACGCCTGCGGCAGTGACCTGATGAGCGATGTGTTGGCCTATGTCAAGGACCAGTCGCTGCTGCTCACCGGCCTGGTAAACCCGCAGGTGATCCGCACTGCTGAAATGATGGATTTTCTGTGTATAGCCTTTGTGCGCGGCAAGCGCCCGGATGATGCCATGATCCGGCTGGCAAGCGAGTACAACATCGTGCTGATCCGCACCGAGGAGCGCATGTTCTCGGCCTGCGGCAAGCTGTATGCCGCCGGGTTGGACGGCAGTGGCCTGTGAGCGCCCTCTGCTACCGGTTTCAGGTGCCGGGGGACGACTATTCCCGTGCCGGAGAGGCCTCCAGCACGGTGAAAAACCGGCTCAAGCAGCTGGGTGTAAAACCGGAGGATATCCGCCGGGTCAGCATTGCCCTGTATGAAGGGGAAATCAACATGGTGATCCACGGCGGCGGCGGCGAAGTGACCGTCACCGTGGCCCCCGACCGGGTGGACCTGGTGCTGGAGGACCACGGCAAGGGGATCCCCGATATCGAAACGGCCATGCAGGAGGGCTTTTCCACCGCTTCGCAGAAGGCGCGGAACCTGGGCTTTGGCGCCGGGATGGGCCTGCCCAATATGAAAAAGTACACCGACACCATGCAGATCGAGTCCACAGTCGGGGTGGGCACCACTGTGCGCATGACCGTTCTGCTGTGACCGAGCGCCCGGAAGGAGGGACAGATCAACGATGGAATCATTTTTTCACTCAGTAAAACTGGACAGCGGACTCTGTGTGGGCTGCACCAACTGCGTCAAGCGCTGCCCCACTGCTGCAATCCGCGTCCATGATGGCAAGGCGCACATTCTCCGGGAGCTGTGCATCGACTGCGGCCAGTGCATCTACATCTGTCCGCACCATGCCAAATCCGCTGTGGTGGACCATTTGGCTGATGCCAAGCGGTTCCGGTATACCATTGCACTTCCGGCGCCGGCGCTCTACGGGCAGTTTGCCCACCTTAGCGATTCTGCCCCGGTGATCCGGGGGCTGTACGGCCTGGGATTCGATGCCGTCTACGAGGTGGCGCGGGGCGCCGAAGCGGTGACCCGCCTGACCCAGCAGTACCTGGACGAACAAAAGCTTCCCCTGCCGGTGATCAGCTGTGCCTGCCCGGTGGTGGTGCGGCTGATTCGCACCCGGTTCCCGAACCTCACTGGGAACATCCTGCCCATCCTGCCCCCGGTGGAGGTGGCTGCACGGTTTGCCAAGCGGGATTTCTGCCGGAAAACAGGCTGCCGCCCCGAAGAGGTGGGAACGGTGTTCCTCTCCCCCTGTCCGGCCAAATCCACTGCCAGCCGGGACCCGCTGGGCTTTGATAAAAGCGAGGTGGACATCGTGGTGTCCATCAAGGACATCTATCCGGCACTGCTGTCTGCCATGAAACGGGAGGACCTGCCCGAAGCCGGGCCGCTCAGCAGCAGCCTGGGGGTGGGCTGGGGGCTTTCCGGCGGGGAATCCGCTGGGCTTGCCGGGGTTTCGGTGCTGGCAGCGGATGGCATCGAAAACATCATCCGGGTGCTGGAGAACCTGGAGGACGAAAAGATCACCGGTGTGGACTTTGTGGAACTCAGCGCCTGTTCGGGTGGCTGCGTGGGTGGGATCCTCACGGTGGAAAATCCCTTCCTGGCGCGGACCCGGCTTAAAAAGATCCAGTCGAACCTGTCTCCTTCTGCCCAGCCGCCTGAACCGCTGGACGAGAAGCGGATGCTCTTTGACCACCCCATCAAGTTCTGTGAAGTGCTGAGCCTGGCCGAGGATTTCGGCACCGCCATGGAACTGCTGGCCCAGGTGGACGAAATCGAACAGCAGCTCTACGGCATGGACTGCGGCGCCTGCGGGGCCCCCTCCTGCCGGGCCCTTGCCACCGACATCGCCCAGGGACGGGCATCGGTGGAGGACTGCATTTACATCCAGCGCGAGCGACATGCCGCCAAGTCCTGAACCAAAAAGAAGGTGCAACCAACATGACTGTTTCACAACTGGACCAGCTCCCCGGAATGACCCGTCTGGGCGGACCGGACAGCGACCGGGAAATCCGGCGCATTTACTGCTGCGACCTGCTCAGTCTGGCTATGGCCCGGGCCCCAGCCGACTGCGCCTGGGTCACCGTGATGGGAAATATGAACACGGTGGCTGTTGCCACCCTGGCCGATGCCGCCTGCATCGTCCTGGCAGAGGGCGCCTCCATGCCGGAGGCCTGCATCCGGAAAGCCGCCGATGAAGGGGTGGCGGTGTACCGCTCTGCCGACCCGATCTTTGAAACCGCAAAAAGGATGGATGCCCTGCTATGAAGCTCTACTGCGACCTGCATCTGCACTCCTGCCTCTCCCCTTGCGGCGACGAGGATATGACCCCCAACAACATCGTCAACATGGCTAAACTCAAGGGGCTGAGCTGCATCGCCCTCACCGACCACAACACTGCCCGGAACTGCCGCGCCACCGCCCTGGCAGCCCGACAGGCCGGCCTGGGCTTTCTCCCTGGTATGGAGCTTTCCACCGCCGAGGATATCCACCTGGTCTGCCTTTTTCCCGACTGTGATACGGCCGAAGCCTTTTCCCGGCAGGTGGAAAAGGCTCTGCCGCCAGTGAAGAACAACCCACGCATCTACGGCCACCAGCTCTGCCTGGACGAGCTGGACCGTCCGGTGGGCGAAGTGGAACCCCTGCTGCTCAACGCCACCACGATCCCCCTCACCCAGGCCCCGGCCCTGGTGCGGGAATACGGCGGTGTCTGCTATCCGGCACACATCGACAAAGCCGCCAACAGCATCCTGGCCATTCTGGGGGCGATCCCCTCTGAATGCGAAGACCTGTTCGATGCCGTGGAGGTCTCCCCCCGCTATGAGATTGGGCTTTTGCCTGCTGTGGAGACTGCCCGGCAGAACCGACGCACGGTGGTCTCCTCCGATGCCCACTACCTCTGGGACATTGCCGAGGCGGAGCACCCCTTTGAACCGGGGGACGATTCACTCAGCCGCCTGGTGCTGGCCTCCCTGGGCAAGCAGCCCCTCTGAACCGCATCAAAAAAGCCGAAGGCAGAAAGCCCTCGGCTTTTTTTGTTTTGTGTTTCGCTCTCACCGGAAGAACCGGGTGCGCACCCACCAGGCCACCGCAAAGAAGAGCAGCCAGGCCACCGTCAGCAGGGCGTACTTCCCCACCCCGGCAAAGGCAAGCCGCATACGCCGGTCGGCCAAGCTGCGCTGCCCGGCTTCATCGGCGGTTTCCTCCAGCGCCCGGAGCCGTTCGCCCCAGCGCCAGCCCACCGCAATGGCCGCCGCCCAGATCAGCACCAGCGGCAGGCCCGCTGCCAGCAGAAACCGCAGCCGCACCCCGGCCGGGAGCGATTCCAGCTCCACCGGCCCGACGCTGTCGACCACCTGCATGATCCAGCCGGCTGTCATGGCAAACACCACAACCAGCCCCCACCGGGTGATCTCGATCTGGCGAGCCTGTGGGGCAACGCTGCGCTGAACCTCCCGGAGCGTCTCCTCCAGCAGCCACCGCCCGACCGGCAGCAGGATCACCAGTCCCACCGCCAGAAGCGCCGCCTTTCCCCAGTCCGCCTGCCCCTGTATCACGGCCGGCAGCAGGAACTTTCCAAGCAAGCCCCACCAGACCAGCAGCGTCAGGATCAGTCCGATCTGCATCAGAACCAAAAGGTAGGGGGATATCCCGGATGTCTTTTTCTGCATGACTACCTCCTCTGCCTGTCTTTTCGCTGACAGTTTCTCTAAAAAGGATCCCGGGGATCCGGGGTGGCAAAAAAGCCGGTGTCCCTGGCGGGCCCGGCTCTTCCGTTCTTCTCGATTTTTTCTTTTCGGGGCGGAGCTGCCCCAGGGCTTTCCCCCGGCAAAGGCGCTTACTGCACCTCGTTCACCGTGTGGGTGTCGTTCTTGCCCCGGAAGGAGATGCCCACGATGCGGGGGCCGGCATTGATGGCCACGCAAACGCCCATCTTGCCGCAGAGATCCGGCTTCTGGCCGTTGAAGCCCTCGATCAGGGCCTGCAGCTCCTTGGCAGGCTGGGGATCCTCCCCCTCCAGCAGCACATAGTTCGGGCAGGCGGGGTCGTAGTTTTCCTTGTAGTATTCAAACAGACGGGGCACCACATTCTTTTCGCCCCGGACCTTGGCAGCGGTGATGTTGTCGCCGCCCTCAAAGGTCATCACCGGCTTGAGGCCGAGCATCTCCCCTACAAAGCTGGCGGCGGCGCTGATGCGCCCCGACCGCTTGGCAAACTGCAGGGTGTACATGGCAAAGTAGAGCTCCCGGTGGCGCAGGAAGTCCTGGATAAACTCCACCAGCTCATCGGCGGTGGCACCCTGATCCCGCCGGGCTGCTGCCAGCACCAGCGGATAGCCATAGCCATAGGA
>Oklahoma_p2__coassemble_2047_pt1 | contig 10616 bp, 8 predicted proteins | sample Oklahoma_p2__metabat2_low_PE_026 | metagenome-assembled genome bin Oklahoma_p2 | reverse complement strand
ATAAAAGAAAAGCCCGGACTTCTGTCCGGGCTTTTTTAGCAGAGGAATCAGAATACAGGGATAAACTGATCCTGATACTGAGTGTTGATGTATTCACGGGTGGCATCCGAACCCAGGACCTCAACCAGGGCCTTGGTCTTTTCGGACTCCAGTTCGCCGTTTCGTACAGCCAGGATATTGGCATATTCCTGGGCACTTGCCGAATCGGAGGATTCGTTGACGATTCCCTTGTCCAGGATGCCAGCTTCGATGGCGTAGTTTCCGTTGATGGCAGCAATGGCGAATTCGCTCAGGTTTCTGGGGAGCTGGGCAGCCTCCAATTCAACAAACTCCAGCTTCAGCGGGTTTTCCTCAATGTCCAGGGGGGTGGCATTCAGACCAGCGCCTTCCCGGAGCTTGATGAGCCCCTGTGCTTCCAGCAGGTTCAGGGCACGGGCTTCATTTGTGGGGTCGTTGGGCACACCCACCTTGGAGCCTTCGCTTACTGCGGCTACATCGGTCAGGGTCTCGGAATAGAGGCCCATGGGCTCGAAATGTACCTTGCAGGCAGAAACCAGATCGGTCCCGTTGCTTTCGTTGTAGTTGGTGAGGTAGGGAGTGTGCTGGAAGAAGTTTGCATCCAGATCTCCCTCGGTGAGGGCAACATTGGGCATTACATAGTCGGTGAATTCAACGATTTCCAGTGTATATCCCTTTTCGGCAAGCTGGTCCTTGGCAAATTCCAGGATCTCAGCATGGGGAGAGGGGGAAGCGCCAACGCGGATCACTGTGCTGGCAGCATCGGAGCTGGAGTTTTCGGCGGTGGAGCTGGAGTTGCCGTTTGAGCAGGCGGCCAGAGAAAGGGTGAGAGCTGCAGTGGCAGCCAGTGCAATCAGTTTCTTAGTGTTGTTCATGGAAGTTTCCTCTTTTCATTTTGAATTACAGCTTTGCAGTTCCGATCAAGTCGGCCGGGGTTCCGTGTTGTGGGGAGATGCCCGGGGCTTATCGGTTTCGTTTGTCGATCTGAACGGCGGTGAGGTTAAAGGCGGACTGAATCACCTGTACCACAACGACGATCAGAATCACCGTAACATACATCACGGTATCTTCGTAACGGTGTACACCGTAGCGAATTGCTATATCGCCAAGGCCGCCGGCGCCTACAACACCGGCCATAGCCGAATAGCCAATCAATGTGATGGCGGAGATGGAAAGCCCTCGCACCAGGGAGGGAACGCTTTCCGGCAGCAGCACCTTTGTGATGATCTGCAGGTCCGAAGCGCCCATGGTCTTTGCCGCTTCGATCACGCCAGTGTCCAGCTCCTCCAGGGAGGATTCCACCATCCGGGCCACAAAGGGAGCAGCTGCCACAACCAGTGCAAAGATGGAGGATTTGGGACCGATGGAGGTCCCGGCGATGAGCTTGGAGATGGGGTTGAGTGCGACGATGAGGATCAGGAAGGGAATCGAGCGGATCAGGTTGATGATCCAGCTCAGGATTCGGTTCAGGGGTTTATTGGGGTGGATGCCGCCGTCCTTGGTCACATAGACCAGTACGCCCAGCGGAAGTCCGAACACATAGGCCAGTACCGTAGAGAAGGCCGTCATGTAGAGAGTTTCTTTCAGTCCCTGCAGCAGCAGGGAAGCATATCTTGCAATCAGTTCGTTCATTACAAAGCACCTCCAACTCCAATAAGCTGCCGGGCAGCCACACTTCGGGGTGCAGCCAGTACTTCGGCTGCAACACCGTATTCCGCAAAACGGCCGGATTCGATTACAGCTACCTGGCTGCAGATCTGCTTGACTACGCCGATCTCATGGGTAATGATGATGATGGTGACCCCCAGCTTGCGGTTGATATCCGAAAGCAGGTCCAGGATTGCCTTGGTGGTAAAGGAGTCCAGCGCCGAGGTGGGCTCATCACAGAGCAGTACTCTGGGATTGTTGGCGAGGGCCCGGGCAATGGCGATGCGCTGGCACTGTCCGCCCGAAAGCTGGGAGGGGTAGGCGTTTTCCTTTCCGTCCAGCCCCACCAGATGGATCAGCTCCTGGGTCCGGCGCTGGATCTCCGCCCGGGGCACACCGGCGATCTCCAGGGGGAAGGCGATGTTTCCTGCAACGGTGCGCTGCATCAGCAGGTTGTAGCCCTGGAAAATCACACCGATCTGCCGACGGTGTTCGGTGAGCTGCCGCCCCCGAAGGGAGGAAAGATCCTGCCCGTCCATGGAGATAGAGCCGGAGGTGGGGGTCTCCAATAATGCAATGCACCGCAGCAGGGTGGATTTTCCGGCACCGGAGAGGCCGATGATCCCGAAGATGTCTCCGTCCTGGATTTCGGCTGAGATGCCCCGAAGGGCTTCCACAGCACCGGATTTGGTGCGATAGGTCTTGGTCAGGTTCTGAATGGTTATCATAGCAGCTGTCACCTCTGAAAGTTTTCCTGGGGAAATAAAAAAGCCCCGTCCTCTGATCGTTCGATCAAAGGACGGAGCAAAAATGCTTCGTGGTACCACCTTTTTTCGTCCCGGATTCGCATCCGGAACCTCATCGAGTACGGCCGGAAAATCCGGATTATACTCTATTGCTGTAACGGGCAAACCCGTCGTAGCCTTACTGTATACAGTTCGGTACGCAACTCCGAGGCCATTTTCATCCTGTTTCGCAGCGCCTCTTCTCAGCTCCCGAGGTTCTCTGTAACTGCTACGGCAGGAGTACTCTCCTCATCACCGTCTTTGGTGTTTATCAACTTGTCTGCCAGTATACTCCTGCTTTCCGGGTTTGTCAAGCGATTTTTGAAAAAAGTTTTTCAAAATCCTGCAAAACCTTACTTTGCAAAGTGAGTCTTGTCAAAGGCAAAGTGCGCAGGGAGGCCATTTTTCATAGGAATGGAGACCTCGCCCTGAATCAGCGGCGCAAGATAGCGCACCAGCTCCTCCCGGACATTGTTGCCGGCCTTATTGATCCATTCTCTGGGGATCTTATGCTCTACATTGGCAACTTCGCTCAAAGGTGCAGTTTCGTAGGCGATGCGGTAGGGGGCATCGCTGATGCGCCGGTAGGCAACCATAATGCGGGTATCACCGCGGAGCATGGCCTCCACAGCCTTTTCACCGGCGCGCACGGCCTCTTCCAGGTCGGTGGCGGACTGCAGATGGGCAGCGGCCCGCTGCATCACGCTCAGCTCCAGCGAACGCACCTTGCAGCCGATCCGGTCTGCGGTGAGCCGCTCCAGATATTTGCCTACACCAGCCAGATACTTGTGGCCAAAGGCATCTACCTGGCCGCTCTGCATGCTCTCGGCAACATAGCTGCCATCTGCCAGGCGCACACCCTCCGATACGGCAACCACGACGGTGTTGCAAAGTTCCAGCTCCCGACGGACATCGGCGACAAACTGCTCCGGATCAAAGGCGGCTTCGGGCAGGTAGATGAGCTGAGGGGCATAGCTGCCGCCCAGTTCCCGGGTCAGTGCGGCGGCGGCAGTGAGCCAACCGGCATTCCGTCCCATGATCTCGGCAATCACCACCGACTTCATGGGGTAGACCTCCGCATCGGCAGCTACCTCCATCAGGGTAGTGGCAATGTACTTGGCAGCAGAGCCGAATCCAGGGCAGTGGTCGGTGATGGGCAGGTCGTTGTCGATGGTTTTGGGTACGCCCACAACCCGAACCTCTTCGCCGTGCTCGTAGCAGTAGTTGGCGATCTTATTGGCGGTGTCCATGGAGTCGTTGCCGCCGATATAGGCAAAGTAGCCGATGTTGTACTTGCGGAACATCTCCAGGATCTTGGCATACTGCTCCGGACCCTTTTCGGGGGAGGGCATTTTGTAGCGGCAGGAGCCCAGGGCGGAGGAGGGGGTGTGGCAGAGCAGTTCAAAATCTGCAGCGGTTTCAAACTGGTCATCCACTCGGATGATGGTCTCCTCCAGGATTCCCTGGATGCCGTTCACAGCACCGTAGACCATGCCGATTTCCTCCGGATGGCGCATCCCTTCTCGGATCACACCGCACAGGCTGGCGTTGATGACAGCGGTGGGGCCGCCGGACTGTGCCACAAGCAGATTTTTCTTCATATCCAAAGCACCTCTTTCGTGAAAATAAGCGGGATTCTGTCTGCATTTATTGTAACATAAAGCCGGGCGGCACACAATGGCGGAACCAGAAAGAAAAAGAGGCTGCTTTCCGGACGAAATAATAGAAAAATCTTGACAACTCCCCCAGGACTGACTATACTGAATCTTGTAATGCGAATAGAATCACAGCGTTGACGGGCAGAATTTGCTGACCGCTGCTTCAGAGAGGGCCTCCCCGGCTGAAAGGGGCCTGGAAGCGATGGCAAAGAGCCAGCCCCGAGCCTTGGTATGAGGAATACCGACGTATCCGGTGCGTTAAACCAGCTTCAAGAGGCAGTGGAGAGCATCTTTGCTGCAATTTGGGTGGTACCGCGGAACTGTAAAAAGACAGCTTTCGTCCCAGACTGGGGCGGAGGCTTTTTTATTTTCTGTTCGCAAAGTCTTTTAGGAGGGACAAACGATATGAAATGGACAGGCGTAAACGACCTGCGTGAGACTTTTCTCAAATTTTACGAGAGCAAGGGGCATCTGATCCTGCCGTCCTTTGGGCTGATCCCCAAGGATGACAACAGCCTGCTGCTCATCAACTCCGGTATGGCGCCGATGAAGAACTACTTCCTGGGCATCAAGACACCGCCCAGAAAGCGTGTGACCACCTGCCAGAAGTGCATCCGCACCCCGGATATCGAACGCGTGGGTAAGACTGCCCGCCATGGCACCTACTTCGAGATGCTGGGCAACTTCTCCTTTGGCGATTACTTCAAGCACGAGGCCACTGCTTGGGCTTGGGAGTTCCTGACCCAGGTCCTGGAGATCCCGAAGGACCGTCTTTACATCTCCATCTTTGAAAGCGATGATGAGGCCTACGAGATCTGGACCAAGGAGATCGGCATCGATCCGTCCCACATGGTTCGTCTGGGCCGTGAGGATAACTTCTGGGAGATCGGTTCCGGTCCCTGCGGCCCCTGCTCCGAGATCTACTTCGATCGTGGTGAAGAGTACGGCTGTGGCAAGCCGGACTGTGCCCCAGGCTGCGACTGCGACCGCTATATGGAGATCTGGAACCTGGTATTCTCCCAGTTTGATTCGGATGGCAGCGGCAACTACGCTCCGCTCGAGCATCCCAACATCGATACCGGTATGGGTCTGGAGCGTCTGGCCTGTGTAATGCAGGGTGTGGACAACCTCTTTGAGGTAGACACTGTTCAGAACATCATGAAGCACATCAGCCGCATCGCTGGCGTTGAGTACAAGACCAACGAAAAGAGCGATGTTTCGCTGCGCGTGATCACCGATCACATCCGCAGCACCACCTTCATGATCGGCGACGGCATCGTGCCCCAGAACGAGGGCCGCGGCTATGTTCTGCGCCGTCTGCTGCGCCGTGCTGCCCGTCATGGCCGTCTGCTGGGCATCGAGGAGCCCTTCCTGTACCAGGTTGCCGAGACCGTAATCCAGGAAAATCAGCCTGCCTATCCGGAGCTGCTGGAAAACAAGGACTACATCATCCGCATCATCAAGGCCGAGGAAGAGCGCTTTGCCAAGACCATCGACCAGGGCATGAACATGCTCAACGAGCTGATCGACCGGATCGCCAGCCATGAGATCGCCGGCGGCAAGGTCCTCTCCGGCGAGGAGGCCTTCAAGCTCTACGATACCTTTGGATTCCCGCTGGATCTCACCATGGAGATTGCAGAAGAGCGGGGCGTATCGGTGGATGAAGATCAGTTTGCAAAATATATGAACGACCAGCGTGAGCGCGCCCGTGCTGCCCGTGCCGCCATGGGCGATATGGGCTGGGAAGGCGATGCTCTCCAGGGCATTCCCGGCAATACCGAGTTTGTGGGCTACACCGATAAGACCTGCACCGCCAAAGTGGCAGCCATCATCAAGGATGGTGCCCTGGCAGAGGAGCTCACCGAGGGTGAAAGCGGTGTCATCGTTCTGGACCGCACCTGCTTCTATGGCGAAGGCGGCGGCCAGGTGGGCGACAGCGGTATCCTCTTTGGTGCCAACAGCACCTTCAAGGTTGTAGACACCAAGAAGTCGGTGAACAGCCACTTCATGCACATTGGTGAGATGAAGGCCGGCATGATCCGGGTAGGGGACGAGCTCACTGCGGAAATCGACCAGATGCGCCGTGATTCCATCATGCGCAACCACTCGGCTTGTCACCTGCTGCAGGCTGCCCTGCGGGAAGTACTGGGCACCCATGTGCATCAGTCCGGCTCCTATGTGGACGAAAATCTCTGCCGCTTCGATTTCTCGCACTTCAGCGCCATGACCTCGGAGGAGATCGCTCGCGTTGAGGCCATCGTCAACGATATGATCCTGGCTGCTCTGCCCGTATCGATGGAGATCATGAGCCAGGACGAGGCCAAGCAGAAGGGCGCAATGGCTCTGTTCGGTGAAAAGTACGGCGATGCCGTTCGCGTTGTAGATATGGGCGGACGCTCCATCGAGCTGTGCGGTGGCACCCATGTGGATAACACCTCCCGAGTAGGCCTGTTCAAGATCGTGAAGGAATCCTCCATTGCCGCAGGTGTGCGCCGTATCGAGGCCGTGACCGGCCGTGGTGTGCTGGCACTGATCGATGCAGATCGCCGTCTGATGGACGAGACCTGTGAAACCCTGAAGGTCGGCAGCCACACCGAGCTGCCCGGCAAGGCAGTAGCCATTGCAGCAGAGCTCAAGGCCAAGGACAAGGAGATCGAGGAGATCAACAGCAAGCTGGCCTCGATGCAGACCCAGGCTCTGGCCAATACCGCTGTGGAAGTGGGGTCGGTCAAGCTGGTTTACGCCAGCCTTAACGGCATCAAGCCGGACATCCTGCGTAAGATCACCGACCGGTTCCGTGACACTGATCCCAGCATCGTAGCCGTATTCTCCACCACTCTGGATGGAAAGGCATCCATTGCTGCCAGCTGTGGTAAGAATGCAGTAGCCGATGGCATCCATGCCGGCCAGCTGGTCAAGGAGATCTGCTCGCTGGTAGGCGGCAGCGGCGGCGGCCGTCCCGACAGCGCCATGGGCGGTGCCAACGACATCTTTAAGATCGATGAGGCCTTTGTGCAGATTCCCAGCCTGGTAGAAAAGATGCTGGGTTCCCACAAGAGCCGTTCGTAATACAGACTGTATAGATACAGTTTTCCGGAAAGGAGTATGAAAGATGGATTGTCTGTTCTGCAAGATTGCGGCAGGGGAGATCCCGTCCGCAAAGGTGTATGAAGATGACCGGGTACTGGTGTTCAAGGACATCAATCCGGTGGCACCAGTTCATCTGCTGGCGATCCCCAAGGAGCACATCCAGTCGGTGGATGCCGTAGATGCCTCCAACTGTGAGCTGGTGGGCTACATCTTCACCGTAATCGCCAAGGTAGCCAAGGAACAGGGCCTGACCAACGGATACCGGGTCGTATCCAACATCGGCGCGGATGGCGGGCAGAGTGTTCCGCATTTGCACTTCCATATCCTGGGTGGGAAAGAACTGGCCTGGCCTGCTTGCTGAGTAGGCTCTGCCAGAAAAATCGTACAGAAAAGCAGCAACTGCCTGTGCAGACGAGTGCATGGGCAGCCCTCTGCTTCTACTAAGAAAGGGGAAGTTGAAGATGGAAACTTATAAGCTGCATGTAGTTGGCCTGGAGCGGGATCTGCCAATCTGTCCGCTGAATGAAAATCTCTCCATTGCCGGTTTTGTAATGTTCGGTGATGTGGAGATGACCGTTCGCAGCGCTGAAGAGCTGCTCAAGCGTGCCGGCGATTTTGATCTGCTGATCACAGCAGAGTCCAAGGGCATTCCGCTGGCCTACGAAATGTCCCGTCAGTCGGGCAAGAAGTATATCCTGGCCCGCAAGAGCATCAAGTTGTATATGCATGATCCGGTTTCGGTTTCGGTGAAGTCGATCACCACAGCCCAGGTGCAGACCCTGTATCTGGACAGCACCGATATGGATCAGATCCGCGGCAAGCGTGTCCTCATTGTGGATGATGTTGTCTCCACCGGGGAATCGATGTATGCTCTGGAAAGCCTCGTAGAAAAGTCCGGCGGTATCATTGCCGGCAAGTGCGCTGTTCTGGCTGAAGGCGATGCCAAAGAGCGCAAGGATGTCACCTTCCTGGGAGAGCTCCCGCTTTTCTTCAAGTAAGCTGTGAATCTGTAAACTAAAGGGGAATACCGTTATGAAACGACCGCTGTTCGATGTAGGAATGTCAGTTCTGATCGCATCAGCGGTCGTTTTGTATGGAAACACATACAGCTATCTGCTGCTTCCGCTCTTACTGGCAGGATCTCTGTTCTGTGCCGTCAAAGCAGCCGACCGCCGATGGAGAAGGGCTGCGGTCTGTATGCTGAGCGGCGCTGCCGCCATCCTGTTCATTCTGGCAGCTGGTCTGCGCCTGGAATCCCGATTCCGGCCACTGGATGGTCAGACGGCGGAGGCAGTCGGTGTGGTGACTGAAAAGCGGCATGGTCAGCTGTATGAAGCATACGGCACGGTGCGCACTGCCAACGGCGAAGCCCGAAGGATCAAATTTACACTCTGGAATGCCGTCGCCGATGAGCTGGAAGCCGGGGATTCGTTCCGGTGTACAGTCCGTGTGACATACAACGATCCCCATACAAGCGAATACCGTACCTCAGTGGGGGAGAGCCGCTTCCTGTTTTGCTCCACTGGCAGGGAGATCGATCGCCTGGACGAGTCGGTCTCTCCGATACGGGCAGTCATTGCCCGGTTGCGAGCAGAGACGAGCCAGCAGATGATCCGGTGTCTGGGCACCCGGGAGGGCGGGCTGTTCAGCGCCATTACCACCGGTCTCCGACCCGGGTTTGAGGAGCCTGCCCAGCAGATGAAGGAGGCCGGCATTTACCATGTGCTTGCCATTTCCGGGCTGCACATTGCAGTGTTCTGCCACCTGGTGCTGGGGTTCACCAATCTGCTTCCGCTGCGCCGCCGGATGCGAAACGGATTGGCTCTACTTTGCCTGTGGTGTCCGGTTCTTCTCTCCGGGGGCAGTCATGCAGTGCTTCGGGCAGCGGTGATGTACTCAGTGTTGTTGTTTGGCCGGATCATAAGCCGTAAAGCGGATGGCCTTAACAGCCTTGGATTAGCTGTTTTGCTGCTGATTCTGGAGGATCCCTTTGCGGTGCTCTCCTATGGGTTTCTGCTCTCGGTTCTGGCCACGCTGGGGATTCTGCTCTATGAGCGTCCCCTGTCTCAGCTCCTGGAAAAGCATCTTCCGGTGCGCGAGGGAAAGCTCGGCACCGGTCTGATCCATCTGCTCTCCTGCGGTGTTGCCGCCCAGTGTCTGACCCTTCCAATCCTGGCAGAATTCGATTCGCGCCTGGTTCTCAATGGTCTGGTATCCGGCCTTGTGATCCTGCCGCTGATGACCCCCATGCTTCTTCTGGGGTATCTGCTGGCGCTGTTGCTGTGGCTGATGCCGGGAACGGCTGTCTATCTGGCTGGTCCTGCCAGGCTGTTGGGCGGACTGTTCCTGCAGCTCACTGCATGGCTTTCCCGGCTTCCATTTATTGTTCCGCTGGATACACCGGCCTCCAGAGCAGCGGTCCTGCTTATGACGGCGCTGCTGGTTGGTGCAACGGCACTGCCTGCTGTTCGCCGCTTTTTCCGCCCGGTCCTGTTGGCAGGGGTATCCCTTTGCTGTCTGCTGGTTGCCTGGGAACAGTGGTGGCTGGCGGGTTCGGTGCAGGTGATTTCCCGGGGTGAGGATTTCCTGCTGGCGCAGGACAGCCGTGCCGTGCTGCTGTTGGCAGATCGGGAGGGGGCAATGCTGGAAGAACTTCGTAGGAATGGAATAAAGCAGCTGGATCTGCTTATCGTGGAAAACGATGCACCACTGCATTCAGAGGGTATGCTCGAATTGCTGGAGGAGTATCCGCCTCTCCAGATTATTGCCCAGGACAGCGCTGCAGTGACAGGCTATCTGGAGAGCGCCTGTGATGCGCCGGTCCACTGCCGGGAGGAGGTCACAGCCGTGCTGCCTGGGAAGCTTCAGCTCTGGTATCAGCAGGGGCTGGGCATTGAAGTTTCCGGTGGGGAGATTTTACTCTTAAAGTTTCAGTCTGTTTATGGTATAATGAATCAGTATGAGCCGGATGTTCTGATACTGCCCGGACAGGCGGCGCAGATTCGCCCGAATGAGAGTATCCGGGTGCGGGAGAATACCGAGCAGCGCACCGAACTGCTGTTCTGGAAATAGGAGGAGCCTACTGTGGCACAGATCAACGAAAAAGAACTGAATCGAACCCTGCGCTCCGGCCCGCCATCCGGTGTTTTCCTTCTGTATGGCAGCGACCACTATCTGGTGGACCGATATGCAGCGCTGATTGTGGACCGGGCTGTCAAAGGGGACAAGACCTTTAATTATGAGCGAATTGATGGAGCCAAAATTGACTTCGATCATCTGTACGACAGTGTTCTCACCCTGCCGATGATGGCCGACCGCCGGGCAATCGTTCTGGACGATCCGGACATCGACAAGCTCTCTGCAGGCGATCTGGACAAATTGCTCCAAATCCTGGGCGAAGCGGTGGAGCCGACTGTAC
>Oklahoma_p2__coassemble_1989_pt1 | contig 10898 bp, 9 predicted proteins | sample Oklahoma_p2__metabat2_low_PE_026 | metagenome-assembled genome bin Oklahoma_p2 | reverse complement strand
CTGTGGGCGGCGCTGCTGGCCGGGCTCTGCTGCCTGGGCCTTGCCGCCTGTGCCCCGAATCCCTCCCAGTCCTCCGGCTCGGGGGACCCGGCTGCGTCCACCCTGCTCCCCAACGGCTGGGACGCAGCGGACTTCACCGTCCAGCTTTTCGATAAATATGGCCTTGGCGACAACGCCAGCCCCATGACCCTCACCAACGATGAACAGGAGGAACTGCTCGGTCTGCTGGGTAGCTCGGACTGGGAGATAATCGACCCGGATACCCTACCTCCCCATGACCCTTGCTTCTTTGTGTATCTTCAGGCTGCGGATGGGCGCACCCTGGGTGTGGGCGCTCTCATCAACAGTGACCAGTCCATGCTGATGCTGCAGGACGAGGAGGCCTATCTTCTCTACTCAGGCTCCCCGAAGGCAGTGGAACAGTCCCAAGCTCTCCTGGAAGCTGTGATTGCCCGGCGGAACAGTCTGCTTCCCTCGGGGGAGGCGGAGATCCTTTACCCCGACCTGCTGCCAGAAGCGGTGACTTCCACCGGTGCCTACCGGATTGCGGCAGCCGATCCCACAGCGGTCATCATCTGGAATGGCCGGGTTGCCACCGGACGCACTGCTGCGGACAGCTTCTGGCAGGCGGCGGAAAGCGGCGGCACCGGAGAACTGTCCCTCTATACCTTCTCCCCGAACCATGCCGAGCCGGACAAGATCCAGTGCCAGTATGACCGGTTCTGGACCGATGGCGGCTCCAGCTGGTACTTCTCCGACTACTCAGCGGACAGCAGTACCGCTTTTATGGAGCCCAGCCGGTATGATGCGCAGCTGCTGGAAGTGAATGACTACGGCTATCTGGTGGCAAGCGGCGACTTTGTCAGTGAACCCACCGGTTACCTGGTGATCCCCGACCGTCTGCTCTGGGAGGACGCAGATCAGCGTGTACAGCTCTATGAGCGGTATCTGGAGCCGGTGCTCACCTCCACCGCCCTGGGGGCAGCCGAGTGGGATTCCCTGGAGAAAATTCCCCAGCCGCTGTGGGTGTTTGAGGATCTCTACCACTACGACCACCAGAACGCCAGTCCCTTTGATGTCTATGGTGCCGACTGGCCGGTGGACGAGATGGCGGCCCAGCTGAGCCGGTACTTTGACGGCGTCACCGAGGAACAGCTCATCGCGCTCTATCAGGAGATCTATGACCCGGCCACCGGAACCCTGCACTATGAGGGCGGACGGGGCGGCGGTCCCTTCTGCCTGCGGGTCACCGGCTGGGAGGAGGACGGTGACCAGCTCACCCTTAACTATGAGGAGTACAGCTCTCTTACCGGCGAGCCCTATGAGGATCGGGAATGCCAGCTCACAGTGCAGCTGATGGAAGACGGCAGCTTCCGATACCTTTCAAACCACAGGGCATAATCCCCATTCCCATGAAAACAAAAAACCGGCAGACCGCTGTGGCCTGCCGGTTCGCTTTTTTCTGTCCGGGATCACTCCGCCTCAGGGAGTTTGCAGAGGTCGCACCACGCGCCGCCCGAGAGCAGCTCCAGCTCCTCCGGGGTGAGGCGGACGGCGCTGTTGGGGCTGCCGCAGGCGGGGTAAATCACATCGAACCGCCGCAGGGACGGGTCCAGGTAGACCTGCACCCCCTCCTTGACGCAGAACGGACAGACACCGCCCACCGCATGGCCCACCAGCTCCACCGCCTCCTCGGGGGTGAACATCTTGGCCTTGGTGTGGAACTTCTCCTTGTACTTGTGGTTGTCCACCCGGGCATCACCGGCAGCTACAATCAGCACCACTCCCTCCGGGGTCTTGAAGGAGAGGGTTTTGGCAATGCGGGCGCCTTCGCAGCCCAGGGCTGCTGCCGCCAGCTCCACCGTGGCGCTGGACACCGCAAACTCCTGGGCGCGGTCGCCGTAGCCGCGGGCGGTGAGATAGTCTTTGACCAGTTCGTAGGACATTCCAAATCGCTCCTTTTTCAAAAACAGATGAATCTATCCGCATTGTAGCACGAAAAAAAGGCAGGGTGCAATTGCTTGCACCCTGCCTTTTTGTTGTCGATCATCGAATGAAAGTAGCTTTCCAGCGGAAAGCAGATACAGCAAAGCCATTCGACATTCCATATTTTAGCATATTTTGTTTGAGTTGTAAAGCATTTCTTGAGGAAAGTTGGGGGAAAAGTGGAGAATTCACACAATTTTGTCTTTTTCGGGCCATTTATTCCCCTTTTTTCCGCAGTTCCCGGAAAAACTGGTCCAGTACCTCCCGGCATTCCGCCTCCAGCACGCCGCTTTTATAGTAGGGAACCGTAGGGAACGGCATGGCTGTGAGATCGCACACCGAACCCATACAGCCGGCTTTGGGGTCGGATGCCCCATACACCACCCGGCTAAGGCGGGCATTGAGAATGGCCCCGGCACACATGGGGCAGGGCTCCAGGGTGACATACAGCACACAGCCATCCAGCCGCCAGCTTCCCAGCTGCTGGCAGGCCTGCCGAATGGCATTGATCTCGGCATGGCCCAGCGGATCGCGCTGAGTCTCCCGGGTATTGTACCCCACGGCGAGGATCTCCCCCTCCCGGACAATGCAGGCCCCCACCGGGATCTCTCCCAGCCGGGCCGCTTCCCGGGCGGCCTCCAGGGCGATCTGCATATAGGTTTCGTGTGTGGTCATGGGTTTGCTCCTCCGTCAGATCACAAGGAAATATTTGCTGGTGGTAACGGCCAGCAGCGTCAGCAGGATCAGCATCAGGCCGGCGGAAAAGAAGGCCGCCAGCTTGCCCCGCAGGGTCATGACTGTATTGGAAGCATGCAGCCGGAACATATTATTGTACCGGGTAAGCAGCCAGCCCATGGCCACAAAGCCGCCAAACAGATACACCACATAGACCGCATGGTTGAGGGTTTGCTGGGCGTGGATGGACAGGCCGGCACTGATGGCCGAAAGCACCGTAGCCAGGGCATTGTTGATGAAGTGGACCAGCATACCGGTGCGCAGCGAACCGGTGCGCAGGACAAAGTAGCCGATGGCAAGCCCGGTGATGAAGGCCATGGGTGCCTGCACCAGATTGCCATGCACCAGACCGAAAAGCAGCGAGGAGACCAGCAGGGCAAAGGTATCCCCGAACCGGCGCAGCGACTGCATGATGGCCCCGCGGAACACCAGTTCCTCCACGATGGCGGGCAAAATCGCCGTACTGATGAAATAGAAGATGAACTCCACCCCATTGGTGGGCACCGCCGGAATCGGGCTGGTGGGATAGAGCCCGAACACGGCAAACAGAGCGCTAACCACCGAGGCGGTGTAGGCGCCCACCACCACCGTCATCAGGGTGATGGGAATGGCGGCCAGGGTGATGCCGGTATCCCGGAGCCGGCCGAGGGGGAAGGCGTTGTAGACCGGGATCCGGATATACCGGCAGTAAAGCACGGCCGGCAGCAGCAGCGCCAGTACATAGGCCCCCATATTGGCCAGCTCCGAGGCAATCGAAAGGCCGGTATAGGTCATGAATCGGCCGAACAGCATGGTCTCCAGCGAAAAGAGCAGCTGGTATGCTGGCCCGGAGAGCAGCAAAAAGCAGAGCAGCATCAGGGCAATGCCGCTGGAGTAGGTGCGGATCATGCGGCGCTCATAATCGGCCCGGGGCGGCGGAGAAAATCCGTAGCCCGCTACATAGGTGTATCCACGGGGTTCGCTGTTCCCGGTGAAGGGATTGTGATAGAGATCATAGAACCCGTTGGAATTGTGTTTATCCTGCATCAGGCAAAACCTCCATAGAAACCGGCCCTGACGGACCGGGGATCGAATCGTTGAAACCGGACGCGGCCATGCCGGCGTCGGGAACTGACAATATCATACCACAAACCGGCGGTTCCGGCCATATACGGCAGCTGTCCCACAGCACAGATGGCGGAAAAACAGGTCATAAAACGGCATGATCACGGTACTGAAATTATTATAGCATACTCGCTCCCGATAAAAAAACCGCTGTTTTATGAACGAACTGTAATGATTGTCCGTTTTCTGGAAAACACAGTGCAGCACTTTGCCTGCCCCGTGCATAAACTGGGAGAGAACGGTGCAGGATAAGGGCAGCACGGTGCGCAATTTCAGTACGAAAGGCGGTGGAGTCATGTCGTTGACCGAAGCGGAATACGACGCGCTCACCAAACGGTATTCCAAAAATTCCAAGCCCTGGATCAATGTTCCCAAGGCCTTCCTCATCGGCGGCGGGATCTGCGCCCTGGGGCAGGGCCTCATCGAATTCTATACCCGGTTGGGGCTTTCCCCGGAGGTGGCTCCGGGGGCCTGCAGTATGACACTGGTCGTCCTCTCTGCCCTGTGTACCGGCCTGGGCATCTACGACCAGATCGCCCGCCATGCCGGTGCCGGTACCCTGGTGCCCATCACCGGCTTTGCCAATGCCATGGTCTCCCCGGCGCTGGAATTCAAAAGCGAGGGGCTGATCCTGGGCACCGGCGCCCGGATGTTCGCCATTGCCGGGCCGGTGCTGGTGTATGGCATCAGTGCGTCGGTGCTGTACGGCCTGCTCTGGTTCCTGTTCGGGCAGGCATAGAGAGGAGGAAAACACAGCTTTGGCAATCAAACGAGGAAAACAGACCTATCTGTTCCAGCACCCGGCAGCGGTGCAGAGCTTTGCTGCCATTGGCTCCAAGCGGGAGGGCGAAGGCCCGCTGGGAGAGTATTTTGACACCATCAACCCGGACAGCACCTTTGGCCAGAAGAGCTGGGAGCGGGCCGAGAGCCGTCTGCACCATGACACGGTGGAGCTGGCGGTGAAAAAAGCCGGCCTCTCCTATGCGGACCTGGACTGCCTGCTGGCTGGGGACCTGCTCAACCAGTGCATCGGCGCCACCTTTGGGGTGCGGGAACTGGGGATCCCCTACCTGGGCATCTACGGTGCCTGCTCCAATATGGCGGAGGGGCTGCTGCTCGCCTCCTTCCTGGCGGAATCCGGGCTGGGGCATCTGGGGGTATCCACTGCCTCCCACTTCTGTACCGCGGAACGGCAGTACCGCTTTCCGCTGGAGTACGGCGGTCAGCGCCCACCCACCAGCCAGTGGACTGTCACCGGCGGCGGCGCGGTGGTGGTGACCGGCCCTGCTGCCCAGCAGCCCGGTCAGGCTGGGCCCTGGATCCAGGCCGCAGCCATCGGCACCATTGAGGATAAGGGCATTCAGGATGCTGCCAACATGGGGGCTGCCATGGCCCCGGCTGCCGCCGCCACCATTCTGGGGTTCCTGTCGGATACCGGCACCACCCCCGAGGATTACGACCTGATCCTCACCGGGGATCTGGGGCAGGTGGGCAGCGATCTGCTCTACGAGCTGGCCCTCCGGGAGGGGGTGGATCTGCGCCCCCGGCACACCGACTGCGGCCTGCTCATCTACGACCGGGACCGGCAGGATGTCCATGCCGGGGGTTCGGGGTGCGGCTGCTGTGCCACCGTTCTGTGCAGCTATATCCTGCCGGCGCTCCGGGCCGGGCGGGTGAAGCGGGTGCTGTTTGCAGCCACCGGCGCCCTGCTCAGCCCCACCAGCACCCAGCAGGGGGAATCCATTCCCGGCATCGCCCATCTCATCTGCCTGACGGCACAAAAGGAGGATCTGCCATGGAACTGATGGAAGCTCTGCTGCGCGCCTTTGTGGTGGGCGGCCTGATCTGTGCGGTGGGTCAGCTGCTCATCGACTACACCGCCCTCACCCCCGCCCGGATCCTGGTCTCCTTTGTGGTGCTGGGGGTGGTCCTGGGCGGACTGGGCATCTACCAGCCGCTGCTGGACTTTGCCGGAGCCGGTGCTTCGGTGCCGCTGACCGGCTTTGGAGCCCTGCTGGCCAAGGGGGTGCGGGAGGCCATTGCCGACCAGGGTGCCATCGGGATCCTCACCGGCGGGCTGACCGCTGCCGCTGGCGGCATCACCACCGCCATTGTCGCTGCCCTGCTGACTGCCCTGCTGTTCCGCTCCCGGGACAAGGCATAGGCTCCTCTCTACCGGGGACAGAGATCCTGTTCCCGGTGTACATACCCGACCCTGCAAAATATTTTGGAAATTTCCCTTGACAAGTCAATACGGGTATGCTATTATAGTATAGCAATAGTGATTGACGCGGAGTGGAGCAGTTGGCAGCTCGTCGGGCTCATAACCCGAAGGTCGTAGGTTCAAGTCCTGCCTCCGCAACCAAATGAGAAAGCACCCGAAAGGGTGCTTTTTTCGTTTGACTGCAATTAGCTTGCGATGCCAGCCGTCGCCTGCGGGCGGGTATTCCCGTTCGCTTTGCTCACTCAAATGTGGTAGGAACCTACGGTTCCCCCACAAACGCCCCCTCCCTGACCGGCTCCACTTAGGTTTTTCGGGAAATGCCAAGGGGTTGCTCCCCGCAGGGACGCCGCCAGGCGCGGTTTTGGCAACAGCGTTCCGGAGAATGGCTGGGCGGTGTTGCTGAAAAGATTATCTTTTCCTTTTGATCCGTCCTTGATATACGGGGACGAAGCTGATATGATAAAGGTAGGTCACAAATTTTTCAGTAAGGGAGAATGAAGATGCATCCTTTGACACAACTGATCTATCATGACATGAAGCCCGCTCTGGGCGTTACAGAGCCAGGCGCCATCGCATTTGCCGTCGCCAAGGCAAAAGCTCAGATCGGCGGCACCGTGGAGCTGGTCGAGCTGCGGCTCAACAGCGGTATGTACAAAAATGCCTTTACCTGCGGCATTCCCGGCAGCACCCAGGTGGGAAACCTCTATGCTGCTGCCCTGGGCGCCACCGGTGCCGATGCACAGAAGGGGCTGGAATGTCTGGACGGCATCACCGATGCCCAGCACAAGCAGGCACAGCAGCTGGTGGACCAGGGAAAGGTGCGGGCTGAGATGTCCGAGGTGACCAGCCGCATCTACATTGAGGCCGGGGTGACGACCGATCAGGGGAATGCCACTGTGATCATCCGGGATTCCCACACCAACATCACCGAAATCCGTGTCAACGGCGACACGGTGTTCCTGGCTCAGGCCGAGGAGATCCAGGACGACGGCGACCTGGCCGCCCCCATTCACAGCTATACACTGGCCCAGCTGGTGGACTATGCCCAGACGGTGGATCTCGAGGAGATCGCCTTTGTGGAAGAGGCCTATACCACCAATCTGGCCCTGTTTGAAGAGGGCCTGGGCAGCAGCCAGACCACCTTTGCCCCCTTCCTGCTGGCACAGAATGGCGGAAAGCGCTTTTCTGATGACGAGGAAAAGACTGCCAGCCTCCTCTGCAATGCTGCCATCGAGGCCCGTGTCATCGGCCTGAACAAGCCGGCTATGAGCATCACCGGCTCCGGCGCCCATGGAATCATTGCCACCCTGCCCCTGTATGCCGCCTATCAGGTGCAGGGATACAGCAAGGAACAGCTGCTGCGGGCCACCGTCCTCAGCTATCTGGTCTGCATGTACATCAAGGAGTATTCCGGAAAGCTTTCGGCCTTCTGCGGCTGTGCCATTGCTGCAGGCACCGGCATGGCCGTGGCTCTGGCCTGGCTGCGCGGCGGCGATCTGCCGGCTATGGAGCGGGTCATCTGCAATATGGCTGCCAGCATCACCGGTATGATCTGTGACGGCGGCAACCAGGGCTGCACCATGAAGGGCATTGCAGCGGTCAGCGCCGCCTATGCTTCGGTGGACCTTGCGCTCCACGGAGTCGCTGTGGACCCTGTGCATGGCATTATCGGCAAAACCCCCGAGGACACCATGCGCTTTATGGGACAGATCGCATCGCCCGGTATGATCGGCACCGAATCCACCATCATGGATATCCTGCAGGAAAAGCAGAACGGCTCCCCCTGCGACCGCTAAAACAGCTGAAAAAGACCAGTCCGTGGACTGGTCTTTTTTTATTTTCTCCATACGATCCCTGCTTGCAGATGTCCGATTCCAGACCGTTTTTCCCAGTAATTTACAAAGTGCCGCTCGCCGCAGTGCCGCTTCCACAAAGCTATCCGGGAATTGCCAAGGAGTTGCCCACCGCCAGGTGCGCCGCAGGTGTGGGGGTTGTCAACAGCGGGGATTTTTTGTAAGATGGAGTCAGAACCTTTTTATGAAACGAGGACAGAACCTATGAGAGAGACAACAAAACTGGAACCGGCCTGCCAGAGCTTTCTGGTGGACACTCTGGAGGCACTGCTCCACCAGGACAGCCCCACCGGCTTCACCGCACAGGTGGTCGGGGTCGCAGAGGGCCTTGCCCGGGAGCTGGGCTTTGCCGCCCGGCGCACCAACAAGGGCAATCTGGTGGTCACCGTACCCGGTCGGGAATCCGGCCGCACCGTGGGACTCTGCGCCCATGTGGACACCCTGGGCCTGATGGTGCGTTCGATCACCGCCGACGGTATGCTGATGGTCACCAAGGTGGGCGGGCCGCTGCTGGCCACCCTGGACGGCGAGTACTGCCGCATCTACACCCGGGAGGGCAAGGTGTACACCGGCACCGTGCTGAGCCTTTCGCCGTCGGTGCATGTGCAGGACGATGCCGCCACCCGTCCCCGGGACGAGAAGAATATGGCGGTGCGCATCGACGAAAAGGTGCGTACCCGGGACGATGTGCTGGCACTGGGCATTGCCGCCGGCGATTTTGTCTGCTATGACCCCAAAACCGTTGTCACCGAAAGCGGCTTTGTAAAATCCCGCTTCCTGGACGATAAGGCCAGTGCAGCCTGCCTGCTGACCCTGCTGTGGCAGATGCGCCAGACCGGAAGCCGCCCCCGGTTTGACACCTACTTCACCTTCACCGTCCATGAGGAGACCGGACATGGCGGCGCCACCCTGCCCACCGTGGACGAGCTGCTCGCCCTGGATATGGGCTGCATCGGTGAGGACCTGGGCTGCACCGAGTACCAGGTGTCCATCTGCGCCAAGGACAGCGGCGGCCCCTACGATTACGAGATGGTCAGCCGGCTGGTGCAGCTGGCCAAGGAGCAGGGTGTGGACTACTCGGTGGATATCTACCCCCACTACGGCTCGGATGTGGGTGCGGCCTGGCGCGCCGGTATGGACTGCCGGGCTGCCCTCATCGGGCCGGGTGTCCACGCCTCCCACGGCATGGAGCGCACCCATCTGGACGGCCTGACCGCCACCCTGCAGCTGGCAGGGCTCTATCTGGAGCTGGCCTGACCGCAGCCGACTGTTCAGCCGGAAAAACAATCCGCAAAAAAGGCACCCATCCGGGTGCCTTTTTTATGATGCACTGAACTGCGTCGGTTTTTAGGGCAGGAGCGCCTGCAGCTCCTGGTAGAGGGCTGGCTCCGCCTGGTAGAGGATCCAATCCTCCTGGGCATAGAGGGTATCCCACACCAGGCCGCTTGGGGACACCGACATCTGGTAGACCCTGCCGTTGTCCACCGCCTCGATGGCAATGCAGCCCTGGGGCGGTGCCTCCCCGGTGATCACCCCCTGGGTCAGCGCCCGGAGCTGTGCCACCAGCTGCTCCTTTTGGGCGGCATCAGAGAGGGCGGCCTCCCGTTCCCCATCGGTCAGCCTGAAGCGGATCTCCTCGGCGATGGTGAACTCCTCCGGATAGGCGGCATCGGGGAAGTTGTAACCGTCCACCTTCCAGCGGCCGTCCTCCTGCTTCAGATACAGGGTGGAAAAGGACACCGGGCGCTCCTGTTCCCAGTCTATGGGCGACATGATCTTCCAGGACACTTCCACCCGGGCGCTGTCCGCATCGCTGTGGATCACCCGGTACCCAGCCATGGCATTCTGATAGGAATAGCCGGTTTTGTACGCTCCCCGGTGGTAGACCTCCCCGTTCTCCGCCCGATGGATGTAGGGCGCCCCTGCCAGTTCGGCTGCAAGCAGCTGGTCCAGGCCATGGTCGGTGAAGAGATACCGGGTGGCCTCCTCAAAATCCAGGAACCGGACCATCATACCGGCAGAAAAGCCCTCGGGCGGTTCAGTCGGGTCCTCCACAAACACCAGGTCATCGGCATCGTAGAGGGTATTGACCAGATACCACAGCCGGGTTACCACTTCCCCGGTCAGCTCGCCTGCCGGGACTTCGTCCCGCTGGGCGGTAAAATACTGCGCCACCGTCTCGGCCGGGTACATATCCTCCCGGATGGGCAGCGGCGGCTTTTCCTGCGCCATTTCCGAGGACTGGGAGCTGCTCTCCGGCTGGGAACCGGCCGACGGGGTCTGCCCAGCGGTGCAGCCGGCAAGCAGCAGGCAGAGCGCCAGCATCAGGCTGAACAGGCGATGGTTTCTCATGGGATCCTCTCCTTTCCGCCGGGGTGCTGCCTGCACCCCTCTGCCCCCATTATACCAAGGCCAGGGGGAATTGCAATCCCCGTTCACCGCAGCAAAAAAGCCCGGAGAAACAGCTCCGGGCTTTGGGTTGTATGGGGATTACAGCTCGGACAGGATCCGGGCGGCACGACTGCGCGCCTCGGCCTTGACCCGCTCCTCGTCGATGCGGGTGAGGACACCGTCCCGGAACACCACCTCGCCATCGATCATGTTGAGGCAGATGTCCGATGCGGCGGCGGCATAGAAGATGTTGGGCAGCACATCGTAGGTTGGCACCAGGTGAGACCGGTCCAGGTCGTAGACGACGATGTCGGCACGGTTGCCCACTTCCAGGGCACCACAGTCGGCACGGCCCTGAGCCTGAGCGCCGTTGCGGCAGCTCATCTCCAGCAGCTCACTGGGGCTCAGGAAGGTGGGGTCCCCATTGAGGCCCTTGCCCAGCATCGAAGCCAGGGTGACCTCCTCCAGCATATTGAGGTTGTTATTGCTGGCGGCGCCATCGGTGCCGATGCCCACCCGGACACCCGATTCCAGCATCTTCTTCACCGGGGCATAGCCGCTGCCCAGCTTCATATTGCTGGAGGGGTTGTGCGCCACGGTGACAC
>Oklahoma_p2__coassemble_1927_pt1 | contig 11181 bp, 13 predicted proteins | sample Oklahoma_p2__metabat2_low_PE_026 | metagenome-assembled genome bin Oklahoma_p2 | reverse complement strand
TTATAACCCCTTCCTTGCTGATCAGTCTGCCGGACCCGAGCAGATCGAAACTGCCATTGGAACCCTTTATCTGACTATTGCGGAGGCAGCTAAAACCTTCGAGCTGCTGGAACTGAAACGCTTTGAACCGATCCTTGCCAATATCCTCTATCTGGGAATGAAGGAAACGGTTGATTCCATAGTATCCAAAAAGGAGAAATAAGATGACTGATCCGTATAAAGTACTGGGTGTATCCCCCAACGCCAGCGATGATGAGATCAAGACAGCATACCGGCAGTTGGCAAAAAAATATCATCCGGATAATTATGTCAACAACCCCCTTTCCGATCTTGCAGAAGAGAAAATGCGCGAGATCAACGAGGCCTATGATATGATTCAGACCATGCGAATTTCCCGCAGCGGAAACAGCAATTCTTCAAACAGCTATAACAGCTACAACAACACCTATAGTGCAGGAGAATTTGGCGACATCCGGCGTCTGATCAACCTCAATAAAATCATCGAGGCAGATGAGCTGCTGGAAGGGATTCCGCAGAATCGCCGCAATGCTGAATGGTTTTATCTCAAGGGAGTCACCTACTATAAGCGCGGCTGGCTGGAGGAGGCAATGAATCACTTTCAGGCTGCCAATCGCATGGACCCCAACAACATGGAGTATATTGCTGCCCTGAATCAGATGATGTGGCAGCGACAGAATGCCCAGCCGGCCGGCGGATATCGCACTTACAGTTACAGCGGCGGAAACTCCGGATGCTGTTCCTGTGATCTCTGTACTTCCCTGATTTGTGCCGATTGCTGCTGCGAATGTATGGGCGGCGACTTCATCAGCTGCTTCTGATGGGAGGCGCCAACCATGTCTAAAAGCAAACAAATTGCCGCCGGAGGAATCGCTTCTTCCCTCTGCCTTCTCACCATGTTCCTGACTGGAGTTTTCCCGTTCGCCACCTATGCTCTCCCGGCCATTGCCGGTACGCTTCTGGTGGTCGTGGTGCTGGAGCTGAATCGTGCCACTGCTGTAATGGTTTACGTCAGTGTTTCGCTTCTCAGCCTCTTCATTGCCCCGGATAAGGAAGCCGCGCTGGTGTTCATCTTTTTCTTTGGCTACTACCCCATTCTCAAGGGATTGATTGAACAGATCCGCATCCGCCCGGTGGAGCTGATTGCCAAATACGCCCTTTTTAATGCTATGATGATTCTGGTTTACTTCCTGATGATCCGGTTTCTGGGAATGCAGTATGTAGCAGATGAGATGATGGAATACGGACGCTACGGGCTGTATCTCCTGCTTGGGGCCGGGAACTTCATGTTCTATTATTATGACAAAGCACTGACCGGGATCATCAGTGCCTATGTGTATCATTTCCGCCCCCGATACATTGGAAAGTGGAAGCACGGAAAAAGCCTTTAGCTCAGGAGCTAAAGGCTTTTGCTGATTTGATCTGTCGCTTCTTCAGATTCGGCGGGGCTTTGGTTCCCGGAACAAAAGCGAAATGCACCAGATCCCAGCCAATGCCACCAGAGTATAGATGACCCGGCTAAGGATCGCATCCGATCCGCCAAACAAGAGAGCTACCACATCCATTTGGAACAGGGCAACACTTCCCCAGTTCAGCGCACCTGTAATAACAAGTATCAGAGAGATCCGGTCAATCATCTGCTTCCTCCTCTCTAAGTGGTTTCAGAATTAGCATGGTCCGTTTTCTTTTCTGTATACGGGCAATCCTTGGAATAGAGAAAATTTCATCGGCAGGTTTCTTTACCTTTTTTACGAAATATGGTATACTATATATAGTGTTCCCCTTCACACTCTGGCCTCTTCAGGCACCCATCAGCCCAGAGTTTTTATGTATATTCGGAAGTTTTTAAGATATAGGAGGAAATCGCTATGGCAGTAAAAAATGAAAAGAGTGAATACACCATGTATCGCGGCAGACCCCTGGTGCGCAGTGGTCGGACCATTTACTATGGTGATCCCGGGCAGGACTATGTTGTTCTGATGAACATCGTATCTACCACAAAGGACGGAGACGATGATATGGCTGACAAGATCGTTGTCCAGTGCATGGCAACTGACCCCACCATCAACCCCAAAGACCGCATCGTCAAGCGTGCAGAACGCGATGGTCTCTATCCGGCTCTGCAGATTGCATCCATCTGGCTGGATCGCAACAACTGATTGCATTACAAAAGCCCCTCTGGTTTTCCAGAGGGGCTTTTTATTAGGAATGGCCTGCATCATCGGGCAATCCAAAGCTTACCGAGAGGGCATGATTGATCTGGTTCATAGCCGAATCATCAAGGCTACCCATCTTTTCACGCAGGCGCTGTTTATCTATGGTGCGGATCTGCTCCAGCAGTACAACTGAATCCCTGGAAAGGCCACACCCACCTGAAGGCAGATCGATGTGTGTAGGTAGCCTTGCCTTATCCTGTCTGCTGGTAATAGCCGCAGCGATGACAGTGGGGCTGTAACGATTCCCCACATCATTCTGGACAATCAGAACCGGCCGGACGCCTCCCTGCTCTGAGCCCACCACTGGGCTGAGATCCGCATAATATATTTCACCTCGTTTGACAGTCACGCTCCATCACGCTCCGAACTTTTCATTTCCGCCGATGAAACCGGCTTACGGATATAGCATTCCCCAGAACAGCCCCATCTAATCACTATATTGATGGATTGGGATAACCGGTCATCACCGGCAGGATCGTGTGGATTTGCACTGCATCGTGCAGTACACTTCATCTTATGTCAATCATTTCACTTCGGTGTCTTATCCATCGAACAAAGGGAACCCCATTCCTTTTGAAACAGAACAACCGCCTCCGTAGATTTACAGAGGCGGTTGTTTGGTAGAACTCCGACTGTATCCAGTTCGCCATGTCAAATGGCCCAGCTCAGTGGATATCAGCGGAATATACAGCTTTATTTGCAGATTTTATATGTGAGGCGATTTACCTTTACAGCGTTAAAAGCCCCTTCAATTCGCCATTTCAGCTTCTTCGCTACCTTTATCGCTCCTGCTCTCATTGCAGAAAGATTCTTGCTGGCGCAATCGTTACATTCTGCCAGTCAGTGCAGTGACAAGTCGGATAAAGTCCACCTTGACGCGATCAGCGGTCTCCTTGACCTCCTCATGGGAGAGCAGACCATCTCCCATACCAGCCGCGAGATTTGTGATACAGGAAATACCACATACCCGCAGTCCACTGTGACGAGCAACCAGGACCTCCGGAACGGTGGACATTCCCACTGCATCTGCACCAATGGCACGCAGGTAACGAATTTCGGCAGGTGTTTCATAGTTCGGGCCAGTGAGCCAGGCGTAAACACCCTTCTGCAACGGAATATTCAGTTCAGCAGCCAGTTGCTCTGCCAGTGCACGGTATTCTGCGTCATAGGCAACGGTCATATCGAAGAAGCGATCTCCAAATACCTCCAGATTTTCTCCAATCAGCGGATTTTCTCCAGTCAGATTGAGATGATCCTCAATGAGCATCAGATTTCCGGGCCGGAACCCAGTATTGATGCCGCCAGCTGCATTTGTAACAATCAGTGTGCTGATTCCCAGCAGCTTCATAACCCGGACAGGCAAAGTTACCTGCTTGAGGTCATAGCCTTCATAGTAGTGGAAGCGCCCCTGCATACAGAGGACCTCCCGGCCCTCCAGTTTTCCTACAACAAACTGTCCCTTGTGCCCTGCAACAGTGGACACCGGGAAGTGGGGAATTTCCCCATAGGGAATCTGTACAGCATCAACCAGATGATCGGCAAGATCACCCAGGCCGGAACCCAATGTGATGGCAATCTCGGGCGCCCGTCCACCCAGTTTTTCCTTGATATAAGCAGCCGCCTCCTGAACCTGGCGGGTATATTCTTCAGCAGAGAAATTCATTGTATCCAACTCCTTTTGTGTTCTGGTTACCATGATATAATACCGCAGCAGATTCCGTCAAGACCTTCAGAAAAATCTCTCAGCGTCTCCATGCTTCCCGCAGCGACTCCACCCACTCGACTACGGCCAGCTTGGGCTTATAGACCGGGGTCTCGCCCAGTTCGAGTATCTCCTGTTCAATCAGGGCAGACTCACCTTCCACAGCTGCATCGATACACATAGGCGGATAGGCAATACACCACCAGTTGTGCCCTTCCCCACTACCAAGGGTAATTCTCAACGCTTTATAGCGCCCTGCCGGCATACTGAAAGCCTGTCCATTCCGAATATAATCCCGTGTGGTAAAATACATCTCCGTCAGCTCGGCTCTGGCACGGTAGGGCATTCCTGCCTCTTCCAGAACATGGTTTGCAGTCTGTTCGATCTGCCCCAGCTCTCCCTCCAGGCAGGCAACGGTTCCTTCCAGAGTACAATCCCCAGTCAGGTCCTGGCTGATCACCTCTAACACTGCGTCCCTTACCTGCAGCTTAACCGTTTGATCGGCTTCCTGATCTGAATCTGCCAAGATATGCAAACGCAGCACCTCTTGTCGAAGCTGATTGCAGTCCTCAGCAAACCCAATCAATGGCGAAATCCCCACTGCAGTGATCAGTCCGATCAGTGCAGCCAACTCCAGACGCTCGATATGTACCTTCACAATAAATCCTCCCTAAAAGAAAAATCAGTGCATATTTTCCGGAAATGAATACCAGAAGTATGCACTGATTCATGGAGTTTATTCAGTAATGGTTGCTCCGTAATTCACAGGGCTGCATCGGCAGGTAAAATAGCCTTTTCTTTTCAAAGCTCTGGCTGCACTCTCCTGCTGTTCACTCCGGGGGAAGATTCCAAAAACAGCTGAACCGGAACCGGTCATACAACTTCCGGAAGCACCAGCTTTAAGCATAGTCTCCCGGATCTCCTGCACCTCAGGAAGTTCAACCACCTCCTCCAACGCATTGTAGAGAAGATGGCAAACAGCAGAAAGGTCCCCTGCATTGACCGCTTTCTTGATGACCGGATTGCCTGGGATACCATAAGGCTTCCTCAGAGCATCATAGCGGGCAAAGCACTCAGCTGTTGAAACCCCCACTGGAGGTTTGGAAATCAGCATCCGACAGTTCTTCAAAGGTTCCAGCGGCTCCAGAATTTCTCCATAGCCACGGACCATCGCCGCCCCCCCTTGGATACAGAAGGGAATATCTGCACCGATCCGGGCCCCAAGTTCCATCAGGCGCTCCGTCCTGAGCGGGGATCCCAGCAATGAATTGAGACCTACCAGCACCCCGGCTCCATCGGCGCTTCCTCCGCCCAATCCTGCTTCTGAGGGGATCTCCTTGTGGATCCGGATCTCTGCACCATGGGAAGACTTCGCTTCATCCAACAGCGCCCGCGCACATTTCCATGCAATATTGGTGTGGTCTGCTGGAATCAGGCTATCCCCCATTGAAAGAGCGATCTCTCCTGTATCATTCAGCGTGATGTAAACTGTATCAAACAGATTGACCGCCTGCATCACCATTTCCATAATGTGATAGCCATTGGGCATCCGATGGGTGATGTCCAGAAACAGATTGATCTTTGCCGGGCATTTAACCTTGACCGTTTTCATTCTTTTCCCTTTCAAGTTTACTCAGGAATTTCTCGATTTTCCGTACTGCAACCTTTAGATGCTGCAGCGAATAACAGTAGGAGATCCGGATGTGTCCTTCGCCCCAAGCCCCAAAGGCAGAGCCAGGAATCACTGCAACCCGTTCTTCTCGCAGCAGGCGCTCACAGAACTCCTCACTGCTCAAACCTGTACAGCGAATGGACGGGAATACATAAAAAGCTCCCTGGGGCTGGAAGCACTCCAGTCCTATGCGATTGAGTTCCCCCACCAGATATTTTCCACGCATATCATATTCGTCCCGCATGGCCTCGATTTCCTCATCACAGCAGCGGAGAGCCTCTACTGCGGCCAGCTGGCTGGTCGTAGGAGCACACATGATGGCAAACTGATGAATCTTGGTCATCTCACGAATCAGTGGAGCAGGACCTACCGCATATCCCAATCGCCACCCAGTCATGGCATAGGTTTTGGAAAAACCATTCACTACAATGGTGCGTTCACGCATCCCCTCAATCGAGGCAATGGAGACATGTTTTTTTCCACCATAGGTCAGTTCGGCATAAATCTCATCCGACAAAACCAGTATATTGGTCTCCCTCAGAATTTCGGCAATGGCCTCGAGATCCCCTTGCTCCATAATGCCGCCGGTGGGGTTGTTGGGGTATGGGAAAATCAGCAGCTTGCTCCTGGGTGTAATTGCTGCCTTGAGTGACTCAGGAGTCAACCGGAAGTCGTCCTCAAACCGAGTGGGAATGCTGACAACCTTCGCCCCTGTCAATCGTGCAATGGGGTCGTAGGATACATAGCAGGGTTCAGGAATCAGGACTTCGTCTCCAGGATTCACCACGGCACGAATCATCATATCGATAGCTTCAGAACCGCCGATGGTGACCATGGTTTCCTCTTCGGTATAGGAAAGCCCCATGCGCCGTTCCAAATAGCGGTCGATTTCCTGCTTCAGTTCCTGAAAACCTGCATTGGGGGAATAATGAGTACGGCCCCGTTTGAGCGATTCAATGCCGGCTTGCCGGATCGCCCAGGGAGTCTGGAAATCCGGTTCCCCGACACCCAGGGAAATCACATTCCCCATCGCGGCAGCCAGTTCGGAAAATTTGCGAATTCCAGAAGGCTTGATTTCCTGTACCTTCATGGACAAAAGAGAGGAGTAATCTATCACAGGGTTGCTACCTCTCTTTCGTCCATCTCATCGAATGACACATAAACGCCGAGTTCCTTGTAGGTGCGCAGCACAAAGCTGGTGGAGGTGGACTGCACCGAATCCAGTGGGGCCAGCCGGTGTGCCACAAACATCGCTACATCCTTGAATGTCTTGCCCGTTACAGTGAGAGCAATATCATAGGTGCCACTCATCAAATAGACACTTTCCACTTCATCGAACCGGGCAATGATTTCGGCAATTTCCTCAAAGCCCATTCCCTTTTGCGGAGTGACTTTGAGCTCGATTCGAGCATTGACATAGTCCCGATCGGTTTTGTCCCAGTCCACAATGGCCTTGTAGCCCTTGATAATCTTGCGTTCTTCATAGTCCGCAATCTGCGCGGCGACCTCCTCCTCCGATATAGAAAGCGCCGCAGCAAGCTGGGCATTGGTGAGTCTGGCATCCGCAGAGAGCAGAGCAAGCAGCTGGTCCATGTTATATCACTCCTTAAAAAAAATATGTAGTTCCATTATATCATTGATTTTGGCGAAGTAAAGTGAAATATTTCATGCATTCCAGACTGCCGGTGCAGTGTAATCCGTCGTGCAAGGGCCCGGAGAACGCAAGATCCCCTGATAGAGATCAGTGGAGAGCGCCTCCATCCGGGCCTGCCGGGCGGCCACTGGGCTAAATTGCTCCAGCTCGGCCAGCGAAGCAGACACCGGCAGAGAAGCCGTTCTGGACATTACAGAAAGAACCTCCCTGCCCCGTTCATTGGCACCCAGCACCCGCAGATATGCCGGAGCCTGTGCTGCAGCCTCCCGTGTCACCCCCAGAAAGGCATGCATCATCATCCGGCGCAATCGAGCATGAGGATAGCGCTTTGTCTTTGCCAGGGTGAGGATTTCTTCCATACTGGTTCCTGCACGCACCGCATTCCAGAGTCGATTTTCGATTCCCTCAGAACAATCGGGAAGCTGCGCAAAACCCTCCCGGTCCATTCGCCGCAGAACGCTGATTATAGCCGCATCCAGTCGCCGCTGATCCGGTGTACGTCCACTTTCCAGTTCCTTACAATACAATGCGGCAGCTTTCTCCGGGACATAGGCTGCAATGGCTCCCGGATTCGCCAAGGCTCGCAGTTGGGAGGCACTGGCAAATCCCTCATGGACATCAGCCGCATCGTGTGCTACAAAGGCACGGCGTATTGCCAAAGGTTTGATCCCACTGTCCAGCTGTCGCAGTGCCCGGCAGTACTCCAGCCCCAGGGTATCGTTGGGTGAAGCGGTCAATTTGGCAAGGCTGCTGTCAAATCGTTCCATTGCCCGATTCAGAGCCAGCGGATAGGAAGTGCCGGCCCCCAATTCCTCTGCAAGAATTTGCTCAAACTGTGCTGTATCCATTGCCGCAGCTGCCCGGCTAATTCGATCTGCATCACCGCACTCGCTCCCAAAGCTGAGCATTTCAACACACCCCATCTGCTCCGCCATATAAACCGCCCCCGACGCGAATCGCTGCGCAGGTGCACAGGCAAAAGTCAGCGGAAGCTCCAACACCAAATCAGCTCCGCCAGAGAGGGCAGCCCGAACCCGGATGTGCTTTTCCAGGAAAGCCGGCTCCCCCCGCTGGACAAAATTTCCACTCATGATTGAAACAATATGTGTGGCCCCGTTTTGACGGGTTTGGGCAATATGGTAAGCGTGTCCGTTGTGAAACGGGTTGTATTCAGCGATTATTACAGCAATCCTCACGGTTTCTCCCTTTCTCTTGCAAAATGCTTGAATTTTGTTTTACAGTGTTATAATATAGAATAGTGAAATATAGTGTCAAGCTATTTATCCATGATCACAAAATTTAGTAGGAGGAATTACCCAATGAAGGTTTTGGTAATCAACGCAGGAAGCTCCTCGCTGAAGTATCAGCTCATTGATATGACTGACGAGAGCGTTCTGGCTAAGGGCCTGTGCGAGCGCATTGGCGTGGACGGCCGCATCGAGCACAAGAGAGCAGATGGTGTGAAGGTAGAAAAGGATCTGCCCTTCCCCACCCATAAGGAGGCTTTCCTGGCTCTGATCGATATGCTGACCACCGGTGAAGGTAAGGTTATCGACAGCATGGACGAGATCAATGCTGTTGGTCATCGTGTGCTCCACGGCAGCGAAAAGTATAAGGTATCCACTCTGGTTTCTGACCAGGTTATCGAGGATATCTTTGCTTTCCGTGACCTTGGCCCTCTGCACAACCCTCCGCAGGCTACTGCTATGAAGGCCTGCCAGGAAGTGTTCGGTAAGGACACCCCCATGGTTGCGGTATTCGATACCTCCTTCCATCAGACCATGCCCGAAAAGGCATACATGTTCCCCATTCCCTATGAGTACTATGAGAAGTACAGCATCCGTCGCTACGGCTTCCATGGCACCAGCCACCGCTTCATCTCCGCTCGTTACACCGAGCTGACTGGCCGTAAGGATCGTCTGATCGTTTGCCATCTGGGCAACGGCAGCTCCATCACCGCTGTAAACAATGGCGAGTGCCAGGATACCTCCATGGGTCTGACCCCTCTGGACGGCTTCATCATGGGTACCCGCTGCGGCGGCATCGACCCCTCCATCGTTACCTTCCTGATGAACAAGGAAGGCCTGACTGCTGACGAGATGTCTGACATCATGAACAAGAAGTCCGGCTTCCTGGGTGTATCCGGTGTTTCCAGCGACTGCCGTGATCTGATTGCAGCTGCTGGCGAGGGCAACCACAGAGCTCAGCTGGCTCTGGATATGCTGGTATACCAGATCAAGAAGTTCATCGGCGGCTATGCTGCTGCTATGGGTGGTGTTGATGCAATTGCCTTCACTGGCGGTATCGGTGAAAACGACGCCAACCTCCGCAAGGAAGTTTGCGAGAACATGGAATACCTGGGCGTTAAGTTCGACGCAGAAAAGAACAAGGTTCGTGGCGAGCAGAAGATTTCTGCTGACGACTCCAAGGTTGATGTTTGGGTAATCCCCACCAACGAGGAGCTGCTCATTGCCAGAGACACCGTTGAGATCGTAAACAAGCTGGCTAAGTAATTCCAGCTTTTGATCGATGAAAAAGGGACGAGGAATCAATCCTCGTCCCTTTTTCTTTTATATTTCCTCGCACAGCCACGGCAAAATCGCCTGATAGGATTCTATAAGCTTCTCCAGATTCATTGCACAGTTGGCAGGGCTGGTGGAGGGTAGCCGCACTGCCTCGATCCCGGTTACAGGCTTTTGGAACCGAGTATAGAACTTCCAGGCTGCTGCACCAGTGGTGAAAACTGCCCGGATAGAAGCTGTGCCGAGGATCACAGAAAGATCGTTCGGGACCGGATTGCGGATGCTCGAATCGGAGGCTCCATCGATCTCACACGTCGCCAGAACGTCCCACAGAGCAATTCTGTGCCGCAGCAGCAGGCTTTTTTTCTTAGGGATAGTCTGGGGAACATTCTCACCCAGAACAGCCGCCAGGACCTTCCAGAAGCGATTCTGAGGGTGTCCGTAATAAAACTGCACTTCCCGGGACTTGGGCGACGGCATAGTGCCAAGAATCAAGATCCGGGATTCTGAATCAAATACCGGCTCTATGGAATGGATAATTCGCTCCGTATTCCTCTCCCCCTATCCTACTCTGTGACCTGGGTATCTGCTATTTCCCGCTGGTACCGCCAGGGACTAATTTCCCGTGCATTGCCCTGGGGCGGCAGAGATAGTGTAAAAACATCATCATGCAGTACACTGATCTTCTCGCCGGGGATGAGCGCCTCTTTATCCATATAGATCTGTGTCTCCTCACTGATATGGAACAGAATCTCCCGACCATTTGAATCGATCAGGAGCAGATCTGCTATTACCCCATTCTCTCCTTCCAGAACCTCCTGAACGGTTCCATTGGTCACAACTTCCTCAACCTTATCTGCCAGCTTCTCAGCCGAAATCGCCTCAGCCTGTGCTGGAGCAGTTTCTCTCAAATCACCGTAATAAATCTCCACATAGTCTCCTTTCCGGAATCCAGTTGCACCACTGTCTGGCAGTGTAAAGATGATTTCCGGCTCGCCGTAGTTCCGTCCGCCATGCTGTTCCACTGTGAGCTGATGGTCTGAAACTGCGGTCACCGTCCCGCGGTAAAGAGTTGTATCGGCCACAACCTGCAGCTGAGATTCTGCTGCGGGAGAGCCTTTTCCTTCCACAGATGGTTTATTCCCTGCCTGGTTCTGCGCGCAGCCGGCCAGAGCTATCATCAGTGCTGCCAACAAAATCACTCCAAGCTTCTTCATATCATCGCTCCCCTTCTGACTGGATTCATCAATACAGTGTATATTTTTAGAAGCTTTGATGCACTGCTCCGCAGTTTCAGAAAACATAGCAAAAAAATCCTGATCTCTTACGAAATCAGGATTTCTTGGAGGCGCCAACCGGATTTGAACCGGTGGTGAAGGTTTTGCAGACCTCTGCCT
>Oklahoma_p2__coassemble_1916_pt1 | contig 11233 bp, 9 predicted proteins | sample Oklahoma_p2__metabat2_low_PE_026 | metagenome-assembled genome bin Oklahoma_p2 | reverse complement strand
TTCGGCGACGAGGTGGACCGCATTGCGGAGATCAACACGGTCACCGGCGAGGTGAAGAACTTCGTCAGCCATGTGGCCATCTATCCCGCCTCCCACTACATCGTACCGGCAGACAAGATGCACGATGCCATCGAGGACCTCCGGGCGGAGGCGGATGAGCGGGTGAAGTACTTCCGGGAGCAGGGCAAGCTCATCGAGGCCCAGCGCATTGCCGAGCGCACCAACTACGACATCGAGATGCTCACCGAGATCGGCTTCTGCAAGGGCATCGAAAACTACTCCCGGGTGCTGTCCCGGCGGCCGGCAGGGTCGGTGCCCTATACACTGCTGGATTACTTCCCCGAGGACTTTCTTCTCTTTGTGGACGAAAGCCATGTGACATTGCCCCAGGTGCGGGGTATGTACGGCGGCGACCGCTCCCGGAAGCAGACACTGGTGGACTACGGGTTCCGGCTGCCGTCGGCGCTGGACAACCGCCCCCTCAACTTTGACGAGTTCTCCGAAAAGCTCAACCAGATCATCTATGTGTCGGCGACACCGGGCGAGCTGGAGAAGGAGCACAGTACCCAGATCGTGGAACAGGTGATCCGTCCCACCGGTCTGCTCGACCCGATGGTGGAGGTCCGGCCGGTGGAAGGCCAGATCGACGACCTGCTCTCCGAGATCAACGTCCGGGTGGCCGTGGGCGAGCGGGTGCTGGTGACCACCCTCACCAAGAAGATGGCCGAGGACCTCACCGCCTACATGGAAAACCTGGGTGTTCGCATCCGCTATATGCACCACGATGTGGACACCATCGAGCGCATGGAGCTGATCCGCGATCTGCGCCTGGGCGAATACGATGTGCTGGTGGGCATCAACCTGCTGCGGGAGGGCCTGGATATTCCGGAGGTGTCGCTGGTGGCGATCCTCGATGCGGACAAGGAGGGCTTCCTGCGCAGCGAGACTTCGCTGATCCAGACCATTGGCCGTGCCGCCCGAAACGACCACGGCAAGGTCATCATGTATGCCGATGCGGTCACCGGCTCGATGGAGCGGGCCATTACCGAGACGCTCCGTCGCCGGGCGATCCAGCAGAAGTACAACGAGGAGCACGGCATCATCCCCCAGACCATCAAAAAGGATGTCCGGGAGATCCTGGAGATCTCCACCAAGGAATCGGCCGAGTCCAAGGGGAAGAAGAAGCGCATGAATGCCGCCGAACGGCAGGCTATGATCCAGCAGCTGACGCTGGAGATGCAGAATGCCGCCAAGATGCTGGAATTCGAGCATGCGGCCTATCTGCGTGATAAGATCAAAAAGCTCAAGGAACAGAAGTAAGTCGGGAGGCTTATTGTGGCAAAGGATAAAATCATCATCAAGGGTGCCAAAGAGCACAACCTGAAAAACATCGATCTGGAGATCCCCCGGGACAAGCTGGTGGTGTTCACCGGCCTGTCCGGTTCGGGCAAGAGCTCGCTGGCCTTCGATACCATCTACGCCGATGGCCAGCGCCGGTATATGGAGAGCCTTTCCTCCTATGCCCGGCAGTTCCTGGGCCAGATGGAAAAGCCCAATGTGGACTACATCGAGGGCCTTTCCCCGGCCATCTCCATCGACCAGAAAACCACCTCCAAGAACCCCCGTTCCACCGTGGGTACCGTCACCGAGATCTACGATTACCTGCGCCTGCTCTATGCACGCATTGGTATTCCGCACTGCCCTATCTGCGGCAAGGTGATCGAGCAGCAGACGGTGGACCAGATGGTGGATCGGGTGCTCTCCCTGCCGGAGGGGACCCGCATCCAGATCCTGGCCCCGGTGGTGCGCCAGCGCAAGGGCGAACACGCCAAGGAGTTTGAATCGGCCCGGCGCAGCGGCTATGTCCGGGTGCGGGTGGACGGCAACCTCTACGATCTCTCGGAGGAGATCAAGCTCGAAAAGAACAAGAAACACACCATCGAGGTGGTGGTGGACCGTCTGGTGGTCAAGGAGGAGATCCGCTCCCGTCTGGCTGATTCGCTGGAGACTGCTCTGGGGCTCACCGGCACCATTGCGGTGGTCAATGTCGTCGATGGCGAGGACATCACCTTCTCCCAGCAGTACGCCTGCGTGGATCACGGGGTCAGCATTGAGGAACTCACCCCTCGGATGTTCTCCTTCAACAACCCGGCCGGCGCCTGCCCTAAATGTACCGGTCTGGGCACCTTTATGAAGATCGACCCCGACCTGGTGATCCCCAACAAGGAGCTCTCCATCCGGGAGGGGGCCATCAAGGCCAGCGGCTGGTACTATGCCGAGGGCGGTATGGCTCAGATGTACTACGAGGGGCTGGCGGAGCACTATGGCTTCTCGCTGGATACCCCAGTCAAGGATCTGCCCAAAAAAGCGGTGGATATCCTGCTCTACGGCAACGGCGGGGAGAAGCTCACCATCCGCCGGGAGACCGGCACCATGAAGGGGGCGTACAGCACTGACTTCGAGGGCATCGTCAACAACCTGGAGCGGCGCTTCCGGGAGACCAGCAGCAACTGGATGCGGGAGGAGATCTCCGGCTGGATGAGCAGCATCGAATGCCCCGACTGCCACGGCGCCCGCCTGAAAAAAGAGGCACTGGCGGTGACAGTGGGCGGCATCAACATCCACGAGTTCTGCCAGATGTCGGTGGGGGACGAGCTGAAGTTCATCAACCAGCTGGAACTCACCGAGCGGGAGCAGCTCATAGCGGGGCAGGTGCTCAAGGAGATCCGCTCCCGCCTGGGCTTCCTGGTGAATGTGGGACTGGATTACCTTACCCTGGCCCGGTCGGCAGCCACCCTTTCGGGCGGCGAGAGCCAGCGCATCCGGCTGGCCACCCAGATTGGCTCCTCCCTGATGGGAGTGCTGTACATTCTGGACGAGCCGAGCATCGGCCTGCACCAGCGGGACAACGACCGGCTCATTGCCACCCTGCAGCGGCTGCGGGATCTGGGTAACACCGTCATCGTGGTGGAGCACGACGAGGATACCATCCGGGCAGCCGACTACATTGTGGACATTGGCCCGGGGGCAGGTGTCCACGGCGGCAATGTGGTGGCAGCTGGCTCGGTGGAGGACATCACCACCTGTGCAGAGTCGCTCACCGGACAGTACCTCTCCGGCGCCAAGAAGATCGAGGTCCCGGCTCAGCGCCGACCGGGCAACGGCAAATTTCTCACCATCCGCGGCGCCCGGGAAAACAACCTCAAGAATGTGGAGGTAAAGATCCCGCTGGGCTGCTTCAATGTGGTCACCGGTGTATCCGGCTCGGGCAAGAGCTCGCTCGTCAACGAGATCCTATACAAGTCGCTGGCAGCCCAGCTCAATGGCGCCAAAACCCGCCCCGGCAAGCACCGGGACATTCTGGGTGTGGAGGAACTGGACAAGATCATCAACATCGATCAGTCGCCCATCGGCCGCACCCCTCGTTCCAACCCGGCCACCTACACCGGTGTGTTCACCGACATCCGGGAGGTGTTTGCCCAGACCAACGATGCCAAGATGCGGGGCTACAATTCGTCCCGGTTCTCCTTCAATGTCAAGGGCGGCCGGTGCGAGGCCTGTGACGGCGATGGCATCATCCAGATCGAAATGCACTTTCTGCCGAATATCTATGTCCCCTGTGAGGTGTGTAAGGGCAAGCGCTACAACCGCGAGACGCTGGAGGTCAAGTACCGGGGCAAGAGCATCTACGATGTGCTGGAGATGACGGTGGAGGAGGCGCTGGCTTTCTTTGAAAACCACCAGAAGATCCGCCGCAAGCTCCAGACCCTCTACGATGTGGGCCTGGGCTACATCAAGCTGGGGCAGGCAGCCACCACGCTGTCCGGCGGCGAGGCCCAGCGGGTCAAGCTGGCCACCGAGCTGTCCCGGCGCCCCACCGGACGCACCATCTATGTGCTGGACGAGCCCAGCACCGGCCTGCACACAGCCGATGTGCACATGCTGGTGCAGGTGCTGGACCGCCTGGTGGATGCCGGCAACACTATTGTGGTGATCGAGCACAACCTGGCCATCATCAAGGTGGCGGACCACATCATCGACCTGGGCCCCGAAGGCGGCGACAAGGGCGGCGAGGTGCTGATCTGCGGCACTCCCGAGGAGGTTGCGGCCTGCGATCGCTCCTACACGGGAAAATATTTGAAAAAGTATTTGTAAATCGTTCCTGATTTGTTTATAATATAGGGGGATATATGTGGTATCATATATATCAAAGGCCCGTTCCAGGGACGACAAAACTTTTAGGAGGTAAGTATTATGGCAAAGTATGTTTGCACCGTTTGCGGTTATATCTATGATGAGGCAGTGGGCGAGCCCGATAACGGCATCGCAGCTGGCACCAAGTGGGAAGAGCTTCCGGACGACTATGTTTGCCCGCTGTGCGGCGTAGGCAAGGATCTGTTCGAGGCTGAATAAGTCCGATCTCCCAATCGCTGAAAAAGCCTGTGCGGAAGCTGAAGCTCCGCATGGGCTTTTTTTCGCAGAAAATGCCGGTTCTCCGGGGAAAGCACTGCACCGGCAGTTGATTTTAGAGGGGAAAGATTATATAATAAATCGGAATATGTCCGGAGTGGGCTGCCGTACTGGACATACGGACGGCAAAATGTTCTTTACAGCAATGGCCGATTAGGGTAAAATATGGGTAGCAGTATCGTGGCAGAGTCTGCCATGAAATGAAACGATAGGAGTGACAGGTATGGAGCCCAAATACAAGCGAGTCCTGCTCAAACTGAGCGGCGAAGCCCTGGCTGGCGACGGCCATGTGGGAATTGATTACGACAATACGGTGCTTTCCATCTGCAGATCCATCAAGGAATGTGTGGATCTGGGGGTCGAGGTGGCCATTGTAGTCGGTAGAGGCAACTTCTGGCGGGGCCGTTCCAGCGGCAGCATGGATCGCACCCGGGCCGACCATATGGGTATGCTGGCAACCGTTATCAATGCACTGGCCCTCTGCGATGCGCTGGAGTCACTGGGTGTGGATGTACGGGTGCAGACCGCCATTGATATGACTTCGGTGGCTGAGCCCTATATCCGCAACCGTGCGGTACGGCATCTGGAAAAGGGCCGAGTCGTCATCTTCGGCTGCGGCGTGGGAAGCCCCTTCTTCTCCACCGATACAGCTTCCTCACTGCGTGCGGCGGAGATCAATGCCGATATCATCCTCAAGGCCACGCTGGTGGATGGCGTCTACGATAAGGATCCCCATAAATACAGCGATGCGGTGCGGTACGACGAGCTCTCCTTCAGTGAGATGCTGGCCAAGGGTCTGGGTGTCATGGACCTCACCGCCGCCACCATGTGCAAGGATAACCATCTCCCTGTCATGGTATTCAGTCTGGAAGATCCCCACAACATTGTCCGTGCAGTCTGCGGCGAAGATGTGGGTACAATAGTTAAGGAGGCATAACAAAATGAACTCGAATCTCAAGGTATATGATGAAAAGATGAACAAGTCGGTGGATATCCTGGGCAAGGACTATGCCGCCATCCGTGCTGGCCGTGCCAATCCGGCCGTGCTGGACAAGGTGACCGTTGAGTACTACGGCACCCCCACCCCCATCAACCAGATGGCTGCTGTATCGGTATCCGAGGCACGCACCCTCACCATCCAGCCCTGGGACCGCAGCACCCTGAAGGAGATCGAAAAGGCCATTCAGGTTTCGGACATCGGCATCAACCCCCAGAACGATGGCAGCGTGATCCGTCTGGTGTTCCCGCCCCTCACCGAAGAGCGTCGTAAGGAGCTCTCCAAGGGTATTTCCAAGCAGGGCGAGGATGCCAAGGTCGTGATCCGCAACATCCGCCGGGATGCGATGGATAAGTTCAAGGCCATGAAGAAGGCCGGCGAGATGACCGAGGATGAGCTCAAGGCCATCGAAAAGGAGACCCAGGACCTGACCGATAAGTACTGCAAGCAGATCGACGATATGGCAGCATCCAAGTCCAAGGAGATCCTCGAAATCTGAGTACACAGCCGGAAGTAGAAAAAAGGAGTGCCCCGCATGGCGGAAAACAGGAGAACAGACGGCTTGCTGCCGACACACATTGGAATCATCATGGATGGCAACGGCCGTTGGGCCCAGAAGCGGGGCCTGCCCCGCTCGGCCGGGCACAAACAGGGCGCCCGCGTGTTTCGGAACATCGTCCGCTACTGCCGGCAGATCGGGATCGGATACCTCACAGTCTATGCCTTTTCCACCGAGAACTGGAAGCGCCCCCAGAGCGAGATCGATGCCATCATGGATCTGCTCCGGGACTATCTGGACGAACTGGAACGCCACGGCGATGAGCAGCAGGGTGTCCTGCGCTTCATCGGTGATATGGAGCCGCTGGCAGAGGATCTTCGGCTGCGCATTGCAGAGGTGCAGGAGCGCACCGCCGGACGGGAGGGCATTGTGGTCAACATTGCCCTCAACTACGGCGGTCGGGCGGAGATCGTCCATGCCGTGCAGCAGGCTGTGCGCCTGAGCCGGCAGGGAAGCCTGGCGGAAGAGGCAGTGGACGAGGTACTGGTGGACTCGCTGATGTACACAGTCGGCCAGCCGCCGGTGGATCTCATCGTGCGCCCCAGCGGGGAGCAGCGGATCTCCAACTTCCTACTCTGGCAGGGAGCCTATGCGGAACTTGTCTTTATGGATGTGCTTTGGCCGGATTTCACACCAGGCGATCTGGATCGGGCCATTGCAGAATTTCGGCGACGCAGCCGGCGTTTTGGAGGGATTTCATCTTGAAGCAGAGAATCATCACAGCCTGTGTAGGCCTATGCGTGCTGGCTGTGGTGCTGGCTAATTTTGATACATGGGCACTGAACCTGGCAGTTTCAGTTATTTCACTGCTGGCAGTCTGGGAGGTGCTGCATGTCATCGATTCGGGCAGCCGTGCCCTCACCGGCATCGGCCTGATTTTTTCGGTCCTGATCCCCTTTTCCCGGATCGAGGCAGTACGGATGGTGCTGCCCATCATCATCTACGCCTTTATCGTGGTGCTGTTCAGCCTGCTTCTGGCCCGGCATGAGCAAATGCATGCGGAAGAAGTGGCGATGACGGTATTCATCTGCATCCTGATCCCGCTGTCCCTGACGACCATCATCGCCATCCGGGATCACCGGGGGATCGTACAGGGCCTGTATTACACCATCTTTGCCCTTGCGGCAGCCTGGATGGCGGATACCGGCGCTTATTTTGCCGGGCTCAAGTTCGGCAAGCACAAGCTCTCCCCGAAAATCAGCCCCAAAAAGACAGTGGAGGGGGCCATCGGCGGTGCCATCACCGCCCTGGTCTTTACTCTCCTGTTCTCCTGGGTCTTTTCCCGGGGCATCACCGAGATCCTGGGTGTTCCGATGCAGGTCAACTACCTGCGTATCGCCCTGCTCTCCCCGGCGCTGACGGCGTTCAGCATCCTGGGCGATCTTTCGGCCTCGGTGCTCAAGCGGCAGTACGGTGTCAAGGACTATGGTTCCATTATGCCGGGTCACGGCGGGATCATGGACCGGTTCGACAGTGTGCTGTTTGTTCTGCCGGCAGTTTTTCTGCTGTCGGTTTATCTGCCGCTCATCCAACTTTGAGTATGAAACGGCATCCAGTTGAATAGAGTAAGGTCGGGTGGTTTATTTGAAGCAGATTGCAATTCTGGGCTCTACTGGCTCGATCGGCACACAGGCACTGGATGTGTGCAGACATCTTGGATATTCTGTCGTTGCCATCACGGCTCACCGGGATGTGGACGGCATTGCAGCACAGGCGAGGGAGTTTCTTCCTCGCTACGCTGTTATGTACGATAAAACGGCTGCGGCCCAGCTGCGGCAGCAGCTCTCCGATACCGGTGTCACCGTGCTGGAAGGAGAGGAGGGGCTCTGCCAGGTGGCTGCGATGCCCGAGGCCGAGCTGGTCCTCAACTCCCTCAGCGGCATGGTGGGCCTGCGCCCCACGCTGGCAGCTCTGGAGGCGGGCAAAACGGTTGCCCTGGCCAACAAGGAGACGCTGGTGGCAGGCGGACGGCTCATCACCGATACGGCCCGGCGCTGCGGCGGCCGGCTGATCCCGGTGGACAGCGAGCATACAGCCATCTTCCAGTGCATACAGGGCGAGGAACAAAACAAAATAAGAACGATCCTGCTCACAGCTTCGGGCGGCCCCTTCTTTGGCAAGACCCGGAAGGAGACCGAACACGCCGAAGTTGCCAAAGCGCTGGCCCATCCCAAGTGGAATATGGGGCAGAAGATCACCGTGGATTCCGCCACCCTGATGAACAAGGGGCTGGAGTTCATCGAGTGCATCTGGAACTTCGGGGTGCGTCCGGAGCAGATCGAGGTCATTGTCCACCCCGAAACGATCATCCATTCAGCGGTGGAATTTGAGGATGGGTCGGTGATGGCGCAGCTCAGTGATCCGGATATGAAGCTCTCGATCCAGTATGCACTCACCTATCCCAGGCGCTACCCCAGCACCGTCAAGCACCTGAGCCTGACCGAGGTGGGCAGAATGACCTTCTACCCGCCGGATCTGGAGGAGTTCCCCTGCCTTGCGATGGCCATCGAGTCCATCACCCTGGGCGGACTGCGCCCCTGTATCCTCAACGGTGCCAACGAGGAGGCCGTGCATGCCTACCTTCGGGGGGAGATCTCCTTCGGCGCCATCGCCCGGACGGTTCGCTATGCCCTGGATCAGGTGGATCCAGGCAATGATGCCTATACGCTGCCGGAGATCCTGGCAGCCGATCAGGCGGCACGGGCAGCAGCCCGGCAGTATATTTCCACAAAGGAGTGATTTCCGGTTTGAATATCCTTCTCACAGCAGTCGTTGCGATTTTTGTATTTGGAGCGCTCATTCTGATTCATGAGTTCGGACATTTCATTGCGGCAAAGAAGTTTGGAGTCAAGGTCAATGAGTTTGCCATCGGTATGGGCCCCACCGTCTGGTCCACCCAGAAAGGGGAGACCACCTATGCCCTGCGGGCCCTGCCTGTGGGCGGTTTTGTGAGCATGGAAGGTGAGGAGGAGGGGAAAAACCCCGACAGCCGGGCATTCTGCAATAGAAAGCCCTGGCAGCGGCTGATCATCATGGCGGCCGGCCCTGCCATGAACCTGCTGCTGGGCTATTTGATCATACTGGGGCTGACCGCTTCGGGAAATGCCATCGCCACACCGGTGATCCACTCCTTCGACGAAGATGCAGTCACCGCCCAGTACTTTGAACCCGGCGACCGCATCCTTTCGATGGACGGCCACCGCATCCACACCGCCAACGACATCTCCTTCTATCTTTCCCGGGAGGACGATGGGGTGATGGATGTGGTCGTGCAGCGCGGCGGCGAACAGGTTTCCATCCCCGATGTCCATTTCAAGATGACCAATATCCAGGGAATGGACCTTGTCACCATCGACTTCATCGTGGTGGGGGAGGAAAAGACCTTCTTCAATGTGCCGGTCTATGCGCTGGACTGGACCATCTCGCTGACCAAGCAGGCTTGGTTCTCGCTGTGGGATCTGGCCTTCAGCGACCGGTACAGCATGGAGCAGATGTCCGGGCCGGTGGGTGTGGCTGGTGCCATCGGTGAATCCGCCGCAATGGGTCTGGATCAGTTCGCCATTATGGTGGGGGTCATCACCATCAACCTGGGCGTCTTTAACCTGCTGCCGATCCCGGCGCTGGATGGCGGACGCATCGTGTTTGTGCTGTTGGAGATGATCCGCCACAAGCGGCTGAACCCGAAGATCGAGGGCTGCATCAACACAGCGTGTATGCTGGTGCTGCTGGCTCTGATGGTCTTTGTGACCTTTAACGACATCATCAAACTGATCTTCTGACCGCAGTCCCCGGAGGGGACAGAAAGGAGAGGGCTATGCCTGCTTACAGACGCCCCTGCCGCACCGTGCGGGCAGGGAATATCCTCATCGGCGGAGAGGCCCCGGTGTCCATCCAGTCGATGCTCAACACCGATCCCCACGATGCCGCCGCTTCGGTGGCCCAGGCCAGGGCGCTGGAGGCTGCCGGCTGCGAAATCATCCGCGCCACCGTGCCGGATGCCGCTGCCGCTGCCACTCTTACCGCCCTGAAGGAGAGTGTGAACTGTCCCATCGTGGCGGATATCCACTTCGATTACCGCCTGGCGCTGGCCTCGGTGGATGCCGGTGCAGATAAGATCCGCATCAACCCCGGCAACATCGGCGGCGAGGATCGGGTCCGTGCCGTGGTGGAAAAGTGCCGCGGCGCCGGTGTGAGCATCCGCATCGGTGTCAACGGCGGCTCGCTGGAACGGGAGCTGTGGGAAAAATACGGCGGTCCCACCGCCGAAGCAATGGTGGAGAGCGCCCGGCGGCACATCCGGCTGCTGGAACAGGAGCATTTTTATGACTATGTGCTGTCTCTGAAGCACTCCAATGTAAAAACCATGCTGGATGCCTACCGGATCGCAGCCGAGGCCTTCGACTGCCCGCTGCACCTGGGAGTCACCGAGGCCGGAACCGCCCGGATGGGCCTGGTGAAGTCGGCCATCGGCATCGGCTCGCTGCTGGCAGACGGCATCGGTGATACCATCCGGGTCTCCCTCACCGCTGACCCGGTGACTGAGATCGCCGCCGCCCGGGATATCCTCAAGGCCTCCGGCCGGGGAACCCAGGGGGTGACCGTGGTGTCCTGCCCCACCTGTGGGCGCACCCGTGTGAACCTCATCGGCCTGGCGGAACAGGTGGAGGCCACCCTGGAACACTGCCCCAAGCAGCTGACGGTGGCGGTGATGGGCTGTGCCGTCAACGGCCCCGGCGAAGCCCGGGAGGCCGATGTGGGCATTGCCTGCGGCGATGGGGTCGGCCTGCTCTTCAAAAAGGGCGAGATCGTCTGCAAGGTGCCGGAGGGGGAGATCCTTCCCACCTTGCTTCGCTTTATCGAGGAACTGTAACGGAAACGGAGACCATCGATTTTGAAAACATTCAGAGATGTATTTGGAACCTATCTGCCCGATCTGCCGGCGGCGGTGGCTGCCGGCGAGATCGAGCATCTTCATATCTACACCCAGCGCAGGGAGCTGACGGCTCAGCTGCGCTTTGCCAATGTACTGGAAAAGTCGGTGCTGCTGCAGGTGCAGGCCCAGCTTCGGGCGGCACTGCAGCTGGGACGGGTGCTGCTGCAGCCCCACTACCCGGCCGATCAGCTCACCGCTGCCTACCTGCCAAGCCTGGCGGATTCGCTCCGGGCTGCGGGCAAGCACATCAACGGCTTCTTTGATGGCGCCTCTG
>Oklahoma_p2__coassemble_1903_pt1 | contig 11313 bp, 9 predicted proteins | sample Oklahoma_p2__metabat2_low_PE_026 | metagenome-assembled genome bin Oklahoma_p2 | reverse complement strand
CTTTGAGGGGGCGCTGGAGCAGTATTTCACCCCGGCGGACCCGGCCTTCCTCCGGGAGCAGGCCGACATCTATGACGCGGACGCCGGGGAGTACCATGCTCCGCTCATAGGAGGACGGGGTATGGGCTCGGCCTTCTGGGCGGCCCCCCTCTCCCGGGATGGTGACCGGCAGACGATGCTGATCTCCGGCGCCAGTGCGGGCGGCCCCCGGACAAAGGGGATCCTCACCCTTCAGCACCGGGACGATGGCTCGGCCCGGTTGGTATCCTGGGATCCAGATCGGTCTACCATGGGTTGAGTTTTCAACACTTTCAACAAGTTGTAAACTTTTCAAATACGAACTGTGGAAAGAAAGGCTTGTTATACCAGTTGTATTTTCACAGAATGCAAAAATCCCTCGGGACAATCTCTTTGTCCCGAGGGGTTTTTCCGTCTGTCAGGCCAGGATCCCCAGATGCTCCCGCAGGATCTTCAGGCCGATGAAAATCAGGATCACGCCGCCGCACAGCTCCGCCCTGGACTTGAAGCGGCTGCCGAACACACTGCCCACACGCACCCCCACCGCCGAAAGCACAAAGGTGACGGCGCCGATCAGGGCAGCCGCCCCCAGGATCTCCCGGCCGGTCATGCCCAGAAAGGCAAAGCTGACCCCCACCGCCAGGGCATCGATGCTGGTGGCCACCGCCAGGGGCAGCATCGCCCGGAAGCCGAAGGAGGCATCCAGTTCCTCCTCCTCGGCGCCGCTGCGGGATTCCCGGATCATGCTGCCGCCGATGAAGCTGAGCAGTACAAAGGCAACCCAGTGGTCGATGCTGGTGATCGCCTCGGAAAAGCGCACCCCCAGCAGCCAGCCGATGGCCGGCATCAACCCCTGAAAGCCGCCGAAGTAGAGCCCGGCCAGCAGGTTGCTGCGGAGATTCTGTTCCCGGCAGGCGAGCCCCTTGCAGATGGAAACGGCAAAGGCATCCATCGAAAGCCCCACGGCAATGAAACACAACTCGATCAAACCCATCTTCTGTTACCCCTATTCTGCTGCCCAGCTCTTCTTCTACTGTATGAACAGGCAGCGTGAACTTATGCTGAAAATGCCGTACCATGTGCAGCACAGCCACGGATCGTCCGCTTGCAAAAAGAGCGTTCATCGCTGTCTTTCGACTATTATAGCCCAGTTTTAGTCCAGTGTAAAGAAGTCCCTGGTGCAGAAAAATCGATGCACAGCTGCACAACTTTGCATTTATATCTTTTTCTTGCTGCGGTTTGGTGCTATAATGGGGCTTGTATAGGCACGGCGCACAAGTGCCCTTTGAAAGGAGACGATAACCATGACTGAGAGACAACAGCAGTTGGTTCAGAATGTAGAAAAGCACCGCCAGATGATCCTGGATGCCGAGCGCTGGCTCTGGGCACACCCCCAGACCGGCTTCACCGAGTGGGAAGCCCACAACTACCTGGTGGAAAAGTATGAGGCCCTGGGCTACACCCTCACCCTGGCCGGAAATATCCCCGGCTTCTACACCGAAGTGGACACCGGCCGTCCCGGCCCCAAGCTGGCCATCTTCGGCGAGCTGGATGCCCTGGACATTGCCAACCACCCCGAATCGGTCAACGGTATGACCCACTGCTGCGGCCACAACGGCCAGTCCGCTGCTCTGCTGGGCATCGCTGCCGCACTGAAGGAGCCGGGCGCTCTGGATGGCCTGTGCGGCTCCATCCGTCTGGTTGTGGTACCGGCCGAGGAGATGATCCAGCTGGCCTTCCGTGAAGATCTGCGCAAGAAGGGCGTGATCCAGTACATGGGCGGCAAGGTGGAATTCATGGTCCGCGGCCTGCTGGACGGCGTGGACATTGCCATGATGGTACACGGCAGCGCTGCCGGCCCGGAGGAAGCCTACGACTTCTCCGGTCTGCTGGGCATGAACGGCTGCATGGCCAAGACCATCCGCTACAAGGGCAAGTCCTCCCACGCTGGCGGCGCTCCCCACCTGGGCGTAAATGCACAGTACGCTGCCATGCTGGGTCTGCAGGCCTGCAACGACCTGCGCGAGACCTTCCAGGAAAAGGATTCCATCCGCTTCCACCCCATTATGATGGGCGTCAACTGCGCCGTAAACATCATTCCCGATGAGATGAAGATCGAAAGCTATGTCCGCGGCAAGAGCCTGGAGGCCATCAAGCGGGAGAACATCAAGGTCAACCGCGCTCTGACCGGCGCTGCCCTGGCCCTGGGTGCCGGTGTGGAACTCAGCGACCGTCCCGGCTACTCCCCCGAATACCACGACCCTGCCTTCATGAAGCTGGTGGAGGAGTGCTGTTGCGACCTCGTGGGTGAGGACCGCGTGAAGTTCGACTACCAGAGCTGGAGCACTGGCTCTTCCGACTTCGGCGACATCACCTGCGTAATGCCCGGTGTGCAGTTCTTTGCTGCCGGCGCTGTGGGCACCGGCCACGGCATCGACTACTTCATCAAGGACCCCAACCGGATGTGCGTCAACGCTGTCAAGGCCCAGCTCTTTGTTGCTGATGCCCTGCTCCGGGACGATGCTGCTGCTGCCCGCAAGATCATTGCCGACTACCAGCCGCAGTACCCGTCCATCCGCGCCTACCTGGATGCCATCAACGAACTGATCCTGGACAAGGACGCTGTTCGCTACGATGAAAACGGCAACGCTGTGGTAGACTTCAAGAACTGAATTTTCCCCCATACAACGGCATAAAAAGAACGGGTATCCCCTGGGGGATACCCGTTCTTTTTACTGCGGAGGAGCGATCACTCGGCCTGGGAGCTGGCAGAAGCTCCTGCCCGGGGATTTTCCACCGGCGGGATATTGTAGACCGACACCGTATACCCCTGGGCTCGGGCTTCGTCGATGAAGCTGCCAAGGATTTCGCTGTTGGTTTCGGAGACAGCGTGCAGCAGATAGATGGCACCCGGATGCAGAGCACCGGTCACCTTCCGGTAGGCAGTGTCCGGATCGGGCTGGTTGTTCTGGTCCCAGTCGTTGTAGGCATAGCTCCAGAAGGAGGTCTGGTAGCCGGCGTCCTGAAGAACTGCCAGGCTCTGCTCGCTGAACACCCCTTCGGGGTACCGGAACAGGAACATCGAGTAGCCGAACTGTTCCTCCACATAGTCGTGCAGGTCCTTGATCTCGGCATACATCTCCTCGGGGGTGATGGTGGTGAAGTTGGGGTGGTTCATGCTGTGGTTGCCCACGATATGCCCCTCGTCGATCATGCGCTGCACCAGCTCGGGATTGGTTTTGCAGTAGTGCCCGGTGACAAAGAACCTGCTTTTCCTTGAGGATATCCAGGATATCGGCTGTGTTGCCGTTTTCGTAGCCCTCGTCAAAAGTGAGGTAAATGCGCTTTTCGTCCGGGCCGATGAAGTTGACATTGTACTCCCCGTACTGCTCCTGCAGCTGCAGGCAGGCCAGGGGCCGATTCTTTTCGTCCATGTTGGTGGCCGGGCCCCAGGTCACCGCCTGGCCGGAGAGCTGGGCCACCACCGGGAAGTTGGTGCCCAGAGCCGGCTTGGCATAGGGGTAGGGGTCGCCGGGTTCCCACTCCGGCTCCGGCTCCGGTTCCGGTTCGGGCTCCGGCTCGGACGGGGCCGCCATACTCGACTGCGGTTCGCTCTGGGACGAGGGGCGCTCCTCGCCCCGGTCGGTGGTGCAGGCGCTCAGCCCCACCGTCAGGGTCAGCGCCAGCAGGATACAGATCCAACGGTTTTTCATTCGCTTCTTCCTCCCATTTTTATGTCGGCGCCGCCCCGGAAGCCTTTTCCAGAATTGGGGATTTCTCCCGGAGCTGCGCGGTTTTTCGATGGTTTTCACCTCAATAGTATACCATAGATCGGGGATTTCGTGCAGTCCCTCTCTGCTATTGTGCGCTGGTTTTCGCCATTCATTCCTCCGAAATATGCTGAATCCGCCCTGTGGTATGTGACAGGGATATTACAGCCTCTTTACCTGAGTTTTACACACCAGTGCGCCGGAACATGGTATACTGATAATTGAAAATTATATCAAACCATGTAAAAAGGAAGGAACAGTCACCATGGATTTCTTCATGATCGTTTCCCTGCTGGGTGGACTTGCCCTGTTTCTGTACGGTATGTCCATGCTGGGCAGCGGCCTGGAAAAACTCTCGAGCGGCCGCCTGGAACAGACTCTGGAAAAACTGACCAACAATGTCTTTAAGGGAGTTCTGCTGGGTGCCCTGGTCACCGGCGCCATCCAGTCCTCCTCGGCCACCACCGTCATCGTGGTGGGCCTGGTCAACGCCCGGATCCTCAAGCTCCGGCAGGCCATCGGCGTCATCATGGGCGCCAACATCGGTACCACCATCACCTCGCACATCCTGCGGCTTTCGGATCTGAGTTCGGATAACTTCTTCCTCATGCTCCTCAAGCCCTCCACCCTGGCCCCGCTGGTGGGCATCATCGGCATCCTGCTGGTGATGGGCGGTAAAAAGCAGAAGTACAAGACCATGGGCGAGATCCTGCTGGGCTTCTGCATTCTGTTCACCGGTATGTTCAACATGGAAGCTGCCGTGCGTCCGCTGAGCGAGTCGCCTCAGTTTGCCAACCTGTTCGCCTCCTTCTCCAACCCGGTGATCGGTGTGCTGGTGGGCGCTGGTGTCACTGCCATTATCCAGTCCTCCTCGGCCTCCATCGGTATCCTGCAGGCCCTCAGCTCCACCGGTATTATCACCTGGTCGTCAGCTGTGCCGATCATTCTCGGCCAGAACATCGGCACCTGCATCACCCCCATCCTGGCCTCCATCGGCGCCTCCAAGAACGCCAAGCGCACTGCTGCCGTTCACCTCTCCTTCAACATCATCGGCACCATCGTCTTTCTGATCATCACCTACACCATTCAGTCGCTGTCCCCCTTCTCCTTCTGGGATCTGCCCATCGATAAGGGCGGCATCGCCAACTTCCACACCCTCTTCAATGTCAGCGTCACCCTCATGTTCCTGCCCTTTGTAGGCCTGCTGGAAAAGATGGTCGTATGCCTGATCCCCGAACAGCAGAATACAGACGAGGTGGACGACCCGGCCATCGCCCTGGACGACCGCCTGCTCACCTCCCCTGGTCTGGCCATTCAGCACTGCCGCAACGCCGTGCTGCAGATGGGCAAGCTGGCCCGGAAGAACTTTTCCGCCAGTGTGCGCCAGCTGGAGCAGTACAACCACAAGGAAGTGGAAAAGATCCGGGAGCGGGAGGATACCATCGACCGCCTGGAGGACCGTCTGGGCAACTATATCCTCAAGATCCCCCAGGACAATCTGAGCGAGGAATCCAGCGCCACCATTTCGGCCCTGCTGCATATCCTCAGCGAATTTGAGCGCATCGGTGACTACTCCATCAATCTGGTGGAGTTTGCCGAGAATATGGAATCCACCGGTGCCGAATTCTCCCCCCAGGCCAAGTTTGAGCTGATTGCCATCGGCGAGGCCGTCAAGGAGGCCATCGATATGGCGGTGGGCTGCTTTGAAAAGCAGGACCTGGCCCTGGCCGAGACCATCGAGCCTCTGGAAGAGGTGGTGGACCAGATGCAGGAGACCCTCAAGGATCGCCATATCAACCGCCTGCGCAACGGCCAGTGTACCGTGGATGCCGCCTTCCCGTTTGTGGAATCCCTCTCCTGCCTGGAGCGTATCTCGGACCACTGCTCCAACATCGGCATCTATATGATCAGCTATGTCCGCGGCAGTGAGGAACTGGATCACCACACCTACATCATGCAGCTGCATTCCGGCGATGTAGGCCACTACAACGAGCAGTTCCGCCGCTACACCGAAAAATACTACGATCAGATCCGGGTCGCCAAGTCCTGACCCATCCTCTGATCCAACCGTTCCGAACAGGGCGCACCCACCGGGGTGTGCTCTGTTTTTTTACTGCCGGCCGATGGGGATCCCCTCCGGCTTCGGGGCACAAAAAACACCCGCCTCCGCAGGGGAAGACGGGTGATCTTTGTGCTATATCCGAGGGACTCAGGCCTCCGGCGGTGCCGGAGGATCCTGGTCGAGGGGCTCCCCGGTCATCGGGTCAAAATTGCCGCCCGCAGGCTCCGATGGTTCGGGCAGTTCAGGGGTGGGCTCAAAGCTGCCGGCAGTGAAGTCCCCCGGAGTCGGAACGGTGGGGTCGGGCGGTGTGGGGCGCGGGAACTTCTTGCGCAGGCGGGAGATGAACACCAGCATTGCCAGCGAAAGGGCAAAGAGCAGGAAGCCCATCCAGCTCACCAGGCTGAGATCCACAAAGCCCAGCTGGGTGAAGTCGATGTCCGCTGCCGGGAACTGGGCCACCAGGGCTGCCGCCGGAGCACCACTGCGGTCCCGCACCACGGCGGCAATGCCCAGCAGCGGGGTTTCGGTGCCGGCTTCCACCGGGGCCTTGGTGTAGGCCTCCTCGGTCTTGCCGTCCAGCACTCCATTCACACCCGAGCCGAACTTTTCCGCCACCGGGCCGCTCCACAGGCTGCCGGGCGCCAGATAGGTCAGATCGGCGGTGCCGGTATCCCGGTAGCTGCTGTCACACAGGACGATGGTCTTGCCGTTTTTCTGGGTGGTCAGCCAGATGCGGTCATACCCGGCGGCATCGCGCACCTCGGTGAGCAGTCCGCTCATCTTCTTGAAGTCGTTGCCCTGCATGGGGGTTTTGATCAGGGCTGCCAGTCGGTCCTCACCCAGCTCACTCACCGCAATGGAGAGGGTGCGCAGGTTGGCGATGCCGGCATCGGCCAGCGCCTCGATCCGGGCATTTTTCCGGGCGGCCGGCCAGGCGGAGGACACTGTCCCCAGCAGCAGCGAAACCACCATCACCACTGCCAGCACCGGGCGCAGCAGCCGGTTGTAGAGTATCTTTTCCATGATTGTTCAGCCTCCTTCACCGCCGGTTGGATCCCCGGGCGGCTCTTTGGTTTCAGTATAACACAAAGCCGCAGGATTTTACATCGTCCTGCGGCAAAAATCTACTCGTCCAGCTTCCGGGCATCGGCCAGGAACCGGGTGCGGATCATATAGAAGGAGAGCCCGGCGGTGACCAGCTCGGCAAAGGGGATCGCCAGCCACAGGCCGTCCAGCCCCAGCAGGGTTGTCATCAGCCAGATGCCCACCAGGATAAAGAAGAAGGTGCGGGCAAAGGAGATCTGTGCCGAGGTGCGCCCATCCGACAGGGCGGTGAACAGCGCCGAGGCAAAGATGTTGTACCCTGCAAAGAGGAAGGAGAGGGAAAAGAGCCGCATCCCACGGTCCACCAGCTGGGCGGTGAGGGAGCCCTCCGGGGCAAAGAGAACGGCAATGAGCCCCGAACTGAGGTAGGATACCGCCGCCACCACCACCGAAGCCCCCAGCACGAACCGGATGCAGTGGTCCCGGATGCGCAGCAGGTAGCGGTGGTTTCCGGCGCCGTAGTGGTAGCCGAACACCGGGGCCACCCCGATGGAAAAGCCCATGAAAAAGGCCACCATCAAAAACTGGGCGTACATGATGACGGTGATGGCCGCCACCCCCTCGGTGCCGATCCAGGCCATGAGAATGAGGTTGAACACCACCGTGATGATGCTGGAGGCCAGGTTGGTGACCATTTCGGAGGCGCCGTTGGCACAGCTGCGCAGCAGCACTGAAAAATCCCAGAGGGGCCGGGTAAAGCAGAGGCCGCCCCGGTTGCGGAAGAAGAACCAGAGTCCGCCCACCGCCGGGATACAGTACCCGATGGCGGTGGCCAGCGCCGCCCCGGCAATGCCCATCTGCAGCGGCACGATGAAGAGGTAATCCAGCACCATGTTGGCAAGGCCGGCCCCCACGGTGAGCCCCAGCCCCAGTCCGGGCCGTCCGGCGGTGACCAGAAAGCTCTGGAACAGGCACTGGAGCATGGACATGGGCATGAACACCAGCAGAATGGTGATGTACTCCCGCCCGTAGGCCCAGGTATCCGCACTGGCACCCAGCAGGTCCAGCACCGGGTCGGTAAAGGTCAGGCAGGCTGCCCCCGCCAGCACACTGAAGCCCACCGCCGTGAGCACCACTGCGGTGAAGTGGCCGCTGGCCTCCCGGTGCTCGCCGCGGCCCATTTCAGCAGCGACCACAGCGCTGCCGCCGGTGGCAAACATGATGCCCACCGCCAGGAAGAAGCCGATGAGCGGATAGACGATGTTGGTGGCGGAGAGGGCAGCTGTTCCCACAAACCGCGAGATAAAGAACCCATCCACAATGGTGTACATGGACAAAAACAGCATCATCACAATAGATGGCGCTGCAAATCGCAGCAGCTCCCCGGTGGAAAATTCCCGGGAAATACCCGGCGTATTCATAAAACCCTCCTTCTCCCCCCGCAAGAGGGGGCACAAAACAAAGACGGTCGGCAGAAGAAAGCCCCCTGCCGCTCGTTCACATACATAGATTTCCGCTTGCCAGCCCGGATCAGCCGGGAATCTCTCCCACGCCGCCAAGGATCACCCGGGGGCGGTAGGGGAAGCGGTCCACTTCCTCCCGGGAGGTGACGCCGGACAGCACCAGGACGGTGTCCAGGCCGCTTTCGATGCCGGCGACGATGTCGGTATCCATGCGGTCGCCAATGATGGCTGCCTCGTTGGAGTGTACCCCCAGCATATTGAGGCCGGTGCGCATCATCAGCGGATTGGGCTTGCCGATGTAGTAGGCCTCCTGCCCGGTGACCATCTCGATGGGCTTGACCAGCGCCCGGCAGGCCGGCACGATGCCCTGCTCCGAGGGGCCGGTGAGATCGGGGTTGGTGGCGATGAGCCGGGCCCCACGGAACACATGGTGTACCGCCCGGCAGATGTTGTCATAATTGTAGCTGGTGGATTCCCCCACCACCACATAGTCAGGGTTGGTATCGGTGAGGGTGATGCCCCGCTCATACAGGGCGTTGTACAGCCCGGGTTCGCCGATGACGAACACATGGGCTCCCGGCATCTGCCGGGCGATGAAATCCGCTGTGGCCTGGGCGCTGGTGTAGAAGTGGCTCTCGTCCACCTGCAGGCCCATCCAGGCCAGCTTTTCATGGAGCTGGCGCGGGGTCTTGCCGCTGTTGTTGGTCAGGAAGAGAAACTCCTTCTCGGTTTCGTACAGCCAGTTGACAAACTCCACCACACCCGGAAGGATCCGGTTCCCGTGGTAGATCACCCCGTCCATATCACAGATAAATCCCTTTTTCGCACGGATCTTGTCCATACACAGTCCTTTCCGCGCCACTGCTTCCGGCGCCGGTTCTTATTTTTGCTTCCTGATCCGAGTGTACAATAGTTCCGGGTGGTCTGTCAAGCGGAGCAGGCCCTTACTTGCCGGCCTGGGCCCGGCCCTCCTCGATGATGCGGGCGGCGATGTCCACAGCGCCGGACACGATGTCGGCACAGCGGTGCTGCTGCTCGATCAGGGCAGGATCCTTACCCTCCATCAGTTCAGCGCACTTCACCGAGCCAAAGGCGGCCTCGAACTCCTGCATGAACCGCTCGGTGAGCTGGTAGAGCAGGCTCATATCCTCGCCCACCTCCCGGCGGCCGAAGTTGGCGCCGATGGCTGCCACACAGCCGTTTACGGCGCCGCAGTTGGCGCAGCGGCCCATGTTGCCATGCAGACCGGTCATGATGCGGACGGTGTCCAGCGGCAGGTCGGCATAGCCGTGTTCGATGAGGTAGCGCAGAGAGCTTTCGGCGCAGGAAAGGCCGTCATCGCTGAAGTAGGGGATCTTTTCGTTGAGTACCTGATGCATACTTGTTTCTCCTTTGTTCAGGCCGGGCTGCCCCGGCACAGTTCTATTCATTAGTATAGGGCATAACAACCGCTCTGTCAAAGCCATTTGCAAGTCCTCTGACGGCAAATTGCATTGACATTCTCTCCCAATCCTGCTATGGTAAAGGCATCCGGAATCTTTTCGTTTCAAGGAGGGTTTATGATGCATTTTTTCAGACAACTGACCGCGCTGGCACTGGCGGCGGCACTGCTGCTGTCCGGCTGCTCCCGAACCGGCAGCCCGGCGGCGGAAAACTCCCACTCTGAAAACTCCTCTCCGGTCTCCGAGCGCTTTGATCCGTTGGCCGTGGGGCTGCTCGGTCACACCGACCAACAAGCACCCCTCTCCACCCAGCCGCTGGAGGAGGATCTCCCCCTCACCGAGGCGCTCATCCGCCCCGATGGGCTGGAGGGGCAGATGCTGCGTGTCTGCGTCTACGACAGCGCCGGGCAGGGCTACACCCTCACCCGCTACCCTGCCGCCGGGGGTGAAACCGCCGGCCAGCTGGTCCAGACGGCGCTTTCCGCCCTCTACCCTGACAGGGAGGGCATCGCCCTGGCCGGGCTGAAGATGCAGCAGGGTTTTGCGGTGGTGGACCTTACCCTCACGCCGGACAGCCCTGCCGCCCGGGCGCTTTCGGACGAGCAGGCGGTCACCGCCCTGCTCAACACCCTGGCCTGCACCCTTCTGGAAAACGGCTTCTACCAGGTTGGGTTCACCCTGGATGGGGCGGGCTTCTCGCTGGGCGGCGTGACCCTGGCGGACGATGGATGGGGAAAATTCGACCCTGCACCGCTTTATAACCAGCCCATTCGCCAGGAGGACTTTGCCGGGCTGCGGGCGCTGCTGCCCTGGCCCGGGTTCCGGGCGATGGACACCCTCCCCCTGGCTGCCGGTGAAGAGGCCATGAAAACCGCCCCGGAGTTCTACACCCTGCTCTGCCTGGCAGAGGACCAGGGCGCCTATGCCGACCCGTCAGAACTCGACCCCAAGGCGGTGCGGTCGGCGGCTCTGTGGGCCACCCCCGACATCGATGCCTGCCGGGAGGAGCCGGAGCGCTGGCCGCTCTACCCCAAGGACGATGACTTCCTGCGCCCGCTGAGCGATGCGGTGCGGGATTCCCAGTTCATTCCGGCCGAGTGGGTGGAGGCCACGGCCCGGGCCATCTGGGGCGAGACGGTTCCCCTCTCCCACGGTGATGCCTCGCACTGGACCTGGCACGAGACCGAGGGAGTCTACACACCGCCCCACATGGGCGGCGGCAGCGTGGTGCTGCCCTATCCCCACTCCATCACCCAGACCGAGGACGGCTGGACCGCCGAGGTGAGCTATCTGCTGACGAATATGGGCGGCGTGAGCGGCACCACCGCGGAATACCAGCAGGAGTGGATCCCCCTCTACGAGGATCTGGACAGCGACAGCCGGGTGCTGGCCCTGCTGGACACCCTGCCCCGCTGGACGGTCACCGCCCGGTACGATGCCAACGGCAAGCTGCACCTTGTCTCCTGCCAACCGGCCGAATAAACCGATTCAGAGGAAAGGAAGCGACTGTCATG
>Oklahoma_p2__coassemble_1860_pt1 | contig 11517 bp, 13 predicted proteins | sample Oklahoma_p2__metabat2_low_PE_026 | metagenome-assembled genome bin Oklahoma_p2 | reverse complement strand
CGAGAAGATCACCCGGCTGGCTGAATATGCCGCCAAGAAGAAGCTGCCGCTCATCATATTCTGTGCATCGGGCGGCGCCCGGATGCAGGAGGGGATCTATTCCCTGATGCAGATGGCTAAGACTTCGGCAGCCATCGGGCGGCTGGGGGAGGCAGGCTGCCTTTACATCAGCGTGCTGACCAATCCCACCACCGGCGGTGTGACTGCCTCCTTTGCCTCGCTGGGGGATATCATCCTGGCGGAACCGGGGGCGCTCATCGGCTTTGCCGGCCCCCGCGTCATTGAACAGACCATCAAGCAGAAGCTGCCCGAGGGCTTCCAGCGCTCGGAGTTTCTGCAGGAATGCGGATTTGTGGATGAGGTCGTGCCCCGGAGCGAACTGCGTGGGGTGCTTACCCGCCTGCTGCGGCTGCACAGTGGGGAGGTGCGAAAGAATGGCTGAAGTGATACGAAGCGCCTATGAGCGGGTCCAGCTGGCCCGTTCCAAGGACCGTCCCAACATCCAGGATTATATCGACCACCTGTTCACCGATTTCTTTGAGCAGCGCGGCGACCGCTCCAGCATGGACGATGGTTCCATTGTGGGCGGCATTGCGCTGCTGGGCAACCGCCCGGTGACGGTGATCGGTCACCGCAAGGGCAAGACCCTGGAGGAAAATGTCCGCTGTAACTTTGGTATGCCCCAGCCGGAGGGCTATCGCAAGGCCATGCGGCTGATGCGCCAGGCGGAAAAGTTTGGCCGTCCGGTCCTCACCTTTGTGGACACCCCCGGTGCCTACCCTGGCTTGGAGGCGGAGCGCCATGGTCAGGGCGAGGCCATTGCCCAGAGCATTTTGCTCATGAGCCAGCTGACTGTACCGGTAATCACACTGGTCACCGGTGAGGGAAGCAGCGGCGGCGCACTGGCAATCTCGGTGGCGAACAGCCTCTGGATGCTGGAAAATGCCGTGTACAGCGTACTCTCGCCCGAGGGCTTTGCAGCGATCCTCTGGAAGGACGGTAGCCGGGCTGCTGATGCCGCCGGGCTGATGAAGCTCACCGCCCAGGATCTTCACACCGCCGGTGTGGCAGATCGGGTGATTGCAGAGCCGGAGCATGGCTTTGCCGGGGACTGCACCGACTTCTACCGGGATCTCCGGGAACAGCTGGAAGCCGAGGTGGAACTCCTCAGCAGCCGGAGCGGAGCAGCCCTCTGCAACGAGCGATATAAAAAATTCAGGAGCATCGGCGACTGCCGCTCCTGAGAACGGAAAGGATTGCGATATGAAGATCTTGGCAATGGGCAAATGTGTGCCCCAGCAGGTTCTGGACAACGAGGCGCTTTCCCACATGGTGGATACCAACGACGAATGGATCATCAGCCGCACCGGCATCCGGCAGCGGCGCATCGCCCAAGGCGAAACGGTGGTATCCATGGCGGCGGCAGCGGCCCGGCAGGCCATGGAGCGTGCCGGTACCAGCTCCAAAGAGATCGGCCTGGTGCTGGTGTGTACCTTTACGCCGGACCTGGCAACCCCGTCGGCAGCCTGTCTGGTACAGCAGGAGCTGGGGCTTTCCACCGGAGTGCTCGCCTATGACCTCAATGCTGCCTGCAGCGGTTTCATCTACGGCCTTGTGACGGCCGAAGCCCTGCTTGATGGTATGGAGCCGGGGAAAAAGGCGCTGATCATCGGTGCGGAACGCATCTCCCGGTCGGTGGATTACACCGACCGCGGCACCTGCATCCTGTTCGGTGACGGTGCCGGTGCCGCCTTGGTGGAGGCCTCGGCGGACAGGCTGGTGGCAGACTGGGGCGCCTGCGGAAACCGCGAGGTGCTCCTTGCTGGAGAGCAGCTGCCGGACGGCCGCCGTTCCCCCCTTGCCATGAACGGAAAGGAGGTCTTTCGCTTTGCAGTCAGCACGGTGCCCAAGAGCATTACCCGGCTGCTGGAACGGGCGGGAGTCTCCCTCTCCGAGGTGGATCACATCGTCTGCCATCAGGCAAACCACCGGATTGTGGAGGGGATCGCCCGGCATCTGCGCACCGATCTCTCCCGCTTTTACGAGAATATAGAATTTTACGGCAATACATCAGCCGCCAGCATTCCCATTGCCCTGTGTGAGATGCAGGAACAGGATCTCCTGCGCCGGGGTGAACGGATGGTGCTGGCTGGCTTCGGCAGCGGGCTCACCTGGGGTTCGGTGCTGATGAACTGGTAGGAGGAACCCCCCATGGATATTCGTGACATCATCAAAACAAAATACCCCATCATTCAGGGCGGCATGGCGAACATTGCCACCGGTGAGTTTGCGGCAGCCATCTCCAATGCAGGCGGCTTGGGCCTCATCGCCGCCGGCGGCATGAAGCCGGAGGAGCTCCGGGAGAACATTGACCGGGCCCGGCAGCTCACCGATCAGCCCTTCGGTGTCAACATCATGCTGCTGCATCCGCAGGTGGACGAGCTCATGGAGATCGTCATCGAAAAGAAGGTCCCGGTGGTGACCACCGGCGCCGGCAATCCCGGTAAGTACATTTCCGCCCTCAAGGAGGCGGGGGTCAAGGTGATGCCGGTGGTGGCCAGCGTGGCCCTGGCCCAGCGCATGGAGCGGCTGGGTGTGGATGCAGTCATTGCCGAAGGCACCGAATCGGGCGGCCATGTCGGGGAGATGACCACCATGGCACTGGTGCCTCAGGTGGTGGACGGTGTATCCATTCCGGTGGTGGCAGCCGGCGGTATTGCCAGCGGCCGGCAGATGCTGGCTGCCTATGCCCTGGGCGCCTGCGGTGTGCAGGTGGGTACCTGCCTGCTGGTATCGGAGGAGTGTCCGGTCCATCAGAACTACAAGCAGGCAGTGCTGGACGCTTCGGACAGCGATACCATCGTCACCGGGCGCATTGGCGGTACACCGGTACGGGTGCTCAAGAACCGGATGGCACGGGAATATGTCCGCCAGGAGCGGGCTGGTGCCAGCAAGGAGGAGCTGGAGGTCTATACCCTGGGCTCTCTGCGCAAGGCGGTGTTTGATGGCAACGTCAAGGAGGGTTCTCTGATGGCTGGACAGGTAGCGGGCCAGCTTCACGAGATCCGTCCGGCAGCGGCGATCCTGGAGGAGCTGTACACCTCGTTCTGTGAGCTGAAAAAAGATCTTGCAAAGGATTGTGACTGACTATGAAGACTCGTGACCGTGAACTTTCCATCCCGATTATCCAGGGGGGAATGGGTGTAGGAATTTCCCTCTCCGGCCTGGCCGGTGCAGTGGCAGCCTGCGGCGGCATGGGTGTGATCTCTGCCGCCCATCCCGGTTACCGGGCCCCCGATTTTTACCGCGACCCTCTGCAGGTCAACCAGCGCTGCCTCAAGGAGGAGATCACCCGAGCCAAGGAGATCTCCGGAGGCCGCGGTCTGGTAGGTGTCAATGTGATGGTGGCAGTGCAGCACTATGCCGACTATGTCCGGGCCGCCATTGAGGGCGGTGCAGATGCCATCATCTCCGGAGCCGGACTCCCCACCGAGCTCCCCCAGATCGCCGGTGACAGCAATGTGCTGTTGGCTCCCATTGTGTCCAGCGGACGGGCTGCCCGTGTCATCTGTCGGGCCTGGGAGCGGCATGGAAACCGCCTGCCCGACTTTGTGGTGGTGGAGGGTAGCCGGGCCGGCGGACATCTGGGCTTTTCGCCAGAGGAACTGGCGGAGGGTTCCGCCAAAAGCCTGGACGAGATCGTGGTCGATGTGATCGAGACACTGCGTCCCTATGAGGAAAAATGTGGGCGGAAGATCCCGGTATTTCCGGCAGGCGGTGTCTACGATGGCGCAGACATTGCCCGGCTGGAAAAGCTCGGGGCAGCCGGGGCGCAGATCGCCACCCGGTTCATTGCCACTGAGGAATGTGATGCCGCACTTGCCTACAAGCAGGCCATGGTGGATGCAAAGGAAGAGGATGTGCGCATCATCAAAAGCCCGGTGGGAATGCCCGGCCGTGCGCTGGAGACCCCGCTGATCCGCCGTGTGGCAGAGCAGGGAAGAATTGCCCCCAGCCGCTGCCTGCAGTGCCTGCGCACCTGCGACCCGGCTGTTACCCCGTACTGCATCACCCAGGCGCTCATCGATGCCGCCCTGGGGGACTGGGAAAACGGCCTCTTCTTCTGCGGTGCCAATGTGGGTCGGATCGACCGGATCACCACCGTCCGGGAACTGATGGACGAGCTGGTGGACGAATGGAGGAACAATCGATGAAACTTGCGTTTGTATATGCTGGACAGGGAAGTCAGTTTGCAGGTATGGGAAAGGATCTTTACGAGCAGTATCCCACCGCCCGGGCTGTCTTTGACCAGTTCCCGGCGGATTTTGACCTGAGGACCACCTGCTTTGCAGACCCCAACGGCTTGCTGAACCAGACCCGGTACACCCAGCCCTGTATGCTGGCGGTGGCCATGGCCATCACCGATATCCTGGCGGAAAACGGTATCACTCCGGCGATGACAGCCGGGCTGAGCCTGGGCGAATACAGTGCCCTCTACTGTGCCGGTGTGCTGGACCGGAAAACCGCAGCCGAGCTGATCGGCTTCCGGGGACAGGCCATGCAGAAGGCCTCCGAAGGGGTGGAGAGCGGCATGACTGCCATTCTCGGCCTGGACCGGGAACTGGTGCAGAAGGCCTGCGGCCAGGCCCAGGGTGAAGGGGTGGTCTGCCCTGCCAACTTCAACTGTCCCGGCCAGATCGTCATCGGTGGTGAGCGCCGGGCGGTGGATGCAGCGGCACAGAATGCCCTGCTGCTGGGTGCGCGTAAAGCGGTGCCGCTTACCGTGAGCGGTCCGTTCCACACCTTCTTCATGCAGCCGGCTGGATACGCCCTGCGGGACCGCTTTAAAACGGTGACCTTCCATGAAATGAAGATCCCGGTGGTGTTCAACTGCCTGGGACGGGAAAAGACGGCGGAAGAATCCATCCCCGACCTGCTGGAGCGCCAGGTGCAGAGCCCGGTCTACTTCTGGGACAGCATCGAGTATATGCGTGCTCAGGGCGTGGATACCATCGTGGAAATCGGCCCGGGTAAGGTGCTTTCGGGCTTCATCAAAAAGATCGACCGATCCATCAAAACCTATGCCGTTCAGGACTGTGACAGCCTTGCAGCGGCCATATCCGCACTGAAAGGAGCCGGAGAAAATGTTTGATCTCACAGGAAAAACAGCGGTGGTCACCGGTGGAAGCCGCGGCATCGGCCGGGCCATCTGTCTCAAGCTGGCCGGTCAGGGTGCCAACATCGTGCTGAACTTTGCCGGTAACGAGGCCGCCGCTGAGGAGACCCGCTCCCAGTGCGAGGCACTGGGAGTCCGGGCCATTGCAGTAAAGGGCGATGTAGCCGAGGCCGAGGCCTGCAATGCCCTTATCGACCAGGCAGTCAAGGAGTTTGGCGGCATGGACATTCTGGTGTGCAATGCCGGTGTCACCCGGGATAACCTGCTCATGCGCATGAGCGACGAGGAGTTCCAGAAGGTGATCGACACCAACCTGAAGGGTACCTTCCACTGTATGCGGGCGGCCATCCGCCCCATGATGAAAAAGCGCCGGGGTCGTATCATCTCCATCAGTAGTGTGGTGGGCCTGATGGGCAATGCCGGGCAGATCAACTACGCAGCCAGCAAGGCCGGTGTCATCGGCATGACCAAGTCCCTGGCCCGGGAGGTCGCCAGCCGCCACATCACCGTCAATGCGGTGGCGCCGGGCTTCATCAAAACCGATATGACCGCCGTCCTCAGCGACAGCGTCAAGGAGGGAATCCTCCACGGGATCCCGCTGGGTGAGCTGGGGGAGGCAGAGGATGTGGCCAATGCGGTGCTGTATCTGGCATCGGACGAGGCAGCCTACATCACAGGACAGGTTATCAGCGTAGACGGCGGCATGGCAATGTAACCGCCGCCGGACGATAAGGAGCAGGAAAGTATGAAAAGACGAGTCGTCATCACTGGAATGGGTGCAGTCAGCCCCATCGGATGTGGCAGTCCGCCCGGGAAGGGCGCTGCGGCATCGGCCCCATCACCCATTTTGACACCACCAGTCACAAGGTCAAGTTGGCAGGAGAGGTAAAAGATCTGGACTTCACCCCCTATCTGGAGAAGAAGGAACTGCGCCGGATGGACCTGTTCAGCCAGTATGCCATGGTGGCAGCCATCCAGGCCTGGAAGGACAGTGGGCTGGACTACGAAAAAATCGACCCCACCCACTTCGGCGTGGACATCTCCTCGGGCATCGGCGGCATCAACACCATCGAAGCCGAGTATGAGCGCGGCCGGGAAAAGGGATTCGACCGTGTGTCTCCCTTCTTTGTCCCCATGGATATCAGCAACCTGGCAGCGGGCAATGTGGCCATCAAGCTGGGGGCCAAGGGAATGTGTACCTGTGTTGTGACCGCCTGTGCCGGCGGCAGCAATGCAGTGGGGGATGCCTTCCGCATGATCCGGGATGGCTACCAGGAACTGATGCTGGCAGGCGGAACCGAAGCCGCCATTGCCAAGCTGGCCATCGGCGGTTTTACCTCGATGAAGGCGCTGTGCGAGAGCGAGGATCCCGCCCGTGCCTCCATCCCCTTCGATGCAGAGCGCAGCGGCTTTGTCATGGGCGAAGGCGCTGGCGTGCTGATGCTGGAGGAGTATGAGCATGCCCGCGCCCGGGGCGCAAGGATCTATGCTGAGATCGTTGGCTACGGTGCCACCTGTGATGCCTACCACATCACCTCGCCGGCTCCCGGGGGAGAGGGTGGCGCCCGGGCCATGGTGGAGGCAGTGAAGGACGCCGGAATCCAGCCCGAGGAGATCGACTACATCAATGCCCATGGCACCTCCACTGCCCTCAACGATAAGTTTGAGACTGCGGCGGTAAAGGCGGCTTTCGGCGACCATGCCTATAAGCTTGCGATGAGTTCCACCAAGTCGATGACCGGTCACCTGCTGGGTGCTGCCGGTGCCATCGAGGCGATCATCACCGCCCGGGCCCTGCAGGACGGCTTTATTCCTGCCACCATCAACTATGCCATCCCCGATCCGGAGTGCGATCTGGACATCGTGCCCAATGTGGGACGGGAAGCCGATCTGCGGTATGCCATGTCCAACTCGCTGGGCTTTGGCGGACACAATGCCAGTCTGGTGCTGAAGAAGTATGAGGAGGAGAAGTAACCATGGAGCTCAATTCCAATCAGATCCACGAGATCATTCCCCATCGGTATCCGTTCCTGCTGGTGGACCGCATCACCGACTTTGAGCCGGGCAAGTGGGCCAAGGGCATCAAGTGTGTCTCGGCCAACGAGATGCAGTTCTGCGGCCACTTCCCCCAGGAGCATGTCATGCCCGGTGTGCTGATCATCGAAGCGCTGGCCCAGGTGGGCGCCGTTGCCATTCTCTCCCTGGAGGAGAACAAGGGCAAGATCGCCTACTTCGGCGGCATCAAGAACGCCAAGTTCAAGCGTCAGGTCAAGCCCGGCGATGTGCTGACCCTGGAGACCACCATGACCCGCACCTTCGGCAAGGTGGGCATCGGCACTGCCGTTGCCAAAGTGGGGGAGGAGATCGCCGCCACTGCGGAGCTTACCTTCGCCATTGGCTGATAACTCTGATACATAGAGAAAACTCCGGAACCACCTCGATGGTTCCGGAGCTTTTTGTTATGCGTTGCAGTCGGGTTGGGGCTGCCAGAAGAAGAGCCCTTCGCAGGCAGCCAGCTCCTGCAGCAGTTGCCGCAGCCGCAGGTCCGGGTCATAAACGCTCAGATAGAGGTTGTCCCCGTTGAGGATCACCATGGCCCGTTCCTGATCGATCAGGATATTGAGATAGTCTTTCTGGCTGCCGGTGCATTTTTCCACCAGCTGCTCCAGTCGTTTGGGAGAGGGATTTTCCTCCTAGTCCAGCCCATGGCTCACGGTGAAATCGCAGCAGCAGTTTAGCTTCAGCAGGATGCGCAGGAATTTCCGGTAAAGCCGGCGGTATTCCCGCTTGGAGGAAAATCATTTCTCCACCTTCCAGAACCGCTCGCCATAGCAGGCAGGCACCTGTTCGGGGAAGAAGTCGATCACATAGACTGGAGCTTCAATCAACCGGTCCAGTTCAGCAGTGTAATCCATTGTAGATCCTTTTTTCTCAGACAGACTTTCTGGCAGGCGCCGGGGAGAGAAACCAGCCCAGCAGGATGCCGAGCAGGGCAGGGCCGACCCAGAGCAGCTCCCGTACTACAACCGGCAGGGAGTCCATCAGGAAGGGGGTCAGACCCGGAATGGTCATGAAGCCGCCGGTGGCCAGTACCACGATCACACTGGTGATGCCGGTAAAGGCAATGGCCAGCGGGTAAACCAGCTTCCGCTCCCGTGCCCCCTCCCAGAAGCTGAGCAGGATCAGTACCAACGCAGGCGGATAGAGCATACCCAGCACCGGCACCGAAAGGGACAGGATGGTGCTCAGCCCCACATTGGAGATCACCATACTGATGAAGGCAAAGAAGAAGGCCCACTGCCGCTGAGAAAAGCGGGGCAGGATCTGGGAGAAGTACTCGCTGCAGCAGGCAATCAGGCCGATGCAGGTGTTCAGGCAGGCCAGAAGGAAGATCAGTCCCAGCAGCACAATGCCCGCATTGCCGAACAGGTCGTGGGTGATGGCGGTCAGTGCAGCGGTTCCGTCAGCCAGTTCGCCGTAGGCACCGCCGGCTACGGCACCCACATGGGCGATGGCACCATACACTGCCAGGAAGAGGAGCGAGGCGATTCCACCGGCATAAGTGATCTCCTTTACCACGGCGGAACGCTCAGTCACGCCCCGATTGTTGATGTTCATGGCTATGACAAGGCCAAAGTTCAGGGCAGCAATGGCATCCATGGTCTGGTAGCCGCCCAGGAAGCCCTGAAGCACCGGGGACTGGGCGTAGACCCCAATGGGTTCCCCATACCCGGCAGGGGGAGCCAGTACACAGCCGATAAATACCACTCCAATGAGGAGCAGCAGGCAGGGTGAGGTGAAGCGCCCCAGCAGCTGGGTGAGCTTTTCAGGGGTCAGGCTGAAATAGAGTGCTACCGCAAAGAAGAGAACCGAGTAGATCAGCTGGATCAGACCCCGGGGAGCATCTCCAGACAGAAATGGAGTGACAGCCATTTCAAAAGAGGTGCTGGCGGTACGCGGGATCGCCAGGCACGGCCCAATGGAAAGATAAATCAGCAGGGTGAATACCTTGGCAAAGGTGGGGTGGACCCGCCCGGCCAGTTCATCCAGACTGCCTGCACGGGAAACCGCAATTACACCCAGGATGGGGAACCCGATGGCTGTGATGGAAAATCCCAGCATGGCCAAGGGTGTTTTGGTGCCGGCCATGGCACCAAGAGAAGGCGGAAAAATCAGGTTGCCTGCCCCGAAGAACATGGAAAACAGGGTGAGGCCAACCAGCATCCGGTTCCGGATGGACAGCTTGTTCATAAAAAAACCTCCTATATGATTTCTGTGTAAAGCCGGATGTGTTCTATTAAAGGACAATCATATCATAATCAAATAGGGTTTGCAACTTTTCCTCCTTCTATTGCTTTATCACTCAAAATTTTAGCGATGTAAATCGATAATTTTATTTATTTCTTACAAAAAATAGCTTTACAACTGCTTTGAACGGTGCTATAATAGCCTCTGGAATTCAGGAAGGAGAGATAGAACATGATGGATCGATTTGAGCAGAAATTTGTGGAGCTGAACTATGCCGATGGCCGTACTTCTCACAATGGGGCAGCTGCCACAGAATGTGAAAAGCTGATTGACGCAGAGGAGACAGCAGGCTGGCAGACCAGCCAGGTGTTGATCCCCCTGAACGAGACCATGTGTGCTGGTGGTGTATTGGGCTGCCAGGTGATGTTTGAACGCGCTCAGCCAATGTCGATGTACGGTTCCTGTGGCGCTCTTTGATTGCGGCACCTATTTATAAAAGGGTTCTCCCACTCAGTGGGAGAACCCTTTTTGTCTGTTACCCATGGTTTCGGGGTGCTGGGGTCAGAGCATTTTCTTGCGTCGGAAGTAAAAGTACTCTGCCACAACCAGCGTGATACTCAGCAGGATCACAAAGAGATAGCCATATTTCCATCGGAACATGAGCATATCCGGGAAGTTCATGCCAAACCAGCCGGCAATCAGCGTCAAAGGCATGAAGATGGTGGTCACAACGGTCAGAAAAGTCATCACCTTATTCTGCTGCAGCTCGATCTGGGACTGATACAGTTCCCGGATCTGCAGCAGATATTCCTTGAGCATTTCCACATGGCTGTGCAGGCGGTCACAACGGCTGACAAACAGCTTCCAACTGGACAGTTCCCGTTCGTCCAGTTCATGGCAGGTGGTTTGCATTTGTTCGCCCAGATTCATCATCTGTTCGTAGAAAGCGCGCAGCGAGGAAAGCTCCCGGCGGTAGGCGATTACAGTGGCATGAAAGGCATCGGGGATCCGGTTCAGCAGCCCTTCTTCCATCACAGCCATTTGGTCCTCCAGTTGTTCCAGTTCCAGAGAATCCTCTTCAATCAGCGATTCCAGCAGAGCCAGTACCAGAGCAGTGAGGGTGCAGGGCCCCAGGGGAGCGCGTTCCAGCGACTTCAGAAAGGGGAGAAGGAAGCCGGTGTCCTCGATCAGGAGCAGTCGCTCGCTGTCCAGATAAAACCCGATCTGAATTTCCGGCAGCTTCCCGGAGGAGCGTTTGGGGATGCGGATGATTCCCTGGGTGCAGTCGCTGAATGCCTCCAGTTTGCAGGCAGAACGGTGCTGAAGGTTCCGGATATAGTTTGCCTTATGCGGAACCGTCTTTTCCGTAGAAAATTCCTCCAGCGTCATCACAGAGATTGGCCGGAGAATGGGAGAGCATCGCTCCGTTTCCCGGGGATCCCGGACCTGGTGCAGGTCGCCTTTTTCAAGATTGAGCAGAAACTGCTGCATCGTTTACTGATTCCTCCGTTCTGTTGTGTCAGCTCAAAGCCCCTGGTAGTCGAAGGCCGGAATAAAGCTCTCTGCCGCAGTGCCGCCCTCCTGGATAAAGGCATTTTCAATCCCCAGGGAGAGCGCATAGCGGATCAGACGGTCATATTCATGGCGGGTGACCTTCCGGTCGATTTCCGGAAAATCCCGAACCTGAGGCAGGGGAGTGTATTGGTTCATCAGGCTCAGCCACACCCGGTCGCCGTAATTTTCATATATATATTTTACCACTGCTTTGGCATTTTGCACATGCCCCGGCAGCAGAAGATGCCGGACAATGACGCCGGCTGTCATCATGCCGGTGCCGTCGATGTGGGCTTCCGGCTGCTGGCGGACCATTTCGGCCAGAGCGGCTTTGGCCACCTCCGGGTAGTCCGCCGCCCGGGAGTACCGTTCAGCCGGTTCGGACTGCATATATTTGAAGTCGGTGAGATAGATGTCCACGATCCCCTCCAGACTGCGGAGAGTTTCCACACTCTCGTAGCCGCCGCAGTTGTAGACGATGGGAAGCCGCAGTCCCCTGTTCCGAGCCAGCGTTACCGCCTCGATGATCTGGGGTGTAT
>Oklahoma_p2__coassemble_1828_pt1 | contig 11749 bp, 13 predicted proteins | sample Oklahoma_p2__metabat2_low_PE_026 | metagenome-assembled genome bin Oklahoma_p2 | reverse complement strand
GAAGGGTACCGGCCTGCATCCACTCCACCAGGAACAGAAACGGAATCACCAACAGTGCGCCGGGCAGCCGTCGGAGCGCCTTGCGGCAGATCTCCGAAAGCTGCAGGATCAGGGCTTCCCAGTCCAGCGGCTCCTGTTTTTTGGCCTCGTCCACCGCCTCGTTGAGGTTCCAGACGGTCATTCCCGGCATAAAAACGGTCAGCAGGCAGACCCTTCCGCCATAGCGGTACCCTGCCACCCCGATGGGAAGACGCAGCGGCCCCAACCCCACCAGCCCATTGGCAAACAGGTCAAGACAAAGGACCAGAGCGACCTGCACAGCCACCACCAGCGCAAACTGAACGATCTTCCGTTTCAGTTCCGATACGGTACACAGTTTCTGTTGGCTCATACGCTTCCCTCTTTTCGCTTGTTTTTCACCTCCATTATAGCATAGAGGTTTTGTGAAAAACTATTTACAATCTGATAAAAAAACTCCCAATTTTTTTGTAGAAGTGACAAAAGCGCACCTCTGTGAGTGGATTTCCTCTCACAGGGGTGCGCTGCTGTTCTGTACCGGGTCAGTCCACCGGGGTGGCTTCCGGGAACTTCTCCCCGGTGAGGACATACCGCCCCAGGTTGGTCACCGACAGGGTGATGGTGTTCGCCTCGGCATCATGGATGGCCGGGACCCGGTAGAGCCGTCCGTACAGGTAGCGGTAGGCATAAACCGGCCCATCCAGCTGGGTCCGGAACTGGCTGAGGTCGATGGTGAGCCGGCCGTTCTGGAAGTTGCCGCCGCCCGGGAACCCCAGATAGACCGCCGGCGCCCCCTGCAGGAACCGCTTCACCGCCGGGATGCTCTCCTGTGTCGCCGAGAAATCCACCGTGTCCCTGGCGGTGAGGGTGCCGGTAAAGCTCCACCCCTCCCCGGTAAAGGTCACCGGACGCCAGCGGTTGAGCCGGGCCAGCTCCATCTGCTGCGGCACGGTGTAAAGCGGCATATACGGCCGCACCGCCACTGGTTCCCCGGCCTGCACCGAGGAGAGATTGGCCTGCCGCAGCCCGGCTGTGACCGCGACATCCAGCTCCGCCCCCTCCCGGCGGCTGTACCGCAGGGTGAGTTCCGCCCCGTGGGTGTCCCCGTCCCGGATCTCCCCGGCGGTTTCCACCCGGACATAGCACCGGCCGTTCCAGGTGCGGACGGCGGCGCTCTCCAGGGCCGTTCCCTCCTTCACCTCCAGTTCCAGCGCCTCCGCCTCCGAAGCCGGAAGCACCACGGTGCGCCCATCCGGATGGGTATACTGCACCGGGAAATAGTAAGTGCTGTCCGGCTGCAGCAGACTGATCCCAGCTGCCACCGCCCCATCCTGCCCCAGCGAAAGGCCGGGGGTTTCTGCCGCCAGTGCGGTGGTGCCGGCGGCTGCCATCATCAGGGCTGCCAGCACAGCCGCTGCAGACCGGTGCATCATCTTGCTCTTGTTCATGGTTTTTCCTCCCTGTATCCGCAGCCGGGATCTCCCGGCAGTTGGTTCTTGCTCCGGGCTGCTGCCCGATGAATCCATTATACCGGAGCAGATCGATCGGCTCAATATGGAGTTGTTACCATTTTGTAATCATTTTTGTGCCAGAAAAACCGCCCATCCCATGGCAAAACAAAAAGACAGGGCCTCCCATCGGGGAGGTCCTGTCTGATTCTGTGCGGAGAAAACAACTGGGTTACCGGCCGGTATCGGGGTTTACCTTGTTGCCGCTGCTGCCAGTATTCCCGGTATTGCCAGGCTTGCTGACGCTGCTCGACGAGCTGCTGGACGAAGAGGAGCTGCTCTCCTCCTTTTCCGGCTGCGAAATCGCATTCTTCAGCGGGCGGTCGGAGGCAATGTAGCTGGTCAGGCGGTCGGTGCGATAGGCCAGATAGCCGTCCTGGGTGGTGGTATCCAGCTCGATCAGGTCCTTGCCGTCCACCTCGTAGAGGTACTCCATATCCTTATCCTTGATGACCAGGTTGGAGTTGGCGGCAAACACCGGCTCACCCGGGAAGGAGATGCACACCAGGTCGGCCTTGGGGTTGGCGCCAGCCACCTTGGAGTTGGTGACGGTGGAGTAGGAGAGGTTGAAGGGCTTCTCCTTGGAAGAGGAGAACTTGGCCAGGTACTCGGCGGTATTGCCGAAGAAGAGCTTCGACTTGGACACATCGCCGCCAGCCATGACCAGAGGCATCGAGTTATCCACAGTGTACTCGTCATCGTCGATGACATCGTAGTCGGTGGAGGCGATCTCGAACTCCTCCACCGAAATGGTGGTGGTGGTCACGCGATCCTCGGACTCAAGATCGACGCTGTCAGAGCTCTCACCATCGATGAAGCCGCCATCGAAATCGACCGGTGCAACGCTCGAATATCTCTGCAGGTTGCGAAGAGTTACATTCATGTCATCATCAAGGCCGGCAACATCTGCAAAGTCACGGGTATCCGTTTCAAACTCACTTGCCATCGTCTTGTTGATTTCCTTATCCTCCTTGGAAAGGCCCTTTTCCTTGACCTTCAGCAGGATATAGGCGTCCTGGGCATCGTAGTAGGTATCCCGGTTCTGCTTTACCTTCACGGTGAGGTAATAATCCCCGTCCGAACCCTTGGACACCTCCACCGAGGAGAACTTTTCCTTTTCGCCCTTGGGGGTGTACTCCGAAGCGGTGATGCTCCAGATATCGGCCGACTCCTCATCAAAGGGGTTGCTGCCATCCATGATCGGGAAGGTGTAGGTATTGCCCGGCACCAGTACATTGCCGCCGTCCATGGAATCATAGTCCAGGGTGACCCAGCCGCCAAATTCGATATAATCATAGCTCTTTGCGGCAAAGGCAACCGTTGTAGAACCTGCGGCCAGTACAGCCGCCAGCATCATTGCTGCAAATCGTTTCATACTCTTTTCCCTCCAGAATTCTGTTGATTTTTCCTTCCATAAAGAAAGCATCTTCAGGGTACTGAAACAATTATATACTATCCATTCCTGAAAATAAAGCGTTTTCCCGGATTCAGCACCGGAATATTTTACCGGTTACAGCTCTTCGGCACTGATAAACCGGAAGTGATTGCCGTTGGGCTCCAGGGTATAGCGCACAGTGCGCTCCCGGAGGGTGCGCAGAGCATCAGTGTAGAAGTTCACATCGATGGTATAGCGTCCGGTGGCAGCGTCCTGCTTGGCCGGGCTGGTCCAGGTGTAAAACCACATACCGCCCCGTCCCAGCAGTTCACAGCCGCCCTCCTCGGCGTTGTAGAACTTGGTCTGGGCGGCATCCACCTCGGCCCCGAAGAGCTCCCGGACACGGGTGTTCACTTCGCTGACCGAATACAGTTCCCGCTCGCCGCTGTAATCGCCGAAGATGGTGATCATGGCATATTCCACCATCTCCTCCACCGGCAGGTCGGCTGCCGAGGCAAAGGGTTCGCTGCCCATAAAGCCGATGTACTGGCTCACCTGGCTGTAGACCGGGTAGCCGGGCTGCTCCATGTCGTAGGGGAACAGCTCGTAGTAGTTCCAGCTCTTGTCGTACAGCATGGTCACCGCCGGGTAGCTGGCAAATTCGGTTCCGCTTGCGTTCACTTCCACAATACGCTCGTAGGTGCCGGTGGGGAAGGTTTCGCTGCCGCTCTGGCTCACGGTAAAGGTGAATTGATACCGGGATCTCATCGGGTCCTGGGCAATAGTCTGGCAGCGGATGTCATCAAAGGTCACATTGCCCCAGTCCTCGTACCGGTATCCGGTGATTTTCTCGATGGCATCCACATTTCCAGCCAGCAGCGCCTGCTTGAAGTATTCGGCTGCCTCGTCCGCTGTGGTGGGTGTATCCAGAGAAAATCCCTCCGCCTTGCTGCCGCTCTCCGCACCGGAAGAGGGTTCCGCTGCGGTGCTGGACGAGCTGTTCTCCGCGGTGGAAGAGCTGCCCCGTTCCTCTCCGCCGCTGCAGGCTGTCAGGCTCAGGGCCAGGACCCCTGCCAGCAGCAGGGTGAGAAAACGCTTGTGATTCATCAACATTACCTCCTAAACTTCGACCAGATAGCCGGACTGTTCTGCCAGGCGCACTGCTTCGGTCAGATCAATGTGGGTATTCTGAATCCGGGCCAGGCGCAGGTCGGTTCCCCAGAGGTCTGCCCCGCGGAGATCGGCCCCTTGCAGGTTGGCCCCGGTGAGGATCACCTCTCGCAGGCTGCATCCGGCAAGGATACAGTCCTGCAGGTCGCAGCCGGAAAGGTCCGCCCCATCCAGCCGCACCCCGGAGAGATCGCTGTGGCTGAGATCCAGCTGCTGCAACCCGGTGTAGGCCCAGTTGCCGCCGGCGATCCGAAGCGCCGTTACGGTGCAGTCCTGGAAGGCACTGCCCAGCATTTTGCAGTCCACAAAATCGGCGGCAAAGATGCGGCAGTGCTCAAAGGTGCAGCTCACCAGCTCGCACTGGCGCAGCATCGCCCCGGAAAACTCGCAGAACCGGAACACACAGTTGGAAAACCGGCAGTGCTCCAGCAGGGCATCCTCAAACACACAGGAGACAAACCGGCACTGCTCCGCCTGGATCTTCTGCAGATCCTCCCCGGAAAAATCCCGGTTCTGCAGGGTTTCCCCCACCCGTGGCTCCATACCGCGCCCTCCTTTTTCAGAAACAGATTCCTGATTTTAGTATATCGAATGACAGGGGCAGATACAATACTAATTTTGTGAACAGTGGAGAAAATAGTCCCCTCATCACCCGACTAATTTTCCACCGTGTGGAAATTTTCCGGTGGAAAGCCGGGCCTGAGGCAGAAAAAACGGCCCTCCCACATCGGGAGGACCGTTTCTTGGTTTTTCTATTTTGTCCCATGGCGGGACAGGGACAGACAGGGGTTGCAAGTTCCGTCAGTCGAGGTTGGAGAAGATGCGGAAGGCCAGTCCGCTGGACTGAAGATACCGGTACATGGGCAGGCCGATCACAAAGCAGGCGATGAACTCGCCCAGGCCAACGCTGCCAAAGTTGAGCCAGAAGATGCGCATATCAAAGGTGGGCGACATCACCAGGGTAAGCTCTCCGCCCACCACCAGTGCATTGAGCAGCACCGGCATCAGGGCCGAAAGCAGCGGCAGACCCTTAAAGCGGATATCCCGGAACTTGTAGGTGAGCACCGCAGCCACAAAGGTGGCACCGGTTCCCAGGAAGACATCCCAGATCCCGATGATGTTGGTGCCCAGTGCCAGTCCGTACAGGTTGGAGAGGGCGCACCCCAGGGTAACGCCCCAGATACCAGCCGGGGTAAAGAGCGGCAGCAGGGTGAATACTTCGGCAAACCGAATCTGGATCTGGCCGAAGGAGAGGGCCGGAAATGCGGCACACAGTGCCATATAGGCAGCGCCGATCAGTCCGGCTGCGGCAAGGCGCCGCACAGATACTGTTTTTGTCATAATTCTGATGTCCTTTCGTAGTGTGGTTTATAGTCAGGAACTTGCGACTGACTCTGTCGTTCTCCCCTGTCGGGACGACTTGGGAAAAATACAGACCTGCCGGGAGCATAGCCGGTCAGGGCGACTGATATTATACAACTTCTGCGCAGAAAATGCAAATATTTTCCGCCCCTCTCTTGCCAATTTTCGCTGATTCCAGTAAACTTAGTATAGAGATTTTTTCCGTCCGGGAAAAATCGGGTCATTATTATAGGAGGGCGTTTTTATGTCGTATATACAGAATGTATATCCTATCCAGTCGCGGGACGCCATTGCCCGGGATATGTTCGACTATGTTGTATATTGCCCGGAGATCGCTTCCCAGAGCCATGCCGGACAGTTTGTACACATTCGGGTACCGGGTCACACCCTGCGCCGGCCCATTTCCATCTGTGAAGTGAACCGGGAAAAGGGCACCCTGCGTCTGGTCTTTGAGGTACGGGGCTCCGGTACCGAAGCCATGTCCATGCTGTCCGTAGGCCAGCTGATGGATGTAATGGGCCCGCTGGGCAATGGATTCACCCTGCTGTCCCCGGATTCCCGGGCCATTGTAGTGGGGGGCGGTATTGGTACTCCTCCCATGCTGGAAACTGCCAAGCACTATGCGGAAAACTGCACTGCGATCCTGGGCTTCCGGGATGCAGCCCATGTGATCCTGGACGAAGATTTTGACGCCTGTGGCTGCGATGTGCGTCTGGCCACCGACGATGGTTCCAAGGGCCACCACGGCTTTGTGACCGAACTGCTCCGCCAGCGGCTGGAAGAGGGCGGCGCCGACATCATCTATGCCTGCGGCCCCAAGGGGATGCTTCAGGCTGTGGCTGCCATTGCCGAGGAATTCGGCGTGCGCTGCGAGGTTTCGCTGGAAGAGCGGATGGCCTGCGGCATTGGTGCCTGCCTGGGCTGTGCCACCCCCATCCGCACTGCCGATGGCGGCATGACCTACAAGCATGTCTGCAAGGACGGCCCTGTATTTGATGCGAAAGAGGTGATCTTCTAATGGCAAACCTGAAGGTAAATATCGCCGGTGTGGAGTTCAAGAACCCCATCATCACCGCCTCCGGCTGTTTCGGATTCGGCCGGGAATATGAGAAGATGTATCCGCTGGAAAAGCTGGGCGGTATGTCTCTGAAGGGCACCACCTATGCCGAACGCCTGGGCAACCCCCCGCCCCGCATTGCCGAAACCGCTTCGGGTATGCTCAACAGCGTGGGCTTGCAGAACCCCGGTGTCAAGCACTTCATCAAGGAGGACCTGCCCTACCTGCTGGACAAGGGCACGGTCATCATCGCCAACGCCGCCGGCAGCGCCATTGAGGACTACCGGATGCTGGCCGAGGAACTGGACCAGTCCGCTGTGGATATGATCGAGCTGAACATCTCCTGCCCCAATGTCAAGAGCGGCGGCCTAACCTTCGGTGCCAGCTGCGACAGTGCCTCGGAGATCGTCCGTGAGATCCGCAAGGCCACTTCCAAGCCGCTGATGGTCAAGCTCTCCCCCAATGTCACCGACATCGTATCCATTGCCCAGTCGGTAGAGGCTGAGGGCGCTGATGCTGTTTCACTCATCAACACCCTGGTGGGTATGCGCATCGACATTGAATCCCGCCGGCCCATCCTTCACCAGAACACCGGCGGTCTCTCCGGCCCGGCTGTGTTCCCAGTGGCTCTGGCCATGGTGTGGAAGGTAGCCAACGCAGTCAAGATCCCGGTTGTGGGTCTGGGCGGTGTGGAAAAGTGGCAGGATGCCATTGAGATGATGCTGGCCGGCGCCACCGGTGTACAGGTGGGCACTGCCATGTTCTATGACCCCTATGCTCCGCTGAAGATCGTCGAGGGCATGAACGAGTGGCTGGACCGCAACGGCATTGCCGATGTCAATGAGATCATCGGTCAGGTTCGCCCCTGGTAAGGAGTGCTTATGAAGATCCTTGCAGTAGATTACGGCGACGCGCGCACTGGCCTTGCCATCTGTGATGCCGGCGAACTGCTGGCCTCCCCGGTGGGAGTGATCCATTCCCACCGCATGGACGAGGTGGTGCAAAAGGCCACAGAGGCCGCCCGGGAACAGCGGGCAGAACGGATCGTTGTGGGCAACCCCATCAATATGAACGGCACCCGCGGCCCCCGCAGCGAGCTCTGCCAGGAGTTTGCCGCCAAGCTGGAGGAAGCAGCCGGCCTGCCGGTGGTGCTCTGGGACGAGCGCAGCACCACCGTGACGGCCATCGGCTATCTCAATGCTACCGATACCCGGGGCAAAAAAAGGAAAGCGGTGGTGGATGCCGTAGCAGCCACCATTATCCTGGAAAGCTATCTGGCCTGGCGCAAAAACAACCCTGAAACCTGATATTCTACCCGATTGCAAACCGGTTCCCTGTCTGGGGGCCGGTTTTTTGCATAAAAAACGAGGACACTGCTCACTGCAGTGTCCTCGTTTGGTTCTGTTTTGCAATCAGCGGCCGACTGCGGCTCAGGCTGCAGCCAGAGCACCTGCCATCAGGTCGTGATCCACTTCGGTGTAGCTGTCCAGATCGGCCGGGAACTCTACGGTGACCGCATCGCCCACAGCATTGTAAACCAGGCTGACATCCACACTCATCGAAACGGTCTGGCCTTCCACGCTCATGTCCATCACCATGTGTACCTTATCGCTGAGGACATTGTAGTCCTTATCGATCACACAGGTGCCGCCCATCTCGCCGATGGTGAAGCTTCCATCCTCGCCCATCAGTTCGTCCATTCCATCCAGGGCATTGTCCAGATACTCGTTCATCTTATCCGGAGCAATGGTGTAGTTGAACACATAGTTACCATCCTTGTCCTCGGTCATCTCCAGCTTATCCATGAAATCCCGGGAAGTGGCGGTATTCAGGGTGGCCTGTCCCGCTACCTCCGAATAATCGAAGGGGGCCTTGAGCTTGAAGCCGGAGCCATCGTTCATGTAGAGGTAGCCATCCTTGAAGTACTCCTCCACGATCACCTCTTCACCCAGGATATTGGTGCTCATCACCATTGCCAGTTCCGCCTCGGAATCCGAGATCTTCTTGAGCTGGATATCGGCGCCCATCTTCATACCCAGGGACATACCGCCCATATCCATGGTCATGGCCATTTCCATATCGCCGTCCAGGGCATCCAGCGACTGGCTCTTGAGGATCGCCTCGTCGTAGATCTCCTCCGGGGTCTTGGCGCTCTGACCGCAGGCTGCCAGCGACAGGACCAGTGCGGTGCTCATCAACACTGCAAAAATTCGCTTCATATTTATTCCTCCATCTCATTTTGGGAGCTTGATTCGGCTTTTGCCATAGATTTATGGTATCAGATTCCGACAGCCTGCGCAAGTAGTTTTTTATACAAAATCCTTGTTCTGATTCTTGTATACTCTCCCAAATTTAGGCAGTATGTCAAAAAGCTGCCCGTCAGCCAGCCTATTCGGCTTGCAGCAGATCGTCCAGCACCTGCATCACAGCCTCGTACCGTTCCGGGTGGTAGCTCTCATACCGGTTGGGATTGCCGGCATCGGCCAGCAGGGCCTTGCTCTCCTCGCTGCCGGACAGGATCGCCTCTGCCGCCTGCTTGACTGCCTCCTGCCCCTCCAGCAGCCCCTCCCGGGTGAGGGCATCGGCCTGGGCCAGCCAGGCAGCAGCATCGCTTCGCAGGGTTTTCTCCTTGGCGGCGTCGTACTCCTCGGCATAGTCTAGCACCCCACAGGCGGCGATATACACCTTGAGGCTGCTGCCCGCTGTGCCGGGCTGGTACCCTGCCAGTGCCTCCATCATCTCCCGGACAGCCGGATCGATCTCCTCCGCCTGGGAGGAACTTTCCTCCGCCTGAGAGGAAGGCGAAGACTGGCTCCCCGGCTCTGAAGAGCTATTTTCTCCGGCTGTGCAGCCAACGAACAGCAGCACACTGAACAGCAGTGCCATCCACAATTTCTTCATGCTTCATCTCTCCTTTGACAACACGAAATACAGAAGATCGCAAACTCTGCAACTCTCCATTCTACATCGTAAAAACTCCCGCTATCCCCGGTCCGGGCCGACCTTCTGGAAGGCAATGCGCTCCTCCCCGCCCCGAACATAGACGATGCCACAGCGCTCGAAGCCGTTCTTGGCCAGGGCGCCCTGCATGGGCAGGTTGTCCCGGTGGGTATCGATGCGCACATTGCCGCACTGCTCAAAGCACCACTGCAGGCAGAAGCTCCCCACGCCCCGGGGCGCTCTCTCGCCGCGGCGGCTGGTGATGCGGTGTACCACACCGTAGGGGATGCGGTGGTCAACCCAGTCCCCCTGCTCGATCACCTGGTAGCTCTCGTCCTCGCCGATGAAAAAGACAAAGGTGGCGACGATCTGTCCGGTCTCGTCCTCACAGACATGGCTCACGCCGGTGCGGATGTCCTCCCGGAGCATGTCCGGCTCAGGATAGCCATTTGCCCACTGGGTGGGATTGCCGTGTTCCGCCATAAAAGTCCGGGCCGCCGCATAGAGCTGGAGCATTGCCGGCAGATCCTCTGGGCGGCTCTTTCGTATCTTCATTCCGATCCCCTCGATTCCCGTGTTTTTCTTTCATCATACCGGGAACAGCCGCTGCTTGTCAACGAAAAATCAACACAGCACCGTGCTAAACCGGCAGAAAAATAAAAAGAGAGCAGCCCAAACAGGCTGCTCTCCGGGGGTTAATTACAACACCTTGCTGAGGAAGTCCTTCAGACGGGGGTTCTGGGGGTTCTGGAACAGCTCGGCCGGGGTGTTTTCCTCCAGCATTTTGCCGTCTGCCAGGAAGATCACCCGGGTGGCCACCTCCCGGGCAAAGCCCATCTCGTGGGTGACCAGCACCATGGTCATGCCGGCCTTGGCCAGCTCCTTCATAACATCCAGCACCTCGCCGACCATCTCCGGGTCCAGGGCCGAGGTGGGCTCGTCAAACAGCATGATCTCCGGATCCATGCACAGGCTGCGGGCAATGGCAACACGCTGCTTCTGGCCGCCCGACAGCCGGGAGGGATAGGCATCCCGTTTATCGGCCAGACCCACACGGGCCAGCAGCTCCATGGCGCGCTGTTCCGCTGCCGCCTTATCCATCCCCAACACCTGAATGGGGGCCAGGGTGAGGTTTTCCAGGACAGTCATGTGCGGGAAGAGATTGAAGTGCTGGAACACAAAGCCCATCTTGATGCGCAGCTTTTCCAGCTTCTTGGAATCCTTGGTGTGAAGGTCCAGCTGTTCGCCGTCGATCCACACCTCTCCCTCCTCGGGGTCCTCCAGACCGGCAATGCAGCGCAGCAGGGTGGACTTACCCGAACCGGACGGGCCGATCAGGCAGATGATCTCCCCCTTTTCCACATCCAGGCTGGCGTCATCCACCGCTTTGAGGGCTCCGAAGCTCTTGGAAACATGTTTAAGACTAATCACTGAGTGCCATCCTTTCCTCCAGCTTCGAGGAGAAGCGGGAAATCGTAAGTGTGAGAACCAGGTAGACCACCGATGCCATCAGCAGCGGCGGCACATAGTTGTAGGTGTAGGTGCCGATGGTTTTGGCGCTCTGGAGCAGTTCCACAACGCCAATGGTGGAGAGCAGCGAGGAATCCTTGATGAGGGTAATGAACTCGCTGACCAGTGGCGGAATAATGCGTTTGAATGCCTGAGGCAGAATGATGAAGCGCATCATCTGGCCGTAGCCCAGGCCCAGGGTGCGGCTGGCCTCCCACTGGCCGTTGTCCACTGCCTGGATCGCCGAGCGGATCAGCTCGGTGGTGTAGGCGCCCGAGTTGATGCTCAGGGCGACGATGCCGATGAGGTAGACACTGGGGTTGAAGGGGGTTCCGGTGATGGAGCGCACAATGGACGGCACACCCAAATAGAAGAACAGGATCTGCAGCATCATCGGGGTGCCGCGGATGGTCTCCACATAGAAGGTGGCAAGGCCGTGGGCCAGCTTGTTCTTGGAGATGCGCCCGGCTGCGCCCAGAATTCCCAGGCAAAGACCAAGGGTGAGTGCCAGTGCTGCAATGCCCACCGATACACCCGCTGCCTTCAGCATAAAGAGAATGTTATCCATGGTCAGGTATTTTTCCAGTAAGATTTCCATATAGTTCCTCTCTGTTGTGTTTTTTCTAAGAACAGGAAACAGCTTTGCGCCCCGACACCGGGACGCAAGGCTGTTTTGTTGACATATTCAGAAGGCTGTCAGGCAGCAGCTTCGGAAGAGCTCTCCTCCAGGGCAGCTTCCTCGGCACCGTCAGTGGCTTCCTCGTCGGCAGCAGCGGTCAGACCCCACTTCACCTGCAGATCCACATAGGC
>Oklahoma_p2__coassemble_1725_pt1 | contig 12353 bp, 14 predicted proteins | sample Oklahoma_p2__metabat2_low_PE_026 | metagenome-assembled genome bin Oklahoma_p2 | reverse complement strand
CAGCGGGTCGGCTCGCTGAATGTGGCCTCCCAGAAGGGCTTGGTACAGCGCTTTGACTCCACCATCAGCGGCGGCACCGTGCTGCTGCCCTTCGGCGGCAAATACCAGCTGTCCCCCTCCCAGGTGATGGCTGCCAAGATCCCCGTGCTGGACGGCAAGACCACCACCTGCTCGATGATGGCCTGGGGCTTCGATCCCTACCTGTCCGAGCAGAGCCCTTATCACGGCGCCATGTATGCCGTGATCGAATCGATTGCCAAGCTCGCTGCAGCCGGTGCAGACTGGCGGCACTGCTGGCTCTCCTTCCAGGAATACTTCGAGAAGCTGGGCCGGGACGCTGACCGCTGGGGCAAGCCCTTTGCCGCCCTGCTGGGTGCCCTGCGTGCCCAGCTGGAGCTGGGCGCCGGCGCCATCGGCGGCAAGGATTCGATGAGCGGCAGCTTCGAGGAACTCCATGTACCTCCGACGCTGATCTCCTTTGCGGTTTCCACCCAGAAGATCGACCGCATCATCTCCACCGAGTTCAAGGCAGCCGGTCACCCGGTCTACCTGTTTGCCCCCAAGACCGATGCAAACGGCCTGCCTGACTTTGAGAGCCTGCGCACCATGCTGGACACCGTTCGGGACCGCATTGCAGACGGCACTGCTGTGACCGGTTGGGCCGTGGGTGCCGGCGGCATCTGCGAGGGCATCACCAAGATGGCCCTGGGCAACGGCATCGGCTTTGCCTTTGAAGAGGGCACCGATGTGGACCGCGTCTTTGCCCCGCTGCACGGCGCAATCCTGCTGGAGTGTGTGGGTGAGTGCGAAGGCGGCGAGCTGCTGGGCTGCACCACCGAGAACTTTGAGATCCGCCTGGACGGCGAGACCATCCATGGCCTGTCGATGCAGGGCCGCTGGGAGGAGACCCTCCACAGCATCTATCCCTACCACATGCCCACCCCCAAGGAGGCTGCTCCGGAGGTGCGCTGGGACGGCGGCATGGTGATCGCCTCCACCGAGAAGTTCGCCAAGCCCCGTGTGCTGATCCCCGTGTTCCCGGGCACCAACTGTGAGTACGATGTGGCAAGAGTCTTTGCCATGGAGGGTGCTGCTCCCGAGATCTTCGTGGTGCGCAACCGCACCTCGGCTGAAATCGAAGAATCGGCCAAGGCCTTTGCCGACCTGATCCGCCAGAGCCAGATCGTATCGGTTCCCGGCGGCTTCTCCGGCGGCGATGAGCCGGATGGTTCGGGCAAGTTCATCACCGCCTTCTTCCGCAGCCCTGCTGTGACCGAGGCCGTAATGGAGCTGCTCAAGAATCGCGACGGCCTGATGAACGGCATCTGCAATGGCTTCCAGGCGCTGATCAAGCTGGGTCTGGTGCCCTATGGCGAGATCGTGGACATCAAGGCAGATGATCCCACCCTCACCTTCAACAAGATCGGCCGCCACCAGTCCACCATGGTCCGCACCAAGGTGGTTTCCAACCGCTCGCCCTGGCTGAGCGAGTGTGAGCTGGGCGGCGTCTACACCGTGGGCCTGTCCCATGGCGAGGGCCGGTTCGTCTGCAGCGAGAAGCAGTTTGCCGACCTGGTTGCCAATGGCCAGATCGCCAGCCAGTATGTGGACCTTGCCGGCAAGCCGAGCATGGAAGTGGATTACAACCCCAACGGTTCGAGCTACGCTGTCGAGGGTATCACCTCGCCGGATGGCCGCGTATTCGGCAAGATGGCGCACTTCGAGCGCTTCTCCGAGGGCGTGTACCGCAACATTGAGGGCCACAAGTATCAGCCGATCTTCAAGGGTGCTGTGAAGTACTACAAGTAAACACGCTGCTCCCCTTTGGGGGCAGAGCTTCATAAAAAGGACTGCGGAGGGGAGACTCCGCGGCCCTTTTTGTTCAGACGGATTTTTGTACGGAAATTTGCCGCAAATCGCTTGACAAAGGGCGTTTCTCTATATATAATATTTGAGTACCGTCTGGTTTTGTGGTGTTTTTGCGCCCAAAATGAAGATGGATCGAGTGTTTTACTGGAACGAGAGGAGGGTTCAAGCGATGGTTCTTCAGCTGAAAAACCTTTTCGACAGGGCTGGAGAAAAGCAGTCGTTTGAATACGATCTGGACCTGTCGCATCTGCGGCACGGAGCAGGGCATCCGCTGGTAAAACCGGTTCATATCATAGGTACGGTGGAAAACAGAACGGGTATAGTTACTTTAGGTTACCTGGCCATGTTTACGCTAAATACGCTGTGCGACCGCTGTCTTACCCCCGTTGAGAGAGATCTCTCTATGAACTTTGAACACATTCTTGTGCATGAGCTGGCCGGCGAGGACGAGGAGGAATTCATCGTCTGTGGGGATTACACCCTGAACTTGGACGAGCTTGTGACAATGGACATTCTTCTTGAGCTACCAACAAGGATCCTTTGCAGGGAAGACTGCAAGGGGCTATGTCCGAAATGTGGAACGAACTTGAATGAGTCGACCTGCAGCTGTTCCCAGCAAAAAGAGGTGGACTCCCGTCTGAGCGTGCTTCTTACGCTCCTTGACGAAAATGAAGATTAAACCATTTATTTTGATTTGAGGAGGCGCCATCATGGCAGTACCGAAGAGAAAGTCGTCCAAAGCAAGAAAGAACAAGAGAAGATCCAATGTCTGGAAGATCAGCGCTCCTGCATTCAGCAAGTGCCCCAACTGCGGCGCACTGACTGTTCCCCACAGAGTCTGCAAGAACTGCGGCTTCTACAAGGGCAGAGAAGTGATCAAGATGGATCCTGAAGTAAATGCCTAACCGCTTTGCCGGATCCGTTTTATAACGTAAGATGATAGAAGCCGGGCGATCAGGGATTGCCCGGCTTTTTGTCTGCATTTTTTCAAATCGTACAGTCGGAAAAGGTGTTAAATCTCCGGGATTTATGGTATACTCAAATTGACCGTGCGAATATGCAGGAAACGATTCTCCCGGACAGCCCGGTTTCCCCTGGCTGTCCTTTTATAACGAAGAAGGAGGGAAATGCTTATGGCAAAACCAATCATTGCCATTGTGGGCCGCCCCAATGTGGGAAAGAGCACCCTGTTCAACAAGCTGGTGGGCCAGCGCCTTTCCATTGTAAAGGATACCCCCGGCGTGACCCGGGACCGCATCTACTCTCCCTGCGAATGGCGGGGCAAGGAGGTCATGCTGGTGGATACCGGCGGTATTGAGCCGTATTCCAACGATGTGATCCTTTCCCAGATGCGTCGGCAGGCTCAGCTTGCCATCGAAAGCGCCGATGTCATCGTCCTGGTGACCGATCTGCGCACCGGCGTTACCGCCAACGACCAGGAAGTAGCCAACATGCTGCTCAAGAGCGGCAAGCCGGTGGTGCTCTGTGTCAACAAGGTGGATACCATCGGCGAAGTTCCGCCGGAATATTACGAATTCTACAACCTGGGTCTGGGCGATCCCATTCCCGTCTCCTCGGTACACGGCCATGGCACCGGCGACCTGCTGGATGCCTGCTACGACCTCATCGATTTTGAAAACCGGGAGGAGTACGACGAGGAGTACATCAAGGTGGCCATCATCGGCAAGCCCAATGTGGGCAAGAGCTCGCTGGTGAACCGCATGACCGGCCAGGAGCGAGCCATCGTCTCGAACATTGCCGGCACCACCCGGGATGCCACCGACAGCATCCTGGAAAACGAGCACGGCAAGTATGTGCTTATCGATACTGCCGGCATCCGGCGCAAATCCCGTGTGGACGACGACATCGAAAAGTACAGCGTGCTGCGCGCCTATATGGCAGTGGACCGGGCGGATGTCTGCCTCATCGTCATCGATGCCACCGAGGGCTTTACTGAGCAGGATTCCAAGGTGGCCGGCTATGCCCATGAGCAGGGCAAGGCCAGCATCGTGGTCATCAACAAGTGGGATGCCGTGGAAAAGGACGGCAAAACCATGGATGAGTACCGCAAAAAGCTGGAGAACGACTTCTCCTTCATGAGCTATGTACCCTTCATCTTTATCTCGGCCCTCACCGGTCAGCGGGTGGACAAGCTCTACGATCTCATCAACTATGTATGCAATCAGAATGCACGGCGTATTTCCACCGGTATGCTCAACGATATGCTGGCCTATGCCACAGCCCGGGTACAGCCCCCGTCCGATAAGGGCAAGCGGCTGCGTCTCTTCTATATCACCCAGGCTTCCACCAAGCCGCCGGCCTTCGTCATCTTCTGCAACAGCCTGGAGCTGTTCCACTTCTCTTACCAGCGGTATCTGGAAAACCAGATCCGGGAGACCTTTGGTCTGGACGGTACACCGATCCGCATCATTCCCCGGGAGCGGGGCAGGGATAACAAGTAACTCCGGCAGGAGGGAAAGAGGGTTGATTTCTGTATGATTCTGGCTATGGGATTCGGCTTTGTGCTGACCTATCTGCTGGGCAGTCTGAACTTTGCGGTGATCGTATCCCGGCTGCTCTATCACGACGATGTACGCAACTATGGCAGCGGCAATGCCGGTATGACCAATATGCTGCGCACCTATGGGAAAAAGGCGGCCTTCCTCACCGGACTGGGTGATTTCTTCAAAGGAACTCTTTCAGTGGTGCTTGCCCGGGCCATCATTGGCGCAGCGGCGCTGCAGCTGCCATTTTGGAGCGTTCTGGCCGCAGCCTTTACCGCTTCGCTGGAAACCGGTCTCCCCTTTGATGGGGGCTGGGTGGGGGCCATTGGCGTTCTGCTGGGCCATCTGTTCCCGATCTTTTTCCACTTCAAGGGTGGCAAGGGGATCCTGGCAGCTTGCGGCGCCATTCTCCTGATCAATCCCGATCTGTTTGTGGTACTGTTTGTGGTGTTTGTCCCCATTGCCTTCATCACCCGGATCGTTTCGCTGGCTTCGGTGCTGGGGGCTTCGGCCTATCCGTTCCTGGTGTACATCAAGTGCCGGCTCATCGGCAGACCGCCGATGCTGGATGTCTCCTTTGCACTTGTCTGTGTAGCACTGATCCTCTATATGCACCGGGAGAACATCAAGCGCCTGCTGAATGGTACCGAGAAAAAAATCGGCCGCCCCGGAAAGTGAGATTCCGGCGCAGCTGTTTGGAGGAATGAAGATGGCAAAACTGTTTATTCTGGGCGCTGGCGGTTTCGGTACAGCGCTGGCTGTTATGTCCCAGGCAAATGGACATGAGGTGACCATGTGGTCCTACCGGGAAGAGGAGGCAGCTCAGCTGCGCGCTGACCGGGAAAACCGCCGTCTGCTGCCGGGTGTGAAGATCCCGGAGAAGATTCGCATCGTCACCGATTTTTCGGCCCTGGGCGAGGCGGAGCTGGTACTCATTGCAGTACCCAGTTCTGCTGTGCGGTCGGTCTGCGGACAGCTGCATGGCCGTCTGGCCGCCGATGCCGTGGTGGTCTGCGTTTCCAAGGGCTTTGAACCGGACACTCTCAAGCGGATGGACGAAGTCATCGCTGAGGAGCTGCCGGAGAATCCCTGCGTGATCCTCTCCGGTCCCAGCCATGCCGAGGAGGTGGCTAAGGGGCTGCCCACAACGGTGGTGGCAGCCTGCCGGGATCTGGATATGGCCGAGCGGGTGCAGATGACCCTCTCGGGCGAGAGCTTCCGCATCTATGTCACCGATGATGTCATCGGTGCAGAGCTGGGCGGCGCCCTCAAGAATGTCATCGCCCTGGCAGCCGGTGCCCTGGATGGGCTTGGCCTGGGGGATAACACCAAGGCTGCACTGATGACCCGCGGCCTGACTGAGATCGCCCGGTTGGGTGTGGCCTGCGGTGCCCGCACCGAGACCTTTGGAGGGCTGTCTGGCATGGGTGACCTCATCGTCACCTGCACCAGTATGCACTCCCGGAACCGCCGGTGCGGGATCCTGGTGGGGCAGGGGCTTTCCGGCGCTGAGGCGGTCAAGCAGGTGGGCATGACGGTGGAGGGCTACACCAACACCAAGAATGCCTACGAAATGGGCCGCCGAATGGGAGTGGAAATGCCCATCACCAACGAGGTGTACAAGGTGCTGTATGAGGATAAGGACATCCGCCAGGCCATTGCAGACCTGATGGGCCGTCCTCGTCGGCACGAATCGGAATATGCCTGGCTGCAGGAGAGCAATCTATCCTGCTGAGCCAGCTCAACTTGAAAAAAGGACTCCCCGTCCATCTGGAGGGGGAGTCCTTTTTGATTTTCTCTGTCTGGAAAAACAAAAAAGCCGTTCCGAAAATCGGAACAGCCTTCGTGCTTACAGTTTGAGCGTTCGTTAGATGGCGCGGGTTACCTTGCCGGAACGAATGCAGCGGGTGCAGGCGTGAATGTACTTGGGAGAACCGTCTACCACAGCCTTAACTCGTCTTACATTGGGCTTCCAGGTCCGGTTGGATCTTCTATGAGAATGGGAAACCTTAATGCCGAAAGTAACACCCTTACCGCAGATATCGCACTTTGCCATTTGTCTGCACCTCCTTCTGGGTATCGGTAAAGTCAACATTGGTATTCTATCAGATATCCGGGAGAAAAGCAAGCCTTTTTTGAAATTTTAATCACCGGCAGGGCAGATTGGAGCGGAGGGAAGGAAAACGGCCGTCCGGACCCGAAGAGAAGGCGGCAATTTGCCGGTTTCTCCACCAACTGAATTGATCGATGTGGAAAACTCTGTCTGCCGTGGGCAGGTGGAGTTTTTCGGTTTGGGGCAGGAAGCGGAAAAATCCCCTGGAACGGTGGAAAAGCCGGGCGGAGTATGGTACAATATATCCTGTGACAGTATCTGATTTTTTACGGGAGGAACCCCATGGATTATACAATGATGATCAATCTCCTCAGCCGTGCAGCTGTGCTGCTGCTTCTGCTGCCGGTTCACGAATATGCCCATGCCCGGGTGAGCTATGCTCTTGGGGATCCCACTGCCGCCGATGCCGGGCGACTGGACCTCAATCCGCTGGTGCATCTGGATCCTGTGGGGTCGCTGCTGATGCTGCTGGTGGGTGTGGGCTGGGCCAAACCGGTGCCGGTGGACCCCCGCTACTACAAGAATCCCCGTCGGGACATGGTCATCACAGCCATGGCTGGCCCCCTGGCCAACCTGCTCATGGGCTTCCTGTTCCTGATCCTGGCCCAGATTTCGATGGGGTACTGGATCCGGGGATACTATAATGGCGCAGATGTGGACACACTCTACTATATGGTTCTGATCCTGCAGACTATTGCATCGATCAGCGTGTCGCTGGCGGTGTTCAACCTCCTGCCGGTGCCTCCGCTGGATGGCAGCCGTCTGGTGGAATACCTGCTGCCCCGGCGCTGGCTGATGACCTACTACCGCTATGCCAGAGCCATCAACAGCATCTTCCTGGCGCTGCTGCTCTTTACCGATCTGTTCACCAACATCATCGCCTTCTTTACCGGGCATCTTCTGGATGGCATGTATGCGATTACGGCCTTTATTCCGGAACTGATCGTGTAGGGGGCGGATATGGAGAAACTTTCCTTCCGGGCCGGTGAGGTGGAGGGACCCCTTGATCTGATCCTCACGCTGATCGCCCGGCACAAACTCAACATCTATGACATCGAGATCTCCACCCTGGTGGAACAGTACACCGAAGCTGTGCGCCAGATGGAGGAGGCAGATCTGGAGGTGGGCAGCGAATTCATCGAGATGGCAGCCCGGCTGGTCTACATCAAGACGGTGGAGCTGCTCCCCAAGCATGAAAAGGACGAGGACCCCCGTCGGGAACTGACCGGACAGCTGCTGGAATACCAGGCCTGTCGCCAGGCGGCAGCACTGCTGGCTGCCCAGAGCCGGTTGGACGATGTATTTACCCGACCGGCCATGCCGTTGGGGGTGGATCTCACCTATCGGCTCTGCCATCCGCCGGCGGTGCTGCTCTTAGCCTATCGGAATGCGCTGGGAAAGGGGGAGCGGTTCCAGCCGCCGCCCACCGAGGTGTTTCGCCCCATTGTGGCAGCCCGGTTCGTTTCGGTGGGTTCCAGGATTGTTTCGATTCTGCGCCGCCTGTACCACACCAGCCGCATGAGTTTTTTGGGGTTGTTTTCCCAAAGTCGGGAGCGCAGTGAGATGGTAGCCACCTTTCTGGCGCTGCTGGAGCTGATGAAATCCGGGCGGGTGCGCCTGAACGAGGCCGGCGATGTGGAAGTGACCGACTACCGCAGCCTGACCGAAGAGGAACTTGCAGAAGTGGACCGGCAGTTTGCCGCGCCCCACACCGAGCAGGAGGACAGAGATGAACGAGAAACAACAACCACTCTTTGATACCGGCGACCGGAGGATCCTGGCGGTGCTGTTTGCCGCCGGGGAACCGCTGGAGCTGGAGCGGCTGGCCGAAGGGCTGGGAGTGGATAAGGCGGCACTGCGCCAGGCGCTGGAGCGGCTGCAGGGCCGCTTGCAGGAGGCAGGCCTTCCGCTGGAGCTGCTGGAGCTGGAGGAGAGCGTTCAGCTCTCCACCCGGGAGGAGTACGGCGAGCTGATCCGCTCGGTGCTGAGCCAGAAGCGCAGCAGTCCGCTCTCCCAGTCGGCTATGGAGGTGCTGGCCATCATCGCCTACAACCAGCCGGTGACCCGTGCCTTTGTGGAGCAGATCCGGGGAGTGGATTCCAGCTCGGCTGTGAACTCGCTGGTGGCACGGGACCTGGTGGAGGAGGCCGGACGCCTGGAATTGCCCGGGCGCCCCATCGCCTACCGCACCACCGCCAATTTTCTGCGGTGTTTTGGGCTGCAGAGCCTGGAGCAGCTGCCGGATATCACGGCAGCTTCCCCGGGGCAGCCCGACCCGGCAGAGGAACAGGAGGGTAGGCCGTGAAATGGCTGCTGCTGATCCCGGTGCTGCTGATCCTGCTCCTCTGGCTGCCGGTCAGCGTCCGGATTCGCTATAATTCCAGGCTGACTGTCTGGGCCGGAGTGGGCCCCTTCCGGGCACAGGTCTACGAGACCCCGGAGGAGGAAGCTCTGCCCCAGAAGCCGCAGTCGGAGCAGAAGCCGCCGGAGAAATCCAAGAAGAAAAAGAAATCTCCCCTGACCGAGCAGGTGGATGCCCAGCTGGTGCTGGATGCGGCAGCGTCCCTTCCGGCCCCGCTTGCCAGGCTGCTCCGTCAGATCCACATCCACCACACCGCCGTGCGGATCCTCACCACGGGCGGCGATGCCGCGCAGGCAGCCGTCCGGGCAGGCCGTACCAATGCCGCTGTATATGGCATCTATCTGGCATTGGGCCGGATCTTTACAGTGGATTACCCTGAGATCCTGATCCTGCCGGACTTCTTCCGGGAGGAAGATGATCTCTATGCCGAGAGCCGCATCACCCTGCGGCCGGTGGCGCTGCTGGCCTTTGGGGCCGGCTTTGTGTTCCGGTTGGTGAAACGCCGGCAGGAACATGAACAGACCAACGACAGCCCCGGTCAGACGGCCGGCGCTGATCCTGAATGAAACTGAGGTGTATCAAATTATGGACAGCAAAGTTAAAGGACTGATGGGCGACAGCTTTGAAAACCTGCGGACGCTCATTGATGTGAACTCCATCATCGGCGACCCCATTTCCACACCGGATGGCACCACCATTATCCCGGTGTCCAAGGTCACCTTTGGCTATGGAATGGGCGGCAGCGATCTGCCCACCAACAAGCGGGAGGCCTTTGGCGGCGGCACAGCCGGCGGTGTGACCATTCACCCCATCGCCTTTCTGATCATCAAGGACGGCAATGTGCAGCTGGTGCAGCTGGCCGGGGAAAACAACACCGCCGAGCGCGCCATGAACATGGTGCCCGATGTGGTGGATAAGATCTCTGGGCTGTTTGCAAAGAATACCCCGGAGCCGGCCCGCAGAGCTGAGCCGCCCCGCAAGCCGGAACCGGCTGTTCCGCAGGAATAAGCTGGGATAAAATCCCCCTCTTTGCCATACCATGGGTGAAGAGGCGGTGATTTTGTGCAGAAAAAGTTTCTTTGTGCCGTTGCAGCAGCCGGGCTGCTGCTGGGGAGTCTGAATGTCTCCCATGGGGAGATGACGGTGGCCGTCATGGCCGGAGAGCAGGAGGTACGGGCAGAGGCTGCTGTTGTGATGGACGCAGACAACGGCCGGCTGCTCTATGCCCAGAACCCGGATAAGCGCCTGGCCAATGCCAGCACCACCAAGATCATGACGGCGCTTCTCACGCTGGAAGAGCCAGAGCAGGACCGGTACTTTACGGTGGATCCCGATGCCATCCGGGTGGAGGGGACCACCATGGGTCTGCAGCCCGGCGACAGTGTGACCCTCCACCAACTGGCCGCCGGAATGCTGCTGCCCTCGGGCAACGATGCAGCCGGTGCAGCAGCGGTGGAGATCGCCGGCAGCGAGGAGGATGAACCGGCGGGCGGAGGAATTGGGCCTTACAAATACCCAGTACCGCAACCCCAGCGGACTGGATGCCCCAGGGCATTACTCCTCGGCACGGGATCTGGCCACACTGGCAGCCCATGCCCTGGAAAACGAGGACTTTGCGGACATTGTCTCCCAGCAGGAGATGCGCATGGCCTTTGGAAATCCCCCCTACAACCGCAGCATCTACACCACCAACAAGCTGCTGGAACGCTATCCCCCTGCCATCGGGGTCAAGACCGGCTACACCGAAGATGCCGGGCTCTGCCTGGTGACGGCAGCGGAACAGGACGGCACCCGGCTGATCGTGGTCACGCTCAACGGAAAAGACGATGTGAACACCCACCGGCAGCTGTACGAGCATTTCTTTCCGCTGCTGGCCCGGGTGGACCTGTCGGGCTTTACCGATGACCTCTTTGTGCCGGTGACCGGCGGTGCCCGGGAGCAGGTGCAGGCGGTTCCGGCAGCCGAGCCCAGAGCGGCACTGCTGGAGCGGGAGTACGACACCCTGGTCCGTGAGGTGGAGCTGCCCCGGTTCGTCTATGCGCCGGTGCAGGCCGGCCAGGTGCTGGGGAAGATCCGCCTTCTCAGCGGTGACAAGGTGGTCTGGCAGTCCACTCTGGTGGCGGAGGGCGATGTGCCGGCTCGCACCCGGGAGCGCCGGGGAATACTGGAACGGATCGGCTCGCTGTTTGCAGCGAAGCCGCAATCGAGATAGAGAAAAGTCAGGAGAATCAATATGGAAAATAAAGCGCGCATCCAGAAGGTGCTGTCCGATCAGGGAATCCTCTCCCGCCGTCGCACCGAGGAACTCATCAAGGAGGGACGGATCACCGTCAACGGCCGTCCCGCACAGACTGGTCACCCCATCGACATCCGCAAGGATATCGTTGCCATCGACGGAGAACGGATCTGGTTCCAGAAAAAGAAGAAGAACTACTATGTGATGCTCCACAAGCCCCGTGGCTATGTCACCACCATGAGCGATGAAAAGGGCCGCCGCAGTGTGGCTGATCTGGTGGCGGATTTCCCGGTGCGGCTCTACCCGGTGGGGCGGCTGGACAAGGACAGTGAGGGCCTGCTGCTGATGACCAACGACGGCGACTTTGCCAACACCCTGATGCATCCGGCCAACTGCATCGGCAAGACCTACCGGGTCACCGTGCGCCCGGGTGCCACCGAGGAGCAGCTGGTGAAGCTTTCCTCCGGTGTGGTGCTGGACGATGGCTACACCACCCAGCCTGCCCAGGTGCATGTGCTGGATCAGCAGCCCGGACGAGTGGTGCTGCAGATGACCATCTCCGAGGGTAAGAACCGCCAGATCCGCCGGATGTGCGAGGCAGTCGGCCTGGAAGTGGCCCGTCTGAAGCGCACCTACATCGGCCCCATCAAGCTGGGCATGCTCCAGCCGGGGGATTACCGGGAGCTGACCCCTGCGGAGCTGAGCGCCATCCGCGGCTACATGAACAAGGCAGTGAACCGCCGGCAGAATGCCGAGGGTGAAAAGGCTGCCGCAGAGCGGAACGGCCGTCCGGCCAAGAAGGCTCCGGTAAAGACTGCAGCCAAGGGACGCACTCCGCTGGGACGGAGGTAACACCGTGCTGAAGATCGAACTGGAACAGACCGGAGCGACCCTGTGCGGCAGGGCGCTCCAGCGTGGGGCCGAAGTGGGCCGGGCCGAGGCCGAGATCTGCGGGGATACCATCCGGTACCGAAGCGGCTGGCTGGAGGACCCGGAGGACTACGGCCTGCTGGATGGCCTGGTGCGGGCCGTGTTTGATGCGGCGCGCACCGCCGGGGTGACTTATTATGATATTCCCGACGAGGCCGCCGGGGAGTACCGCCGGGCCTTTGAGGTGTACGATTATGCACTGGACCAGGCCGAGGAGTTGGAGCGATTCTTTGCCCGGCACAACTGCAAGGGGCAGAGCAGCGGTTTTTAGCGGGTTTTCCGGTCTGGTGAATTGACAAAGACTTTTTCAGGCGCTATTATAATAAGATAGGATAAATA
>Oklahoma_p2__coassemble_1709_pt1 | contig 12529 bp, 12 predicted proteins | sample Oklahoma_p2__metabat2_low_PE_026 | metagenome-assembled genome bin Oklahoma_p2 | reverse complement strand
ATCCTGAACACCGCCACCGGCCAGGTGGAGACCGTTCCGGTACGGGATTATGTCCGGGGAGCGGTGGCGGCCGAGCTGCCTGCCTCCTTTCACGCCGAAGCCATGAAGGCCCAGGCGGTGGCGGCCCACACCTGGGCACTGCACTGCGCCCTGACCCAGCGCCAGAACCCCGACCCTGCCCTCAAGGGGGCGGATTTCTCTGCCGATCCCGACCACCTCAAGGGCTGGGCCCGGGCAGCGGACATCAAAGCCACCTATGGGAATATGGCAGACGAGTACTGGGACAAGATCACCACCGCCGCCGACAGCGTCATGGATTATGTACTGCTCTACGAGGGGAAACCCATCCAGGCGGTCTACCACTCCTGCAGCATCGGGGTCACCGAATCGGCGGAACATGTCTGGCAGACGGCTGTCCCCTATCTGGTGCCGGTGCAGTCGGAGGGGGACCGGCTGGCCCCTGCTGCCGAGGCAGAGGTGAGCTTTTCCTCCGACGAGCTGCGCGACCGGCTCGCCGCTGTCTTTGACGGGCTGGTGCTGGGGGAGAATCCAGCCCTGTGGCTCTCGCCGGTGAGCTACACCGATTCGGGCTATATCCTGGAGATCAAGGTGGGCAACCGCACCGTCACCGGCAAGGAGGTACGGTCGGCACTGGACCTCCGTTCGGCCAGTTTTACCATCGCCTACGACAGCGGCACCGACCGCTTTACCATCCGCACCCAGGGCTATGGGCACGGTGTGGGGCTGAGCCAGTACGGCGCCGACTACATGGCCCGGCAGGGGGCGGACTTCCGGAAGATCCTCACCCACTACTACACCGGGGTGGAGCTGGCCCTGCTGGACTAAAGCCCTCCCCTGCACAAAAAAGCCGTCGGACCCAGCCGGGATACGCTTTCCCGTCTGCCGTGTCCGGCGGCTCTTTTTTTCATATTCCCAGGATCCAGAAGCACCCGGCCTGGCGGTCCTCCTCGGTGAGCCAGGCATCAATCTCCTGGAACAGCCGCTCAAAGCAGGCGGCGTCCTTGTCCATTGCCTCCTGGCGGATCTCCGCCCAGTCATAGAGCGAGATGCAGTTGGGGGCATCCCACTGAAAATCCGGGATCGGCCCCTCGTAGAAGAAGGGCAGCAGCATAGGCAGGCCCTCGTCATCATCGGTGAGGTAGAGGGAATCCTCGTCCCAGTACACCTCCCCGGTCCAGCCGGCATGGGCCAGCTCGTAGACATCGTGCACCGACAGCTCTGCAAAGGTATAGGTGCGCACCTCTGCCGTTTTGGTTTCGCTCATATCCGATCCTCCTCGGTCACCGGCAAAGTCACACGGATGCTGGTGCCCTCGTCCGGGCGGGAAACCAGCGTGATCTGGCCGGAATACTTGGCTGTGATGTGCTTGACGATGGAAAGCCCCAGTCCGGTGCCGCCCTCCCGCTTGCTGCGCCCCTTGTCCACCCGGTAAAAGCGCTCAAACACCCGGGACTGATGCTCCAGCGGAATGCCGATGCCGGTATCCACCACCGAAATCACACACTGATAGGCGTCGGGCGAGATGCGCACGGTGACCCGTCCATTTTCCCGGTTGTATTTGACGGCATTTTCCAGCAGGTTCTTGAGCAGCTGGCGCAGGTCGTCCGGGTAGGCATAGTAGTGTGCTGCCCCATAGATCTCCCCGGTGATGCCCCGCTTTTTCATGATGGGCTCCAGCGAGCGGAAGATATCCTCGCACAGCCCCCGGAGGTCCACCCGCTCCCAGACCTCCTCGGCCTTTTTGGACTCCAGGCTGGACAGGCGCAGGATGTCGTCGATGAGATTGGACATCCGCCGCCCCTCCTCGCCGATGCGCTCCAGGTACTGGTTCCGCTGCTCCGGGTCGGTGACCACACCGGAGGTCATCAGTTCGGTGAAGCCCAGGATGGAGGTGATGGGGGTTTTCAGCTCGTGGGAGATGTTGGCGATGAACTCCCGGCGCTGGGCCTCCATCTGTCGGGACTGGGTGACATTGGTGAGGACGATCACCGCCGAGATCTGGTTGTTGGCATCGAACAGCGCCCCCACTGCCGGTGTGACCCGGGCGGACACGATGGTGCCGGTTTCGGCTGTGAGGTCCAGATCCAGCACGGTGGAGACCTCGTTGGTGATGGCATTGCGCACCGCCTTGCGGAGCCCCTCGTCGTCACAGGCCTCCGCAAGGGGGGAGTTTACCAGCTCCTCGCAGCCGGTGAGGTACTTGTAGGCCGAAGCATTGCACTGGCGGATCACAAAGCGCTCGTCCACCAGCAGCAGGCCGCTGTCCATATTGTCCAGAATGTAGTAGGCCTTGCGGCGCTCCTTTTCCACCCGCTGCCGGCTGGCCGAAAGCTCATCGGTGAGCTTTTCGATCCCGGCTGCCACCCGGGCGGTATCGCCCTGACAGGGCATGGTCACAAAGGGGTGTTCCCCATCTGCCGACAGCTGTTCCAGCCGATCGGCCAGCATGGCCAGATCCCGGGCCGCCTGGGGCTGGTGACGGCGGCGCAGCAGCGCCATACCGCCTGCGCCCAGTACCATGCCGCCCAGCAGAACGATCAGCATCTTCCAATCCATTGCATCACCGCCTCATTCCTCAGCCGATGAACTTATAGCCCACCGACCGCACCGTTTTGATATACCGGGGATTTTCCACATCATCGTGGAGCTTGGCCCGGAGGGTTTTGATGTGCATATCCAGGGTACGGGTCTCCCCGACAAAGTCAAAGCCCCAGATCTCCCCCAGTAGTTCGTCCCGGGGCACCACCCGGCTGCTGTTGGAGAGCAGGATCCGCAGCAGCTCGTACTCCTTGAGGGTGAGATCCAGGTGCTGGCCACCCTGGGTGACCTCGTGGTTGTCCAGATCGATGACCAGGTCACCGCCGGTGAGCTGCTGCTGCCGGTGTTCCACCGGTTGCCGACGCAGTGTCGCCCGGACCCGGGCCGCCAGTTCCAGCAGACCAAAGGGCTTGGTGATGTAATCCTCTGCCCCCAGATCCAGCCCCCGGACCTTGTCCACTTCGCTGGACTTGGCAGTCAGAAAGATCACCGGTACATTCCGGGTCTGGGCGCTCTCCTTCATCCGGCGCAGCGCCTCCAAGCCATCCAGTTCCGGCATCATGATGTCCATCAGCACCAGATCGGGCAGCTGGCGGCGCATCCGCTCCAGCATGGGCGGCGCCGACTCAAACACCTCGACCTCGTAACCATAGGATTCCAGCGTACACCGCAGGATCTCCCGGATATTGTCATCATCTTCTGCCGCATAAATCCGACTGCTCATCTCATTCCTCCTCTTTTGCTCCGGCCTCCACACAGGTCAGCCGGGTCACACCCGGGGCTTCGGGAACCGCCTCCAGCTCCACTGCCGCATAGGCCTCCATCCGGCGAAGGCGCTCCTCCGCCTGCCGGATCTCCGCCTCCTCGCCCCGGATCCGGGCAGTGAATCCGGTTCCGGTCAGTGCGATCTCCTCCACACACACCCCGTCAAAGGCGGCGGCTGTTTCCAGCAGATCCCGCACCGGCAGGAAAAACAGCCCCTTCCCCTCGGCGGCGGAATCCAGCTCCGCCGCCAGCAGTTCCCGGGCAAATTCCGCACTGCCTCCGTCCTCAAACAGGCTCAGTGCCACCCGGTACTCCGGCCGGGCTGTCACTGCCGCCACCGCCCGGTTCCAGGCGGTGGAAACCGACCAGTTTCCGGACAGGCCGGCACCGGCAGCTACCACCCCTGCCAGCAATGCCAGAAAAAGCACCGTGGCTGCCAGCGCCTGGCGCAGCGGCCGCTGTGTTCCGCTCTGCTCCGGGCGGGGGGATTCCTTCCCGGTCATCTCCTACTCTCCCAGCACATAGTCTGCCACATCGGACGGCTGTTCGGCCAGATAGCAGGCCCCGGCAGCGGTAAGTTCCTCCCGGCTGCCGTAGCCGTAGAGCACACCCACGCAGTCGATGCCGAAGGCAGCAGCACCCTCCACATCATGCCGGCGGTCACCCACCATCAGCACCTGTTCCGGCTCCGGCGCACCCACCGAGGCCAGGACATAGTCGATCACCTCGGCCTTTTGGGTGCGGGCGGTATCCAGGGTGGCGCCGCCGATGAAGTCAAAGCAATCGGTCAGGCCAAAGCGCTCGGCAATGGACCGGGCAAAGGGCTCCGGCTTGCTGGTGGCAACGCACAGCACCTTGCCTGCCTCTTTGAGCCGCAGCAGGCTCTCCCGGATGCCGGGATAGGGGATATTCTTCTCCACGCCGATCCGGGCAAACAGCTCCCGGAAATCCCGGATGCCCTGCCAGGCCTGCTCCTCGTTCATGCCGTAAAAGTCCCGGAAGCCCTCCGCCAGCGGCGGACCGATCATCCGGCAGAGGTTCTGGTAGTTATCCTCCTCAATGCCCTGGCAGTGCAGCGCATGACGCACGCAGGTGGTGATCCCCTCGGCGGGATCGGTGATGGTTCCGTCCAGATCAAACAGGATATGGGTATAGGGTTTCATCGGTGACCTCCTTCCGGTTTCTATCAAGTTCAGTTCAGATTGCCGGTGTGGTACATCAGCACCGACAGGGCCGCCATGGGGGCAGTCTCGCATCGCAGGATGCGGGGCCCCAGCGTCAGCGAGGGGATCCCCAGCGCCAGCGCCAGCTCCACCTCCGACTCATCAAAGCCGCCCTCGGCGCCAATCAAAATCGAAGCCTCGTCCCCGATGCGGTCCAGCACCTCCTGCATGGGGGCAGTGCTGCGCTCATAAAAGAGCATGGCCCCGGGCCGGGCTGCCATCTCCTCCAGGGCAGGGCGAAGCTCCATCATCTCCCGCACCTGGGGAATCCGCCCCCGTCCGCTCTGCTTGGCGGCCTCGGCTGCAATGCGGGCAAGGCGCACCCGCTTCTTTTCAAAGCTCTTGGGATCCGGTCGGGAGACACAGCGCCGGGTGAGCACCGGGACGATCTCCCCTACACCCAGCTCCACCGCCTTCTGCACGATCAGCTCCAGCTTCTCGGCCTTGGGCATGGCCATGTAGAGCCGCACATACACACTCGGCTCGGTGCGGCAGGGATAACTCCCCTCCACCGTGAGGAACACCTCCTGGGGGGTGACCAGGTCCAGCACACAGTCAAAGTCGGTGCCCTGTCCGTCCGAAAGGGTCAGGCGCTCGCCGGGCTGCATCCGCAGGCTCCGGGCGATGTGGGCGGCATCTTCCCCGGTGATGACGGCCTTTCCGCCCGCTATGGCATCACAGAAAAAACGCGGCATACCGTTACTTCTCCTTTGCACATTCCAGTGCTACCCAGCCAGCCGAAGTCCGGCGGCGCAGCACGGTAAAGCCATTTTTAGCCAGGGCGGCCTGCACATCGGCCTCCCGCTCGTCGATGATGCCAGAGGTGATCAGCACGGCGCCTTCCGCCATAAAGCGGCCCACATTGGGCAGCAGCTGGATGATGACATCGGCTACAATGTTGGCGCAGACGATGTCGTACACCCCTTCCACCTTCTGCACCAGGTCGCCGCAGATGAACTGCACCCGGTCATCGGTGTGGTTGATGGCGCTGTTCTCCTCTGCCACACGCACCGCAGTGGGGTCAATCTCCACGCCCACGGCGCCATCGCAGCCCAGCAGCGCTGCCGAAATGGCCAGGATACCGCTGCCGCTGCCCACATCCAGCACCTTCTTGCCGGGGGCGCAGTGCTCCTCCAGGAACTCCAGGCAGAGCCGGGTGGTGTCGTGGCTGCCGGTGCCGAAGGCCATACCCGGATCCAGGGTGATGATGACCTCTTCGGGCTGCTTCTCATACTCCTCCCAGGACGGGCAGACCACCAGACGGTTGCCCAGCTTCTGGGGGTGATAGTACTGCTTCCAGGCGGTGGCCCACTCCTCCTGCTTTACCGCAGTGGTGGAGATGGTGTTGGCAATGCCGGCGGCAGTGTACTTCTCCCCCAAGAAGGCGATGGCCTCGGCAGGGTTGTCGTCCGGGCTGATGTAGATGTGGATCAGTGCCTTGGTCACATCCTTTTCCAGCAGCTCCTCATCGATCAGGTCGATGTGAGCGATTTTCGGCGCCTCGGTGCGCAGATCGGAGTAATCCTCGATGTAAATGCCATAGGGCACCACCATCTGTGCAATGGCTGCTGCCTCGTCCACCTGAGCAGCGGAAATTTCGATATTGATTTCAGTCCAGTCCATAATGAACCTCCCAGCTTACAGAATTTTTACAAAAATTATAGGTAATATTATCATAGCAAAAAACAGCCGAATCCACAAGTACGGCTTGACGATGGCTTTGCCCCGTGATACAATTAGCTATAACTAACAAGGAGGTTCCCGTATGAAACGCACTTTGTTCTCTGCCCTCTGCTGCCTGCTGCTGGCAGGCTGTTCCCCCTCCACTTCCGGCACCATCCCAGAAGAGGAGCTTCGCCTCAGTGAGGCGCTGGACCAGTCCGGGCACTCCTTTTCCTATAGTACAGCTGCCCCTGAGATGACCGCCGGGCTCTACACCGACGGAGAGAGATGGTATATCGCCTCGGTCCGGCTGACCGATGAGAACGAAATCGAACTTCTGGAACAGCCGATGCTGCCTGCCGAGACTGGCCGGGAGGACATTCAGCTGTGGTATGGGGTTTGCGGCACTGCCGAGCGCCCCTGGCTGGCCCTGCAGCTGACCGAGCAGGATCCAGCCTGCCGCTCCCTGGGGATCGTGGGGGCCGGGCACTCTGTCTCGCTGAGCAACTCGGCGGAGGAGCCGATGCAGTGGACCGTGCAGGAGCTGGACGGCCTGCTGGACAGCGAGGACCGCCTGACCGTGACCCTGGCAGATCTGCGAAAGGACGGACAGGAACAGGAGCCCTACTGCAAAATCCCCCTGGACCTCACCGAGGCGCTGGAACATCTGAACTAAACTCTGGAAAGGCAGCGTTCCGCTGTCTTTTTTTCTTGACGGCGCATCAGCACTGCACTACAATAAAGGAAAGAAGTTCCATAAAGGAGGAAAATGTCCATGAGCAAACTCAAACAGTTTCTTCTGCTCGCTATGATCGGTCTACTGAGCGCCTTTGTAGTGCTGTCCCTGGCAATGAACCAGATTCGGCAGGAACGGCAGACCCAGCACTACCGGCAGCTGAACGATCTGCTCCACAGCACCGGCCTGGACTATATCGAAACCTTTGACCCCTTTACTGAAACGATCGATATGGACATCGGCCTCTATGCCGATGGAGAGGGCTACGGCATCGTCACTGCCAGTCTGGCCAAGGAGGAGGTCACCGGCGGCGAGGTGCAGTACAGCGCTGTATACCCGGCAAGCACCGGCGATGAGACCATACGCGTCTGGTACGGCATCTGCGGCACCGAGGCAGAACCGCAGCTTCTGCTCCTTCTGGACGAGGACGAGCCACGATGCCGGTCCCTGGACATCGTCGGAAACCGAACCACCGGCCAGATCGAAACCGAAGAGACGGTGAGCCAGGTCCTGACCGACCTCAGCGGGCTACCGGATGATGAGAATCGAATCGAAGTGATCCTCCACACGGCAGAACCTCAGGAAATAGAGCTGAAAGAAGGATTCGGGCTCAACGATACCATTGAGCGTACCGGACGGGAAGTCTATGCCGCAGCACAGAAAATCAAGGAGACAAAAAAACCATACCTCACCTTTTCCATCGATCTGACCCAAGCGCTGGCCGAAACAGGCTGGTAAAAAACCGCAGAACAGTAAAAAACTCCGGACAGGAAATCCTGCCCGGAGTTTTTCTATGCTGAGGGGGAACCTCAGTCAAACATATCCTTGAGCTTATCGAAGAAGCCCTTGCGCTTTTCGAAGTTCTTGTCGCTGGAGAGCTGGTCGAATTCCTTGAGCAGCTCCTTCTGCTTGCCCGAAAGGTTCTTAGGCACTTCGATGTTCACCTTGACATACTGGTCGCCCCGGCCGCCGCCGTTCACATAGCTTACGCCCTTGTTCCGCAGACGGAATACCGTACCCGACTGGGTGCCTTCCGGCACGGTGTAGCTGACCTTGCCGTCGATGGTGGGAACGGTGATCTCGTCGCCCAGCACCGCCTGGGTGAAGGTGATGGGGACCTCGCACCAAATGTTGAAGCCGTCACGCTCGAACAGCGGGTCGGGCCGCACTGTGACGGTAACTGCCACATCGCCGGCCGGGCCGTTGTTGATGCCCTGGTCACCCTGACCGCGCACCAGGAAAGTCTGGCCGTCGTCGATACCGGCAGGGATATTGATCTCCAGCTTCCGGCTGACGCGGACACGGCCCTTGCCGCCGCACTTCTTACAGGGGTTCTTGATGACCTTGCCCTTACCGCCGCAGTGCGGACAGGTGCGGACAGTCTGCATCACACCAAAGGGGGTGCGCTGCTGGACGGTTACCTGGCCGGTGCCATGGCAGTCGGGACAGGTTTCCACAGCCGAACCCTTCTCGGCGCCGGTGCCTCCACAGTCGGAGCAGACCTCCAGGCGCTTGATGGTGATGGTTTTCTGGCAGCCCTTTGCCGCCTCCATAAAGGAGAGCGGAATGGTGACTTCCACATTGGAGCCCTTGATGGGGGCATTGGGATCCCGGGTGCGGGTACCGCCGCCGAAACCGCCAAAGCCGCCGCCTCCGAAGAAGCTCTCGAAGATATCGCCGATATCATCAAATCCGAAGCCCTGGGCCCCGGCGCCGCCATAACCGCCAGCGCCGCCGCCATAGCTGGGGTCCACACCGGCAAAACCGAACTGGTCGTACCGGCGGCGCTTTTCCGCATTGGAAAGCACCTCGTATGCTTCACCGGCCTCCTTGAACTTGGCCTCGGCCTCCTGATCCCCCGGGTTGAGATCCGGGTGATACTTCTTGGCCAGGGTTCGATATGCCTTCTTTATTTCATCATCGGTGGCCTGACGGGATACGCCAAGCACCTCATAGTAATCTCGTTTCTCAGCCAAACTCGTACTCCCCCTTCCAGGCTCCAGACCATCGGCTGTGCTTGTCTGGTACGGCCTGATATTCCGGCTTTCTGCCGGACGAACAGGCTCTTATTATAGCACAGGTTCCAACGGTTTGCCAACCCGGTTTTACTGCCACAACTCACCAAAAGGGCAGGCGAATCGATCGCGCCGCCCTTTCGGATTGGAAACTGATTTACTTACTTGTTGCCGTTCTCGTCTACATCCTTGTAGTCGGTGTCCACGAAGTCGGCGTTCTGGCCGGCAGCACCAGCTGCATCACCGGCAGCGGCGCCCTGCTGTGCAGCCTGAGCCTCAGCAGCAGCCTTGTAGAGCTTCTCGCTGATCTCGTAGAATACCTTCTGCAGCTCATCCAGCTTCTGCTTGATAGCCTCGGTGTCGGTGCCCTGCATCGCAGTCTTCAGCTCGGCGATCTTTGCCTCAGCCGAAGCCTTGTCCGAAGCGTCCAGCTTGTCGCCGGCGTCGGCAATGGTCTTTTCAGCCTGGTAGATCATCTGGTCGGCATTGTTGCGGGTATCCACCTCTTCACGGTGCTTCTTATCCTGCTCGGCATAGGCGGCAGCATCCTGCACAGCCTTGTCGATGTCCTCCTTGGACATATTGGACGAGGAGGTGATGGTGATGTGCTGCTCCTTACCGGTGCCCAGATCCTTGGCGGATACATTTACAATGCCGTTGGCATCGATGTCGAAGGTCACCTCGATCTGCGGGATGCCTCTGCGGGCAGCCGGAATACCATCCAGCTGGAAGCGGCCGAGGGTCTTGTTGTCGGCAGCCATCTCACGCTCGCCCTGCAGAACATGGATGTCCACAGTGGTCTGGTTATCCGCAGCGGTGGAGAACACCTGGGACTTCTTGACCGGAATGGTGGTGTTGCGTTCGATGATGCGGGTGCATACGCCGCCCAGGGTCTCCAGACCCAGGGACAGAGGAGTGACATCCAGCAGCAGCAGATCCTTGACCTCGCCGGCCAGAACACCGCCCTGGATGGCAGCGCCCATGGCTACGCACTCATCGGGGTTGATGCCCTTGAAGGGATCCTTGCCCATGTAGTTCTTAACAGCATCCACAACGGCCGGGATACGGGTGGAACCACCTACCAGCAGCACCTTGTCGATCTGGGAAGGCTGCAGGCCGGCATCGGACAGAGCCTGACGAACCGGGCCCATGGTGGACTCTACCAGGTCAGCGGTGAGTTCGTTGAACTTGGCACGGGTGATGGTGACATCCATGTGCTTGGGGCCAGTGGCATCGGCAGTGATGAAGGGCAGGTTGATGTTGGCAGTGGTCATGCCGGACAGCTCGATCTTTGCCTTCTCAGCAGCTTCCTTCAGACGCTGCATGGCCATACGGTCGCCGCGCAGGTCGATGCCGTTCTCGCTCTTGAAGGTGTCGGCCAGGTAGTTGATGATGCGCTCATCAAAGTCGTCGCCACCCAGGTGGTTGTTACCGGCAGTGGCCAGTACCTGCTGGATGCCATCGCCCATCTCAATGATGGAGACATCGAAGGTACCGCCGCCCAGGTCGTATACCATGATCTTCTGATCGTTTTCCTTGTCAGCGCCGTAGGCCAGTGCAGCAGCAGTGGGCTCGTTGATGATCCGGCGCACATTCAGGCCGGCAATCTTACCGGCGTCCTTGGTGGCCTGACGCTGGGCATCGGTGAAGTAAGCCGGTACGGTGATCACGGCCTCGGAAACGCTCTCGCCCAGATAGTTTTCTGCATCGCCCTTGAGCTTCTGCAGGATCATTGCGGAGATCTCCTGGGGGGTGTAGCTCTTTTCATCGATGGCCACCTTGTAGTCAGAACCCATGTGACGCTTGATGGAAATCACGGTGCGGTCGGGATTGGTGACAGCCTGACGCTTTGCCACCTGGCCCACCATACGCTCACCGGTCTTGGAAAATGCAACAACCGACGGAGTGGTGCGGGCGCCTTCTGCATTGGCGATTACCACCGGCTCGCCGCCTTCCATAACAGATACGCAGGAGTTTGTAGTACCCAGGTCAATACCAATAATCTTAGCCATAATTCATTCCTCCAAAATTTACTGTAAAACCCTATATCGATTTGAAAATTGCCTGTTAGTTGGCCACCTTGACCATGGCATACCGGAGAACCCGGTCGCCCATCCGGTAGCCCTTTTGGAATACTTCGGCGATGCAGTTTTCCCCGGCCGACTCATCGTCGGTGTGGGCCACTGCTGCATGGAACTGCGGGTCGAAGGGTTCGCCCACCGCACCGAAGGCCTCCACGCCTTCCTTTTCCATCAGCTCGTCGAAGGACTTGCGGATCAGCTCCATGCCCTTCTTGAAATCGGCATCGGAACAGGGAGCGGCCATTGCCCGCTCAAAGTTATCCAGTACCGGCAGCATACTTGCCAGTGTGTTTGCCTTGGCTTCGGGGTAAATCGCCTCTTTTTCCTTGGCGGTGCGCTTGCGGTAGTTGTCATACTCCGCCAGGGTGCGCAGGTACCGGTCGTTGAGCTCCGAGAGCTGGGTCTGCAGCTTTTCCTCCGCAGTGGGCTCCTGTGCAGCGGTTTCGGGAGCAGTATCTGCCTCCGGTGTCTCCGGTGCTGTGCCCTTCAGCTCTTCGTCCATGGGCTCGGTGTTCTTGGTCGCTTCGTTACTCAAATCCATCTGCCTCCTTCACGGTCTGGGCCGCTATTCCTCAAATATCTCGGTGAGAAGTTCTCCCACCAGCCGGGCAAAGTATTCCGTCTCGGCTACCATGGCGGCGTAATCCATGCGGATCGGGCCGATGATGCCGATGGAACCGGTGCTCCGGTTTCCAATGGCGAAGGGGGTAATCACTGCCGAGCTGTTCTGCAGCTCCTCGCACTGATTTTCCTTGCCGATAAAAATCGTTGTCTCGCGGGGGCTGGCCCGCTGGATCAGCTTCTTCACATTCCGGCTCTCCCAGATGTAGGGCAGCAGCCGGTCGGCGTCCTGAGCCAGTTCGGGGTAACCAAGCAGCTTGATGGCCCCCTCCATGTAATACTGTCCGCCGTAGATCTCCGCACAGAGGTTAAAGATCGCTGCAAACAGCGGGGTGAAGATCCGGGAATAATCGCCCAGCTCCATGGTCACGCTGCCCATATACTGCAGCGAGATCTCCCGCAGCGAGCGCCCGGCCAGTTTTCCGGCACAGTAGGCCCGCAGGAACTCCACCACCTCACCGGTAACCCGGAAGTTGGTCCGGCACACCCGGCTGCGGATCACGCCGTTGGAGGTCATTACCATGATGACCACTGCGTGTTCCCCCGAGGGAATAATCTCCACCTGGCGCACCGTCACCGTATCGGGTGTGTGGGTGGAGGTGAAGGCTGCACAGCCGGTGATCTCCGAAAGCGCCTTGGCGGCGTCCTGGAGCAGCTTGTCGGGATCGGGGTCCCGGATATTGAACATGGCCTCGATGCTGTCCCGGAGCTTGCCGCTCACCGGTTTGACCTGCATCAGCTCATCCACGAACACCCGGTACCCCAGATGGGATGGGACCCGTCCAGCCGAGGTGTGGGGCTGTTCCAGCAGGCCAAGGTCGAACAGGGCCGCCATGTCGTTTCGGATCGTAGCGGGCGAGTAGGCAC
>Oklahoma_p2__coassemble_1700_pt1 | contig 12643 bp, 12 predicted proteins | sample Oklahoma_p2__metabat2_low_PE_026 | metagenome-assembled genome bin Oklahoma_p2 | reverse complement strand
GCCGTAGCCGCGGAACCTGGAGTCCCGGTAGATGCCGGCGTGGGCCTCCTTCCGGATCTCGGTCCAACGCTCCTCCGGCACAAATCCCCAGCGCTCCGCTGCAAAGTGGCGGCGCATACCGGGGGCGATCTTCATGGCGTGCATCGCCGATTCGATCAGGAAGGTGCCGGAGCCGCAGAAGGGATCCATCACCACGGTGTCCCGTCGCACATGGGCCAGGTCGATGATACCGGCTGCCAGCGTCTCCTTGATGGGGGCCAAAGTGGACACCTGGCGATAGCCGCGCTTGTGCAGCGGCGCACCGGAGGTATCCAGCATAATGGTGGCCTGGTCCTTGTGAATCGAGAACTGGATCTGACGGGCCGGGCCGCTCTCCTCAAACCAGGTTTTGCGGTACATCTCCCCCAGCCGCTTGACCGCCGCTTTTTTGATGATGGACTGGCAGTCCGGTACACTGTGCAGCTGCGAGTTGAGCGACCAGCCCTTGACCGGGAAGGCATCCATGCTCCCGATAAAGTCCTCGAAGGGCAGTTTGGCTGTGCCGTCAAACAGCTCGGTGAAAGTCCGGGCAGGGAAACTGCCCAGAACGATGAGCACACGCTCGGCCGTGCGCAGATAGATGTTTGCCCGGATCACCATCGAAAAATCCCCTTCAAAGGTGACCTTTCCGTCGGTGGTCTGAATATTCTGGCCGCCCATCCGCTTGATCTCGCCGGAGAGGACGCTCTCCAGACCAAACAGACAGGGGCAGCAGATCGTAAGTGTTCCCATATCGTACCGCCTTTTACTTATTGATTCTCCCTGTGCGGGAGCCATGTTCCAGTGTCCTGCCGGGCAGGATCGGGCCTTTTGTCCCGCGGCATTCCACCTTACCTGCTCCAGGATCATGGTTATAGTATACCATATCTCCCGCTTTTTGGCGAGTGCCGGATGCGTAAAGGCGTTCTGCAGATTATACAGTATAAAGCGTATATTTTCTCCCTGGCGAAGACGGGGAGGTCTCCCTTCGAAAATGGCCGGCATCTGCGGTGAAACCATGCTGATTTTATCCGGCTTCCCCGGGCGGCTCCCCATTCTGTGCCGGATAAAAATTTTGCTTTTTCTTGCAAAGAAGGAATTGACATCTGCTCTTCCCGGTGATATGATACAGAAAGAATATTCATTATTTGTGCATAAATTTACTCTGGAGGAATCGGAATGGAAATGGTAAACGAGATCAAAAAGCTTGTAGATGCCAAGAAGGAGGCATTTCTGCATGCCAGTGACCTGATTTGGGAATATGCCGAAATCGGTTTTCAGGAGTTCCAGTCGGCGAAGGCGCTGACCAGTGTCCTCAAAGCCGAGGGATTCTCGGTGGAGGAAGGGGTCGCCGGGATCCCCACTGCCTTTGTAGCCAGCTGGGGCGAGGGGAAGCCCATCATCGGCCTGCTGGGTGAATTTGATGCCCTGCCTGCCCTGAAGCACGGTGCCGCTGACCCGGTGGAAGCTACCGAAACCGTCAGCGAAAACGGACATGGCTGCGGCCACAACCTGCTGGGTGCCGGCGCACTGGGCGCTGCCATCGCCGTAAAGGACTATATGCAGGCCCATGGGCTCAAGGGTACTATCCGGTACTACGGCTGCCCCGGTGAGGAGTTTGGCTCCGGCAAGATGTTCATGGCCCGTGCCGGACTGTTTGATGACCTGGATGCCGCCTTCACCTGGCACGGCGGTTCCTACAATGCCATCACAGCCGATCATTCACTGGCCAACCTCTGCGCCTACTTCAAGTTCAAGGGGCGCACCAGCCATGCCGCTGCCTCGCCCCATCTGGGACGCAGTGCACTGGATGCCTGCGAGCTGATGAATGTGGGCTGCAACTACCTGCGGGAGCATATCCTGCCCGATGAGCGGATCCATTACGCCTACACCGATGTGGGTGGCTCGGCCCCCAATGTGGTCCAGGACCACGCCTGCATCTTCTATTATGTACGATCTCCCCGGCTGTATCAGGTATTGGACCTGTACGAGCGGGTCAAGGATGTCGCCCGGGGTGCTGCCCTGATGACCGGCACCGAGCTGGAGATTGTCCTCAACGACGGCCTGTGCGACTATGTCCCCAACGATGTGCTCTCCCAGCTGCTGTATGAATCCTTCTGTGAGGTGGGTGGGCCCCGGTTCTCCACTGAGGAAAAAGCCCTGGCAGCAGAGTTTGCCAAGACCTTTGACCCGGCAGCCGTAGCGGACAAGGCCCGTACCCTTTCCGCCCACTTCGGCCCGGAAATTGCAGAACAGTACAAGGACCAGATCCTGGTGGAGGATATCTTCCCCTACCATGCCACCGACCTGATCTCCAGCGGCAGCACCGATGTGGGCGATGTGAGCTACTGCGCCCCCACTGCCCAGATGAATGTATCCACCTGGGCCCTCTGCACCACCGGCCACACCTGGCAGATCACAGCACAGTCGGGCAGTGACATCGGCCGCACCGGTACCGTCAAGGCCGCTGAAGTGCTGGCCCTGGCCTCCATCAAGGCCATGCAGAACCCCGAACTTCTGCACAAGGCCAAGGAGGAGTGGAACAAGACCACCGGCGGAAAGTATATCTGCCCGGTGACCGATGATGTGCAGCCGGCTCTGTAACTGCTATAAAATGAATGCATATCCGGCAATTCCTGCAAAATATGCCAGCGCTCCCTTGACTTTGCCAAGGAAAACTGGTAAACTGTGAAAAAGCAATGTCGGATCCGTGCCATCTGGCATGGATCCTGCAGTATATCGATGAATAACGGAGGTATCTGTAATGGCTGATGTTCAAAAGATCAAAGCCCTGGTAGATGAAAAGGCCGACAAGTTTGTTGGTGTAGCAAACCAGGTTTGGAGTACACCTGAGCTGGGCTTCAAGGAGGAGAAATCCGCCGCTGCCCTGATTGCTGCTCTGGAGAGCGAAGGATTCAAGGTTACCACTGGTCTGGCTGGCATTCCCACCGCTTTTGTAGGTGTCTGGGGCGAGGGCCATCCGGCAATCGGACTGCTGGGCGAGTTTGATGCTCTGCCCGGTCTGAGCCAGGAAGCCGGTAACGATGTACACACTCCCGTCTGCGATGGCGGCAACGGACATGGCTGCGGCCACAACCTGCTGGGCGCCGGCTCTCTGGCTGCTGCAGTTGCTGTGAAGGATTACATGATTCAGAACGGCATCAAGGGTTCGGTTCACTTCTTCGGCTGCCCCGGTGAGGAGTTTGGCTGCGGTAAGATGTTCATGGCCCGTGCCGGTGCTTTTGATGGCATCGACGCTGCCTTCACCTGGCATCCCAGCAACCTCAACAGCGTTTGGGGCGTCAGCTCGCTGGCAAATAACAGCATCTACTACAAGTTCAAGGGCCGCACCAGCCATGCCGCTGCTTCTCCCCACCTGGGCCGCAGCGCACTGGATGCCTGTGAACTGATGAGCGTAGGCTGCAACTACCTGCGTGAGCACATCATTCCCGAGGCTCGTCTGCACTACGCCTACCGCGATGTGGGCGGTTCTGCACCCAATGTAGTTCAGGACCATGCCTGCGTAAACTACTTCATCCGCGCCCCCAAGATCACCGAAGTTCTGGAACTGATCGAGCGTGTGAACGATGTTGCCCGTGGTGCTGCCCTGATGACCGGTACCGAGCTGGAGATCCAGACTGCTGCCGGCCTGTGCGACTACCAGCCCAACGATGTACTCTCCCAGCTGCTCTGCGACTGCCTGATGGAGACCGGTGCTCCGGAATTTGACCAGGCTGATTACGACCTGGCCCGGAAGTTCTGGGACGATTACAGCGATGCTGAAATCGAAGGTTCTCTGGCCAACATCAAGGGCGTTGCTCCGGATGAAGTATACGACGAAGTCCGCAAGAGCCCTCTGACTGAGTACATTGCTCCCTACAAGCGCATTGACTATGCAATGCCCGGCTCCACCGATGTGGGCGATGTGAGCTACTGCACCCCCACCGCTCAGCTGGGTACCTGCTGCTGGGCAAACGGTACTCCCGGCCACACCTGGCAGGTTGCTGCACAGGATGGCAGCAGCATCGGCCATAAGGGTATGATCGCCGCCTCCAAGGCTCTGGCCCTGGCTGTGATCCGCACAATGGAAGATCCGGAACTCCTCAAGAAGGCCCATGAGGAATATGTAAAGACCACCGGCGGCAAGTACATCTGCCCCGTTCCTCCGGAGACCGTTCCCCTGTTTGACTAATTCAGTCGTTACATAGCTATAAAAAACGGACAGCCTAGGCTGTCCGTTTTTTTGCTGCAGTGGAAGGACATTCCTTCCGCTGTTTTTCTCGATTGTACAAAGCTCTTAATACAGCTCGGTGCCCTCGGCGGATACACGGCCAAGGATCAGCTTGGGAGTCTCGGGGAGAGGCTCCGGCGAGATGGTGACAGCCTCTAGGAAGAGACGCTCCGCCTCATCAAAGCGGGCAGGATCACCGGAGGTGTAAAGACGGGCAAACTCAAAGCCGCCGTCCACCTGGTCGCCCAGGTTCATCCGGAAGAGGATTCCGGCTGTATAGTCGATGGGGTCGCCCTTGGCCTGACGGCCTGCACCCAGCATTGCAGCTGCAAGGCCGCACTTCTCTGCATCGATGTGAGTGATATAGCCATCTCTGGGGGCCTTGACCCGACGGAAATCGGCTGCGGCAGGCAGTTTCTGGGTATCTTCGATCACCGAGATATCGCCGCCCTGTGCTGCAACCATCTCCTTGAATTTATCCAGTGCAGCACCGGTGAGAATGGCTTCCCGAGCCAGTTTGCTGCAGTGGATGATATCCCCCTTGCCAGCCAGGTAGAGCATATTGGCTGCCAGCTCCCGGCAGATGGTTGTCAATTCCATCGGGCCGTGACCCTCCAGCGTCTCCACCGCCTCACATACTTCCAGTGTGTTGCCTACCGCATTGCCCAGCGGAGCATCCATATTGGTGATCAGAGCCACGGTATGCCGTCCCACCGCTTCGCCGATCTGCACCATCGTTTCAGCCAGGCGCACACCATCTTCCAGTGTTTTCATAAAGGCCCCGCTGCCCACCTTTACATCCAGTACGATACCGTCCGCTCCAGCGGCAATCTTCTTGGACATGATGCTGGCGGCAATCAGCGGGATGCTCTCTACGGTGGCAGTGACATCACGGAGGGCATAGAGCTTCTTGTCGGCCGGAGCCAGATCTCCGCTCTGGCCGATCACACAGGCGCCCACTGTGTTGACTGTCTGAAGGAACTCCTCCGGCGAAAGCTCCACACAAAAGCCGGGAATCGATTCCAGTTTATCCACAGTACCGCCGGTGTGACCCAGGCCGCGGCCGGACATCTTTGCCACCGGTACACCACAGGCTGCCACAATGGGAGCTACCACCATGGTGGTCTTGTCTCCAACGCCGCCGGTGGAGTGCTTATCTGCCTTGAATCCATGGATCCCAGAGAGGTCTACCATATCGCCGGAATGGGCCATCCGGTCGGTGAGCACCGCTGTTTCGTGGGGATCAAGCCCCTGGAAGTAAATTGCCATCATCAGGGCAGAAAGCTGATAATCCGGAATGGAGCCATCGGTACAGCCCTGCACCACAAAGCCGATCTCCTCGTCGGTCAGAGGGAAGCCATCGCGTTTTTTATGAATGATGTCGTACATTCTCATTATCTGTCACTCCTTCATTGTTTTATAAAACAAAGCAGCCGTCCGGGGCCGTTCTGACCACAGACGGCTGCTTGGAAACAACCAGGTTTTATCGGGCGCCCTTTTCGTAGGGAACACCGTTTGCCTTGGGGGCCACTGCCTTGCCCACAAACAGTACCAGCACCAGAATGGTGAGTACATAGGGCAGCATGGACAGCAGCTGCGGCGAGATGCTGGAGGTTCCGCCGCCCAGCATTACCACCAGAGCCTGTGCAAAGGCAAAGATAAGGCAGGCAAAGAAGGCACCATGAGGAGTCCACTTGCCAAAGATTACCGCTGCCATCGCAATAAAGCCCTGGCCGGAAATGACTGTGGGAGTAAACAGCGAAACAACAGCCAGCGACTGTGCTGCACCGCCGAAGCCGGCCAGTACACCCGAAATGATCACTGCTGCATACCGCACTGCATAGACATTGATACCCAGTGTATCCGCTGCAGCCGGATGCTCACCCACAGCGCGCAGACGCAGGCCCCACTTGGTGTGGTACAGCACAAACCAGATCACTGCAGTGAGCGCCAGTGCAATCACAAAGGTAATATCCACATCGAAGTTGCGCAGGGCGCCCTCCGGCTGAAGGCCCAGCAGACCCATCAGCTTGGGCATCTGCTTGGGGACCGGCTTGGACATGGTGGCACCGTCAAAGAACAGTCGGCAAAGGAACAGAGCCAGACCCTGACCGATGAAGTTGAGTGCGACACCGGAAATGGTCTGGTTGGCCTTGAAGGTGATGGAGGCCAGTGCGTGCAGCAGTGCCAGAGCGCCGCCAGCCACACCGGCTGCCAGGAAGCCGATCCACGGACTGCCGCTGTAATAACCGACCGCTGCGCCTGCAAAGGCACCAATCACCATCATGCCCTCCAGGCCGATGTTGATCACGCCGGACCGCTCGCTGACTACGCCGCCCAGAGCGGTGAGGACCAGCGGGGCCGCATACATAAAGGTAATGGTAATTGCCAGGAAAATATTACTTGCCATTGCTTCTGCCCCTCCTCTTTTCCAGATAGTCAGCCAGCATACGGAACGCACCCGACATGGCGATGAAGAAAATGATGGTGCCGATCACGATGTTGATGATCTCGCTGGGGGCACCCAGATCGGCCTGGATCGAGCTGCCGCCATACTGCAGCCCTGCAAAGAGCAGTGCCGAAGCAATGACGCCCAGCGGCGAGGTGTTGGCCATCAGGGCCACCGAGATACCGTCAAAGCCGTAACCGGGCTGTGCAGTCAGCATGGTGATGCGGTGCGGCATGGCGCCGGTGATGACAATGGCACCAGCCAGACCGGCCAACGCACCGGCAAAGGCCAGCGAGAGAATGATGTTCTTGTTGACATTGATACCGGCAAAACGGGCTGCCTCACTGCCGGAACCAACTGCCCGCATCTCGTAGCCGCGTGTGGTGCGGTTCAGGATAAACCATACCAGGAAGGCGGCGGCAATGGCCAGGAAGATGCCGTAGTTGAGATCGGTCTTGATGAGCACATCACCCAGGATGGGATGGGTACCATCCAACAGCCACTGGCGGCCGGCATCCGAGGTCTTCCACTTGTTGAGGACCACGATCCAGGAGCTGGGGAGAACCTCATAGGAGGCCTCGGTCTGGGGCTTCTTGAGCCAGGGCATTCCGATCATGAAGTTGTTGAAGTACAGGGCGATCCAGTTGAGCATGATGCCGGAGATCACCTCGTGGATGCCGAACTTCGCCTTGAGGACACCCACCAGGGCACCCCACAGACCCGCCACGGCAATGGCAGACAGAGCCACCGCGATGAAGTGCAGCAGCGGAGGAAGCTCGATGCAATAGCCCACAACGACTGCTGCAACCATGCCCATAATGGCCTGGCCTTCGGCACCAATGTTGAACATACCGGTCTTGAAGGCAAAGGAGATGCTGAGGCCGGTCAGAATCAGCGGAGTGGCCCGGATGATCACCTGCACAAGGTACTTGGGCTTGGAGAAAATGCCGCTGATCATCGAAGCATAGGCCGCAGCCGGGTTATAACCCGCTATGGACAGCACAACAGCGCCGACAATAAAGCCCATCACGATCGAGATAAGGATCCCGGTGATCGGTCGGCGAAGTGCCTTTTCTACTTGTTTCATTACTTCTTTCCTCCTGCCATCAGAAGGCCGATGTGGTTTTCATCGGCGCCTTCTGCGTCGATGGTATCCACAATCGTTCCATCATAAATAATTGCAATGCGGTCGGACACATCCATGACCTCATCCAGTTCCAGCGAGACGAGCAGAACGGCCTTGCCCTGATCCCGGGCTTCGACCAACGCCTTGTGTACATACTCGATGGCGCCGACATCCAGTCCACGGGTGGGCTGCACGGCAATGAGCACATCGGGGTCGTTAAACACTTCCCGGGCGATGATGAGCTTCTGCTGATTGCCGCCGGAAAGGCCACGGGCCGCATTGTTCTCGCAGCCTGCAGGACGGACATCGAACTTTTCGATCAGCTCGGTGGCATGGCTGCGAATGGCCTTGAGATTCAGCACGCCCTTTCGGGAGTAGGGCTCCTGCCGGAAGTTTTCGATGACGAAGTTTTCAGCAACGGAGAAGTCCAACACCAGACCATGCTTGTGCCGGTCCTCGGGAATGGTGGAGATGCCGGCTGCCAGGGTGTCCGACGGAGTGCGGTTCTGGATCTCGGTATCCCGCACCCGAATGCTGCCCGACTTGGACGGCACCATATTCATGATGGCCTCCACCAGCTCGTGCTGGCCGTTTCCATCGATGCCGGCAATGCCCAGGATCTCGCCCCGGCGCACCTCAAGGCTGAGGTCCTTGACCCGCTCAATACCGCGGGTATCCTCCACGGTGAGGCCGGAGATGGAGAACAGCACCTCGCCGGGATCGGCCTTTTCCTTGGTGACTGAGAGCTTGACCTCCCGGCCGACCATCATCGAAGCCAGATCTGTCTCGTCCACATCGTCCACCCGAACGGTGTCAATGTACCGGCCGCGGCGGATGATGGTGCAGTAATCGGCCGACTTCTTGATCTCGCCCAGCTTGTGGGTGATGATGATGATCGTCTTGCCGTCTCCAGCCAGCCGGTGCATGATCTCGATGAGCTCACCGATCTCCTGAGGGGTCAGTACCGCAGTGGGTTCGTCCAGCACAAGGATCTCGGCCCCGCGGTACAGGGCCTTGAGGATCTCCACACGCTGCTGCATTCCCACCGAAATATCCTCGATTTTGGCATCGGGGTCGATGGTCAGTCCATATTTTTCTGAAAGCTCGAGCACTTCCTTCCGGGTAGTGGCCTCATCAATGATACCGCCCAACCGTGTTTTCTCCATACCGAGCATAATGTTCTGTGTAACTGTAAATGGCTCCACCAGCATAAAGTGCTGATGTACCATACCAATTCCCAGCTTGATGGCTGTGTTGGGGTTTTTGATAACCTCTTTCTGGCCGTTGATCCGGATCTCACCTTCATCCGCCTGATACAGTCCGTACAGGACATTCATCAAGGTAGATTTACCGGCTCCGTTCTCGCCCAGAAGTGCGTGGATGCTTCCCTTTTCCACGCGGAGCTGCACACCGTTCAGGGCGCAGAAGGACCCAAAATACTTGCTGATCCCCTGCATCTCAACGGCATACACCTTTTCCGAAGCTGCTGACACGCTCTTCATCCTCTCTGACAGTTTGTTGATACAGCCCACCCGCAGTATTGACCTGGTACAAGCCATATATATTAAGTATATCGTAGATTGACGAAAAATGCTACCAAAAATTCCATGGCTTCTATTTGCTCTTTCTCGTAAATACTAACAAATTTAACTTCCAAATTACAGCAATAACACAAAGGGAAGCTGTTTCTCCCCTTACAAAGAAAAACAACTCCCCTGCTATATCATTGATTCGGTTACAGTCTGGCTGCCTGTTCGGCCACACGCTCGCCCAGAGCGACAAACTGTGCCTTCTGCTCCTCCACATGGCCGCCCAGCGCAATGGCGCCCAGGTGGGTCATCGGGTCACCCAGAGCGCAGCCGCCCGAGTAGACCAGCATGCCCTTGCAGAGCATCCGCACGATGTTGTTCTGCAGTGCCACTTCACAGCCGCCCTGCAGGTAACCGGCTGTGCCAAAAGCAGCACCGATCTTGCCAGCCAGCGGCAGCTTGGTTTCGTCAAAGAACTTCTTCAACTGCCAGCAAGTGTCGGCGTAGAAGGTCGGCGCACCGAACACAACGGCCTTGGCTTCTGCCACGAAGGCTTCGTCGATCTGGTCCAGTGCGAACAGACCCACCTCTGCACCCGACTTCTTCATACCCTCTGCCACATACTCCGCAGCCAGCTTGGTATTGCCGGATTCCGAATAGTATACGATTGCAAGTTTCATATTCCATTCTCCTTTCCATTCCGACCGGTGACGGACACCGGCTCTGTTGGTTTCAATATACTACTTGACCGGTATGGATTCAAGCTGTTTTGAACGCATTCTATCAGCGGCACAAATCCGTACCGGAAAATATGGTCACTTTGACTGACGCCCTGCCACCGCCTTGAGGAGATCTTCCTGGCTGAACGCTGTTTCCTCTTCGAAATAGGTAAACACCCAGACCGTATTCCCGGACCAGACAAGCAGCTCATTCCTGCCAGTCCACAGGCCGTCAAACCGGGAGTCCGGCTGGCAGATATAGTCGGAGGGGCTATCGTTCCAGATGCTGTCCCACATGAGTGACTGCACAAACGGACCGGCCAGTTCGGGGCAGCGCAGCCGGTAAATGTCCTGGTAGAGCCAGACCATATCCTCCTGCAAAGGCTGATAGACCTGCTCGTTGGTGTACCAGTTCTCGCTGAGCAGCCCCTTCTCGTACCGGAGCTTGCTGGACTCATTGCTGAAGTAGGGCTTTCTCTCCCCTTCCACCCCCAGTTCGTTCAGGGTCAGGTAGGGGCCGTTGGAGACCTCTGGCAGTTCGCCCCGGGTTCCACCGAGGTACTGATACCCCACCGCTGCCAACGCCACTGCCATACCAACAGCGGCCAGCAGCCGAACGCCCTTGTAGACGCGGTTCCTCCCCTTGGGAGTGTGATCCATCGGGATCCCCTTCTGAAGACGGTGGTAGAGCCTTCCGATGTGGATGTTCCCGTAGAGCAGGGAAAACAACCCCCAGAAGAGCATCACAGCCAGCATCAGAACCATGCCGGTATCCGACACCAGGACATGGAACCAGCTTCCCCACCAGTTGCCAAGGGTGCGGCTGCCAAAGGAAAAGTAGAACAGCGTATTGATTCCGAACAGGATCAGCAGCATGGCCCAGCTGGAGATGTAGCTCCGGCGCAGCCCCCGAAGTGTGGCTGCCTGCTGCCGGGGATCGGTATAGAACTCCGGCGCATCGCTGTCTGCCGGAGCCGAAAAAAGATGGATCATACCATGTCCGCCGATGTACTTCCAGCCGCAGTCCTCGTAGACGGCTATCTGTTCCTCGGGAAGGCCGTGATCCGGGTCCAGAAAGCGGAGATCCGCCAGTTCCACCCGGTAGCGCATGGCGGACGGTTCCCCTTTGCGGAACCGGGAAAACCAGGCGCCCCGTTTCTCCAGGAACCAGCCCTTTGCCGCCTGTTCGGCATAGAACTGTTCGGTTTCCCCAATGGCAAACTCCATCGGATGCAGTGCATATCGCCACTTCATACTTCTTCTCCCTCCAGTATACTGCCGTCCTGCACCAGGGTTTTGAGCCGCTGGTACTCCGCCAACAGCGCCTGTGTTCCCACCTCGGTGATGGCATAGACCTTGCGGCGGCCCTCTGCTCCCTCCAGGCGGATATAGCCCTCTCCGTGCATTCTGGTCAGGATTCCATACAGTGTTCCTGGGCCCAGCTCCAGCCGCCCGCCGGACAGTTCCCGTACCCGCTGCATCACACCATAGCCGTGCACCGGATGCAGCAGCGCCAGCAGAATATAGTACATAGCCTCACTCATGGGCGGATGTTCCGGCATCGACTCTTCCTCCAAACTATTACGCATCACGATATATCGTCTAACATAATAATATCACGGCATATTCCCCTTGGCAAGATGGAAACGGAAAAACACTCTCCCTATTGGGGGTGGTTCGGGCAGTTCATGCAGGTTTCCCGGTTCTGCTTGGTATCCTCCATACCGACTGGAAGCTCCGCCGGCGGGGAGATCCCCTCGTAAACCAGCGCCGCATCCAGGCAGTCCAGAGCTGTGATCTCCCGACCGGTGACCGGGCACCAGCACTTCCGATTCTCCATCGTTCTCCTCCTCTCTTCATCACCATAAACAAAAAGGAGCTGTCCACAGTGGCAGCTCCTTTGGAATCAACCGGTCATCGGCCACTCAACTGACGAATGGTCTGGTGGACACCGGTGGCTGCCAGGCCGGACACAACGCCAATCGCCGCCGAAGTGAGAAGATCCGTACCAGGAAAAGAAGGCATGATATACATGGCCGCAATTCCCAGCACCAGACCGCCTAAACCGCAGGTCAGCGGGATATATTTGTTATCCAGGCCGGAATCCTTGACCGCCTCACCCAGAAGATAACAGATGACTGTGATTGCAGGTACGGCTGTAAAGCCAAGAAGCTCCATATTCTCTCCCCTTTCATGCCGGAAGGTTTCTTCTGCTGACATTGCACTGTGCAATGCCGCTCCTCCCCACCCTATGAAATCCTGGAGAAAGATGTTCCTGGACACAACATATCCTATATTCCAACCAGAAATTTTCTCATCCGCGTTCGCCGGCGGCAAACTCTCCCATGCAGATATCCAGCACCTCCCGGGGCGGCTGGACCAGGGAATCCTCGTACTGGCACTTCCACTGGATCTCCCGGCAGAGCCGTCCGTTCGCCACCCCATCGATGGTTTCCCCATTCTGGATGGGGTTATCATGCTCCAGAATATAGGACGCCACATTGTAGGCGTGGTTCACCACCCAGTTGGGGTCCATGCCGTGGAAGTGGTACTGGAGATCGGGCAGGAACA
>Oklahoma_p2__coassemble_1679_pt1 | contig 12802 bp, 11 predicted proteins | sample Oklahoma_p2__metabat2_low_PE_026 | metagenome-assembled genome bin Oklahoma_p2 | reverse complement strand
GGATTACAGTGCGTGGAGCAGACTTCTGCTCTGTAAATGGCTGATTCTATTCTGATTCTGATTTTATTGTAAGGTTTTTCATAAAAAATGCAAGGGAATTTGCAAGGTAATTTCCGAGAAGGCCTATAAAAGAGAGGTTCCTCATGAAATAAGGTTGACAACACGAGTGTTCTATGGTAGAATAATTAAACATCAGGTAGAGGCGCGGTTTGTAATGAGTACCGCAGACAACGAGGTTGGATCGTCAGCCGTCTGTGGGAAAGGTGTCTGCCGCCGAAATGGAGCAGGGTTCGATCTTCTGCTCTGTTGGGCCGTCAGAATAAGATCTGGCGGACTGTCACATCTGTGAAGCGCTGCTGACAGGCAAATCTTTCAGTAGTGCATCTGTGAAGCGCTACCATTCCTACACTTGTGATTGAATTTGGCTGTAGATTTTTCTGCGGCAGCATTTTTTGTATTTCACAGGCCATGGAGCGTCTCACGGGACCGCACCATGGCCTTTTTGTTTTGTTTGGCCATGGGGAACCACCAAGTGAGAATGAAAAGGAGACAAACAACATGAGTATTGCAAGAAGACTGTCCGCAGCTGCTCTGGCAGCACTGATGACCCTGGGCCTGACCGCCTGTTCCGGCGGGGGAGAAGGGGGCAGTACAGCCGCCAAGAGTGGTCTGGAAGATGGCGTACTGACCGTTGCCATGGAGTGTGCCTATGCGCCTTACAACTGGACCCAGGCAGATGATTCCAATGGCGCAGTACGGATCAAGGACTCTAATAACTATGCTAATGGCTACGATGTTATCGTTGCAAAGAAGTTGGCAGAGGAACTGGGCGTTGAACTGGAAATCGTTAAGAGCGACTGGGATAGCCTGATTCCGGCTGTACAGTCCGGTACGGTTGACTGTGCCATTGCTGGACAGTCGATCACCACTGCCCGGATGCAGCAGGTCGATTTTACTGAGCCCTATTTCTATGCTACAATCGTGACCCTGGCCAAGTCGGACTCCAAGTACGCTTCGGCCGCCAGTGTTGCTGATCTGACCGGAGCAACTGTTACCAGTCAGATGAATACCATCTGGTATGATAACTGCCTGCCGCAGATCCCGGAAGCCAACATCCGTCCGGCTCAGACCGATGCACCTGCTATGCTGGTTGCGCTGAACAGCGGCGCCTGCGATGTTGTCGTTACCGATAAGCCCACTGGCCTGGCAGCTTGCGTTGCCTATCCCAACTTCACCATGCTGGACTTTACCGGCACTGATGGTGCCTTTGAAGTATCGGATGAAGATGTCAACATCGGTATTTCGCTGAAGAAGGGCAACACTGCACTCAAGGAAAAGCTGGATAGCGTGCTGTCTGTTATGACAGAGGAAGACTTTACAGAACTGATGGATCAGGCAATCAGCGTTCAGCCCCTGAGCGAATAATTCCGATTACTTTTGAATTAGGAGGGAAAACCCTATGGCACTGCCTGAGGCGAACGACTTTTTCGGCTGGGTAGCATATATTTTGAATGAATACGGTCCTATGCTCCTTTCTGGTGCATGGAAGACCATGGTGATTGCGGTGATTTCCACTGCGATTGGCTGTATTATCGGTTTTGCGGTGGGAATTGTTCAGACGATCCCCACAAATCGCCAGGAAAATCCGGTTCACTGGACTGTAGTTGGATTCTTTAAGGGTCTTCTGAATATCTATGTGGAGATTTTCCGTGGAACCCCTATGATGGTACAGGCCGCCTTTATCTATTATGGTGCAGCAATGCTGTTTGACATTCACATGGGCTCCTGGACTGCTGCCCTGTTTATTGTTTCCATCAACACCGGCGCCTATATGGCAGAGACTGTCCGTGGCGGTATTCTTTCCATCGATCCCGGACAGACCGAGGGTGCAATGGCCATTGGTATGAACCATATGCAGATCATGACCAATGTGATCCTGCCCCAGGCTCTGCGCAACATTATGCCGCAGATTGGCAACAATCTGATCATCAACATCAAGGATACCTGTGTACTGTCGATCATCAGTGTTGTAGAACTGTTCTACAATGTAAAGAGTATCGTTGGCGCAACCTATGCCTTTTTCCCAGCCTACTCCATTGCAATGGTGATTTACTTTATCCTCACCTTTACCTGCTCGAGAATCCTGCGCATTGCTGAAAATCGCATGGCTGGTCCTGACAGTTACGATCTGGCAATGACCGATACGCTGATGGGGGAGGGCATGACCAAGTACCGTCCACGTCCGGTGGAGACTAATGCCGACTACCGCGCCCGTCAGGAGCAGTCGGAAGCCAATGAAGGAGGTATGTGATATGCCGGAAACCATTATTGAAGTGCGTCATCTTCAGAAGACCTTCGGAAACCACACTGTCCTTCGGGATATGGATTTTACCGTTCGTGAAGGAGATGTTACCAGCATCATTGGTGCTTCAGGAAGCGGTAAATCCACCCTGCTGCGCTGTATCAACCTTCTGGAGCATCCCACAGCCGGCGAGATCCTGTTCCACGGTAAGCCGATTTCCGATAAGGCTAACGATGCCTGTGCCTATCGTGCTAAGGTGGGAATGGTCTTTCAGAGCTTCAATCTCTTCAACAATATGACCGTGCTGGAAAACTGCATGGTCGGCCCTGTAAAGGTATTGGGGAAGAAGCCGGAAGAAGCCCGTGCCATAGCGATCCGCTTTCTGGAGAAGGTGGGCATGGCGCCCTATGTCAATGCCCGGCCCCGACAGCTTTCCGGCGGTATGAAACAGCGTGTCGCCATTGCCCGGGCTCTGGCTATGGAACCGGAAGTACTGCTTTTCGATGAGCCTACCTCTGCCCTGGATCCCCAGATGGTCGGCGAGGTACTGTCAGTTATGCGACAGCTGGCAGAAGAGGGACTTACCATGATTGTAGTAACTCACGAGATGGCCTTCGCACGGGATGTATCCAACCATGTTGTATTTATGGCAGATGGTGTGATCTGTGAGGAAGGAACTTCGGAAGAGGTGTTCGGCAATCCGCAGAACCCTCGCACACAGGATTTCCTTTCCCGTTTTAACAATCGATGACACTCTCAAAACTCCCTGGAGCAAATGGCTCCGGGGAGTTTTTTGGCTTTCTGGGTGCTGTGAATCTTTTTATATGCAAAGGAAACTCTTATTTCTGTCATATAGTAAAGATAAAAAGACGAATATAAATCAAAATCCTGCAAATTGATGTTGATTTTGCAGTAAATATCAAGTATGATAGAAATAACTTGAAATTTCATAGCTATTATACATTCAGATAACCAATTTGATTTGATGTAAATAGCTGAAAGGAGATTCATTGAGATGGCATTTGATTATGAATATTCCCCTTCCCGTGATCGAGGCAGCTGCAGTACAATCATTGTGGGTAAAGCAGCTTCTGCCACAGGCCATGTGTTGGTTGCGCACAATGAGGACGACTATGACTGCGTGATTCAGGTTCACAAAGTACCCCGAATCCGCCACCAGGCCGGTGAAACCATCCGCTTTGCTGATGCCAAGGCTGTAATTCCCCAGGTGGAGGAGACATACGCCTATCAGTGGTCGGACTTCCGGTGTGAGGGAGGCATTTCCTTTGCGGACTGCTTTGTGAATGAGTGGGGCGTAGCTGTGGTTTCCAACTCCTGTCGGCCCTGCAAGCTGGGGGAGGAGCAGCCGGCTGATATGGGCATCGGCTATGGACTGCGCCGTCTGGTGGCGGAGCGTGCCCGTTCCGCCCGGGAAGCAGTGGAAATTGCCGCAACTCTCATTGAAGAATACGGATATATCAGCAGCCGTACCTATCAGTTCTGCGATAAGGACGAAGCGTGGATCTTCCAGGTCCCCACAGGACATCGTTATGTAGCCAAGCGGATTCCGGACGATCATGTGTACATGATTCCAAACCACTTTACCATTCACGATGTAGACTTTTCTGATGCAGGGCATAAAAACTACTATTTCTCTGCTGACCTGGTGGATTATGCAATGAAGAATGGCTGGTATCAGCCGGCTGTCCCCGGAGATTTCAGCGATTTTGATTTTGCTCGGGTTTATCAGGATGGCCCCGACAAGATGCATAACCTGATCCGTGCCCGCCAGACATGGCCGATGCTGCTCGGGGAACGACCGGAAGAGTGGCGTCCGTTCTCACACAAGGCGCCCCGCAAATACAGTGTGGCAGAACTTCGTCAGATCCTCTCCAGCCACTTTAATGGCACAGAGGATGATTACAACAATGGCTATGAGCGGAATCCGCATGTGGATCGCGATCCCTGTCCGCTCTGCAACACAATGACAGCTGAATCCTCGGTGATTGAATTTGCAGAAGAGCCGGCACTCACCTGTATCTGGCGCGCTGCCCCCAAGCCGTGCATCAGTCCCTTTGTTCCGTGGTATGTAGGGGCCAAGCGGGCACCAAAGGGGTATCAGTGGCTGCCAGTCACCGTGAGCCAGGTAACTCACTTTGCGCCGGGAGTAGAGGAACTGCATATCGATGTTTCCAAGGCATTCTGGGCATTCCGCGTTCTGCAGTACTTCACAGAATTTGATTATAAGGGCACCCATGAGGTGATCCGTAAGTCTGTAGATGAACTGGAGGCTGCCTGGGATGCAGAGCAGCCTCTGCTTCGGGAAAAGTGCCGCAGTCTGCTGGCAGAAGCACCGGAACTGGCCGAAGAACTGCTCTCGTCTTATACCGAAGCTCAGGCCCAGAAGGCTTGGGATTGGGCCTGGAAGATGGTCGAGCAGCTGGGCGAGGACCGTATCATGAAGAACAGCTCTACCCGGGTTCTGCCTCCGGAAAATGTCTGATACAATCGAAAAGTCCGTATTCGCAGGCATTATGACAGAAAAAGACAGCGATAGGTAAAACAAAAGCGGTGTATCCCGATGGATATGCCGCTTTTGCTGTAGAGTGCTTTTCAGGTTTGGCACAGTATGATACAATGATGGTGAAAGGCAATTCGTTAAACCTCAAAGAACCACAGTCTTTGGATGTTTGAATGAGGGATTGTCATGAAACAACTCGCTTGCATTGCTGTGGCTGCAGTATTCCTGGGTGCTTTTCAGGTGGCATATGGAAACATGGCAGCACCAGCTGAGCCGGATGTGGGAACAGCCATTACGCTGGAACAGAATGAGACTCTCGCGGTAAAATCCGAGGTGCTTGATATTGTGATCGAGGGATCTACCGCACAGATCACAGCTACCTATCAGATGGAAAACCAGTCTGATGAAGCGGTAAAGACAAGATCCATGTTCCTGTCTCCCAATGTCGAGGAGGCTGGTGTACAGGTTGTAGCAGATGGTCAGTTGCTTGCCTGTGAAACAGAATGCTATGCGCTTAGCTACAACACCCAAATAGGAGTAGAAGAGTGGCGCTATGCAGTACTCACCGATGTCGGTGAATCTCCGCAGGTGGGGAAACCGATGGTGGAAGCCATTCTTTTTGATCTGAAGTTTGAGCCCAGGGAAACATATGATGTAATTGTTTCCTATCGCTATAGGCTCGGTGGATATCCGGAATATGATTTTAATGTCAAATGCGGAGAGCTTCACTACTATCTCACTCCGGCAGCGATGTGGAATGATTTCGAGGATCTTACCATCAACCTGACTTTGGGGAAGGATATGCCCGTACTGGAAAGCAGCAGCCTGGAGTTTGAAAAGGTGGGGAAGAGAAGTTATCGCTACTATTCCGATGCACTCCCAAAAGAAGATCTCCGGATTACAGTGGACGAGAACTGGCTGCAGAATCTTTTCAGCACATTGCGCAGCCCCTATCTGCACATGATGATCCGGACTGCAGCTCCGTTTATTCTGATTATGGTGCTGGTGGCTGGATGGTTTGTGCTTAGAAGAGTCAAAAGAGGGAAGAAGTAAATTGTACAGAAAAATCCCCGGAAGGAAGAATTGCTTCTCTCCGGGGATTTTTGCGGCAGGAACAGCTGCAGAGGATCAGTGCAGGATCATGTTTACATAGGCACCAGGGCGCATATTGGCATGATAAGGGCCGCTGGTGGATGTCACCAGACCATAGATGGTCAGACGACCAGAATCCAGGATCTCGTCCGCAAAGATGCTTCCGGTGATCTCGGCAGTGGCAGAGCCAGAAACAAAGAGGTTTCCGCGCATAATGCCGGCCAGCTGGAAATGGCTGTTGTCCTTGACATCCACATTGCCGTACAATGTGCCCTTCAAAGTCACATTGGCGCCGGAGGTGATGATCAGGTCATCATAGCAGATGTTTTCGATGATGGTATCCTCTGAAATAGTGCGTACGCTCACGGAAAAATACCTCCATTCAAGCGGCTTCGTCAGCTGAACGGAGCCAGGGTTTATAGAAATTTATAAAATGGGTTAGGGTTCCATGGTGATGCGTTCCTTTACCGTATTGGGAACAACGATGACATTTTCCTTGCAGTGACAGTGCTTCTTGGAAGGATCGATGGCAGCGATGGCCTTTACAGTGATCCGGCCGAACTTATCAGCGCAATCACGGTAGCAGTCAAAGATGTTGTCACCTTGCCAGCTGGTATCGACTACGCCCTCAGCAAAGTTGCTGACGATGTAGGCACCGGCATAGCAAGCACCGATCGAGCGGGACAGGTAGGCTTCGATGGCAATGGTGTGGGCAGTGAGATCGGCTCCCATTGTCCGCAGCATCCGAACCTCCGAAGGAGTTTCGAAACGAGGCGGCTCGGTGTTTCCATAGACACCTCGGCTAAAGACACGGTTGTTCTGATTTGCATATACTTCCCGTGCGGCCTGAACCAGAAGGTTTCGCAGGTCGGGGCAGAGGGGATCGTTCATACGAGGGATATTGTTGGTGAAGTGGTGGATGTTGCTGGGACGCTTGGTCATATCGATGAAATCATGTGGAACAACAACATCGCCTGGGTCGAGCAGGGGGTTGATGCCGCCGGCGCTTCCCTCAGAGACAATATATTCCACACCTGCCTGCTGGAATACCCAGAACACCTGCTCAGAAGGGGTGTTCCAGGGAGCAAGGCCATGGAATCCATGGAAGGGAACGGTCAAGACCTGGCGGGGCTGACCATCAGCAGTGAGAGTGCCATCCAACTCAAACAGCTTCATGGGCACAGTTGTACCAAAGGGGGTTTCAAACTCCATGTCACGCTGCAGGATGCGGATGCCTTCGATTCCGGTGTTTTCCGGGTATTCACCGGCCCAGGTGCCGGATCCGCCAATGACAGCATAGCAAACTTTCGGGATTTCCTTCAGAATCATGGTGATTTCTCCTTTTCAGCAGTATTGCAGATGCATCAGACATTGAAACGGAACAGAACGATGTCTCCGTCCTTCATGACATATTCTTTGCCTTCGCTTCCGACCAGGCCCTTTTCCTTGGCAGCAGTCATGCTTCCACAGGCCATAAGATTCTCGTAAGAAACGACCTCGGCACGGATAAAACCGCGCTCAAAATCAGAATGGATCTTTCCGGCAGCCTGAGGAGCCTTAGTGCCCTCAGTAATGGTCCAGGCGCGGACTTCCTGTTTTCCAGCTGTGAGATAGGAAATCAGACCCAGCAGGGCATAGCTTGCCTTGATCAGTCGGTCCAGACCAGATTCATGCAGGCCCAGTTCTTCAAGGAACATGAGCTTTTCGTCCTTGGTCATGTCGGTGATTTCTTCTTCCAGACGGGCGCAGATTGGAACGACCTCAGCGCCTTCGGCGGCAGCAATCTCCTGAACCTGAGCCAGATAGGGGTTTCCAACAATGCCTTCGGTGAATTCAGCTTCGCTCATATTAGCGGCATAAATGACCGGCTTGGCAGAGAGCAGGGGGATGTCGGCGAAGATTTCCCGCTCGGCATCGCTCTCGCATTCAAAGCCGCGAGCGGAGGCGCCGGTCTCCAGATAGGCCTTCAGGCGCTGGAGCAGGTCTACTTCAAGCTGATACTTCTTGTCACCTTTAAGGGCCTTGGTAGCCCGGTCGATGCGGCGCTCCAGGATATCGATATCCGAGAGAATTAGCTCATAGTTGATGGTTTCAATGTCGCGCTTGGGGTTGATGGAGCCATCCACATGGACGATCTCTCCATCCTCGAAGCAGCGTACCACATGGATGATGGCGTCCACTTCCCGGATGTGGGAAAGGAATTTGTTTCCAAGGCCTTCGCCATTGGCAGCGCCTCGTACCAGACCAGCAATGTCTACAAATTCGATTGTAGCAGGGGTAACCTTGTCCGGGTCATACATTTCAGCCAGCTTGTCCAGACGTTCATCCGGAACAGCAACCACACCCACATTGGGTTCGATGGTGCAGAAGGGGTAGTTTGCAGCCTGTGCACCGGCGTTGGTGATCGCATTAAACAGTGTGCTTTTGCCCACATTGGGCAGCCCCACGATACCAAGTTTCATGTCTTGTCCTCCAAAACTGCGGCACCGCTTCCAAAGTGGAATCAGCTGTGCCGGATATTCCACTCTTTATTATAACGGGATTTTTCCTTTTTCACAAGTATCGTTTACCTGCAAGTTGGAAAAGATTCAAGAATTATTCAACTATTTTCTGGCAAATATCGGTATAATGATGAATAGTTCTTGCAATCCCTGGTGATTTGCAGGATAATGAAGTGGGATCGTATTTTGTATGGATATAACCCCAAAGACGCAAAGTCAGATCGCAGAGAAAAGCTGTGGGTCTTAAGGAGGAATAAATTATGGCGCTTGGAAAAATTCTGGTTGCGGATGATGACCGCAACATCGCTGAACTGCTTCGGCTCTACCTGGAGAAGGAAGGGTATGCCACCGAACTGGCTGCAGACGGCGAAGAAGCCGTTGCCAAATTCAATGCAGATACACCGGATCTGGTGCTGCTGGATATCATGATGCCCAAGCTGGATGGTTGGCAGGTGTGTCGGGAAATTCGCAAAAAATCCAACTGTCCGATCATTATGATCACAGCAAAGGGAGAGACCTTTGATAAGGTTTTGGGCCTGGAGCTGGGTGCGGATGACTATGTGGTCAAGCCCTTTGATGCCAAGGAAATCGTTGCCCGGATCAAGGCAGTTACCCGCCGCACTGGAAAGCCGGCTGTGGAGAATGATGTCAAGGAAGTATCCTATGACAAGCTCACCGTCAATATGACCCGGTATGAGCTCAAGGTGGATGGCAAGGTTGTGGAGACACCGCCTAAGGAACTGGAGCTTCTCTATCATCTTGCCAGCAATCCGAACCGCGTCTATACCCGTGATCAGCTTCTGGACGAGGTCTGGGGATTCGAGTACTATGGCGACAGCCGTACCGTGGATGTACACATCAAGCGTCTGCGTGAAAAGCTGGAGGGGGTATCCGACCAGTGGTCCCTCAAGACTGTGTGGGGCGTTGGCTATAAGTTTGAAGTGAAGGAATAAAGGCGGGCGTTTTTATGCAGAAAAGCCTGTTTTCAAAATACTACTCCATCTGTGTGATGATGATTCTGATCTCCATTGCTCTGATTGGATCGGTGTTTCTGATGCTGACTTCTAATTATTTTGAACAGGAACGGTATGATCTGCTTTCCCGGAATGTGAAGCAGGCAGTTTCTATTACCATGGAGGATCTGTCGGTCAACGACTACGGCTATGTGTCCGCTTCCCGGGTGCTGAATGTCTACACCATTCTGGGCGATGCAATCGATGCAGATATCTTTCTGGTAGATGTCAACGGAAAAACCCTTCTTTGTACCGAAACCGGTGGATGCAATCATTCCCTGTACTCGGTGGAGGAAGAGGTGATGTCTCAAGTGATTCGGGGGGAATATCACAATGTTGGTCATCTCGGCTCCATATATTCGACTCCGCATTACATTGTGGGCATTCCGCTCACCACACCCAATGGCAGCGTTGTAGGTGCTGTATTTGCGGCATCCAGTGCCGAGAGTTTGACGGAGTTTATTACAGATACCCTGCAGATGTTTGCACTGTCGGCTCTGGCGGCGCTGATTGTGGTGTTCATTTGCGTTTATTACATCACTGGTCGAATGGTTCGTCCCATCCAGCAGATGGTTTCTGCAACAGAGAGCTTTTCCAAGGGAGATTTTTCTGCACGAGTTCCAGTGGGGGATTTTGACGAACTAGGGAAGCTGGCAATGGCCTTTAACAACATGGCGGCCTCGATGACCAGTATGGAAAGCACCCGCCGCAGCTTTATTGCCAATGTGTCCCATGAACTGAAGACGCCAATGACCACCATCGGTGGTTTTATCGATGGAATCCTCGATGGAACGATTCCACCGGATCGGGAACGCCATTATCTGGAGATTGTTTCCGCCGAGGTCAAGCGTCTGTCCCGACTTGTGCGCTCGATGTTGGATGTTGCTAAAATCGAAGCCGGGGAGATGAAGATCGAACTGGCACCGGTGGACATCAATGATGTGATCCTGCGTACCCTGTTTACATTTGAGCAGCGTGTGGAGGATAAGCATCTGGATATCCGAGGGCTGGAAGCCGACCGGGTGATGGTTCTGGCAGATGTGGATTTGATTCATCAGGTGGTATACAATCTCATAGACAATGCGGTCAAATTTGTCAACGAGGGCGGATATATTGAATTCAGCTACGATGTGCAGGACGATCTGACCTATATTGGGGTGAAGAATTCCGGAGCAGGATTGAGCAAGGAAGAAGTTGCCCATGTCTTTGACCGCTTCTACAAGACAGATAAGTCCCGGAGTGTGGATAAGACCGGGGTTGGATTGGGCCTGAGTATTGTCCGTACAGTGATCAATATGCACTCGGGTGAAATCATTGTGCGCAGTGTGGAGGGCGAGTACTGCGAGTTCCAGTTCACGCTCAAAACTGCCAATGCCCGAAATACCCAGGCTCTCCTTAAAAGTGAGAAGGAGAAAAACTGACTGTCCTGGGAATAATCTTACTGAAGAATAGCTGAAGCATCGTTTGATCCTGCTTCAGCTATTTTTTCAGAAAATGAAATCCACGGTGTGGCCTAAAGAAGAGGATGGAATCGCATGGGAATATCTAATGCATAAGCAAAAAGGCGACGGATAGGTGCTTTTCTCCAATTGGAAAAAACTCCAAAAATTTTAATGGTCGTTCAAAAACTATTCAATAAGCTTTGGTAATCTAATACTTGTAAGAGATTAAATCAGCGATGCAGCTGGGATAGATATAGGAGGCAGCCTTATGAGTGATAACAGAGAATACCCGAACGGAGAACCGATGGACGGGAATCGTCCGGATGCGCATTCCACAGGCAGCGGTTCAGAGCAGGGGGGAGAAATCCATTCAGGTGACCGAATCTACCCGCCCCGAAATGATCCCGAGAACCAGGAGCGAATGAATGGATATGCCTCTACCGGCTATGGAGGGGTGAACTCAGGTTCTTCCAATCATAGCGGTGGACAGGAACGGCAGGATTATGGTGTGGATCCATTTTCCGCAGGTTCGAATCACCGTTCGGATCGTCCCTATGGGATGACAGGCACTTATGAGTGGAATTTTGCAGACTATGATCAGCAGAGCAATATCCCTGACCGTGACCAGGCTGCTCGTAAGAAGCGTGGACGCATGGCAGCGATCCTGGTAGGATGCCTAGTGGGTGTTTTTGCACTCTTCTTCTGTGGATACAGCATTTACAATGCAATCGATTCCAGACGCTCGGAGCAGGAAAGCAGCAGTCCGGAAATCTCTGCTCTTCCCGGTTTGAACATCCAAGATACACCCTCAGATGCCAGTGTGACAGAGCCGACCAATGGGAAGCTCTCGGACAAGGAAATCATCAAAAAGGTGAGCCCTGCTGTTGTGGGAATCGAGTGCTACTCGTTTGGAAATAGCTTTACACCCTCCAGCTCTGGCTCCGGTATTATTATGACTTCGGATGGCTATATCGTTACCAATGCACATGTGGTGGAGAAGGCCAATGGCATTTCGGTAGTTCTGGAAAATGGAGATGCCTATGCCGCAGAACTGGTAGGGGCTGATTCTGATACTGATCTGGCTGTTTTGAAAATTCAGGCCAACAACCTCACCTATGTTGAATTTGGCAATTCAGATGAGCTGGAGCGGGGAGATCGGGTCATTGCCATAGGAAACCCAGGCGGTACAGTCCTTGCAGGGTCTACAACGGGCGGTATGGTTTCCGGACTGAACCGGAATATCAACTCCAGTTCTCCATACAGTACGAGCTACATTCAGGTTGATGCAGCCATCAACCCCGGAAATTCCGGCGGTGCGCTGGTCAATGAATATGGACAGGTTGTGGGAATCAACTCGGCTAAGATTGCAGAGACTGATTATGAGGGGATTGGCTTTGCCATTCCGATCAATGAGGCTGTTCCTGTGATTCGTGAGCTGATGCAGTATGGCCATGTGACCGGTCGTGCAGCACTGGGAATCCAGGGATATATGATTAATGAAGCCGTGGCAGCAATGCGCCGGATGCCGGTAGGGTTTGGAATCGAGATGGTTGACCCATCGTCGGATCTGGCCAGCAAGAATGTTGTGGCCGGCGATATTATCACTTATATCAATGATAAGCAGATCACCTCTTATGATGTGCTTGCCAACGAGCTGGCTGCTTATAAGCCGGGCGATACAGTAAAGCTAACTATCTATCGCTCCAATGTTTCCGGAGGAACCGGACGCAGCTTTGAGGTCAATGTCGTGCTGATTGAGAGCAGTGGGCAGTGACCCTATCCTAAAAAGATCTTGTAATAAAGCCCGACTGTCGGTCAGACAGTCGGGCTTTTGTTGTGTATAAATGCAGAAAACCGATAATCTGTTTGTAAAAGAGCTACAAATCATCAGAAAAGCAGGTGTATTTTATAAATTTTGTTGTCGAATTATG
>Oklahoma_p2__coassemble_1674_pt1 | contig 12824 bp, 11 predicted proteins | sample Oklahoma_p2__metabat2_low_PE_026 | metagenome-assembled genome bin Oklahoma_p2 | reverse complement strand
GGCGTACTCACTGCTTTCCTGCGGAATTTCCAGTTCATGAAGGTGGAAGAACCCCAGAACGCCTCCCCGGATTACATCCAAAGCCTGATGGAGACGGTCAGCGCCAAGCCGGAACTGCTCGGCACCGTCCAGAAGCCCAACATCATCGCCATCATGAACGAGTCCTGGGCCGACTACGAACACTTTGATTCGGTGCAGTTCAGCGAAAGCCTCACCGACCACATCGAGGCCAGCGGCGCCCTGTTCGGCCATGCATACGCCTCGGTGTTCGGAGCCGGCACCAGCGCCAGCGAGTTTGAGTTCCTCACCGGAAACTCGATGGCCTTCCTCCCCTCGGGCAGTATCCCCTACCAGCAGTACCTCACCGATGGCAGCGAATCGCTGGCCAGCATCCTGTCCGGCTATGGATACGACTGCCTGGCCATCCACCCCGGCGAGCGCACCTCCTGGCAGCGGAACCTGGCCTACCCCAAGCTGGGGTTCGATGCCTTCAAGTGTGAGGAGGACCTGGCCGTACCGGTGACCACCGAACACGGCTACATCAGCGATGCCACCTCCTTCGAGCAGATCCTCTGGGAGTTTGAGCAGAAGGAGCCGGGCCAGCCCCTGTTCCTGTTCAATGTCACCATCCAGAACCACGGAAGTTACACCGACCCCGACTACCCGGCTGAGGTGACGGTGACCGATTTTCCCGGGGAGTTTCCCAAGGCCGAGCAATACCTGACCCTGGCCAATAAGTCAGACGAGGCCTTCCAGATGCTGGTGGATTATTTCAGCGAATATGAGGAACCCACCATCATCCTTATGTTCGGCGACCATCAGCCCTCGGTGGAACAGGAGTTCCTGGACCTGATCTACAATGTGGGGGAGGACGGTACAAGCATGGAGGAGTATATGCGCAAGTACGAGGTCCCCTACCTCATCTGGGCCAACTACAACCTGCCTGCGATGGAGCTGCCCACCACCAGCCTGAACTTTCTGGGGCAGCAGCTGCTGCGGCTGGCCGGAATTCCGGCCACCGGCTACGGCCAGTTCCTCTGGGGGGTGCAGAACACCCTGCCGGCCATCTGCTTCCCCGGCTATACCGATGCCGAGGGCAATGCATACAGCCACCTGGAACACAACGACTTCACCGCCCTGATCGAGGGCTACCGTGCCTTCCAATACAACAACCTCTTTGGCGGGGAGAACCGGCTGAACTCCCTCTACGACCCGGAACCGGCAGCCGAAGGCACTGCCTGAATACAAAAACATGATGCAGAAAGCCGCCCGGCACCGTTGGGCGGTTTTCTTTATGCCGGCAAAAAAAGCAGCCGCAGGGCTTAGGGCCCCACAGCTGCCGACAGGAGGTAAAGTGGATCGCAAACGCATTGTCACAGGAGTTTTTGCCGCATGGCAAGGAGGAGTTTCTTTTCCCGGCGGGAGACCTGCACCTGGGTCATGCCCAGCTGCTGGGCCGTCTGGGTCTGGGTCTTGTCCATAAAATAGCGCAGGACGATGAGCTGGCGGTCCCGGGGTTCCAGTTCTCCTAAAATCTGCCGCAGGGCCATTCGCTCGGAAAGGCTTTCCTCCGGGGACTGCACCGGCAGATCGATCTGGGTCTCCCCCTCTTCGGAGGAGACGGTCAGTGAGAGGGGCGGCGCCGATACGCTCAGGGCCTCGGCCACCTCCTCCCGGGTGAGCTCCAGCTCCTGAGCCAGCTCCTCCAGGGTGGGATCCCGGCCGATCCGCACCGCCAGCTGTTCCCGCCCCCGCACCACCCGCAGCGACAGCTCCTTGAGCGAACGGCTCACCTTGACGGTGCCGCCGTCCCGGAACAGCCGGCGCATCTCGCCCAGGATCACCGGGACTGCATAGGTGGAAAACCGCACACCCCGGGAAAAATCGAAGGCATCGCAGGCCTTGACCAGCCCCATGCACCCGGCCTGGAACAGATCGTCGTACTCGATGCCCCGACCCTTGAAGCGGTGGGCGCAGGAGTGGACCAGCCCCAGGTTCTGTTCGATCATCTGCTGGCGGTCCTGGGCGGACTCACTCAGCCCGGTCATTCCGATCCCCTCTGCTTTCGATCCTCCTCTCCAGTGTGACGGTGGTACCCTTCCCCACCTGGGAGCGCACCCGCACCTTGTCCATCAGGCTCTGCATCACAGCAAAGCCCAGGCCGGCCCGATCCTCTCCGCCAGTGGTGAAGAGCGGCTCCATGGCCTGATCCACATCGGGGATCCCACACCCCTTATCCCGGACGCGGATGACCACCTTGCCCCCCTCGTAGAGATCGGCGGATATGTAGACGGTGCCGAGCTGGTCGGCATAGGCATGGACGATGCAGTTGGTCACCGCCTCCGACACCGCCGTTTTGATGTCCGCCAGCTCCTCCACCGTGGGGTCGAGGGTGGCCAGAAATCCCGACACCGCCGTACGGGCAAATCCCTCGTTGGCGGACCGGCTCACAAACTGCAGCTTCATGCTGTTTGTCTTTTTCATTGTTTCACCTCTTCTTTTTCTTCCAGTACGCCGAGCTTGTCCAATCCCGATACCCGCATCACCTTGCGCAGGGTTTTGGGAACCCCCCGCACCGTCAGGCGTCCGCCCTGCTCCTGCATCAGGCGCCAGCGACCCATAATCAGGCCAATGCCTGAACTATCCATAAAGGTGACACCGGAAAAATCCAGGATCAGCCATTCCGGTGTTCCGGCCAGAACCGCCTCGTCGATGCGGCGGCGCAGTTCCACGGCGCTGTGGTGATCGATCTCCCCGCTGAGATAGGCGGTGATATCCTCATTTGTTACTTCCAGCGTGACAGCCATAGCTTCCGTCCTTTCAAAAAACACAATAAAAAAATCCTCTACCCAAAAGGATAGAGGATTCGGAGTAAAAATCAGGTCGGTTTCTGACACCGGGAAAAAATCCCGGGCATCGATCACAGATGCGGACTGTGGGGGATCTGCCGGCTCTCAAAGAAGCGGCGGGCGGTGCGGCGCAGATCGGACGCCACATAGAGCGAACCGCACACCAGCAGGGTATCCTCCGGGGAGAGGCTGTCATAGGCTTCGGCAAAAGCCCCGTCCAGATCCTTGCCCCGGGAGCGCACATCGGGGCAGTACTCCCGTGCCAGCGCCGCCAGTTCGTCCGAGGGCATGGCCCGGGGGTTGTCCAGCGGTTCCACTGTATACACCCGGTCGGCCAGCGGCAGGGTCTTGGAGATGGAGTGCCGCACATCCTTATCCTTCATCATGCCGATAAGGATCACCAGCCGGCCGGGGACCAGTCCCTCCAGCGCACCGGACAGGGCAGCGGCCCCGGATTCGTTGTGGGCGCCGTCCAGAATCACTGCCGGGCGGCGGCTGACCACCTCCATGCGCACCGGGAAGAAGGTCTCCCCAATGCCCCGGACAATGGCGCTGTCCGGGATATTCATGCCCCGGGCCCGGAGTGCCAGCAGGGCTTCCACCGCATTGACACAGTTGGCAAGCTGGTATCGCCCCACCAGCGGCAGATGGAGAGAGAGATCCCGGTAGCGCAGATCGGTGCCCTCCAGCGTCATGCGCTCCACCTCCACTGTCCGAAGGTTGCCCTGGATCAACCGGCAGTTCTGTTCCGCTGCCTTTTCCATGATGACTGCCAGCGCCTCCAGATCCTGGTCGGGGTAGCAGATGCAGGGGATCCCCGGACGGAGCACCCCGCACTTTTCGGCGGCGATCTTGGCAGGGGTATCCCCCAGCACCTCCACATGGTCCAGGCCGATGGAACAGATCACCGCCGCCAGGGTGTCCTTTACGATGTTGGTGGAATCCTGCCGGCCGCCGATGCCGGCTTCCAGCACCACCACCTCGCACTGCTCCCGGGCAAACCAAACAAAGGCGGTGGCGCAAACCAGCTCAAACTCGGTGGGCTGGCTGCCCTCGGCCGCCATTTGGTCCGCCTCCCGGCGCACCTCCTCCACGCAGGAGACCAATTCTTCCGGGGAGATCATCTCGCCGTCGATCTGCATCCGCTCCCGGAAATCGAGGATAAACGGCGAGATGAACATTCCTGTCTTATACCCCGATGCCGTGAGGGCATGGGCAATCATCGAGGTGGTGGAGCCCTTTCCGTTGGTGCCCACCACATGCACATACCGCAGGCGGTCCTGGGGGTCTCCCAGCCGGTGCATCAGCTCGGTGATCTTCCGGAGGCCCTCCTTTTTCCCTTTGCCCCGGGCTCCATGAATATAGTCTACTGCTTCCTGTCCTGTCATACTGTTCTCCCTGCCTTCCGGCTCAAAATTCTGCTTTCATCTTACACCGGCGGCCCCGGTTTGTAAAGGTTTCCCCATTCTTCCAATAAAAACGGCACAGCCGCTGCAAAACGACTGTGCCGTACAGAATAGCGATTGGATTTGTCAGGATCAGCCCAGGTTGCGGATGCTCTCCTCCACGCGGGCGAGCTTTTCCTCGGCCTTGGCCAGCTTCTCCCGCTCCATGGCGATGACCTTTTCGGGGGCCTTGGCCACAAAGCCGGCATTGGACAGCTTGCCGGAGAGGAAATCGATATCCTTCTGGCAGGCAGCTCTTTCCTTTTCCAGACGGGCCAGCTCCTTCTCCCGATCGATGAGCTCGTCCATGGGGATCAGAATACGGGCATCGGCAGTGACAGCCTGTGCTGCACCGGGCAGATCAAAGCTCTCGCCGATCTCCACCTCGGGGGCAAAGGCCAGACGCTCAATGAAGGCCTGTCCAGCCCGGAAGATCTCCGGCAGCTTGGTCTCGATGAACAGCTTGGCCTTCCGGGACGGCGGAACATTCATCTCGGCACGCACATTGCGCACGGCACGGATCAGGTTCATCACCTTTTCAAAGTCGGCCTCCTCGGCATCGAACCGCAGGGCGACGTTGGGCTCCGGCCACTTGGTGACCATGATGCTTTCCCCTTCATGGGGCAGGGCCTGCCAGATCTCCTCAGTGATGAAGGGCATGAACGGGTGCAGCATCTGCAGCACACCAGTCATCACATAGACCAGAACACGGCGGGCATTGTCGGCGGTTTCGCCGCCGGCCTGCAGCCGGGACTTGGCCAGCTCGATGTACCAGTCGCAGTAGATATCCCAGATAAAGTCGTAGATCTTGCCGGCAGCCACACCCACATCGAACCGCTCCAGAGCGTCGGTGGTCTCCTGCACCAGGCGGTCATACTTGGTGAGCACCCACTTGTCCTCAGCGGTGAGCTCGGCAGGCAGGGACAGCTCCAGCGAATCAGCATCGGGCAGGTTCATCAGAATGAACCGGGCGGCATTCCACAGCTTGTTGGCAAAATTGCGGGAGGAGGTCACCTTCTCCTCGCTGAAGCGCATATCGCTGCCCGGACTGATACCGTTGACCAGGGTGAACCGCAGCGAGTCGGCGCCGTAGCGGTCGATGATCTCCAGCGGATCCACACCGTTGCCCAGCGACTTGCTCATCTTGCGGCCCTGGGCATCCCGGACAATGCCGTGGATGAACACATTTTCAAAGGGTGTCTCGCCCATGTGCTCGATGCCCGAGAAGATCATACGGGCTACCCAGAAGAAGATGATGTCGTAACCGGTCACCAGAGTGCTGGTGGGATAGAAGTAGTCCAGTTCCTCAGTCTTGTCCGGCCAGCCCAGGGTGCTGAACGGCCACAGAGCCGACGAGAACCAGGTGTCCAGGGTATCCTCGTCCTGGTGCAGGTGTACACCGCCGCACTTGGGACATACGGTGGGATCTTCCTTGGCGACGATCACCTCACCGCAGTCCTCGCAGTACCAGGCCGGGATCCGGTGGCCCCACCAGAGCTGGCGGGAAATACACCAGTCGCGGATGTTCTCCATCCAGTTGTAGTAGATCTTGTCAAACCGTTCGGGGACGAAGTTGGTTTTGCCGGAGCGGACTGCCTCGATGGCGGGCTCGGCCAGCGGCTTCATCTTGACGAACCACTGCTTGGAGATCATCGGCTCGATGGTGGTGCCGCAGCGGTAGCAGCTGCCTACATTGTGGGTATAGTCCTCGATCTTGATGAGATAGCCCTGCTCCTCCAGGTCAGCAACGATCTGCTTTCTGGCCTCGTAGCGGTCCAGACCGGCATACTTGCCGCCCTTTTCGTTGATGGTGGCGTCCTCGTTCATCACATTGATGACTTCCAGATCGTGGCGCAGACCCACCTCAAAGTCGTTGGGGTCGTGGGCAGGGGTCATCTTTACCACACCGGTACCGAAGTCCATCTCCACATACTCATCGCCGACGATGGGCAGCTCCCGGCCCACCAACGGCAGAATGGCGGTCTTGCCGATGAGGTGCTTGTAGCGCTCATCGTTGGGGTTGACGGCAATACCGCTGTCGCCCAGCATGGTCTCAGGACGGGTGGTTGCCACCTCCAGATAGCCGCTGCCATCGGTGAGCGGGTACTTGATGTGCCAGAAGTGCCCGGCCTGCTCCTCAAACTCCACCTCGGCATCCGAAATGGAGGTCTTGCAGTGGGGGCACCAGTTGATGATGCGCTCGCCCTGATAGATCAGGCCCTTTTCATAGAGATTGACGAACACCTCCCGAACGGCACGGGAACAGCCCTCGTCCATGGTAAAGCGCTCACGGGTCCAGTCGCAGGAGCTGCCCAGACGCTTGATCTGTGCATTGATGCGGCTGCCATAGGTCTCCTTCCACTGCCAGGTGCGGCGCAGGAATTCCTCTCGGCCTACCCCTTCCTTGGTGAGCCCTTCCTTGGCCATGGCCTCTACCACCTTTGCTTCGGTGGCGATGGACGCATGGTCGGTGCCGGGCAGCCACAGAGTGCAATACCCCTGCATCCGCTTGAACCGGATGAGAATATCCTGCAGTGTATTATCCAGAGCATGCCCCAGATGCAGCTGTCCGGTGATGTTCGGCGGCGGCATCATAATGCTGTAAGGCTTTTTGTCATGGTCGACGACAGGGGAAAAGTATCCTTTTTCCTGCCAGAAGGCATAAAGTCGATCCTCAAATGAATGGGGATCATAGGTTTTGGCCAGATCTTTGCCCATATCGAATCCTCCTCAAATTGTTTTGATCCTGCCAGACCGGGGATCCCCAGTCTGAGCCTATTTTATCATTATAGTAAAATCACAAAAAAATGGCAAGGGAATCCCCCAATTTTCGCAGGGGGAATTTCCGAATCTCTCCCCTATTTTTAACCTGGATGCCCGACAGGTGACACAGTCCGGTCCCGATGTGTCCGGACCAGTTTGTATAAAAAGCTCAAAGAATATGGAATCGGGGTAAAATCCTTGCATTTTCCCGCAAAAAATGTAAAAATAAAAGAAAATATGAATCCTATAAAGAAAGGCAAGGTAGCGTATGGAAAATCAGAAGGTCCTTATTCTGGATTTCGGCGGCCAGTACAATCAGCTCATTGCACGCAGAGTGCGTGAATGCAATGTGTACTGTGAAGTCCATCCCTACAATATGTCCCTGGATAAGATCCGGGAATTTGCGCCCATTGGTATTATTTTCACTGGTGGTCCCAGCAGTGTATATGAAGAAGGCGCTCCCAGACTGGAAAAGGAAATCTTTGAAATGGGAATTCCGATCCTTGGTATCTGCTATGGCGTACAGGTTATGGCGTATACTCTGGGCGGTACTGTAAAGCCGGGTCATGTCCGTGAATATGGCAGAAAGCCGGTTGAGTTCAATACCAACTGCACCATCTTCTCGGGCCTGGCTGAAACAGCCAATGCGCTCATGAGCCATAACGATACCATCTATGAACTGCCGGAGGGCTTCCAGTCTGCAGCCCATACCGACAGCTGCCCGGTTGCTGCCATGTACAATGAGGCAGCCAAGCTGTATGGCATGCAGTTCCATCCGGAAGTAACCCTGACCGAAAACGGCACTGCCATGATCCGGAACTTCCTGTACAATGTGTGCGGCGCCACCGGCGACTGGACCATGAAGCACTATGCCCAGGCCGCCATTGAGCAGATCCGTGCCAAGGTTGGCGACGGCAAGGTGCTGCTGGCTCTGTCCGGCGGTGTGGACAGCTCGGTTGTAGCTTCGCTGCTTTCCAAGGCAGTGGGCCGTCAGCTCACCTGCATCTTTGTAGACCATGGCCTGATGCGTAAGAATGAGGGCGATGAGATCGAAGCCGTATTCGGCGACGGCAGCATCAACTTTATCCGCATCAATGCCGAGGACCGTTTCCTGGCCCGTCTGGCCGGCGTGACCGACCCCGAACGCAAGAGAAAGATCATCGGTGAGGAGTTTATCCGCATCTTTGAAGAGGAAGGCAAGAAGATCGGTGCGGTGGACTACCTGGCACAGGGTACCATCTACCCGGATGTAATCGAGTCGGGTGTCGGCGATTCCGCTGTCATCAAGAGCCACCACAATGTAGGCGGTCTGCCGGACTATGTAGACTTCAAGGAGATCATTGAGCCGCTGCGTCAGCTCTTTAAGGACGAAGTGCGTGCCCTGGGTGCAGAGCTGGGTCTGCCGGAGAACATCGTATGGCGACAGCCCTTCCCCGGCCCCGGCCTGGGAATCCGTGTTCTGGGTGAACTGACTAAGGATAAGCTGGATCTGCTGCGGGAAGCCGATGCAATCTTCCGCGAGGAACTGCACCTGGCCGGCCTGGATCGGGAGATCAACCAGTACTTCGCTGTCCTGACCAATATGCGCTCGGTGGGCGTAATGGGCGACGGCCGTACCTACGACTACACCATTGCCCTGCGCGGTGTGGTAACCAGCGACTTCATGACCGCTGAGTGGGCCCGCATCCCCTACGAGGTGCTGGACAAGGTGTCCCGCCGGATCGTCAACGAGGTAAAGAATGTCAACCGCATCGTGTACGACATCACCTCCAAGCCCCCGGCAACCATTGAGTGGGAGTGATTTTTTGAAACTCCGAACCCGTTGTGGCACAACGATTTTACGGTTTTATATCTCTCTTTTGATAACGATTTGATAACGCTCCCCATATACCGTATCATTCTATATTCCCACTGGATTGCGGGTAAAGAATGCTTTTTTACGGCTTATAAGTGAGGACAACCATATTAGAAAGCCCTTACCGATGGCAACGTCGGTAAGGGCTTTTGCTGTCTATTCGTCTATGTCAAGCCTGTCCCGGAACGCTTCTACCAGAAAATCGCTCAACTCTTTGGAGGGGACTTTGGCCCAGCGGTGAGTGGTGTCGTACTTGGGGTAGTTGTACCGCCAGCGGTCATAGTCTTCCCTGGTGATCTCCCCGGCCTCCAGCTTCTTGGCCTGCTCCGCCCAGGCGGACAGCATATCAAGCATATTGGTATAGGTCTTGCCTTTGGATTTGTCCAGACGCAGACAAACCTCGCCGTCAATCTCCCCAATAGTCAGCCCCCGAATATCCTCCAAAGCAAAGAGGGTGTGCATCAGGCCGATGTCGGTATCTATGTCAGGGACGGTCAGGGCATCAGGGGAAATATCAAAGAAGTCAGCCAGTGTCTTTGTCAGGTCGGCCTTGGGGGTGCGGCTCCCGGTTTCATACTGTGCCATACGCACATCGGCGGAGCGTTCCGGGAAACCCACCACCATGCCAAGATACTTCTGTGTGATGCCCTTCATGTTGCGGAAGAAACGAATACGTTCACCAATCGCCATAACTGCCAACTCCAATCTATGTAATGGGGACACTTGAAGTATAACAGATATGTTTAGACCAGTCAAGAGAAAAATAAATAAATTTGTTTATATTTTCTCGTTGGAAGGTCTTGACATAACGGAATAGAGTTAGTATAATAGGACTACGTTAAGCAAATAGCGTTAAATCAAAAGAAAGGAGAATCCATATGGAGAACAGATTCATCCGGGCGGAAGAAGTTGCGGACGAGCTGGGTGTATCGAAGCCCTACGCCTATAAACTCATCCGGCAGCTCAACGAAGAATTGAAGGACAAGGGCTTCATCACCATCGCAGGGCGGGTCAACCGCCAGTATTTCAACGAACGGCTCTACGGGGCCAGAAAGGAAGGGAACTAAATGCCAGTCTTTAAGGACGAAGCAAGAGGAACATGGTACGTCATGGTGCGGTATCAGGACTGGACGGGGGAGCGCAAACAGAAGTGCAAGCGTGGCTTTGCCACCAAACGGGAGGCCCAGGAGTGGGAGCGCAGTTTCCAGATGCAGACCTCCGGCGACCTGGATATGACCTTTGAAGCCTTTACCGAGCTTTACACCAAGGATGTGAAACCCCGGCTCAAGGAGAACACCTGGCTGACCAAGGAGAACATCATCCAGAAGAAAATTCTGCCCTACTTTGGCAAGCGGAAGATTAGCGAGATCACCACCAAGGACGTGATCGCATGGCAGAACGAGTTGCTGGCCTACCGGGACGAGAAGCGCAAGCCCTATTCGGCTACCTATCTCAAAACCCTGCACAACCAGCTTAGCGCCATCTTCAATCACGCCGTCCGCTTCTATGAGCTGCGCTCCAATCCCGCCGCCAAGGCTGGAAACATGGGGTCAGAGGAACGGAAGGAAATGCTGTTCTGGACGAAAGCGGAGTACCAGAAGTTTGCGGACGCCATGATGGACAAGCCCGTTTCCTACTACGCCTTTGAAATGCTCTACTGGTGTGGTATTCGGGAGGGGGAACTGCTGGCCCTGACCCCGGCAGACTTTGACTTTGAGGCCGGGACGGTGAAAATCAGCAAGTCCTATCAGCGGCTCCACGGCAAGGACGTCATTACCACGCCAAAGACGAAGAAAAGCAACCGCACCATTAAAATGCCCAACTTCCTCTGTGACGAGATGAAGGACTACCTGGGGATGCTCTACGGCATCAAGAAGAAGGAGCGCATTTTCACCATCACGAAAAGCTATCTCCACCATGAGATGGACAGAGGGGCGAAGTCGGCAGGGGTCAAGCGTATCAGAATCCACGACCTCCGGCATTCGCACATCTCACTTCTGATTGACATGGGCTTCTCCGCTGTGGCGATTGCTGACCGCGTGGGGCATGAGAGTATCGAGATCACCTACCGCTACGCCCACCTGTTTCCGTCCAAGCAGACGGAGATGGCGGACAAACTGGACTTTGAAAGGATGGGAGCGTAATGTCAGCTAAGAATTTGGACACTCACAACCGCTGGAGGAACAAGACCGTGGCCTTCCGGGTATCCCCGGAGGAAAACGAGCAGATCGACGCCGCTGTGCGGCTCTCTGGCCTGACGAAGCAAGACTACATCACCAAGCGGCTCCTGTGCCGGGACGTGGTAGTGCAGGGCAATCCCAGGGTGTATAAGGCCCTGCGGGACGAACTGGCCACTGTGCTGGCCGAGCTGTGGCGGATCAGGGACGGGGCCAACGTGGACAGCGAGCTGCTGGACACCATTCGGATGATCGCCGCTATCATGGGCGGCATGAAGGAGGATTGATAGATTGATGGATTCCAGAGAAACGAAAAGGACTGTCCCGGTTCCGTCTGCGCCAACAGACGGGGAACAGCCCATTTCACAAACAACTGCCAAAAGTATAGCAGAGGAAACGGCTGAAAACAACCCCCAAGAGGAAAGTTTGGAAGAAATGCTCTGAGATATGCGGCGCATGAGCGACCCGGCCTACCTCCACACGGTTTCTATGAACGACCTTTACCAGAACATCTACCAGAGCAGACCGCCCGTCATTGACGGTCTGCTCTACCCTGGGACATACCTCTTTGCGGGAGCGCCCAAGGTGGGCAAGTCGTTCCTGATGGCTCAGCTTGCCTACCATGTCAGCATGGGCCTCCCCCTGTGGGGCTATCCTGTTCACAAGGGGACTGTCCTCTACCTGGCGTTGGAGGACGACCACCGCCGCTTGCAGGGGCGGCTATACCGAATGTTCGGCACAGAGGGCACCGACAATCTGCTCTTTGCGGTCTACGCCAAACAGCTTGGCGTTGGCCTGGAGGAACAGCTAAAGAAGTTCGTCCGGGAACACCCGAACACCAAGCTGATTATCATTGACACTCTCCAGAAAATCCGGGAGGCTGGCGGTGAGAAGTATAGCTACGCCAACGATTACGAGGTAGTGGGCAAGCTGAAACGCCTTGCCGATGATTGCGGCGTCTGCCTCCTGCTGGTACACCACACTCGAAAGCAACAGGCAAATGACAAATTCGATATGATCTCCGGCACCAACGGTCTGCTGGGAGCGGCGGACGGGGCCTTTCTTCTTCAAAAGGAGAAGCGGACAGATGGCAGTGCCGTTCTGGACGTGGCCGGGCGTGACCAGCAAGACCAGCGATTCTATCTTACCAAGGACAAGGAACGGCTGATATGGACGCTGGAGCGTACGGAAACGGAGGCATGGACAGAGCCGCCCGACCCGGTGCTGGAGGCCGTAGCCGCCTTTATTACGGCGGAAAGGCCGTCCTGGGGCGGTACGGCCACAGAGTTGGCAGCGGCCCTGCAAGTGGATATGAAGCCCAACGCCCTGGCGATGCGGCTGAACGTCCGGGCCAGTAAGCTGGCGGCAGAGTATCACATCCGTTATGAGAACACCCGTACCCACGCTGGGAGAAGTATCAGCCTGACGCTGGAACCTCCCCAGGCGTGACGACCGTGACGGCTGTGACGGCTTTTTTGAGAGCGGGGGCGGTGTCTAAAACATCGTCACGGTCGTCACGGCTGTCACGGGGTGCGGCAAAGTTTAGGCGGGGTGCAGGGTGCCCTTTTCAAAGGGCGGCCCTGCTGGGGGAGACAACCTCAGTTGCCGGGGGCAAAGCCCCCGCACCCCCTCGGGAGAGCCCACGGCACTTTCGCATCAACGGGGCGAAAGTGTCATAGTAGGTTATTACACTTCCCGCAGGAAGTGCATCCCCGTCTCTCAGCCGTCTGCCGCA
>Oklahoma_p2__coassemble_1673_pt1 | contig 12829 bp, 9 predicted proteins | sample Oklahoma_p2__metabat2_low_PE_026 | metagenome-assembled genome bin Oklahoma_p2 | reverse complement strand
CTCTACCACCGGATGCGTCTGTCGGTGGGCGGTATGACCTATCTGCCCTCCAAGTTCGGCAATCAGCTCTCACTGGCCGGTTACCGGGTCGCCAAGAAGATCGTAAAATTCCAGTAAACCCAAGGAGGAACCCCGTTATGCAACAATCCCCTGCTGCCTGCCAGGCTGTGGTGGTCGGTGCCGGATTTGCCGGTGCTGTCACTGCCCGGGAACTGGCTGACCACGGATATCAGGTACGGATTTTGGAGCGCCGTGCCCAGATCGGCGGCAATATGTACGACTACTCCCGGGACGGTATTCTGACTCACCTCTATGGGCCGCACATTTTCCACACCGGCAACCAGAAGGTCTTTGACTACCTCTCCCGGTTTACATGCTGGACCGCCTATGAGCATCGGGTGTTGGGCCGGATCCAGGGCAAATATGTGCCGATCCCCTTCAACTTCCGTTCAATGGACGAACTGTTCCCAGCTCAGGAAGCGGCGATGCTCCGGGAAAAGCTCCTGGCGGCTTATCCCGGCCAGGACCGTGTTTCGATCCTGGAGCTGGTACACAGCACCGACCCGGACATTGCCCGGCTGGGTGAATTTGTCTTTGAGAATGTATTTGTTCACTACACCGCCAAGCAGTGGGGAATGCCGGTGGAGCAGGTGGATACTTCGGTCATCAATCGGGTCCCGGTGGTACTGGGATACGACGACCGCTACTTCCGCGACCCCATCCAGATGATGCCGGAACAGGGCTTCACTCCGCTCTTTGAGGCAATGCTGGACCACGAGAACATCACAGTGGAGCTGAACACCGACGCCCGCGCCCGACTGATCCTCACCGAGGACGGAAAAATCCTGCTGGATGGCGAAGAATTCACCGGCCCGGTGATCTACACCGGTGCGCCGGATGAGCTGCTGGACTGCCGTCTGGGGGCCCTTCCCTACCGGTCGCTGCGGCTGGACTTTGAGACAGTGGAGGCGGACAGCTTCCAGCCTGCCAGCGTGGTGAACTACCCCAACGAGGAAGATTTCACCCGCATCACCGAATTCAAGAAGCTCACCGGACAAGAGCTCTCTGGCCGGACAGTGATCCTGCGGGAATACCCGGCTAAGTACCAGCCGAACACCTGCATGGAGGCTTACTACCCCATCGACTCGGAGGAGAGCCATGCCCTGTACCGCCGGTACCGGGAGGAGTTTTCCCGCTACAAAAACCTCCACTTCTGCGGACGGCTGGCGGAGTACCGCTACTACAACATGGATGCCGCTGTGGAGGCTGCCCTGCGGCTCAGCGCAGAGCTCGTAAAGTAATATCCGCATAGGAGGAACTTCCATGGATCCCACCGAACACAACGAGATAGAAAATAAGGAATTGAAGGAACACTTGGGCAACGCTGCCCTGCAGATGCTGGCCGAGGGCACAGATTACAAGACACTCGACGGCACCTGCTGCCAGTTCGGCTATCTGTTCCTCATTGACGGCCACGGCCTTGAGGCGCTCTTCAAGGTGGAGACTGACCTGGGCACTGCATACTTCGCTGCCCAGGGGGACCGGCTCCTCCGTCTGTCCATCAATGAGGCGCTCTTTAAGAACCTCACTTCGGCCTTTCTGGAACTCCATGCCTGATTCGGAATCTCATCGCAGACAGCTCCTGACTCGGGCTGTCTGTTTTTCCATCCCCCGTCCGATGACAGAGGGAACCCATTGAAAACCCTAACACAGAAAAAAGGCAGAGGAGCGATTCCTCTGCCTTTTTTCTGTATTGCTTTTTACTTTTTCCGTGCCAGAACTGCCTTGGCCTTTTCCACAATGTTGGCAGCTGTCAGACCGAACCGCTCCTTGAGATACGCCTCGTCGCCCACCTCGCCGAACTGGTCCTTGACACCGACCATCTCCATGGGAACCGGGGTGTTCTGCACCAGTACTTCGGCAACTGCACTGCCCAGGCCGTTGATGACGCTGTGATTTTCACAGGTGACGATGGCGCCGGTCTCGGCAGCAGCCTGCTTGATGAGCTCTGCATCAATGGGCTTAATGGTGAACATATCGATCACACGGGCGGAGATCCCCTCCACAGCCAGCTGCTCGGCTGCAGCCAGTGCCTCACTGACCATGATGCCGGCGGCGATCAGGGTGACATCGCTGCCCTCCCGGACAGTGATTCCCCTACCAATGGTGAAGGTAGTGCCCTCCTCGTAGACCTTGATGGCGGTCTTACGCTTGAGGCGGATATAGTGCAGGCCGCGCTTTTCCGAGAGATCCCGGACAATGCTGCGCAGCATGGTGGTATCGGTGGGCTCCACGATCACAGCGGTGGGGATATTGCGCATGATGCCCACATCTTCAAAAGGCATGTGGGTACCGCCGTTGTACAGAGCTGTGATGCCGGGGTCAGAACCGATGACATTGACGGTGTTGCGTCCATAGGCCACCGACAGGAAGAGCTGGTCAAAGCAGCGGCGGGTGGCAAAGGGACCAAAGGAGTGTACAAAGGGTGTCTTGCCGGTGGCAGACATACCGGCTGCCACACCGATCATATTGGCCTCGGCAATGCCCACATCGAAGGCGCGCTCGGGATAGGCCTTGGCGAACTTCTTCATACCGCTGGAGCCGAACAGGTCGGCATCCAGGTAGACGATGTCCTCCCGGGTCTCTGCCAGCTGCATCAGGGTTTCGCAGAGTGCTGCACGCATCTCCACGGATTCTTTTTCATGCTTGTTTGCAAGTACTACTGCCATTATTCAGCCACCGCCTTTGCAAGTTCTTCCTCCAGCTCGGCAAGTCCTGCTGCCAGCTGTTCCGCACTGATGGTTACATGATGATTGCTGTCTGCATCGGATACAAAGCTGCAGCCCTTGCCCTTGACGGTATCCAGCACGATGCAGTGCGGACGGCCATCGTCCAGGCGCTTGGCGTTCTCGATTGCATCGGCAATGGCAGCTACGTCATGGCCGTCAACGGTAACGGCATCCCAACCAAAGGCTGCGAACCGCTCTGCAATGTTGGAGAAGTCGTTGATGTCCGAAAGGTAGCCATCCAGCTGCTTCTTATTCCAGTCCACAAAGGTGATCAGGTTGGAGAGCTTCTGCTGGGCAGCCAGCGAAGCGGCCTCCCACACCTGACCCTCCTGGATCTCACCATCGCCGAGGATCAGGTAGGTAGTATTGTCCTTCCCGCTGATGCGCTTGCCCATGGCTACACCCACAGCCAGCGAGGAACCCTGACCCAGGGAGCCAGTGGTCATATCGATGCCGGGGGTCAGATTGTGGTCACAGTGGCTGGGCAGATGGGTTCCGCCCTGGTTGATGGTCAGCAGTTCCTCCTTGGGGAAGAAACCACGGAGAGCCAGTGTGGCGTAGATGGCAGGGCCTGCATGACCCTTGGAGCAGATGAGGAAATCCCGGTCCTCCCAGTTAGGGTTGGCGGGATCCACCTTCATCTCCCCGGAATAGAGTACTGCCAACAGATCCGCAATGGACAGCGATCCGCCCAGATGACCGAAGCCCAGATGGCCCAGGGCCTTGAGCGTTTCGATCCGGATCTGTGCGGCAAAAATTCTGGCCTGCTTCTGACGAGCAAGTTCCATAGTGCACACCTCCAAAATAGTAAAAAGCCTGTCGCGACATTTGTCACTTATCAGTATAGCACAAATCCACTGGGATTTACCACCATCCACTTTGAGAAATTCCTTCCCTTCCCCCCACAGAAAAAGGGCAGTTTACCCAATCCGGCCACTGCGGATCGGGCAAACTGCCCCATGTAGGGTTTCATTGAATGGATCAGGCGGCCTGCTCGCCCTCAGCGGGGGCTTCCGGCTGCTCCGATGCTTCCCCGGCAGACTCCTCCTCCGCCGGTTCTGCAGCTTCCGGCTGGGCCGGGGCCTCCCCCTGGGTGAAAGCAAGGTTATCAAACCGCTCCAGGCTGCTTACATAGCTGCCGTTCTCCCGGTACTCCAACTGGATGCGGTCACCGGCTGCTGTGATGGGCAGCTCGGCACTCAGCGAGGCCACTGCGGTGAAGATGCGGTTCGGTTCGCTGTCCAGCAGAATGGAGTAGACGGTGATGCCCTCCTCCACCTGAGAGGCGATCCGCAGCACTGTGCCTTCGGCCGAGGCCAGTTCCCCGGTTGCACCGCCCAGGGAACTGCTTCCGCTCTGGGCCAGCACATTGGAATAATCGCGCAGGGCGTCCTGTATGGTCTCTCCCACACCAACGCTGGAGTAGTTGGTCACCGACACAAAGGCGTACTGCTTGATCAGGCCAACCGAATCCTTGAGCGGCATGAAGTAGGTGGGAATCCCATCCACATTGAGAATGATCGGGAAGTCCGCCTTATAGCCCTGGTATTGCACCTTGCCCTGGGCCGACTGCTGAGCCGACTTTTCCGTGGCACCGTTCATCTGGTAGAGGATCGGCTCCTTGGTGACCATATCCACCATCATAAAGCCGATGGCGCTCTCGTCCTGACCGATGCTGGTCAGACCGGTGAACAGGTAGCAGTCATCGTTGTTGTAGATGATGGCCTCACCCTGCGAGGTGCGGTACTTGTCCTTGTCTGAGAAGTTGAAGATGCCGTGGACATATTCGCCCTTGTTGTTGATCTGGTTGACGATAAAGCTCTCGGGCTGAACACGGTCCACCCACTCGGGGACCTCGTCGATGGAGTAGTACTGCACATCACCGGTGGAGGCATTGACGGCATAGATGCCCTTGGCCTCGGGCAGGGCAAAGCCCCGGGTGTTCTTGTAGGAAGTGACGATCCAGTAGGGCTGTCCGCTCTCGTCCAGCTCGAAGGAGTAGTCGATGATGCCGTCAAACAGCGCACCGTGGAGCCGCAGATGGCGCTGCAGATCATCCAGCAGGTAGGAGTTGGGCTGATACTTGATCCTGAAGTCCTCCACATACTCCACATCGTTGGTGTTGGTGGCGGAAACCACCACATAGCCCGGTGTACCGTCCATGTTGGTAAACCACTTGAACAGACCGGAATGGTGCAGCGGCACCACCCACACCAGCTCACCGTTTACCAGCTGCTTGGTGGGTTCACCCAGATAGACCTGGCTGCCCAGTGAGGGGCGCTCGCCCAGTTTTTTATCCGCCAGGTTGGCTGCCAGGGCCTGGTCCACAATGGGGAGCTCGCTCTGATCCAGCACCTGGATGTCGCTGGAGAAGGTGCGCACTTCGGGGTCGCCCAGCTGGTCCCGATAGGCCTTGGAACCCAGCAGCGGCGAGGAAAGCACCGACCCCAGGATCAGCAGTGCCCACGGCACAGCGATCAGGGTAAAGAGCTTTTTGGGGCTGCCGCCGGTGAACTCCAACGAAAACCGGGGAATACCGCCATAGTTGATGGGGATGATCTCGGCATAGCGGAACACCGCATAGATTCCCAGGTATACTGTGATGAGGAAGCACCAGAACACCGCTCCTTCAAAGTAGAGGGGGCTGAGGTTGGGCGCATTCACCAGCACATTGAGCACCACCAGCACGGTGATTCCCAAAAAGAGGAGATTGCGTATTTTTTTCTTGTTCATGTCATTGGATCCTTTCAGCAGGGGTTCCTCCCCCGCTTTTAAACAAAGTGTTGCCAGGCCTGTGCCGGCTTATACAGATCCCAGCGGTTCAGTGGTTCTGCATTGGAATACACTATACCACACTTCGGAAATTCCTGCAATATCTGCCAATTTAGATCATTGGCTTTTACAAACTGTACACAAAATTCACAAAAAAGCAGTCTGTCAGGGGCAGAAAACTCCCGACAGACTGCTCTGTATCAGTCCAGATAGATCATCTTTTTGGTCATGCCACCATCCACCACCAGATCCTGACCGTTGATAAAGTCATTTTTCTCATCGGTGAGGAACAGGCAGGCGGACACCACATCCTCCGGCCGTCCCACCCGTCCGGACAGGTGCTGCCGGTGGTCGGCATATCCCAGCTGATCGTACCCCTCGCAGCAGATCCAGCCGGGACTGATGGAGTTGACCGTGACCGCATAGGGGGCAAAGCTCACTGCCAGGGCATGGGTCAGTGCCGTCACACCACCCTTAGAGGCGGTGTAGGCCTCGGTGCCCTCCTCGCTCATCATACTGCGGGTACTGGAGATGTTCACGATGCGGCCATATCGCTCCTCGTACCCCTTGTTCCGCCGGTTGATCATATAATCCCGGCTGACGAGGAAGATGGACCGCAGGTTGGAGTTGAGCACATAGTCCCAGTGCTCCGCCGTCTCCTCCCACAGGCTGCAAAACTGGCTGACACCGGCGTTGTTGATGATGATGTCCAGGTCGTCCAGCTGCTCAAAGATGCTCTGCATCAGGTTTTCGCAGGCGGAGGCAAGGGCCAGGTCACAGTGAAAAAAACAGCAGTCCGGCACCAACGGGCGCAATTCTTCCCGGGCAAACCGGTCGCCCTCATAGTCCTTGTCTGCCACGATCACCAGCGCACCGGCCCGGGCATAAGCCAAGGCAATCTGCCGCCCGATTCCCGAAGCGGCACCGGTCACCAATACCTTTTTTCCTCTGTAATCCATACAGCTCCTCCTCTCACACTGATGCTGCTCTGTTACAGGTTGGCCGGATTGTCCGAATAGGCAGCCGTTTCATAGGGGAGACCCTTTTTCTGCAGCTTGAGGGTGATGAATTTCTTGATCACCGAGTAGACCACTGCAAAAACCGGCACACCGATGAACATTCCTGCAAAGCCCAGCAGCTTGCCGAAGATCAGGATGGCAAAGACCACCCAGAATGCCGAAAGGCCAGTGGTATCGCCCAGGATCATTGGGCCGAGGATGTTGCCGTCGAACTGCTGGAGCAGCAGCACAAAGATGGCAAAGATCAGCGCCTGAATCGGGCTTTCGGTGAGAATGATGATGATGGACGGAATCGCCCCGATAAACGGGCCGAAATAGGGGATGACATTGGTTACACCCACAATCACGCTCACCAGCATACCGTAGGGCATCTTGAGAATCCAGGTGCCGATGAAACAGAGGATGCCGATGATGAGCGAATCGATGATCTTGCCGGAGATGAAACCGCTGAAGATGGCATTGGATTCAGCGCCGAGATCAATCATGAATCTGGCGTTCTCCTCACTGAAGAGGGCGTACATCACCTTGCGGGACTGCGCCAGGAAGCGCTCCTTGCCCATGAACATATAGATCGAGATGATGATGCCGATCACCAGGCTGAACATTCCGCTGGTAAAGTTCATGGCATAATTCAGGATATGGGGCACCGAGGTGAGCACCAGGTCATACACCTCATTGATGACATTTTCCACCGACTGCTCCATGGCACTTACCACCTCTGGCGGCATACCTTCCACCGTCACCAGATGGGTCACCCAGTCCAGCAGATGCTGGAGCGAATCCACATAGCTGCCCAGATTACCGAGGATATTGCTGATGCTGGTGAGGATCTGCGGGAATACCAGCGCAGAGAAGAAGTAGAGCATCATGCCGGTTCCCAGATAGGTGAGAATGATCGACAGACCCCGGCAAGCGGGTGGATTGATGGTATTGTTGGTCAGCCAGGGGAGGAACTTCTTATCGAAAAACACATAGATGGGATTGAGCAGGTAGGCGATCACAAAGCCAAAGATAAAGGGCCGCAGCGTCACCAGAGCTGTACTGATCCAATCCCGGACATCCTGATAGTTCTGAACACCATAGAGGAACAGGACTCCAAATACCAACACCAGAATGGCGTAAACCGCAATGGTAGTATAACGCCGATTCCATTCAATTTTCACACTTTTCACTCCTTGGGGAAGTCGATCCTCCCGGAACGGCTCCCGATTCCAAATTTGACAACTGCTATTATACTGGATATTCAAACGGAATTCCACAAAATCCTTGTAAAATCTTTCTACTCAGAAAGCTCCGACCACTCGTCGTATTTGGCAGCCAGCTCCTGCTGCAGCTGTTCCATGCGGTTGGCTGCTTCAGTGAGCTTTTCGTAATCGGAGGCCGCCTCCTCCCCTGCCATATAATCAGTCAAACGCTGGATCTCGTCCTCGTCGTCGGCGATCTGCTGCTCCAGCTGCTCCAGGCGCTTGCGCCGCTTGGCGTCCTCTGCGCGCTGCTTCTTGCCGCGGTAATAGGAGTTGCTTGCCTCGCTCTTCTTTTCCGGAGCGGCGGCAGCCGGTTCCGGAGCAGGCTGATCGGGGGTGATGATGGGACGATCCCCCCGGGCATAGGCGGCATAGCCGCCTTGGTAGATGGTCATACCGGCCGGGGTCATCTCGGCGATCTTGGTGGGGACCTTGTCCAGCAGATACCGGTCATGGGAGACCATGAGGATGGTGCCCGGGAATTCGACCAGTGCCTTATCCAGCGCCTCCTTGGTGTCCAGATCCAGGTGGTTGGTGGGCTCATCCAGGATCAGCATATTGGATTTGCGCAGCATCATAATGGCGAACTTGAGCTTGGCCCGCTCGCCGCCGGACAGCGAACTGACCTTTTTGTAGACATCTTCCCCGCTGAGCAGCACATTGCCCAGCACAGTGCGGATCGTTACCTCGTAGAGCCGGGGATAGCGGTCCCACAGCTCGTCCAGGGCCGTTTTCTCATCGTGCAGGCCGGTGTTCTCCTGTTCGTAGTAGGAGAGATAGACATTCTTGCCCCAGTCCACCTTGCCCTCATCCACCGGGAACAGCCCCTGAATGGCCTTGAGCAGCGAGGATTTGCCCACACCGTTTTCTCCGATGATGGCAATCTTTTCCCCGCGCAGCACATCCAGCTGCAGGCCCTTGAACAACGGGTGGCGTTCAGCGCCCTCCCCCACCGAAAGGGAGAGGTTGCGCACATGCAGCACCTCCTTGACCGGTTCCACATCATATCCAAAGGAGAGATGCGCCCGCTTCTGGGGCGGAAGGGGCTTTTCCACCAGCTCCATGTGCTCGATGGCCTTGCGCTTGCTCTTGGCGCTCTTGGCCGAGGTGGCACGCACGATGTTTTTATCCACATACTCCTGCAGACGGTTGATCTCCTCCTGCTGGCGCTCGTAGAGCTTAAGCTGCCTGGTATAGGCCTCGTCCCGCAGCTGGGTGAACTTGGTGTAGTTGCCGGGGTACCGGGTGAGCCGGGTGCGGTCCAGTTCACACACCGAGGTCACCAGGCTGTCCAGGAAGTACCGGTCGTGAGAGACGATAAGCAGGGCGCCCTTGTAGCCCTTGAGGTACTCCTCCAGCCAGATCAGCGTCTTGAAGTCCAGATGGTTGGTGGGCTCGTCCAGGATCAGCAGTTCCGGCTCCTCCAGCAGCAGTTTGCAGAGGGCCAGACGGGTCTTTTCACCGCCGGACAGCGCCGAGATCAGGGTCTCCCGGTCCCGGCCGGCAAAGCCCATACCGTTGAGAATGGTGTTGATCTTCACATCAATCAGGTAGCCATCGCCTGCCTCGAACTCGGTGTGCAGGCGGTTGTATTCCTCCAGCAGGGTGTGGTCGTCCGGGAACTGGCGCATCCGGATGCGCAGAGCCTCCATCTGCCGTTCGATCTCATAGAGCGGCGCAAAGACGCTGCGCATCTCGGCCAGGATGGTGCTGCTGCGGTCCAGGCCGCTGTTCTGGCGCAGGAAGCCGATGCGCGCCCCGGAGGCAATGGCCCGTTCGCCGCTTTCAAACTCCAGGTCGCCGCTGAGAATGTTGAGCAGGGTGGATTTTCCTGCTCCGTTGACGCCGATCAGGCCGATGCGGTCCTGATCCTCTATTTTGAGCGACACCTGATTGAGGATCAGTTCCGCCCCGTAGTATTTTGTAATCTGTTCCAGAGAAGCTATCATTTCCAGTAATTCTCCCAAATTCTCAATGCTTATATTCCATTTTATGATACCATAACTCCCGGAAAAAGAAAACTCCCCTGCCGGAAACTCCCGTTTCCCCTTTTGGCTGATTCAGGATATAAACAACCTCCCACCGCCAAAATGACGAAGGGAGGCACATTCACAGATGATAACTGTTCGCTCCACCAGATCTGCTGGAATCTGTATTTTTCCATTACCACTCGCCGATGCTGAAACAGTCAGCAGAGGATTGGCCCATGACCTGTTCGAAAAACGATATATCCTGATTGGAATTTATTGCAATATACATCTCTGTTCCATAGTGTGCACTGCAAATGTCACACAGTTCATTTTTTACATTGATGGTAAAATACTTTGTCATTTTATTATAGATTTCTTTATCTGTTGGATTTTCTTCCATCAATTCCGATAGGAGTTCAGCGGTAAGGACGCCTTTGATCGATACTTCATTCCCCTCCTCGATCGCTTCACCATACCGTTTCGCCTGTAAAATTTCCTGGGTTTCTTCCCTCCAGCATCGCACCTCGAAATTATCGCCTACCCTGATGAAGTGATGGATTATCGCTTTCCACCACCCAGAGGAAACTGCATTATCGACCATTTGTATGCTAAATCTCTTCATAATAAATCAGCCCCACAGTTGAATTTACCCTTTTTACTTTATCATATATTTCTGCTCGATTCAGTTCATCATGAAATCGACGGGGATTTAGTCCATCAGTCCAGAAGTAAAACAAAATACCGAAAATATCCCTGCCCTTGCCGGCATCAACCAGAACTGCTGACTGCTGCGCAAATGCAAAAAGCCGCACCGCTGAAAACGGAATACGGCTTTTTTGATACAGGTTACTTCTTGGTGTTTTCCAGCAGGCGGCAGAGGATATCCACATACTTCTCCCGGTCTGCCTTGAGGGCTACCCGGCAGTTGGGCGCCTTGGCCTCGGCACGGCCGTTACGGATATCAAAAAGGGTCACGCCATAGGCAGCGCCCCGTCCGCAGTCCACCACGCAGGGGGCATCTTCGATGTCGGTGATGACGGTGGGGTCCACCAGATAGGCAATGGTCAGCGGGTCATGCACCGGGGCTGCCGGTACATCGGCCACCTTCTGCCACTCGCCGTAACCGGCGATGCGCTGCTCGCAGAGCGAGGCCACCACCTCTGCCGGACGGGTTCCGATGGCGCGGAAGCGCGCGGCATCCTCCATGGTCACATAGGCGGAATGGGTGGCATCCAGGGTGACAAAGGTAAAGGGAATGTTGCAGTCCAGAACTGCCTGAGCAGCTTCGGGATCCAGCCAGACATTGAACTCGGCCAGAGCGGTCTTGTTGCCCACCCGGAAGCCGCCGCCCATGTAGACGATCTCCTTGATCTTGGGGATGATCCGGGGCTCGATGCGCACGGCATGGGCAATGTTGGTGAGCGGACCCAGGGGGATCAGGGTGATTTCGCCGTCCTCGGCCTCCATGAGGGTATCCACCAGCCAGCTGACTGCGTTCTTCGGCTGCGCCTGGATGGTGGCAGGCGGGCACTGGTCGATGTAAGTGCCATGGATGTTCTTATAGAGCGCCTCTTCCGGGGCACTGTACATGGGGTAGTGCCGGCGGTAGCCCAGCATACAGGAAGTCCACGGTACGGCACAGCCCTGGAAGACCGGAACGGTGCCGCCCATCAGCTCGCTGATGCGCAGGCTGTTTTCAGTGGTGATGGATACGGCGCGGTTGCCGTTGACAGCCATGATGCCCAGCACCTCAAATTCCGGATTTGCCATGGCGGCGATCAGTGCGATCGCGTCATCCGAACCGGTATCCACATCGAGGATCACCTTGCGTTTTGCCATTGTTACACTCTCCTTATCCCGAACCGGTGCTGTCCCAGTCTCTGGCACCGCACAGCAGCCCGTACCATTGGTAGTTTTCAGTCCAATGATTCTATTATAGCACGCTGCTGCACTGTGAAAAAGCGAAAATCCCTCTGTATCTCCCTTTGCACAGGAGAATTTCCCGACAGAATTTTAGTGAAAACGCAAAAAAGAGCTGCCGGGCTGGCAGCTCTTTGCTGTTCTATGAAACAAATGCTTATTCCACCGAGATGGTGAAGTAATAGATGGGGGTACCGCCGTTGACCAGTGCTACCTCGATATCCGGGTCGATTTTTTCCTTGATCTCCAGCTCCACCATAGCGGCCTGCTCTTCGGTGGCATCCTCGCCGTAGATCACGGTGATGAAGCCGGCTTCGCCCTTGCGCTTCTTGACCATGTTCTTGGTGATCTTCACTGCCGCCTTGACGATGTCGCTCTCCACCGAGGTCACCTTGCCGTTTTCGATGGCAAGGATGTCGCCCTCCTTGATCTTGTGGCCGTCGTACTCGCTGTCCCGGGCTGCAAAGGTCACCTGACCAGTGCTTACCTTTTCGGCAGCCTTGGTCATGTTCATCTGGTTTTCCTCGGCATTGATGGACTCATCAAATACCAGCATGGCCGAAAGGCCTTCCGGAATGGTCTTGGTGGGCAGAACACGCACTTCGCGATCAGCCAGGTTGATGGCCTGCTCGGCAGCCATGATGATGTTCTTGTTGTTGGGCAGAACAAAGACGGTCTTGGCCGGAGTGGCATGGACTGCCGACAGGATGTCGTCGGTGGAGGGGTTCATGGTCTGACCGCCCTTGACCACGTTGGTCACGCCCAGATCCTGGAAGAGCTGCTCCACACCGTCGCCAGCACACACAGCTACAAAGCCATAGGCATTGCTGGGGTCCACTGGGGCATACTGGAAGCCGCCAGTCATCGACTCGCGGACCGCCTTCTGGTTGTCGGCATGCTGTTCCCGCATATTTTCGATCTTGATCTTGGTCAGAGCGCCGTGCTGCAGAGCATTCTGCAGGGCATCACCGGGGTTGTCGGTGTGTACATGGCACTTGATGATGTCGTCATCGTCCACCACCACAGCACTGTCGCCAATGCTCTCCAGGTAGGCGCGCAGAGCCAGGGCATCAGCCCGCTCGGCATCCTTGAGCACGATGAACTCGGTGCAGTAG
>Oklahoma_p2__coassemble_1672_pt1 | contig 12835 bp, 10 predicted proteins | sample Oklahoma_p2__metabat2_low_PE_026 | metagenome-assembled genome bin Oklahoma_p2 | reverse complement strand
GTGGTGGATTACACCTATTCGCTGGATGCAGAAAATGTCCAGGTGTACGATGTGGGCATTCCCAGCCGCGGCATCGAAATCCCCGGCACCCTGACCCTGCCTGCCGGCAAGGAGTCCGACCGGGTCCCGCTGGTGATTTTTGAGCATGATCTCTTCGGGGATCGCAGCACCCACGGTGTCTTTGAGGAGATCGCCCTGGGGCTGGCAGAACAGGGCATCGCCAGTGTTTCGGTTGATTTTTCCGGCTGCGGCGACAGCACCGAAGATTTTTCGGATAACTGCCCTTTCTTCATCGACTGGGATGTGATCGCTGTCCGGGACTATGTTCTTGCAAATGCTCCTGTTGACCAGCAGCGGCTGGGACTGCTGGGGTATGGATTCGGTGCGCGTATGGCAATGGAGGCCGGTGCGCTCAAGGATAGCCCCTACACCGCCATGAGCCTGATTTCCCCCATGGTCGGAGGGTATGAGGACACCCTCCACTTGCTGTTCGGCGCCGAGTACGACCGGATGCTCTCCGAGGCCTTCAGCGAGGCCCGGGGAACCGAGTTCACCGCTGCGGACGGCATTGCCCGGGCCATCAGCGTCAACTGGTTTGACGATATGACCCTTTCCAACCCCATGAAGAATGTGCAGCACATCAAGGGCAGCCTGCAGGTGATTTCCGCTTCTAAGGACGAACTGGTGCCGGCTGCTGTTACCAAGGCACTGCTGAACGGTGCTGCCGGCAGCCAGGCCAAGGTGAGCGCTCTGGAAGTGGACAGTGACCACAGCTTTGGCTTCCCCCAGGAGGATTCCGCAGTCCGTGCCCAGGTGATCGAAGCTGTTGTGACATTCTTCGCCGACGCATTCTAAAAGGAGGGATTCAGATGGCAGTACAGCCGGAACAGTTTGCAGGATATGAGGCGCTTTGCCGGAAAATCAGCGGCGGCCTTGCCGCTGGACGGTATGTTGTAGCCATCGATGGGCGTTGTGGTGCCGGAAAAAGCACCCTGGCCCAGCAGCTGGCCCGTACTTTGGGCGGACGGGTGGTGTGTGCCGATGATTTCTTCCTGCGGCCGGAGCAGCGCACCCCCGACCGTCTGGCCGAGCCGGGCGGCAACCTGGACCGGGAGCGCATGAAATCGGAGGTGATCGACCGGCTGGGGGCGGAGGCCCTCTGCTACACCCCTTTTGACTGCGCTGTGATGGAGCTGGGCAGCCCGGTGGAATTGCCGCCTGCTCGCCTGACCATTGTGGAGGGAGCATACAGCCTTCACCCCTACTTTGGGCAGTATTATGACCTGGCGGTGTTTGTCACAGCCGATCTGGAAACCCGACTGAACCGGATCGCCGCCCGTCCGGGGCACAACAATGTGGAGATGTTCCGCAAGCGCTGGATCCCCATGGAGGAACGGTATCTCGCTGCCTTTGAGGTGGAGCAGCGCGCTGACCTTTGCATCGATACCACCTGCTGACCGAATCGAGCCTTTCCCCTCGGGGAAGGGCTCTTTTTCTATGGAAAAATGATTGCGGCAGATGGACAGGTGTGATAGAATGGAAGTACAAATAGATTTCCGCAAAGGAGGAATACAAAATGGATATTCGTGCTTTGGCAGAACAATATGAGAGCTATATCATCGAGCAGCGCCGTTGGTTCCATGCCCATCCGGAGCTGTCCTGGGAGGAGTTTGGCACCACTGACCACATTCAGCAGGAGCTGGAGAAGATGGGGCTGGAGGTACACCGCTTTGACGGTCGCCCCGGCTGTACAGCGATGATCTATGGCGGTAAGGCCGCTCCCGGTGCTAAAACGGTGGCACTGCGGGCAGATATCGACGCCCTGCCGGTGGAGGAAAAGACCGGCCTGCCCTTTACCAGCCAGAATCCCGGTGTGATGCATGCCTGCGGCCATGATAACCACATGGCCATGCTGCTGGGTGCCGCCCGGATTCTGTGCGACCTCAAGGACGAGCTGGCCGGCAATGTCAAGCTGCTGTTCCAGGCCGCCGAGGAGACCTGCTTCGGCGCCGAGTACTATGTACAGCAGGGTGTACTGGATGGGGTGGATGCCATCTATGGCCAGCACATCTGGGCCGGCCTGGAGGCCCCCTACCTGAATGTGCAGCCCGGCGTACGCATGGCAAGCTGCGATAACTTCACCATCACGGTGGAGGGCAGCTCCACCCACGGCAGCACCCCGCACCTGGGCACCGATGCCATCGTGGCAGCGGCTTCCATCATCATGAACATCCAAACCATCGTCTCCCGGAACAACGACCCGCTCAATGCGTTGGTTGTCACCATTGGAGAGATTCATGGCGGCCAGAGATTCAACATTCTGGCCAACAAGGTGGTCATGGAGGGCACCTGCCGCACTCACTCCCGGGAGATGCGCGGCAAAATTGAGCCGCTGCTGCGCCGGGTCTGTGAGGATACCGCTGCTGCCTTCGGCGCCCGGGCAGAGCTGAAATACGATGCTTTCCCCAGCCCGGTGATCAACGACCACGACGACCTCAACCAGATCGCCCACGATGCAGCAGTCAAGCTGTATGGTGAGGAGGGCATCAAGGAGATGCCCCGGGTGATGGGCAGTGAGGATTTTGCCTACTTTATGGATGTGGTACCGGGCATCTTTGGCTTCCTGGGAAGCCGGGATGCTGAGCATCAGGCCAGCAACCACAATGACTGCTACGATGTCCCCGAGGAGGTTCTCAAGCGCGGAGCGGCCATGCACGCACAGTTTGCAGCCGACTACCTAAGTGCCAAGGCGCCCCGGTAAGCTGCAAATGAACCATCAGGAGGAGACAATATGAATATCAACATCCGCGAACTGGCGCAGCAGTACAATGATTACATCATCGACCGGCGCCGCTACTATCATTCCTGCCCGGAGCTGTCCGGTCAGGAGGTCCACACCGCCCAGTCCCTGAAGGAGGACCTGGAGGCTATGGGAGTGGAAGTGGAACTGTGCAAGACCTGCCACGGCGTGGTGGGTACCATCCGCGGCGGCAAACCCGGCAAGGGCGTTGTGGCTCTGCGCTCGGATACTGACGGCCTGCCGGTGGAGGAAAAGACCGGTCTGCCCTTTGCCAGCCAGAACCCTGGTGTGATGCATGCCTGCGGCCATGATAACCACATGGCTATGCTGCTGGGTGCCGCCAAGATCCTGACTTCCATCCGGGACGAGCTCCCCGGTACCGTCAAGCTGCTGTTCCAGCCGGCGGAGGAAACCGCCTTTGGCGCCAAGGCCATGATTGCCGAAGGCGTTCTCAACGGTGTGGATGCCATCTATGGTGCCCACATCTGGGGCGATTTTGATGCGCCGCACATCGATGTATCAGCTGGCAACCGCATGGCCTGCTGCGACAGCTTCCGCATCGTTGTGGAGGGAAGCTCCACCCATGGCAGCACCCCGCACCTGGGAACCGATGCCATTGTGGCAGCAGCTTCCATCATCATGAACATCCAGACCTATGTGTCCCGGAACAACGACCCACTCAACCCGCTGGTTGTCACAGTGGGCAAGATCGACGGCGGTCAGCGGTTCAATATCCTGGCCAACAAGGTCGTGATGGAGGGCACCTGCCGCACCTTCTCCCGTAAAACGCTGGAGACCATCGACAAGGACCTGGAGCGTATCGCTGCCAACACAGCAGCCGCCTTTGGCGCTTCGGCTTCGCTGGAGTACCAGCACCTCACCACACCAGTGATCAACGAGCATGAGGATCTCAACCGCATTGCCCGGAATGCTGTCATCAAGCTGTATGGCGAGGAGGGCCTTGGACATCTGCCCACTATGATGGGCAGCGAGGACTTTGCTTTCTTCATGGAGGAGGTTCCGGGAATCTTTGGCTTCATCGGCAGCCGGGATCCCGAGCAGGGAACCATCTATACCAACCACCACGAAAAGTACAGCGCCCCGGAAGATGTGCTGCAGCGCGGAGCTGCCATGCACGCCCAGTTTGCCCTGGACTTCCTCACCGAAAAGGCCGGGGAATGATCCTCCGGCGCTGATCCGCACTCAAAAAAAACACCCCCACCGGAATCGCAGTTCCGGTGGGGGTGTTTTTGTTATCAGACCAACGGGTAAAAAGAATCCCCGGCAGGGATTTCTGCCAGGGATCCAAACAGGTCAGCTGAGGGGGTTATGCCTTAGAAGCCTTTACCTTGATCCACAGCTCCGAGAGAACCTTTTTCAGGGTCTGATTGTCGTGGAATACCTCGTCCTTGTCATAGCCGGCACGGGGCAGGTAGGCATTGTTGGTTTCGTAGTAGCCGCCCTCACCGCTCAGGGTGTCCAGCACCTCCTGGTTGGAGGAAGCGTAGCCCACATACTCCGAATTGCCGAAGGAGGCATCGTAGGAGAGGACATAGTTGATGAACTCGTGGGCCAGGGCAGGGTTCTGTGCATTGGCGGGGATCACCATGCCATCGCTCCACAGGTTGGTGCCCTCGTTGGGCAGCCAGTAGCTCATGTTCGGGTTGGAATCCAGCACATAGGCAGCATCGCCCGAGTACATCACGGCAATGTCCTTGTTGCCGTTGGCCATGCCGTCGATGACCTCATCGGTGACATAGACGGGCTGCATGGTGTTGTTCATCTGCAGCAGCCACTCGTAAGCAGCCTGGATCTCGGCCTCGTTTTCGGTGTTCATCGAATAGCCCAGGGCCTTGAAGGCGGTCATGAAGGCATCGCGCTCCGAATCATACATATAGATGTGGCCGGCATACTTGGTATCCCGCAGGATCTCCCAGCCCTTGGCTTCCACTTCGGCGGGGTCCACATTGTTGTGGTTGTATACGATGCCCACATTGCCCCAGAAGTAGGGAGCCGAGTAGGAGTTATCGGGGTCGTAGGGCAGGCCCTTGACACCCTCGGTCAGATTGGCAATGTTGGGGATCTTGGAGAGATCCAGCTCCTGCAGCATATCCTGGGCAATCAGGCGTTCGATCATATAGTCGGAGGGAACCAGCACATCGTAGGAATCGCCGCCCTGGAGCTTGGTATACATCATCTCGTTGGAGTCGAAGTATTCCACGATCACCTTGACACCGAACTCCTTTTCAAAGTCCGGGATCAGATTCTCGCCCATATATTGGCCCCAGTTGTAGAGCTTCAGGGTGTCGGAACCGTACTTGGCTACGGCATCCTCGGTGCTGTTCCCACTGCTGCATCCGGTGGCGGTGAGCAGCATGGCACCAGCCAGCATCATGGCAATGAATTTTTTCATGCTTTTGTTCTCCTTTTTTCTCTGATGATCGGTACTACATTGACGATGATCAGGGTGATGGTGATCAGTGCAATGACCAGAGTGGACAGGGCATTGATCGACGGATTCACACGCTTGCTCATCGTGTAGACCAGAATGGATATATTGTTTACACCATTGCCGGTGACAAAGTAGGAAATCACAAAGTCATCAAAGCTCATGGTGAAAGCAATCAGCGCACCGGAAATGATGCCCGGCATGATCTGCGGCACAATGACCTTGGTCAGGGCCTGCAGCGGGGTAGCGCCCAGGTCAAGGGCTGCATCCGCCAGGTTTGGATCCAGCGACCGCAGCTTTGGCGAAACCGACAGGATCACATAGGGGATACAGAACATGATGTGGGCCAGCAGCATGGTGGTAAGGCCCTTTTTCACCCCCAGCGAGCTGAAGAACATCAGCAGGCCGATGGCGGTGACGATCTCCGGGTTCATCACCGGGAGGTTGTTGATCTGTTCCACCACATTGCGCAGCAACTTGCGGGAACGGGAGAGGCCGATGGCGGCCAGGGTGCCGATGACGGTGGAGACGATGGTTGCCACCACGGCCACCAGGATCGTGTAGCCCACCGCCTCCATCATGGTGCGGTCGGCAAACATCTTCTCATACCACTGGAGCGAAAAACCGCTGAAGCGGGTCAGAGAACGGGAGTCGTTGAAGGAGAAGATGACGATATAGATGATGGGAAGGTAGAAGAACAGGATCGTCAGGCTAAGCAGGATTTTGGAAGCCAGGGAAGTTTTCTGTTTCTTCATATGCTCAGTCCTCCTTTCCGCGGGCAGCCGGATCGGTGTCCACCTTGCGGGTAACATACATGGAGATCATGATAATCACAGCCATGATCAGCGAAATGGCACTGCCGAAGTTCCAGTCGCCGCTGGTGAGGAACTGGGTCTCGATGACATTGCCGATGAGTACATACTGGCCGCCGCCCAGCAGTTTGGGGATAAAGAAGCTGGATACTGCCGGCAGGAATACCAGGGTGATGCCGCTGAGAACACCGGGCAGGCTCAGCGGCAGGGTGATGCGCAGGAAGCTCTGCACCCGGTTGGCGCCCAGATCCGCAGCTGCCTCCAGATAGCTCTTGTCCATCTTGGTGAGAGAGGTGTGGATCTGTAGGATCATGAACGGGATAAAGTTGTAGACCATACCCAGCACAACGGCAAAGGTGGTGTACATCATCTTGAACGGTCCGATGCCGAACAGCCCCAGCAGGCTGTTGATGAGGCCGCCATCCTGGAGGATACCCACCCAGGCATAGGTGCGCACCATCATATTGATCCAGGTGGGCATGGTGATGACCAGTACCCAGAACATATTGCTCTTTTCCGGGCGCTGGGCAATGGCATAGGCAATGGGATACCCCACCAGCACGCAGATGATGGTGGTCATCACCGCGATGGAAAGGGAGCGCCACAACACCTCCAGAAAGACCTGATCGCTGAAGAAGCGGGCGAAGTTTTCCAGTGTAAAACGAATGGTGGTGACATCGTTGCCCGAGTTGGTAAAGGCATACAGCACGATCATCAGCATCGGTGCCACGATCATCACAGCGATCCACGCCACATAGGGGTAGACCATATTGCGGAATTGTTTCATCGATGGCTCCTCCCCTTAGTTCTTGGACATGATGTGGATATCCTCCGGCTGGAAGGAGAGCCCTACAATGTCGCCCACCTCGTACTTGTCGGTGGTGTCCACCTTGTATTCGTAGCCCTGGGTGGAGAAGGTGACATCGTAGACGCCGGGGGTGATGGTCTTGGGGTCAAAGTCGTAATGCACATTGGTGATCTCCACCGCCTTGCCGTCCTCCAGGCTCCAGGCCGAGGCATTGGCCCAGGTCTTGAGGTCGGTATCCAGTGCAATGGATTCGGTGATCTCGTCGGCGTTCTTGAAGAAGTTTACCGCAAAGATTTCCTCCTCATACTCCTTGTTGGCAACACGGTTTTCGTCCTTGACGATCATGTTGACGGTAACCGAGGTACCAGCCGCAGTGGAGAAGGTGACCGGGTAGGTGCCGTTTTCCTTCTTGATCTGGTAGACCACATCCTTGATGGAGACATATTCGTCGGTATCAGGGTTCCAGGCCTGGGCGTCGGCACGGGCAATGATGGTGGCTGCATCCAGCTCATCCACATCGGCGGTATCCAGATAGAAGTCGTTGGCGGACATCTTTTCATTGGCCTCGGCATTAAAGACGGGCTTGCCGTCCTTTACCGCCATCTTAACGGTGATGGCAGTGCCCAGCTTGGTCTCCACGATTGTCTCGTAGTGGACACCCTTGAAGAGGACGCTCTTGACAACGCCGCGGAGCTTGCCGTCGGCACGGGGAACGATGTCCAGGTCCTCGGGGCGGATCACGATATCCACCGCCTCGTTTTTGCCAAAGCCAAAGTCCACACAGTCAAAGATCTTGTCCTCGAACATGACCTTGTAGTCCTCCAGCATCACGCCGTCGATGATGTTGCTTTCGCCGATGAAGGTGGCAACATACTCGTTGACCGGTTCGTTGTAGATGTCGGTGGGGGAGCCGATCTGCTGGATCTCGCCCTCCTTCATGACCACGATCTTGTCCGACATGGTCAGGGCCTCTTCCTGGTCGTGGGTTACAAAGATGAAGGTGATACCCACCTCCTGCTGGATGCGCTTGAGCTCGTGCTGCATCTCCTGGCGGAGCTTGTGGTCCAGCGCACCCAGGGGCTCGTCCAGAAGCAGGACGCTGGGCTCGTTGACCAGGGCGCGGGCGATGGCCACGCGCTGCTGCTGGCCGCCGCTCATCTCGGTGACATTGCGGTCGGCGTAGTCCTCCAGGTTTACCAGCTTGAGCATACGCATGACCTTCTGCTCGATGATATCCTTGGGTTCCTTCTTGATCTTCAGGCCAAAGGCGATGTTGTTGTACACATTCATGTGGGGGAACAGAGCGTACTTCTGGAATACGGTGTTGATCTCCCGTTTATACGGGGGCACTTTGCTGATGTCCTGCCCATCAAAGAGCACATGGCCTTCGGTGGGCTCCAGGAAGCCGCCGAGGATCCGCAGCAGGGTGGTTTTTCCGCAGCCGCTGGGACCCAGCAGGGTGACGAACTCATTTTCGTAGATATCCAGGCTGACACCCTTGAGCACCAGCTTCCCATCAAATTCCTTGACGATGTTCTTAAATTCGATCAGCTTCTTTTCCATACAGAAAGAGGCTCCTTTCTTTTTCTGTAATCAGGGGCGGCGGGCCGCTTAAAACAGCGGCGGTGTGGAGATCCAAAGCACCTTGGCGGTGGTTTTCCGGTCGTTGCGGAGGTAGTGGCGGTTTTTCCCCGAGAGGTAGAAGGTCTCACCCTTGTGCAGGGTGTAGCTCTTTTCCCCGGAGACCAACACCACCGTTCCCTCGATGATGTAGCCGAACTCCTCACCGCTGTGCGGATCCATGGCAAAGGATTCCCCGCCCTGGGGCAGTTCCAGCAGAATGGGCTCCATCTCGTTTTTCTGGGTGTTGGGCACGATCCAGTTGACGGTGCAGTGATCCCGCTCATCCACAAAGAAATCCCGTTTGCGAAAGACGATGCGCTCCTCTTTGTCCTCCTGGAAGAATTCGGACAGGCTGGTGCCCAGGGCCTCCACAATGTCGTTGAGGGTGGCGATGGACGGAGAGGTGAGGTTGCGCTCGGTCTGGGAGAGAAAGCCTTTGGTCAGCTCGCTTCGGCTGGCCAGCTCTTCCAGGGTCAGCCCCTTCTGGATGCGGAGCTGCTTGATCTTATGGCCGATATCCAAATTGACGCCTCGCTTTCTGTGTGCAGTAATATTAAACCACAAAGTTATTTTTACTAAACCGAAATAATTATACAATATTCTGCCGGAAAATCAATAGATGCTAAACTAAAAGTTTAATAAAATGAACATTTTTACATAATGCTGTAAAATTTTCTGTGAACAACTGGCTGTTTGTAGGTTTTGCTGACAATCACTGCCGTTTTTCCGGGCGATTCCCTGTACAGAGTCCTGGGCGCAGCGGGGCCCGATGTAAATCGTTTGTTTAATATAAGTAAAATCGATCCCGCTGAAAGAACGCCTGTCTCCATCCGGTGCGGAAAGGGGAAGAATCAGTAAAGTTCTTGAAAAAAGAGCGGCTCAGCAGTTTTTTTAGTAGGTAAACTATACAAGAAGAATGGGTTAAATCCAGCGCTGTTCGCAAAATATTCATAGATTTTACACTTTTTATATCACTGCCTTGACGCGGCGCATCGGGAAGTGTAGAATAAAGGTGTAAAGCTATCCAGAGTGGGAAAAAACAGGTTTTCTTATTTCGGGTGGCATTTTTATTTTTATCCGGGCCGCCCCGGACTATGGGCGGCAGGTCAAACAAAAGACAGGAGGCAATCACAGATGAAAAGAAGAATCCTGAGTGCGCTCATGGCTCTGGCCATGGTCGCCGGCCTGATGACAGGCTGTTCTGCTCCGGCTGCAGGCGGCGATAATGCCGGCAGCGAGGGCGCCAGCCAGGCAGAGCTCGCTCCCGTTTCCAAGGACGAGATCAAGGTGGGCTTTGTGTACATCTCCGACTCCAGCGACATGGGTTACACCTACAACCACGAGCTGGGCACCAAGGAGATGCAGGAGAAGCTGGGCCTGCGCGATGACCAGATCATCAGCAAGTACAATGTTCCCGAGGGCGCTGAGTGCGACACCGCTCTGCGTGAGCTGGTTGAGGCTGGCTGTAATGTCATCTTCGCCACCAGCTTTGGCTACGAGGACTATGTCAAGGAAGTAGCTGCCGAGTATCCGAACATCCAGTTCTGCCATGCCACCGGCTACCAGGCTGCTTCGTCCGGTCTGCCCAATTTCCACAACTACTTCGCTTCCATCTACGAGGCCCGCTATCTGGCAGGCATCGCTGCCGGCCTCAAGACCGAGACCAACAAGCTCGGCTATGTGGCAGCTTATCCGTTTGCCGAGGTGATCAGCGGCTACACCGCCTTCTACCTGGGCGCCAAGAGCGTCAACCCCGATGTGACCATGGAGATCATGTACACCAACTCCTGGAACGACCCCACCGTTGAATCCCAGGTTGCCAAGGCACTGATCGACCGTGGCTGCGATGTGGTTTCCCAGCATTCTGACTCCACCGCTCCCGCCACCACCGCTGAGGACAACGGCGTATGGCAGGTTGGTTACAACAACGATATGATCGAGGCTGCCCCCAAGGCTTCCCTGATCTCGGCCCGGATCGACTGGGGCATCTATGTAACCGAGGCTGTTGAGCATGTAATCAACGGCACCGAGATCCCCACCGACTGGTGTAAGGGCTATGGTGACGGCGCCGTATATCTGTCGCCTCTGAACACCGCCATCGCCGCCGAGGGCACCCAGGAGGCCATTGATGCCGCCATCGAGCAGCTCAAGGCCGGCGAACTGCATGTCTTTGCAGGTCCGCTGAAGGGTGTAAGCCCCGATGGTCAGACCATCGAGATCCCCGAGGGTGACTACTACCACGAGCAGGAAGAGCAGTCCGCTCCGTCCTGGCAGTACATTGTAGAAGGCTGCACCGCTGTCGAGTAAACCGCACATACAGTACAAAGCCGTTCTTTGAAAGAAAGGACGGCTTTGTTTTCAGTCAGGCAGAAAATAAAAGGAGGATAGCCTTGGAGAAAACCACAGAATATGCCGTTTCCATGCGTCATATCACCAAAACCTTCGGCAAAGTGGTTGCCAACCATGATGTCAGTCTGGATCTACGGGAAGGGGAGATCCTGGCCCTGCTGGGAGAGAACGGCAGCGGTAAAACGACCCTGATGAATATGCTCTCTGGCATTTACTACCCCGATCACGGCGAGATCCTGATCCATGGACAGCCCGCCGCCATCCGCTCCCCCCGGGAAGCCTTCGATCTGGGCATCGGCATGATCCACCAGCACTTCAAACTGGTGGATGTGCTCACTGCAGCGGAGAACATCGTGCTGGGCCTGTCGGGTGGTGTGGTGCTGAACCGGAAGGAACTGGAACGCAAGGTGACCGAGCTGGCAGAAAAGTACGGCTTTGAAATCGACCCTGCCAAGAAGATCTATAACATGTCGGTTTCGGAAAAGCAGACCGTGGAGATCCTCAAGGTGCTGTACCGGGGAGCGGATATCCTCATCCTGGACGAGCCCACTGCAGTGCTCACCCCCCAGGAGACCGAAAAGCTCTTCGTTGCTCTGCGCAATATGAAAAAGGACGGGAAGTCCATCATCATCATCACCCACAAACTCTACGAGGTACTCTCCATCTCCGACCGGGTGGCGATCCTGCGCAAGGGCGAATACATCGGTGCAGTGGATACCGGCACCACCAACCAGGACGAGCTCACCGAGATGATGGTGGGCCGGCCCATCGTGCTGGAGATCGAGCGTCCGGCAGTGGAGCGGGGCGAAAAGCGGCTTCAGGTGGTGGACCTCACCTGCCAGAACGGCGAGGGAGTCACCGCCCTGGACAATGTCTCCTTTGATGCCTATGGCGGAGAGATCCTGGGCATTGCCGGCATCGCCGGCAGCGGCCAGAAGGAACTGTGCGAGGTCATCTCCGGGCTGTACCCCGCCATCGGCGGAGCAGTGCTGTATTCCGGCGAGAAAAACGGGGTTCCGGTTCGGGAGAACCTGCTGGGCATGAGCCCCGATGTCATTGTGCAGAAGGGTGTTTCCATGGCCTTTGTGCCGGAGGATCGCCTGGGCATGGGACTGGTGGCCAGCATGGATATGGTGGACAATGTGATGCTGCGCAGCTACAAGAGCGGCAAGGGCATCTTTGTGGACCGCAAATCCCCTCGGGAACTGGCCGAGCGGATGATCGGCGAGCTGGAGATCGCCACTCCGGGCGTGGATACACCGGTGGGACGGCTTTCGGGAGGCAATGTGCAGAAGGTGCTGTTGGGCCGCGAGATCGCCTGCAACCCCTCGGTGCTGATCGTGGCCTACCCGGTGCGGGGTCTGGACATCAACTCCTCCTACCGCATCTATGATTTTCTCAATGAACAGAAGAAAAAGGGCGTGGCCGTGATCTTCATCGGCGAGGACCTGGATGTGCTGATGCAGCTCAGCGACCGGATCCTGGTGATGTGCGGCGGCAAGGTCAGCGGCATCGTGGACCCCCGCAAGGTCACCAAGGATGAGATCGGGCTGCTGATGATCCATGTAGAACATCTGGACGAGGAGGTGCAGGCATGACAACTCAACCCAAAGAACCGCTGCTGCGGATGGCCAAACGGGACTCCATCTCTCCCCGGGCTGCCTGGGGGATCCGAGCGGTGGCCTTCCTGCTGGCGCTGATCACCGGCGGACTGCTGCTGCTCTCACTGGGGCACAATCCGCTCACCGTATACCGGGCGATGATCACCGGTGCCTGGGGCTCCCCCACAGTGGCGCGTGAAACGGTGAAGATCGCCGTTCCGCTGCTCATCACCTCCATCGGTATTTCATTGGCGTTCCGTATGAAGTTCTGGAACATCGGCGCCGAGGGCCAGATTCTGGTGGGGGCCATTGCCGCTGGTTGGTTTGGCCTGTTTACCGCCTCGGTCTTTCCCAAAATCCCGCTGGTGCTGCTGATGATGGTCTCCTCTATGA
>Oklahoma_p2__coassemble_1668_pt1 | contig 12851 bp, 18 predicted proteins | sample Oklahoma_p2__metabat2_low_PE_026 | metagenome-assembled genome bin Oklahoma_p2 | reverse complement strand
ATTAACTATCAACCTTCTGCCTACGATTATAACATTGCCGGCGGCGAAAAAATATGGTATCATAGCCTAAAAAGCCGCCGCCTTTTTAGGCTGTCAGCACAAGGAGGATTTGCCATGCAGGAAGCACAGAGATGGAACCTGATCCAGGCCGCCCTGGACGGCGAGGAGCTGGAGCGCCTCACCGATCGGGCCTCCCAATACCTGGGCAGTCCGCTGGTGGTCGTCTCCGCCACCAGCAGCATCATTGCCCACTCCGTCGCCCTGACTCCGCCGGACGAGACCTGGCTGCACGCGGTGGAACGCGGTTACATCACCCTGGAATTTGTGGCTACCCTGGCCAGTTGGGACAAGCACAAGGACCCCGGTGCCCGGTACGAGCGCATCACCGTGCGCATCAACGACCGACGGCGGCGGTTCTATAAGCTGACCTTCCACACCCAGCTGCTGGGCTACCTCAATGTCACCGAACTGGACGAGCACTTCGACCAGGTCAGTGAGGAGGACTACCACTTTGTGGCACAGCTCATTGCCAAGGAGGTCTATGCCCGGCTCAAGCGCGAGGACTTTTCCCGGAAGGCCCGGGACGAGGACTTCCTGCAGGAGCTGCTCCACGGCAGCTTTGTCAACCGCGGCCACTTCATCGACCGGATGCGTCTGAGCGGCTTCGACCCCAGTGCCCAGTACCGGGTGCTGTGCATCGAGCTGGGGGATTTTCTCTCCTACAACGCCGACGAGGACACCTTCAAGCGGGAGCTGCTGGACCTGCTGCCGGGCAGCACCATGGTGGTGAGCGACCAGGTGCTGGTGATCCTGGCAGCCGACCGGCTCTTCCTGCCGGAACGGTCTGCCGCCATGCTCCGCAAGCTGGACAGCTACCTCCGCTCCCAGAAGCTCTTCTGCGGCATCAGCGATACCACCAGCGACCTGTACTACTTCTCCGCCTACCGGGACCAGGCCCTCAGCGCCGCCCGCTACCGCCGGTATCTCATCGACCAGACCCTGGCCTATACCTTTTATGACGAGGTAAAGGTGTACGATATCCTGCAGCAGATCCCCCGCAGTGAGCTGATCTACTACTGCAGCCGCCAGGTCTACGAGATCTACCAGTACGACACCGCCCAGCACACCGACTACATCACCACCCTGCTGGCCTACCTCAAGGCCAACCGCAGCGTCAAGTCCACCGCCGCCTACCTGCATGTACACCGCAATACGGTCAACTACCGCATTGCCCGCATCCGGGAGCTGTTCGGCCTGGATCTGGACAGTTTTTCCACCGCCCACCAGATCCTGCTCTCCTGCCAGATGATCCGTCTGCTCCAGGACTGAATCCCCAAAAAATACAGCCTGTGGCCCCTGCCTTTTTGGGGTTTGACGGCGGTGGGAATTTGTGTATAATGAGATACAGAGGCAGCCTGTAATTTTTTTGAGATTGTCACTTTGTATGCGGAACAGTTGCTGCCCAGGAGGATGATTATGAATATTTTGATTATCGGCTGCGGCGATACCGGTTCCCAGCTTGCCAATGTACTGGACGATATGGGCAACCAGGTATCGGTCGTGGACCGCGACCCTGAAACCGCTTCGGAACTTTCGGACTCCTACACAGGAATGTTCACCGTGGGTGTTCCCATCGACCAGGATGTCCTGCGCCATGCCGGCATCGAGGGCTGCGATGTGGTCATCGCAGTCACCAAGGACGACAACACCAACCTGATGGTCGCCCAGCTGGCACGGGATATCTTTGGTGTGCCCAAGGTGATCTCCCGGGTTTCCGATCCCCGGCGGGAAGAAGTATTCAGCAGCTTTGGCCTGAGCACCATCTGTCCGACCAATCTCACCGTTGCATCGGTGGTGGCCGCCCTGGATGACCGCCGCCAGCACACCGAAGAACTCTATTTTGGCAGCACCCGCGTCTCCTTTGAACAGATGGAGATCGACCGCCGGTACCTGGGCGAATATGCCGAGGCCATCGAGCTGCCCCGGGGCATGGTCCTGCTCGGGGTCCTGTCCCAGAGCGGCAAGCTGCGGCTGCGCGGCGAGGGCATGCAGACCGTCATCGACGAAGGCGATGTCCTGGTGCTGGCCCGTTCCATTGGCTGATGAGGAGGAGCATTTGGTATGAATGTTATTGTAGTGGGCGGCGGTAAAGTGGGCTACTATCTGGCAGAGACTCTGCTGGAACACGGCCACAAGCCCTTTGTAATCGAAACCGATAAGGAAATCTGCCGGAAGATCGCCAACAACCTGGATATTCCGGTCATCAATGGCGACGGCACCACCCCGGAAGCTCTGGAGAGCGCCGGCGTGGAGCACTGCAAGGCCTTTGTCAGCGTCACCGGCCAGGACCAGGTCAACCTGATCGCCTGCCAGCTGGCCAAAAAGCGGTATGGCGTGGGCCGCACCGTGGCCCGGGTAAACAACCCCAAGAACCTCCAGGTGATGAAGCGGCTGGGCGTGGATATTCCCGTATCCAGCACCGACAGCATCGCCCGCCTCATCGAGCGGGAGATCGATGTGGCCACCATCAAGCGCCTGCTCTCCATCAACCGAGGCGAGGCCACCATCAGCGAAGTGGAGATCCCCAAGAAATACTCCCACGACGGCACCGTTCTGATGGACTTCAACCTCCCCAACGAGTGTGTTATCGTCTCCATCACCCGGGATGACACCCTGATCATCCCCCGAGGCAACACCCCCATTCTTTCGGGCGATAAGCTGATTATCATCTGCCGCAACGAGTATCTGCATCAGCTGCTGCATGCCCTGCACATTGAATAGGAGGCCGCTGTGAAGAATAAAACTGTTCTGGTCACCGGCGCTGCCACCGGCATCGGGCGCAGCACCGCCGAACTCTTTGCTGCCATGGGTTACCAGGTGGCACTGGGCTGCAACCACTCCTTTGCCGAGGGGCTTCAGTTCGCCCGCTCCCTGTCCGAGATGGGCATGAGCACTATGGCAGTCAAGGCAGACCTTCGCCAGCCCGATCAGGTGGAGGCCATGTTCCGGCAGATCGAATCGGTCTGGGGTGGTGTGGATATCCTCATCAACAACGCCGGCATTGCCCAGCAAAAGCTCTTCACCGACATCACCAACGAGGACTGGGATGCCATGGTGGGGGTAAACCTCTCCGGCGTCTTTTACTGCTGCCGGGCAGCCCTGCCCTATATGATTCGCCAGAAGGCGGGCAGCATTGTGAATGTCTCTTCGATGTGGGGCATCTGCGGCGCCTCCTGCGAGGTGCATTATTCGGCAGTCAAGGCCGGTGTCATTGGCCTGACCAAAGCCCTGGCCCAGGAGGTGGGCCCCAGCGGAATCCGGGTCAACTGTGTTGCCCCCGGCGCCATTGCCACCCGCATGAACGACAACCTGGACGAGGAGGCCGTTGCCCTGCTCCGGGAGGAAACTCCCCTGGGCCGGATGGGCACCCCCGAGGAGATCGCCCGCGCCATCGCCTTCCTGGCGCTGGAGGATAGTGCCTTTACCACCGGACAGGTCCTCAGCCCCAACGGCGGCCTGGTGATCTGATTGAAGCAGAAAAAACCTCCGTGCCGGATTTTCCGCGCAGGAGGTTTTTGTTATTTTTACTATTATCTATACAATTCGTATGGAATCTACCGGACAAGCTCCAAATCATTCTGTATAATATCTGAAAATATTGCTGAATGTATAAAGTGCTGGTCGGTGGATCCGACCAGCACCCGGAAGCTTTATTCCTGCTCGTACTCGTAGAAGCGCTCCTCCACCAGGGTGGTGAAGATCACCTGCACCAGGGGGTAGCCCTCGCCCATCACGGTATCCCGGAGGATCTCTGCCACACGCTCCCGCACCTCGTCCGGGCGGTCAAACCAGGACACCTCTACAATGGGGAATCCGGGCACCTGTTCGCCCCCGGCATAGAAACTGCTGTGCGCCAGCTCCAGGATCAGCCAGTCCTCAGGGCAGCCAATGGCCTCGGCCAGCTTGGGGATCAGCGGTGTGCTGATGGCGCGCATCTGCTTGTCAGTAAGTCCTTTTACGGTGATCTGCGGCATAGTATCTTCCTCCTTTGATGTTCCGGCCCGGCCATGCTGCACAGCCGGTGGATTTTCACCTGTATTGTATCACAGCTGCCCGGAACAGCACAAGCCTTTTCCCTGCCCTCTCATCGCAGCAGCCAGGCCAGAGCAGCCGCCAGGGGCAGGGTGAGCCCCTCCCCGGCTGCCGGCTCCGTCTCAGGCAGGGGGGCAGGTTCCTCCGGCTCTCCGGCGCTCTGCCGGGCCCGGCGGCGCATCTCCTCCACCCGGCGCTCGGCGTCCTGCTGCATCCGGGCAAACTCCCCGGCGGAAAACCCCGTGGGCTGCCAGCTGCTCATTCGATCCCCTCCTCCGGCAAAAGCCCCAGCTCCCGCAGCAGGTCCAGCAAGCTCCCCAGTGCCCAGATTGCCCGGGCATCGGCCAGACGGTACCGCTTCTCTGCCGGAAGCAGCACCGCCACCGCCTCCAACAGATGCAGTTCCGGTGCATCGGCGGCCAGCTGCGCCCGAATGGCCTGCTGCAGCCGGCTGAACCGGGCCGCGTCCCCCTCATCGGTCTCCCTCTGTATGGCGGCGATCAGCTGCCGCAGTTCGGCCCGACCTGCCTCGGTGCCCAGCAGTTCCTCCAGTGCCATACTCCTCACCCCCTGGTCAGATCCTGTAGCAGCGACCGGGGGCCGGGCTGCTGGAGCAGCTGCGCCAGCGCTTTGGGAGAGCGCAGCACCTCGGCGATCATCTCGCTCTGGTGGGGATTCAGCTTCTGGAGCGCCTGATCGAAGGCTCCCCGGTCCAGCTGTTCCAGCACCCGTTCCGGATCCAGCCCTGCTCCGGCTGCCGCCTTGGCCAGCAGCGCCCGGTTGGCTCTCTCTGTGGTAGGATTCATCACACTCACGCCCTTTCGGTTCAATTTATGCCCCGGCTGCGGAAAATATCCCGGCCCGATTCAGGAGGTATTCCCTATGAAACTCACCGTATTCAGCGACTGCCACGGCAATCTGGACAATGCCATCCAGATCCTGTCCCAGTGCCAGTCCGACCGCTATCTGTTCTGCGGCGATGGCATCCGCAACGCCGAACTCGCCGCCGATCTGCTGGACAAACCGCTCCTGGCTGTGCTGGGCAACTGCGACCGGGGCGAGACTGGCGAGGCCGAGCGCCTGCTGGAACTGGACGGTGTGCGGATCCTGCTCACCCACGGGCACGGATACAGCGTCAAGGCCAGCCTGCTGCCCCTGCGCCGCCGAGCGCTGGAACTGGGGGCACCGCTGGTGCTGTATGGTCACACCCACCTGCCTGCCCTCGCCAATGAGGATGGTGTGTTGTTCTGCAATCCCGGCAGCTGTATGGACAGCCCCCTCTGCGCCGAGATCGAACTGCTGGATGGCACCGTGGAGAAGATCCGCCTACTCCATCTGGAGCAGGCTGCCCCCACCCTGTAAGCGCAAAAAAGCACCCGGAGAGCCTGATGAACTCTCCGGGTGCTTTTTGATTGGTTGTAAATATTTTGGGGAGGATCATTCCTCTGTGGGGGCTTCCAGCGCCGCCCGGTAGAGGTCCCCCTTCTTGTAGCCAGTGGCCTTTGCCACCTCCTTGGCTGCCATGGTGGGGGAAAGCCCCTCCTCCATGCGGCGGCGGGTCAGGGCAGCTGCCTCCTCAAAGGTCAGCTCCGGCTCCTCGGACGGCTTAGCACCGGCGATTACCAGCACAAACTCGCCCCGGGGATTGTTCTCCTTGTAATAGGCTGCCGCCTCGGACAGGGTGGTGCGGCGGGTCTCCTCATGGAGTTTGGTCAACTCCCGGCAGATGGCAATCTCCCGGTCCCCCAGCACCGCCAGCAGGTCCTCCAGGGTTCGCAGCAGCTTGTGGGGCGCCTCGTAGAACACCATGGTGCGGGTCTCGTTCTTCAGCGACTGGAGATGCTCCATGCGGCTGGACTTGTTGACACTCAGGAACCCCTCGAAGGTGAACCGCGCCGTTGCCAGACCAGAGAGCGCCACTGCTGTGGCAATGGCTGTGGGTCCGGGCACCGACAGCACCGGGATGCCCAGCTTGTGGCAGGCATCCACCAGCTGCTCGCCGGGGTCGGAGATACAGGGCATACCTGCATCGGTAACGATGGCACAGTCCTCCCCGGCCAGCAGTCGGGCGGTGATGGACTGGGAGGCCTCGCGGATGTTGTGCTCGTGGCAGCTCACCAGCGGCTTTTTCAGCCCCAGATGGTTGAGCAGCTTGATGCTGACCCGGGTATCCTCGGCGGCGATAAAGTCCACCGATTCCAGGATCTCTGCCGCCCGGGGCGACAGATCCCCAAGATTTCCTATGGGGGTTCCCACTACATACAGTCTACCCATGTTTTTTCTGTTCCTCCTTGGGAAGATTGGCATACTTGCCATAGATGCGCAGCATTTCCGGGGAAAAGCCCCCTTCGCCCTCGACGATCAGCGGGGGCATCACCTGCAAAAAAGGCTTGCCGCCCTTGCGCCCCTCCAGCAGGAAGAGCCAGGGGGCGGTGTCGGGGCGCTGCTGCACCATGCGCAGGCGTTTGGGTTCTATCCCGTTTTTGCGCATGGCCTCCATCACATCGGGCAGGCGCTCGGGGCGCTGGCAGATGCAGCACCGCCCGCCGAACCGCAGCAGCCAGGCCGCCGCCCGGCAGACATCGTCGATGGTGCAGGCGGTCTCGTGCCGGGCGATCTGGTCGCTGCCCGTTTCGGACAGGATCCCCCGTCCTTCGATTTTATAGGGGGGATTGCAGGTGACCACATCAAAGCTCTGCCCCTCGGGCAGGGCGGAACGATCGGTGAGGTCGGCCAGCACCGGCACCACCTGTCCTTCCAGGTCGTTTTCCCGGACGGTAATGGTGAGCTGGTCGATGGCCTGGGGCTGGATGTCCACCCCATAGCTCTGGCGGGGACGGGTCTCCTCAGTGCGGTACCAGGCCAGGGCCACGATCCCGCAGCCGGTACCCAGGTCGCAGGCACGGTCCTTGCGCCGGGGCGCGGCAAAATCCGAGAGCAAAAACGCATCGGTGCCAAATTTATGCTCCGGCGACACACAGAGCTTGATCCGGTCGCCCAGGGCTTCAAAGTGATAGCGGTCATTCATGGGGATAGCCTCCTCCGGCAGTGTTGGTGCGCTGTTCCTCGCCAGAAAAAAGGCCCTGCCCGGACTGCTCCGGCCCGGACGAGGCCTTTTTGTGCTTGAGAAAGCGGGATCCGTCCGGCTGATCAAAGCTGCGGACGCTTGAAATCGGGGTTGGGGGTGATGTTCACTTCGGTGATGGTCTCGCCCGGACGCATCAGCCGTGCCATCACCACAAAACGCTGCTTGTTGGTCTTGCCATAGGCGCGGGTACAGGTGGACAGGGTGAGGATCTTATCCGAGGAGTTCACATCCACTGCAAAGTCGTGCAGACTGCGCGCCTTAGCCTCGTTGATGATGTACTGCAAGCCGGAAGCGCCGGGGTCACTGGTGATGTAGTTAAAGGATTCCTCGGTGTAGAAGACTGCAAACACCTTCCAGGTCATCTCCTCCGAACCGGTGGAGTAGTGGATGTACGGTGTGCTCTTGCAGAAGTTGAGGTGATGGAAGCTGGGCAGCTGACCGAACATGATGTCGCTGGCCCGTGTAACAAACGGATTGGCGGAAACATTGGTCCAGTTGTGGCCGTACAGCACGGTGTTCTGGGAAATCTGGTTCCGATTTCCGAACTTGGTGTCCGAATCCGCCCAGATCACGCCATAGTAGCTGTAATTCTTGTCATAGCCCTTGGCGGAGTAGTACAGGTTATCCGGCCCCACTACAACGGGATAGTTGATGTTGGTGTTGGGAATCCGCAGCCAACCCACCACATCGCTGTTCTTGGCCTTCCAGGAGGCGATGTTGCCCTTGCCGCTGCTGCCCACGGTAGCAGGGTCAAAGGTGCCCCAGCTGGATGTGGGAGTCTGGGTTGTGGTCCCACCAGCCGATTCACCTGGATCGGTGACAACATTGTCCGCACTGGCAGCCAGGCGCTGGGCCACCACCGTCTCCAGACGGGCGCCGGACAGCGCCTTGACGGTGGCCGAAGTGGTGATATCCGGTGCAGCGGTGCCACCATCTGCAATGTTGGTGCTGTCCCCTTCTGCCATTGAGGAGGAACCGCGGTCGGTATCCGCATCGGCCGGGCTGATCAGATGGGCGATGCCGTAGATGCTGCCGCCCACTGCAAGCAGCAGAGCAGCGGCCAGCCCAGCCATCCGCAGGCGCGCAGCCCGCATGACCTGTTCCCGACGGCTGCGGCGATCCTTGGGGGCAGCACTCCGGCGCTGGGCGGCGCTATGCTCCGGCCGCTCCTCCGGGGTGCGGCGGCCTGCCGGATGGGCTGTACGCTCTGCGACGGCACCGCTCCGGCCGGAACGGCTTCCGACAGCCCGCTGTTCCCGGCTGGTGTACTGCTCCGCCGGGCGCTGGGCACTCCGGCGGGAATGTTCCCGTCCGGCGGCACCGCGCTCTTCCCGACGGGTCAGATCCGGGGCCTCTTCCCGCTCGGCACGGCTGGCATAGGCGGCACGGTAACGGTCATATTCACTGGAAAGTTCCCGGCGGCGCTCCGTCTCCCGGCTCTCGCCGGACGGACGGGCATTGCCCCGGGATCCGCGGTTTTCTCTCTGCATGTGTTTCCCTCTCGTCTTTGGTCTCGGTGCGCCCGATTCCGGCGCAGTTCTTACCCTTTATTTTATCATACCCATCCGTTCCGTCAAGGGGCAGACCCCCTCTTTTGGCAGCGGCGCTGGACAATTCTCGCCCTCCATGCTACAATAAAACAAATGTTCTTGTCACATTGCCGATCAGGAGGTTCTTTTATGCTCACTTCCCACCGTTTTTCCTCGACCCTTGGCACCGTTACCCTCTACCTGGAGGACGAAGTCCTCATCGGGCTGGATCTGGCTGGGACTGCCGGCTGCGGCGGCCGGCTGATGGCCCAGCTGGCCCGGCACGGTGTGGACACCGCCGCCTTCCGTCCGGAGGCCACCCCGGCAGCACGCGCAGTGGAGGCATGGCTGGCTCGGTATGCAGCCGGCAGCCTGGAGCGGTTTGCCCTGCCTCGAAAGCTCTACGGCACCCCGTTCCAGATTGCGGTGTGGGAAGCATTGGAGGCCCTTGGCTACGACGAGGTGATCTCCTACGCCGAGCTGGCCCGGCGGGTGGGCTCCAACGGATTCCGGGCAGTGGGCACCGCCGTGGGGCACAACCCCATTCCCATCATCATTCCCTGCCACCGCATCGTGCGCCAGGACGGCGTGATCGGCCGGTTCGGCGCCGGGAACGGCACCGAGACCAAACGACAGCTGCTGCGCCTGGAAGGGCACAGCGTTTGAACAAAAATCGGCTCCCAGTCCGTCGGACCAGGGAGCCGATTTTTGCTATCCCATTTTCCGGGAGCCCTTTACTGCTTCTCCGCCTCTGCCTGTTCGAGCAGAATCAGTTCTGCTTCGGGAGCGTTCAGATACAGTTCCTCGCGCTCCTGCTGCGCCCGGATCAGGGTGTTTATCGCCTGCTCTGTGGCGCGGAACAGAGTTTCATACATCTCTTTATAATCCGGCATACCGTTCACCCCTTTGTATTTTAACCTGAAACAGATTAAAATGCAATACCCTGTTTCAGGTTATGACATACTCGGGTTGGGGTGATTGCTATGAACAGACTGCGTGATCTGCGTGAAGATGCCGACCTGACCCAGACCCAGGTGGCGGCGATTCTGCACATGTCCCAGACCGGCTATTCCAAATACGAAACAGGAGAAAATGACATTCCCACCCGTGTGCTGATCCAGCTGGCCCGCTTCTACCAGACCAGCACCGATTACCTGCTGGGGCTCACCGACCGCCGGGACCCCTTGTAAGGGAGGCGGCAGCTTTGGCCCGATATCCACGGATCCGCGATCTGCGGGAAGATGCTGACCTGACCCAGGCTCAGGTGGGCGAGCGTCTGGGACTGTCCCAGCGGACCTACGCCTATTACGAAAGCGGCCAGCGCATGGTGCCGCCGGAGGTGCTCTGCGCCCTGGGAGACCTGTACGGGGTCAGTGTGGACTATCTGCTTGGCCGCACCGACTGCCGGTTGATGAACCGATAAAAAGCCGTATGGAGGATTTCCATACGGCTTTTTTGGCATACTGCGCCCGGTCATGACCCGGCAGGCAGAACCTCCTCGATGTCCCACTCGCCGAACATCTCCTTAAGGGTCACGGTATAGCGGCGGTACTGGCTGCTGTTGTAGTTGGCCTGCTCCTCGATCTCCCACCGGGCAATGGGCTCGGTTCCCGGCCCCCAGAAGGCATTCTGCCCGCTATCGGCATACCGGACAAAGATGATCTCGGCCTCCCGGGTGTTGAAGCTCACCTCCCAGAAGTCCAGCAGCACCGGCAGGTACCAGATTGGCTGCTGCTCCGGGTAGGCGTAGACGCCGTATTCCTCATAATACCGGTATTGCTCCCGGGGAGCGGCACCCACCGGTACACTCTGGTGGGCGATCTCTACCTCCTCCCCGAACAGCGCCTGGGCGGCATACTCCACCTGCTCCTTGGTGATAAACTGCCTCCGTCCGCTTTCTCCGGCGATCTGCCCGGCAACATACCGGGCATTGGTGGTGTTCGCCCCCTGGGTGATGCCCAGGGTGGTGCCGTCAGTATTCAGCAGGGCGGTGAGCAGCCGGTATTCCTCCGGCAGATCGGCATACCCCTTTTGCAGCAGCTTGGCATACCGGGGATAGACGATCAGTTCCTGCCCCAGCAGCCGCGCCACAGCCAAACCGGTGTCGTCGTGGGTGAAGGTGGTTTCCACGATGTCCGGCTCGGTGAGGGTGACTGCAATTTGGGGGCGCTCCACCTCCCAGACCTCCGCCGAAAAGGCTGCCTGTTCCGGCCGGCTGGGAAGCTCCTCCTTGGCCCCACAGCCGGTCAGCCCCAGACCCAATGCCGCAGCCAACAGTGCCGCCGCCAGACGCTTTGCCATGAAATCCCCCTCCTGCTCAAAAAATCCTCTGCTTCTTATTATACAAACTTACCCGGAGAAATTCAAAGCCGGGATCTGGAAATCCGCAAAAAAGCCCTATCCCCGGCAGCTGCCAGAGGACAGGGCTTTTTCAGTGTTTTGGGATTTAGAACTTCAGGCGCTCCTCAATGAAGGGAAGGACCTCGTCCATGGGCAGACGAACCTGCTCCATGGTATCGCGGAAGCGGATGGTCACACAGCCATCCTCCTGGCTTTCAAAGTCGTAGGTGATGCAGAACGGAGTACCGATCTCATCTTCACGGCGGTACCGCTTGCCGATGGTGCCAGCCTCATCGTAATCCACCATGAAGTGGTCGGCCAGCTTCTGCCACAGTTCCCGGGCAGGCTCGGACAGCTTCTTGGACAGGGGCAGCACAGCAGCCTTATAGGGAGCCAGAGCCGGATGCAGACGCAGCACGGTGCGCACATCGCCCTCGCCCACTTCTTCCTCATCATAGGCATCGCACAGGAAGGCCAGGGTCACACGGTCGGCACCCAGCGACGGCTCTACTACATAGGGCACATACTTCTCGTTGGTTTCAGGGTCGAAGTACTCGCAGCTCTTGCCCGAATGGGTCTGATGCTGGGTCAGGTCAAAGTTGGTGCGGTCTGCAATGCCCCAGAGTTCGCCCCAGCCGAAGGGGAACAGGAACTCGATGTCGGTGGTGGCATTGGAGTAGTGGGACAGCTCGGCCTGCTCGTGGTCACGCAGGCGGATGTTCTCCTCCTTCATGCCCAGCGAGAGCAGGAACTGATGGCAGTAGTTCTTCCAGTAGTTGAACCACTCCAGATCAGTGCCGGGCTTGCAGAAGAACTCCAGCTCCATCTGCTCAAATTCCCGGGTACGGAAGGTGAAGTTGCCGGGGGTGATCTCGTTGCGGAAGCTCTTGCCGATCTGGCCGATGCCGAAGGGCAGCTTGCGGCGGGTGGTGCGCTGTACATTCATGAAGTTTACAAAGATACCCTGTGCAGTTTCGGGACGCAGATAGATCTCACTCTTGGAATCCTCGGTTACACCCTGGAAGGTCTTGAACATCAGGTTGAACTTCCGGATATCGGTGAATTCTGTGCCGCCGCACTCCGGGCAGGTCACCTTGTTTTCCCGGATGTAATCCATCATCTGCTGGTCGCTCCAGCCAGCGGGATCGAAGCCGCACTGCTCCTCGATGAGCTTGTCGGCACGATGACGGGCCTTACAGGTCTTGCAGTCGATGAGGGGATCGGAGAAACCGCCCACATGGCCGGAAGCCACCCATACCTGGGGATTCATCAGAATAGCAGCGTCCAGACCCACATTGTAGGGGGACATCTGTACAAACTTCTTCCACCAGGCCTTCTTGACATTGTTCTTGAACTCCACACCCAAAGGGCCGTAGTCCCAGGTGTTGGAAAGGCCGCCGTAGATTTCAGAACCGGCATATACAAATCCACGATTCTTTGCCAGTGCAACGATTTTGTCCATTGTCTTTTCCATGGTAAATACTCCTCTTTCGGATAAAATTTCGATCCCGAGGAACAGAAAAAAAGCCCTCCATCCCCCGCAGTACTGCAAGGGACGAAAGGCTGTGGATCAAGTTCAGTCTTCCGCGGTTCCACCCTCATTGATCTGTACAGGCAAAAGTACAGACCCACTCTTGTGAACAAACCGCTCTCAGCTCAAAAGTGCCGTTCGCTGCAGGATCACACCGGCTCACACCAGCCGCCGGCTCTCTGGAACAGGACCCAGAACAGTTACTCTTCTTTCTCATCGCCAGATTTGGTTTGCTATCAATCTATCACAAAACCCAGGGACTGTCAAGGGG
>Oklahoma_p2__coassemble_1662_pt1 | contig 12891 bp, 11 predicted proteins | sample Oklahoma_p2__metabat2_low_PE_026 | metagenome-assembled genome bin Oklahoma_p2 | reverse complement strand
TCTCAGCACCGTGCTGAATGCTTCGGGGTTTCTCACTTCGGCGGTCTATCCCGGGGCAGGCGCACAGATCACAGCGGCAGCCACCATGCTGGTCTGTGCCTATGGAGCCTATTCGGGGATCGAAGCAGTCAGCCGGATGGCCCTGCCGGTGGCAGTGGTTTTCGCAGTGGGGCTGGCTGTGGCAGTGGCCGGAATCGCTGGCGAGATCCGGCTGGCCTATTTTGTCCCGGTTGGCATGGAGGCTGCTCCCCAGGTGCTGGAGCTGTTTTTCCAGGCCCTATGCCACAACACCGAGGTGCTGCTGTTCCTGCTCCTGGCAGAAAAAATCCGGGGCACCGGCCCGGCGGTCTATGTCCGGGGGGCGCTGGGGTCGATGGCCTTTTACCAGATCAGCATCCTGCTGGTGACAGTGGCGCTGGGACCCTTTGCCTATGTGCGAAGCTATCCCATCTACTCGATGCTGGCGGCAGCCGAACTCTCGGTGGTTACACGGCTGGACATCATCAACCTGTTGGTGTGGATCCTGGTGGCCTTTGTGCGCGGATCGGCCTACCTTTACGGTATGGTGGGCTGTGTGCGCCGCCTTGTGCCCCGGCTCTCCCGTGTCCAGGCGGTGCTGTGGGTGGGGCTGGGAATGGCAGCACTGGCCTGGTATCTCTGCGGCAGTCTGGAACGGGGGCTTGGGCTGTGGGAACTGTGGAGCGGAGCGATCCCGCTGCTTCTCACCCTGGCGGTGGTCTTGGCGAGTACCGGAGCTGCCCGGGCAGCCGGAAAGGGGGAAAAGTCATGCGAAAATGGATAAGGTTACTGTCAGCAGGGCTTCTGACCCTGCTGCTCAGCGGATGCATGGGGGCAGTCCCCATCGACCGGCGGATGCTGGTGCAGGCTGTGGCAATCGACTGGCAGGACGAACAGTATCAGGTGACCCTGCAGATCTTTTCTCCCGAGGGCCGGGAGGGGGAGACGGGGAGTCCAGAGCTTTGCTCGGTGTCCGGCCCCGATCTAGAGGAGTGCGTGCGCAGCTTCCGGCTGGAAACCGGGCAGGAGCCCTTTCTGGGCAACTGCCGGCTGGTGATCCTGGGAGAGGCCGCCGCCCGGCAGCAGACCGGTGAGATCATGGATACCCTGCTCAGTGACCATGAGCTGCGCCCGGGCACACCGCTCTGCCTTACAGCCGGACAGGCTGCCGGTCTGCTGACCCGATCTGCGGAGGAGCTGGGGGAGCTGCTGCAGGCGGCGGCCAGAGCCGGTCGCTGTCCGGACAGCACACTGCTTACAGTGGTGCGCAGCCTGGAAAGTATGGGGAACACTGCCGCCGCAGCTCGGTTGGAGGCGGCGGACCAGGAGCAGGTGCAGGTATCCGGAGCCATGCTGCTGCGCAGCGGACAGGTGTCCGGACTGACTCCGGAGCAGTGGAGGGGCATCAGCTGCCTGCTGGGAAAAGAGGGCCCTTTGGAATACACACTCCGCTATAAAGGCGGAAAGATATACACGAAAATCACCCCGATTCGAAGCCATTTGACTGGAGGGGAACGGCCTGGTGAGCTGCAGCTGCGCCTTGATTTGGAATGTACCATTCAAAGCTATTCAGGTGGTACGCTGGACTGGAACAGCACCGAGGTGGCTTCGGTGCGGGCAGTGGCGGAGCAGGCGGTGCGCCGGGAGGTGGAGCGTGGTTTTGATGCCCTCCAGGCCTCGGGAAGCGATGTGGTCTGCGCCTTGGAAACAATCAGAAAATTCCAGCCGGAATTTTGCCGGGGGCGCACCCCAGAGGAGATCTTTGGCAGCCTGGTTCTGCGTTCGGAGGTCCGGGTGAACATCACTGCACTGGGGGCTGGAGCCCAGGCCTCGGCCTGAGAGATGTCCGGCTCGGTGAAAATTTTGCCAGACAGAACGGCCGGAAAGCCGGATATAATAAAACCTGAGTGCGGAGATACGCACTCAGGAATGAAGCTGTTTGAGGTTGATGACCTTGACCGGTACCCGATGGCGGATGCACTCGGCGATGGCATGTGCGGTCCCACGGGAGCGCATATCCCAGAAGGCCAGCACCAGGTCGGCCTCGGCGATGATCCGGCTGTTCCGGACCAGCGGAGCCCTCCTGCCGTAGGTTTTATAGTCAGGCAGATATTCGGTCAGGGGGAGCTCCAGCGCCTGGGCGGCCTGTCGGGCCAGCTGATCCACACCACTGGCGCCGCCGCTGATCAGGCGGGTGCAGTTGAGGGGGATTCGTTGGACCAGATCATCCACAGTGAGTTTCCCGGCTTCCCGGGAGCCAACAATTGCTACCTGCATGGCAGTTTTCACCTCCGTGAACCTAATTCTGGTAGAAATTGTAGCACATTTTCGCCCCAAAGGAAACGGTTGACCCAACTTAAAACAGCAGCTTTCAGAAAAATCCCGGTGTACAGTGCCGGGATTGGAGGAAACAGAGCAGATGAAAAAATTGTACCAGATCGTTGCCGGTGCCGTCAGTTTGGCCATGGTGGCTGTGATGGGGATCGCCTGTTATTACAGCGCTGCTTTGCCCGACCACTTTTATGTGACGGCAGGGGCGGTGTCGGAGGGGATCTCCATCGGTTCGGCACTGGCGATCCAGGGTGAGATCCAGCCCCTCTCTGAGAGAGGTGGGACCGCAGAGCTGACCATGCTGGGCGGCATTGCCGTCAAGCAGGTGGATGTGCAGTTCGTGGACCGGGAGCAGGTGATCCCCTGCGGCTACCCCTTTGGAATCAAGATGTTCACCGAGGGAGTGGTGGTGGTCGGCCTCACCGATGTGGAGGAAAATGGGATCTTCCGCAACCCGGCGCAGGAGGCCGGAATCCGGGTCGGTGATGTTCTCATCGAGCTGGACGGGCAGCCGGTCAGCCTCAACGAAGATGTGGCTGCCATCGTTGCCTCCAGCGGTGGACGGGAAATCCCCTATACGCTCAAGCGGAAGGACCAGACTCTGACGGGTGCCCTGCAGCCCCTCCGGGCGGATAGCGGGGAGTACAAGGCCGGAATCTGGGTCCGGGACAGTTCGGCCGGAATCGGCACCATGACCTATTATGATCCCTCCACCATGGTCTTTGCCGGACTGGGTCACGCCGTTTGTGATGTGGATACCAGGGAAACCCTGCCGCTGGGCAAGGGGGAGATCGTGGATGTCACCATCACCGGCGTACAGAAGGGAATCACCGGTCAGCCCGGCTCACTCCGGGGCAGCTTTGAGGGCGGTCGGTTGGCAGGCTTTATGGCTGTCAACGGGGAGACGGGTATCTACGGCCATCTGACTTCCCTGCCCGTCTCGGTACAAAAACCGGTCCCCATCGCCATGAAGCAGGAGGTCCGCAGCGGTGCGGCACAGATCTACACCACCATCTCCGGGCGCAGCCCCCAGTGCTATGACATCGTGATCGAGTCGGTCAACCTGAGCCCTTCGTCGAAAACCAAAGGCATGGTGATCCGTGTGACCGACCCGGAGCTGCTCGAAGCGACCGGCGGGATTCTGCAGGGAATGAGCGGCAGCCCTATCCTGCAGGGCGGCAAGCTGGTTGGCGCCGTCACCCATGTCTTTGTCAACGACCAGACACGGGGATACGGTATCTTTGCCGAGAATATGCAGGAAACTGCTGCCGGGCTTCAGCCCCGACCGGCAGCCTGAGCCAGACCTTCCGGAGGCAGCCCCTCCGGAAGATACATAGGATTCCGGATTTCCATATTGGTGTATCACAGGCAGGATTCACAGCCATCTGACTGTTTTTCACTCAAAGCTGTCGTATCTTCCAATGCTGGAATCATGCGCAGCATTCGCCGCAAAATCATCAGTATTTACAGGCAATGTTCGAATATATCAAGGGATATTTTCGGAGGTATTGTCGAATTGTGTCGAAAAATGTTGGAATCAAGGGTTTCTTGTAGAATAATTTTATTAGTTTTTGATAATAATCCTATATGAATTTATCTATCTTTCTTGTCGAGTAAAAAAGGGATTTCTATTGTAAGTCTTGGAAATATATGTTAAACTATGTTTGTCGATACAGCAAAACCAAAAGAGTGGAGGAAGACGATGTTGATGAACGCAAAAGTACTTATCGTGGATGAAAACCAGGAATTCTTGGAGGAGATGGAGAGCCTGCTCGGAGACTGTGGATTTGAGATGGTTTCCGCTCCCAAGAACGGGCTGAAGCTTCTGGACCGGATCCAGCAGGAACATCCGGGGATCGTACTGATGGATGTATTCCTGCCCGGCCTGGATGCACTGGGTGTGATGAAGCGGATTAATCAGCAGATGGAGGACGAAGCGCCCCGTTTCATGCTGATGTCCACCTTCGAAAGCAGTGCGCTGGAGCGGGAACTGATTGCCGCAGGTGCGCTCTACTATTTCCTCAGGCCTTTTTCGGCAGAAACTGCTGTGGAACGCATCGTCCAGCTCACCGGGTGCAGTCAGCTGGAAGCTGTCCAGGATCCCGCCAGCCTGGATCTGACAGTGACCGAGATCCTGCATCAGATCGGGGTGCCGGCTCATATCAAAGGATACTATTATCTTCGCTCCTCCATCAAGATGGTGGTGGAAGATCAGAGTATCCTTTCCGCCATTACCAAGCGGCTGTATCCCGATGTTGCCAAGGAAAACGGTACCACAGCATCCAGGGTGGAACGAGCCATCCGCCATGCCATCGAGGTGGCCTGGGACCGCGGCAATGTGGAAATCCTGGAACAGTACTTTGGTTATACCATCAATTCCTCACGCGGTAAGCCCACAAACAGCGAATTCATTGCCATGATCGCTGACAAGATCAACATGGATCGCCGCAAGTATGCCATGCAGTGATCTCGGGCAGGAACGAATCCCGGAGAAGACTTCTCCGGGATTTTTGCTGTTTGCAAACCCTGGCAGGGTGCGCTATAATGGACAGGTCGGTGCAACAGGCAGCGGCGTTTGTACAATAACACAGGAGCGCGGATCGGACCATCTGGACTGTGGCTGGGCCACAGTGTTTTTCATCCGGTCGCAGGGAGGAGAAACGGGATGGCATTTCATGCGGTGATTTTTGATTTGGATGGAACACTGATCGATTCAATGGGCATCTGGGAAGAGGTGCCGGACCATCTGGTCCGGCGGCTGGGCAGCGAACCCGTTCCGGGGCTGACCGATGCCCTGCGTACCCGGGATCTCCGTGCCGGGGCAGAACAGCTGATCCGGCTGTATGGCTGGGATCTTACTGCAGATCAGGTGCTGGATGAAGTGGATCGCCTGCTGGAGGAAACTTACAGCACTTCAGTACCGCTCAAACCCGGGGTCGGGGAGCTGATCCCCCGGCTGCATGAGCAGGGAATTCCGCTGTGCATTGCCACCGCCAGCACCGAGGGACAGGCGATGGGCGCCATGCGGCACTTTGGCCTTTCGGACTGTTTTTCCTTTGTCCTGAGCTGTACCCGCTATGGCGGCAAGGATCGTCCAGATATTTTCCTGGAAGCAGCCCGGCGGCTCGGTCTCCAGCCAGAAGAGATTTTGCTGGTAGAGGATTCGCTCTACTCGGTGCGCACCGCCCATCAGGCAGGGTTTGGCACCGTTGGAGTGGTGGATGCCTCTGCACACAGTGACCGGGCGGAGCTGCAGCAGCTCTGCACCTATTTTTATGATACCCTGGAGGATTTCGATGCCCCGGTCACTGCACCGGGCACGGATTGCTGATTTTGATAGAGGACAAACAAAAACCGTCAGCAGATTTTCTGCTGACGGTTTTTTTCTCAGATCATCAGGCGGCTGTTTCAGACCAGATGGAAAATCTGAATCAGCATCAGCCAGGCCAGGCCGTAATAGGATACAACGGCAACCAGGTCATTGACGGTGGTGATGAGCGGACCCGATGCAACTGCAGGGTCAACGCCGAACTTATCAAATACCATGGGAATGGCAGTTCCGGCAAAGCTGGAAATGGTCATGGCCAGCACCAGCGCAATGGCAACGCAGGCAGCCACCGCCATGGAATAGGGCAGCGGGCAGTTCTTCAGGAACATGGTGTAGAAGGTGACTGCAACAAAGGCAATCACACCCAGCAGCGCCCCGTTGGTCAGACCGACCCGGACCTCTTTGGAAATCAGGTGCAGCTTCTGGGAGATGGGCAGGCTTTCGTCGGTGAGTACCCGAATGGTGACAGCCAGCGACTGGGTTCCCACATTACCCGCCATGTCGAGGATCAGCGACTGGAAGCAAACCAGGATAGCGATCTGCGCCACCACCTGTTCAAACATTCCCACAACGCTGGAGACGAACATTCCCAGGAACAGCAGGATGATCAACCAGGGCAGACGCTTTTTCATACTGAGTAGCAGCGGCTCATCCAGGTCGTTTTCAGTGCCTTCGGAGATACCGGCCAGCTTGTTGTAGACCTCCCGGGATTCCTCTTCCCGGTAGTCCAGGATGTCCTGCACAGTCAGAACGCCCACCAGCTGGTCAGCGGAGTTCAGCACCGGCAGCGAATCCTCTTCGTAATCCCGGATCCAGTCCATGCATTCCTCGATCTGGTCATGGTCGTGGACAAAGGGGTAGGAGTGCACGATGATCTTTTCCAGCGAGGTGTGTTCCCGGGCCAGGATCAGATCCTTCAGGTCGATGGCGCCGCAGAACAGTCCCTGTTCATCGGTGACATACAGGGTGGAGATGTTGTCGTTTTCGGCACTCTGGCGGATCAGTTCCCGCATAGCCCCCTTTACAGTGGCTGTCTGGGGGATGGAGATATAGTTGGTGGTCATCATACTGCCGATTTCGTCATCGGTGTAGGAGGCGATCATCTGCAGTTCCCCAGAGGTCTCCTCACTCAGGTGTCCGGCAATCAGGCGGCGGGTCTCCTCCGGCAGTTCCTCCAGGATCTCCATGGCCTCGTCCGAATCCATGCTGTCCAGAATCGCCGCAGCCTTGTCGGCAGGGAATCCGGTCAGGATCTCTTCCGGCTCATCGCAGTAGGGCAGGATCTCGGCCAGCCGCAGGGCGCCCAGGGGCAGGAAGAGCCCCAGCCGCTCCTCCGGGGTGAGCTGTTCCAGTGCCTGGGCAATGTCGTAGTCGTGGTAGTCGGTCAGGCGGTCGGCCAGAGCAGCGGGGTCGGTGGACTGACGGATCAGTTCCAGGATCTCGGCTGCAACGGCTTCGTTGATAAACTCATGTCTTCTCATCATCGGATACATCCTCCTTTTTCTGCTGCAAAAAGAGAAAATGCGCACAGGAAATGACCCCTGTACGCAGCGGAGAAGGCAGAGCCTTTTATCTCATCGGTCAGATAGATATCTCCCCGGCTGGGCAGACGGGGGAGCTTTCGCAGAGAGCGCAGGCAGGAGGATTTCCTGTGGATTTTCGATTGTTCACAGTTCTACTGTCGCCGTCCATGCGATCACATCCTTCCGAACGGCTTTCTGATATTTTGTTCGATCCATACGGATCTCCACTCTTTTTTTATCACAGCCCGGCAGGAAAGTCAAGTAAACAAATTGTTTCATAGTCACACATCTCTTGCAGGAATCGGCAAAGATGCTATACTGAAGACAGATGGGCAGAAGGAGGAATCATATGAAGATCTGGGAACCGCGGCTCCGGGAGAGGTATATCATCGAGGGGACACTGTATCAGGAGGCACTGGACTATGCCCGGGATTCCCGGAGCTATACCTCCGACCGGCACGACTTTCACCCCGGAGGGCTGGACAACAAGCAGCAGAAGATGCTGGAGGGCAAGCTGGGGGAGAAGGCCTTTAGGCTCTTCCTGCAGGACCAGGGGATCCGCTTTGAGGAGGACCGGAGCAGCTGCCGGGAGCGGGACGAATACGATTTTCTGCTCCAGGGCTCCGGGCTGGTCCTCCGGGTGGATGTAAAGACCCGCACCGAGGATTACCATATCCGCACACTGGAACTGGTGGAGCAGACGGTGGCGCATCCCAAGGAACTGTATGTGGCAGCCCGGCTGTACCGGGACGAGAATGCGGTGCAGCTGCTGGGGTGGTTCACCCGGGAGGATTTGCTCACCCACGGGACCATCGAAAACCAGGGCTACCTGGATAACTATGTGATGTACGACCGGCAGCTGCGCCCGATGGAGTCGCTGGCCCGGTTCTGCCACCGCTACTTTCCACTGTAAGGAAAAAGACCGCCGCGGGATAGCTTCCAATAAGAAAGTATGATAGCATTGCCGGCATAGGATCGTTGCCGTACAGGATTGTGACGAAAAGGCGGTACTTGGTTGAAAACCAAGTACCGCCTTTTTTCAGAGTTATATATTGTGATGAACGGCGACCAGGCACTACGCACAACTTTATATTCCATATACTGCTATGCCGGCCATTGCCGATATTAAGATCAAAAGAAAAGGAGACAATTTCTTTTTTGCAAAATACTTATATCCAAATATCGAAACAATCAAAAGTGCCGTAATAATGATTGCCTGAATATTGATGCTGATGGCAGTAACTGTTCCAAAGCAGTTTTCAAAAACCATGTAAATACCAGTACCCAATACAATACCGATCACACAAGGTTTCAAACCTCGGAGAACAGCCTGAACATATTTGTTCTTCAAAGCGGTTTTCAGCAATGCTGTCACCAACAGGATAATCAGAAACGAAGGAAGTACCACTGCCAGCGTTGCAATCACAGCGCCAAGGAATCCTGCCTGACTGCTGCCGATATAAGTGGCAAGGTTAACCATGATTGGGCCAGGTGTACTTTCGCTGACAGCGATCATGTAGGTCAGCATTTCATCACTCAGCCAACCATAGGACATTACTACATCACGAATCAGCGGGATAGCACCATATGCACCGCCAAACGCAAAACATCCAACCTTCAAGAAACCAAGAAACAAATCAAGATAAATCATTTTTCTGCACCGCCTTCCTGTTTCAGTGCGATATTCGAAATAAAGATAGCAAAGCTTACAAATGCCGCAATCAGCATCAGATTGATCGAGGAGAAATTCCAAGCAAAGAGATTGGAGCAGAACATCACGATACTGGAGCAGGTCATAATCGTTCTCGGCAGCTTCTTTTTGTGCATCTTCTTAATCATGGTAATGGCGGCATCTAGGATTAAGATACCAACAGCGATTTTAATTCCCTTAAACGCATTGGCAATGATAGTCAGTTCCAAAAAATTGTCCAAGAACATGGAAATCAGATAGATAACCACAAAGGACGGTACGATCATACCCAATGTTGCCGCCAATGCCCCAAGAAAACCTGCCCTCTTGTAGCCGGTAAAAGTTGCGCAGTTGATAGCGATGGGCCCAGGTGTGGATTCGGCAATAACTGCTACATTCATCATCTCATCGTGGGTGATCCATTGTTTTCTTTCCACGCAGTTATTTTCAATCATGGAAATCATGGCATAGCCGCCGCCAAAGGTAAATAATCCGATTTTTGCAAAGGTCAGAAATAAATCAAGTAAGACATTCATGCTTCTTCGCCCTCCTTGCGATACTCACATTGGCAGGCCGTCGTATCACGATCCACCATTAGCGAAGCGGCTCGCATCGTCTCAAACTGTTCCGTAAGGAAATCAATGGCCTCCTGCAACGGAAGATAATGGGTATGATAGCCGTATTTCTCACCATAGACCAGCCCTGCATCTTTCATCACCTTCATATGCTGGGAGATTGCAGATTCTGAAATACCAAATTTTTTGGAAAGGGAACGAACACAGTGTTTCCTTTCTAAAAGCGCTTGGTATATTTTTAAACGCATAGGCTCTCCCAATGCTTTTAGCATACGGTCAAACTCCATATTAGCACCTCTTTGATTTAGTATTCACTTAATTGTATCACCTGTTTTTAATTCAGTCAATGCTAAATCAAATCATAGATCACACAGGAATGAAGATCGCTTCCCATTATGAATTATTACCGAATACGATTCTATCATAGGCCCAAATTTGACCCTCATAAAACCTTGTTTGAGAACGCTTTCCAACCTCTGCTGTTGTTAAAAACGGGAAGCAGGATGGCTATAATCGTTCTGCTTCCCGTTTTGCTATACTGTTTTATTGAACTACCGCCTGTAGGCATTTTTTCATTTATTCTTCTTGGGGAAGAGGCGGCGCGTAGTTGGTGATCAGCACTTCCTCGGTGTTGCCGGAGCGGTCCTTGGCATGGTAGCTGCAGTTGGCATAGCTCTGCTCCAGATGCAGCACATGGTAACGCTGGCTCCAGCGGATCAGCTCCTCGTTGCGCAGCCCCTTGTGGGTCAGCACATTGGAGAGGGCAAAGCGGATCCCGGCCCGGTCCAGATCGTCCAGCAGCCCCAGCAGCTGCCGGTCCTCCACCGGGGTCCAGTCCTTAAACCCCCGGCGTCCATCGTTGTAGGAGCCGTTGCTGATCAGATAGGGCGGATCGCAGTAGACCAGGTCGCCGGGCTGCAGCACCGAAAAATCGAAGCTGAGAAAGTCCCGGGTGGAAAAGCGGATGTCCTTTTGCTGTAAGGCAGCCACAAACCGGAGCAGATTGGCCTCGATGGAGGGATTGTAGGCGCTGCGGTTGCGCCCGAAGGGGATATTGAGCTCGTGTTTCTGGTTGAAGCGGATCTGGTGGTTGAAGGAATAGCAGGCCAGCACAAACAGGTCGATGGGCTGCCCGGTGCGGTTGTATTCCCGGCGAAGGGCCAGGTATCCTTCGGCATTCTGATCCGATAGCTCAAACCGGGCGATCCGCTCCTGAATCAGCCCGAGGATGATCTCCACTGGGGTGCTGCGGAAGAATTCATACAGTTCGATCAGATAGGTGATCTGGTCGTTGGCGTAGATTACAGGGGCGTCTACATTGATGCCCACATTGAAACCACCGGCAAACAGATCCACAAACCGGTCGTATTCCTGGGGGAAGGCCGGCAGGATGCGGTTCAGCAGGCGGTATTTTCCGCCGGTGTAGTTGAGCGGACTTTTGATGTAGCAGTTCCGGGGCATGGCAGTCTCCTTGCAGTGGTGATTTGGGCAGGAATATGCCCTGTGTGGCTATTATAGCACAGACCTGCCCCGGGACTCAACCGGGACTGCGCACCAGCAAAAAGAGCATACCGCCACCGGAGTGGGGGTATGCTCTTTCCATTCAGTGAAGGGGAAAAGGGGAAGTCATCAATCCCACCAGAAGTACCACTTGTCCGACTGGTGGAGCACATCGGCCAGCCAGCCGATGGAGACCTCTTCCGCCCCCTGTTCCACCACATCCGGGCAGAGGGAGTACTGCTCTATGGCAAGCTCCATTGCCTGTTCTGCCGGCACCGGAGCAGGCAGGGCATATTCCAGCACATCCTGGGTGAGAACAGCCGGCACAGCGCCATACTGTTCGGCCCAGGTGCGGGAAACTGCCATGAGTTCCGCTGCATCCGGGCAGTCGTTCCAGCCGCCGAAGGGCAGGTAGGCAAAGATCTCCCAGGGTTGTTTTACCGGGACCTTTGCCAGGATCATCGGACAGGTGCGCTGGGTATCGTAATCCCAGTAGGAGAGGAAGCGATCCTGCGGCTCACCGCCCTCCATCTCGCCGAGGATCTCCTCCCGACGGATGTCGTTTTCCTCCAGTTCTGCAATGCGCTCCTCTATCCGGGCCTTCAGGATCGCCTTTCCATCCAGCGGGGCGGCGCTCAGGGCCATCTTGCGGTACTTGGCAACCCGAACGGGGTCAAATCCATAGTCCTCGGCACCATCGCTGTCCGGGTCGGAGTTCAGGATCAACGTTTCCCAAAGGGATTCACTGGGCACCACCAGCACCGGCAGGAAGCCCTCCTCCATTCCCCGGCGGCGGGCATAGCTGTACGCTGCGGTAATGGGGTCGTCGTCCCGCATGGGCGGGAAGTATTCGCAGTCACAGCCCAGATACTGCATCGTGGCCTGGGCCAGTTCATCTGGCTCTTCGTCCGAGGGCTCATACTGCTGCCAGGCCTCCCAGCGCTGCTGGATCAGCTGGGCCATATCCTGGTAATAGACCTCGTCAAAGGGGATAAAGAGATAGGTTTCGTCCTGATATTTCTCGGCAAAGTACTCCTCTGGGCCAAAGCGGCGCAGGGCATAATCGTCAATGTCCGAGGGGAAGTAGGGGGCCTCGTTCTGGCCGTAGTAGTAGGAGGAGAAGGCGCTGCCTTCCTCGTCAAACATCGAATGACGGAGGATTCCACCCAGTTCGTCCCGGATAAAGAGGCGCAGATCGGTTCCGCTGGGGTCAGCTGCGAACTGCTGCATCAGCTTTTTGTACCGGGAGCGGAATTCCTCGCTCATCCGGCCATGTTCCAGGTTCCAGCGCAGGTAGATGGCCAGATGGTTGTAGGCGGTCAGCTCCTCCACCGGCAGCTGCTTTTCCCGCAGATCCTGCAGGTGCCATTCGGCATCGTCCATCCGGTCAAGCAGGTCTTTGATTTCATCCTGGGTGAGCGGTGTATCCTCTGCCAGAAGGTTCGGGCGCTCCGGATCAACGATGAAGCTGGTGCCTTCGTAGAGCTCCAGCAGGCTGTCGGCACCGGACTGGATCTTGTATTCCATCTCATCCTCATAGAGAGGGAGGAGCTGATAGAAGTTGACCTCCTCGCCGCCGGGCAGCTGGCAGGAGAAGCCCTCCTCATCCACCTGCTGCGGCACCACCAGGATGGCGCCGGAGAGCTCGGTGTTGTCGGCATAGGGCTCCTGGTTGTCCACAGTGTGCCCCCAGCCAAGCCAGGTGTCACTGATGCCTGGCAGCCGTGCCAGCGATTTCAGCAGCCGGATGGGCCAGTACCAGCGCTCGTCTTGCAGCGAGTCATGATCCAGCTTCCAGTCCGGCGGCAGGGCAATGAGCAGCTCGGCACGGTCCAGTCCCTGATCGGCCAGTTCTTCTGGCAGGGTCATGCAGTGGGCGCCCATGCCCATGGTTACCAGGGTGTAGTAGTTCTTTTCCGCAGTGGG
>Oklahoma_p2__coassemble_1632_pt1 | contig 13071 bp, 12 predicted proteins | sample Oklahoma_p2__metabat2_low_PE_026 | metagenome-assembled genome bin Oklahoma_p2 | reverse complement strand
GCGCTGCTCATGCTGCCCATGATGAACCGGCTGTCCATCACGGCGATGGCAGTGCGGCAGCCGCCGATGCGGGCGGTGCCGGTGATGACTGCCTCCCGGAGGCCGGTTTTCTGTTCCAGGGCCGAGAGTTTCTCGGCATAGCCGGGAAAGTCCAGCGGATCGCTGGCACGCACCGTGCCAAACAGTTCCCGGAAGCTGCCCTCATCCACGGTGGCAGTCAACCGGTCCCGGACACCCAGCACCCCATGGGTCCCGCAGTGCGGGCAGACCCGCAGCAGTTCCCGGTACTTCTGGGAGAGGATCGGCTGGCCACAGTTCGGGCACTTGGTATACAGGTCATCGGGAACCGATTTTTCCCGCACGACCGTTTTCTTGTTCCGGAACGCCTTGAAAAGATCGATCTTTTCCCGGCGCCGGGCAAACATATCCTTTGTATCCATCATCTCATCAGCTCACTCAAATGTTGCTCCACAAATGAGGTGGTAAACTGTCCACGGACAAACTCCTCATGGTGAAGGATCAGATATTGCAGTTCTGTATTGGTGTCCACACCTTCCACGATGAACTCCTCCAGTGCCCGGCGCATCCGGCGGATGGCCTCCAGGCGGGTATCCCCGTGGACGATGAGCTTGGCCACCATTGAATCATAGTATGGCGGAATGGCATAGCCCTGATAGGCCGCCGTATCCACCCGGACCCCCATGCCGCCGGGCAAAAAAAGCCCTTCGATCCGTCCCGGACAGGGGCGGAAGTCCTCCCGGGGGTTCTCTGCGTTGATCCGGCACTCGATGGCATGGCCGGTGAGGTGGATCTCCTCCTGGGTAAAGGGGAGTTCCTGCCCGGCTGCAATGCGGATCTGCTCCTTGATCAGGTCGATGCCGGTCACCATCTCGGTCACTGGATGCTCCACCTGGATGCGGGTGTTCATCTCGATGAAGTAGAAGTTTCCCTCCTTGTCCAGAACGAACTCGATGGTGCCGGCGCTGTGATAGCCGGCCGCTTTTGCCGCCAGCACTGCCGCCCTGCCCATCTTCTCCCGGAGTTCGGGGGTCAGAGCCCGGGAGGGGGATTCCTCAATCATCTTCTGGTTGCGGCGCTGCACCGAGCAATCCCGTTCGCCCAGATGCACCACATGGCCATGCTTGTCCGCCAGGATCTGAAACTCGATGTGTTTGGGGTCGAGGATCAGCTTTTCCACATAGACCGAGCCATCCCCGAAGCAGGCCTTTGCCTCGGCCGAGGCAGTGGCAAAGGCGTTTTCCAACTCCTCCGGGGTGTAGACCCGGCGCATTCCCCGTCCACCGCCGCCAGCAGCGGCCTTGATGAGCACCGGGTATCCGATGCGGTCGGCGATTTCCCGGGCTGCAGCGGCATCCGGGACCAGTCCGTCCGAACCGGGCACCACCGGCACCCCTGCCTTCTGCATCAGCTCCCGGGCTGCCGCCTTGTCCCCCATCCGGTCGATGACATCGGCATCCGGGCCGATGAACACCATGCCGCACTGCTCCACCAGCCGGGCAAACTCGGAGTTCTCGGAGAGGAACCCATACCCGGGATGGACTGCATCACACCCCAATCGGGTGGCGGCGCTGAGGATATTCTGCACATTGAGATAGCTCTGGGCGCTGGCTGCCGGGCCAATGCAGACCGCCAGATCAGCCAGGTGTACATGCAGAGAGGAGCTGTCGGCAGTGGAATAGACCGCAACCGTTTCGATGCCCATCTCCTTGCAGGCCCGAATGATTCGTACCGCAATTTCGCCGCGGTTGGCAATCAGTATCCTGCGAAACATATCAGACCCTCTTGAGGTAGCAGATGGGGGCGCCGTATTCCACCAGGTCGCCGTCCTTGGGGACGATGCTGGTGATAACGCCGTCAAAATCTGCTGTGATCTCGTTCATCATCTTCATGGCCTCCACGATGCAGAGGGTCTGGCCCTTCTGCACCCGGTCCCCCACCTGGATAAAGGGTACTGCTCCCGGAGTCGATGCCGAGTAGAACACGCCCACCACCGGTGCGGTGACAGCCTCGTCCCCTGCGCCAGGGGCAGTCGGGGTTTCCGGCAGGACCGGTGCCAGCTCCCCTGCGGTTTCTGCCTCGGGCTTGGGCATCAGCGGCAGCTCCGGCTCCCGACGACGGATCGGCTCTTCCCGGTGCTGGGGCTGGGCCGGTGTATGCTCCTTGGACAGGACCAGTGAAAACGGTCCGTCCTCCAGTTCCAGACGGCAGATGTTCATGCCGTCAAATGTTTCCATCAGTTCCCGGATTTCTGCAAGTTTCATGCGTATTCCGCCTTTCCTCTTCCCATTCGACTGGAAGATTTCGTCAAACTATTTGAAATTCAAAGCTAAAACGACAAAACAAGGTCTGCCGCCGGTACGGCGGCAGACCTTCCTGTGCTGTTACTTGCTTTCGATGAAGTTTACAATATCTCCGACTGTGCGCAGCGAAGCATATTCTTCCTCTGCAATGGCGATGTCGAATGCATCTTCCAGTGCCATGGCCAGTTCTACCATCTCCAGCGAATCTGCACCAAAGTCCTCGGTGATCGACGATGTAAGGGTGATATCACCCTCCTCACAGTTGAGTGTATCTGCAATGATTGTCTTAACCTGATCCAGTACCATTCCCTGTTTGCCTCCTATGTTTGAGTTTGGCTTTTGCATATTTCTTTTGAATTATAAAATATTGGAACTTAAAAGTAAATGCTTTCCGATGCAAATTAGAACTATTTCCAAGATTCTTGCAAATAATCTTATTAGAATTATCTAAAATCCCGGTTATTTGGCCCGATTTTGCACCAGAAATGCCATAACCAGCTCCGTTTGACAGCATACCACAGCACCGGCGCGGCCTTTGTCGAACCAGTGTAGAACACAAAAACAGGCCCCTTTCCCGGAGGAAAAGAGCCCTGTTTTGAATCAATAGCCGAGCTTATAGAGGTTGGTGTCGGTAACCAGATTGGAGAAGTTGTACATCAGCAGGATCTCATCAAAGTCCCCGGTCTCGATGAGCTTGCCCAGAGACTCCGCCAGATAGCGCAGATCCACCACATGCACCTCATCGTAATTGTAGAGCAGGAAGGGTACAAAGCTGTTGGCATAGGAATCCTTGATGACCAGGATGCGGCTGGGCTCCTGCCCCTCCGCAGCCGGGCGCACCCCGCTCTTAATCACGGTATAGCCGTTGTTTCCACGGAGGAAGGCGGCATATTTATCCCGCTCCTGGAACTTTTCCAGGTCGTAATAGCCGTTCTGCTCCTTGCCGTCGATGGTCACGCCGGCATCGGGGATTGCGTAATAGGTGATGGTATCCGCCGGAGTACCCACCTTCTTGGCCTTGCTGAAGTAGGTGCCGTAGAAGTCCTCCACCGTATTGCCCTCCAGCTGCTCCAGGGAGACCGGTTCCTGCCCCAGCTGCTCCATGAGCTGCACATAGGCATAGTAGGCACCCTGGGTGGTCCAGTGGTGGTCAGTGCGGTAGAAGATGTAGTTCTCCCGGTGGGCAGTCAGCGCCTGGGAGAAATCAGCTACCCCAGTGCCCTCCGGCACCCGGGCATAGGCCTCCTGGATCAGCTGGAGCTGATCGACCTGTTCCAGGCCAGCGGGCAGCTTCTCGGGCAGGATCGCATAGGCATTGGGAATGATGGCAAAGGTCACCGGATCATTCTGATGCTTCTGCAGGAAGGTCATGGCATAGCCAAAGTTGCGGTCATACTGGGCCCGCTTCTCCCCGGCCAGACTGGTAAACTTTTCAAACAGGTAGCCATCCTTGCCATAGGCAATGCCATTGTTTTCAATCTTCAGCAGAGCAGTTTCACAGAGCGATTTCAGTGTGATCCAGTCGTCCCGGAGCACAAACTGATCGTTGATGTACTCCTCATAATCCTGGGTCCACTCATTGTTGAGGAAGGCCTTCATGGTAAAGGGCGGCTTCTGGGCCAGATACTTGTTTTCAAACTCCGAATACACCCGGTCGGTCTGGGTCAGGTCAAAGAGAGTATACCCGAACACAAACAGGAAAAAGACTAGGACGACCGGATACTGAAGCAGTTTTTTGATTTGTTTCATCGATTTGCCTCCTTGCTCAGAACCGGAAGTAGAGGAACGGATTGTAGGTGGCATCCACCAGATAGGCAGTAGAGGCCAGGAAGATCGCACCGAAGAAGATCAGACAGAACGCATTGTTCTTTTCCAGGCGCTGATACAGTCCCTTGAACACCGGGGTGGACAGCACGATTCCCAGCACAAAGACCACCAGGTAGTTGCGCAGGTAGTAGATCCAGTCCACACCTCCGGCCGGTACGAACATCCGGGTGAAGAGATCCCCGAGCATACCAAGATCGGTCACTGCAAAGAGCGCCCAGCTCAGCAGCAGGAAGAAGATCACATACACATGGGAGAACGCCCGGTGGCGGTCCAGGAAGTCCTTGAAGCCCATCCGCTCGATGACCAGGAAGACGAAGAAGAACAGGCCCCAGAATATAAAATTCCAGCTGGCACCATGCCAGAAGCCGGTGGCGGCCCACACTACAAAGAGGTTGAAGTAGAGCCGGGGGCGGCTGACCCGGTTACCGCCCAGTGGGATGTACAGGTACTCCCGGAACCAGGAGCCCAGGGTCATATGCCAGCGGCGCCAGAACTCGGTAAAGCTGCGGGATACATAGGGAAAGTCGAAGTTCTTGGGGAACTCGAAGCCCAGCATCTTACCCAGGCCGATGGCCATAAGCGAGTAGCCGCTGAAGTCAAAGTAGATCTGCAGCGAGAAGGAGAGGACAGCCATCCAGGCCAGCGGTGTGGAGATGGACAGGAAGCCTGCTCCGGCCCCCACCGACTCGATCTCGGTCCAGAGGGCGCCCACATTGTTGGCGATGAGCACCTTGCTGCCCAGGCCCAGAATGAAGTGCTTGATGCCATCCTGAATCTGGGGCAGGTTGATCTGCCGCTCCTTGAGCTCGCGGTTGATGTCGGTATACCGCACAATGGGGCCGGCAATCAGTTGGGGGAACAGCACCACAAAGGCGCCGAAGTCGATGAGATTGCGCTCCGCCTTGACCTTGCCCAGATATACATCGATGGTATAGGACATGGTCTGGAAGGTGTAGAAGCTGATGCCCAGCGGCAGCACAAAGCTGATGCCAGGCAGATTCCACCCGAACAGCGCATTGAGGTTACCCACAAAGAAATTGGTGTACTTAAAGAATCCCAGCATACCGAGATTGAACACCATGGAGAAAATCAGCGCCAGGCGGCAGATCAGCTTATTGTCCCGGTGGGATTCGATCAGGCCGGAGGCCGTGTAATCCACCAGAATGGATGCGATCATGATGGGAAAATACTTTGCCTCTCCCCAGGAGTAGAAGATCAGGCTCAGAACAAGCAGAGTGAAGTTCTTAAATCTTCTTGGCACCAGGTAGTAGACGGCAAATGCGGCCGGCATAAACCGGAACAGAAACAAAATACTGCTGAAAACCATTCTTGCAAAAACCTTTCGTATAGTTTGCTATGTAGGCCGCCCTACGGCAGCCCTGCCCGGATCAGGCAAAGGATTTGTTGATGATCTCGGCGACCAACTTGTTTTCACTGTCAAAGAGGGGAACCGTTGTGGAATCCGCTTCCAGGCTGTTGACTGCAACCAGAAATGCGTAGTTGCCCCGGGTGATGACCTGCATATTCCTGGCGCGGTCGTAGGCATAGCCGATCCCGTTCTTTTCCATGGCAGCCATCAGGTCCTCCCGATACATTTCCAGCGCCCGCTTTACCGCATCGATCTGCCCGGCTCTGGCCTTGACTGCCAGCAGATTATCGGCATACCCATCCGCTGTGGAATAGTATCCGTAATAATCCTCCACCTGGTCGTCTGCAAGGCCATAGCGATCCCGCAGGACCGATTCGGTTACACGGGCCGGACGATAGATCCCGCCAGTTTCAAACTGGGCCTGGATATCCTCAATGATTGCCTGAAGGGAACGATCCTCCAGAAGCCGGTCCCCTTCCATGGGCATGGAACGCTCCACGCCAGAGCCTGATGAGGCAGAAGGCTCCCGGGCATCGGGCGCCTTTTGCCAGCTGCAGGCCGTCAGAGACGGGGCCAGAACCGCTGTGAGAAGCAATGCTGCATATCTTTTTTTCATTCTGATGCTCCTTTGACTTTCCAAACTTGGTCTGACCACAAAGTGGGTCAAGTTTATTTTTCGCAGGAGCAGCTGCATTATGCCTCATTCCGGACAGGATAACATTAAAAGTATAGGAGATTGAACCGAAAACTGCAATATAACAGTGCAGAAAAAAGAGGATTTTCCTGCCAGAAATTTCTGAAAAATACAAAAAAACGGAACAGCCCGGCCGAAAGCGGCTTACACTGTTCCGTTTTGATTCATATCAGAGTTTCAGAGCGGCAGGCGCTTATTCAGCGTCAGCAGCCTCCTCAGCCTCGTCGTTCAGCAGAGCCTTGATGGACAGGCTGATGCGCTTCTTGTCGAAGTCGATCTCGGTGATCTTCACCTTGACAACATCGCCAGTCTTCAGAACATCGGAGGGCTTGTTGATGCGCTCGTTGGAGATCTGGCTGATGTGGATCAGACCGTCAACACCGGGAATGATCTGAGCAAAAGCACCGAACTGAGTGAGGGAAACGATCTTGGCCTCAACAACCGAGCCAACCTCGTAGTTGTTCTTGAGGATCTCCCACGGATTGTCCTCGGCCTTCTTGTAGCCCAGAGAGATCTTCTTCTTCTCAGGGTCGATATCCTTCACATAAACCTCTACTTCGTCGCCAACGCTGACAACCTGAGAGGGATGCTTGATCTTGCTCCAGGACAGCTCGGAGATGTGGATCATGCCATCCACGCCGCCCAGATCAACAAAGGCGCCGTAATCGGTCAGGCTCTTCACCTTACCGTTGTATACCTGGCCAACCTCAACGCTCTCCCAGAACTTGTTCTCCAGGGCCTTCTTCTCATCCTTGAGAACAGCGCGGATGGAGCCAACAGCTCTTCTTCTCTGGCGGTTGTATTCCAGGATCTTGAAACGAACGGGCTGCTTGAGCAGATCCTCGAGGTTGTCGTTTCTGGAACGGGTAGCCTGAGAAGCGGGGATGAATACCTTCACACCGTTGGTGAGAACCAGAACGCCGCCGCGAACCACTTCGGTTACAACGCCTTCCAGGATCTCGCCGCTCTCGCAGGCCTCAGCAATCTTCTCGAAGCCGGCAATGGCATCGAGACGCTTCTTGGAAAGCATTACAGTGCCTTCCACATCGTTGACGCGCAGAACGATCAGTTCCAGCTTGTCGCCCTTCTGTACCAGGTCGGTGGCCTTGGCAGCCGGATCGTCTGTCAGCTCGGCCAGCGGAATGTAGCCGGCATGCTTAGTGCCGATATCGACAGCTACTTCGTTCGGTGCAACGCTTGTAACGACGCCGGTTACCTTCTCCCCTGTATATGTACTTTTGAAGGAAAGATTGAGCATTTCCTCAAAGCTGAGATCATCAGTCAGAATGTCACTCATGGTTTTTTGTACCTCCTTAATTATGCGGGCGGGAGTTGAGGCTCCTGCCGTAATGCCGAGAGTATCCACACCGGCAAAATCTTCCGCACGCAGTTCCGCCGCTGTCTCCACCCAGACGGTGGGACAGTGCCTGGAACAGATGTCGAAGAGTTTGCCCGTATTGGAGCTGTGACGCCCGCCGACCACAATCATGCGGTCCACTTTGGCTGCGAGGCTCTCGGCCTCCTGCTGCCTATGCATCGTCGCACTACATATTGTATCAAAAATATCGGCGTTTGTACACACTTTTTTTAGGCTTTTTACGATGTTTGCCCATTCTTTTACATTGAGCGTAGTTTGCGCCACCAAAACCACCCTTTTTTTAGGTAAATTTGGGTGATTTTCCATAAAATCCGCCAGTTCTGCAGCGTTTGCGACCACCACATACTCCCCTTTGCAGTGGCCATAAATGGCCTGCACCTCGGGATGGGCCACATCTCCGGCGATGATCACCAGCCCATCCGGGCCATGATCCTGTGCTACGATCTGGTGGATCTTGGCAACAAAGGGGCAGGTGGCATCCACACAGGAAAGCCCCAGGGCAGCGATTTCATCGTAGACGCTCTGGGCCACCCCGTGGGAGCGGATCACCACCTTGCGTCCGGCAGCCTCCCGGGGAGAAGCAACTGCCTCCACTCCCTTTTCCGCCAGCTCCTCCACCAGCTGGGGATTGTGGATGATCGGGCCAAGGGTGCAGATGGACTCCCCGGCATCGATAAGATCATAGACCATTTGAACTGCCCGGTTCACGCCAAAGCAGAAGCCGGCCGTTTTTGCCACCTCAATACCCATGTTTGCTCTCCTCAATGCATTCCAGCACTTTACCAAACAAAAGCTGTGTGGCGCTGCGCAGATCCCGGGCCGTAGAGGACTCGGTGAGCCCCATGGCCTCGTAGGGGATCACCTCGCCGTAGCGCACCACGATCTTCTTGCGGAAGCCCAGCTTGCCCTCCCAGTATACCGAGCAGGGCAGTACCGGGGCCTCGGTCAGCCGGGCCACCAGGGCCACACCCGACTTGGGGCGCAGCGGCTCGCCGTCCTTGGAGCGGTGTCCCTCCGGGAAGATACCCAGGATATCCCCCTCCTCGATCACCTTGCGGGAGTTATCGATGGCAGAGGTATCGCCGGCGCCCCGGTCCACCGGAAAGGTGCCGATGGTGCGCAGCGCCCAGCCCAGAATGGGATTGCGGAACAGCTCCATCTTTCCCATATATCGCACCTGGCCATGGGCCTTTTCTGCCAGAATGATGGGGTCGATCATCGAGCGGTGATTGGCCATCAGGATATAGCCGCCGCCAGCGGGGATGTTCTCGGTACCCTGATAGTCCAGTTTATACCAGATTCGGAAGGCGAACATACAGACCGCCTTTGCAAGATAGTACAGCCACATTACGCATTTCTCTCCTTGACGATGGTTTCGATGGCAGCCAGCACCTCCTCTGCATCCATGCAGGTGCTGTCCAGCTCCACGGCATCCCCTGCCTTGCGCAGCGGCGCCACAGCGCGGTTCTTATCCTGTTCGTCCCGGAGGTTCACCTCCCGGAGCAGCTCTTCAAAGTCCGCATGCAGGCCCTTGGCCTCATATTCTGCCACCCGGCGGCGGGTGCGCTCCTCAGCCGATGCAGTCAGATAGATCTTCACCTGGGCGTCGGGCAGGACCACCGTTCCGATGTCCCGGCCGTCCATCACCACATTGTGTTCCAGTGCCATATTGCGCTGAAGATCGAACAGAAAGGCCCGCACGGTATCCATGGCCGACACACTGGAAGCCGCCAGCGAGATCTCCGGGCGGCGGATCTCCTCCGACACATCCCGGCCGTTGAGCAGCACCCGCTGCACCCCATCCACATACCGCAGCTCCACCTGGATCTGCTCCAGGGCAGCTGTTACCGCTGCCTTATCCTCCAGCGGGACCCCGGCTTCGGTGCAGTAGAGCCCGATGGACCGGTACAAGGCCCCGGTATCCACATAGATATAGCCCAGCTTCCGGGCCAGCGCCCGGGCAATGGTGCTCTTTCCGGCTCCTGCCGGACCATCGATCGCAATCGCAGTCATAGTTTTTCTATCCTTCCCATTCTGTCATCTCGCCCTCTGCCATCGACAGTGCCGCCAGGCGGGCGGTGGAAAAGGCGATCTGAAGGTTGTAGCCGCCGGTATAGGCGTCCAGATCCAGTACCTCTCCCATAAAGTACAGCCCCGGAACCAGCCGGGACTCCATCGTATGCGGGTCCACTTCGCTGACCTTGACACCGCCGGAGGTGACAATGGCCTCCTCCACCGGGCGGAACCGTACCGGTGTCACTGGAAATGCCTTGATGACCGCAGCCAGCTTTTCCCGCTCTTCCCGGGTGATCTGGTTGACCTTGGTATCCGGCGCAATGCCCGAAAGCTGCACTGCCACCGGGATCAGCTTACGGGGCAGCAGTTCGTCCAGCGCATTGGAAAAGTCCTTGTTGATGTACTTTTCAAAATCCCGGAGCAGACGGGCATCCAGCTGCTGCACTGTCAATCCCGGCTTGAGATCGATCTCCATGGAGTAGTCCCCCAGGTCGCCGGTCATATGGCTGGAGGCACTCAGCACCAGCGGTCCCGATATGCCAAAGTGAGTGAACAGCATTTCGCCCAGCTCGGAAAAGACCGGCTTTTTCTTGCCAGCCTTGCGGACAGTCAGCGTCACATTGCGCAGCGAAAGCCCCATCATCTCCCGGCAATAGCTCTCCCGGGCAACGATGGGTACCAGGGAGGGCACCGCCGGTACAACGGTATGGCCAGCCTGCTCTGCAAACCGATAGCCATCACCGGTGGAGCCGGTCTGGGGGTAGCTGACACCGCCGGTGGCCACTGCCACCCGACGGGCATGGATCTCGCTTCCGTCCTTACAGATTACACCCCGGACCCCGGTTTCGTCAAGGAGAAGCCGCTTTACCTCCCCCTCCCGGAGCTCAGCCCCACTCCGCTTCACATAGCGGTACAGGGCATCTACGATGTCTGCGGCCCGGTCACTCACCGGAAAGACCCGGTTTCCGCGCTCGGTTTTGAGCGGGACGCCGAGTCCTTCAAAAAATGCCATGGTATCTGCTGTTCCGAAGCGGTTGATGGCACTGTACAGAAAGCGGGGATTGCGCCGCACCGCCTTGAGGAAGGAGTCCTCATCACAGTTGTTGGTGACATTGCAGCGTCCCTTTCCGGTGATCAGCAGTTTGCGGCCCACTTTGTGGTTTTTCTCCAGCAGCAGCACCGAAAGCCCCTGCTCGGCTGCTGTTCCGGCACAGAGCATTCCTGCTGCTCCGGCGCCGATCACCACCAGGTCATATTCCCGTTTCATCAGACAATATTCTCCTCATTCTTTTCATATACATCATATTCGTCCCAGATCTTTTCCAGCTGGGCGTAGGTCTCTCCCACTTCCTTCTGGCGGCGCATTCCCACTGCCACGATCAGTGCATTGATCAGGCTCAGCGGTGCAACCAGCGAATCCACAAAGGAGGCCATATCGCTCCGGGCCAGCAGCAGATGGTCACACTTGGCAGCCAGCGGCGAGCCGGCGGAATCGGTGATGGCAATAACAGTGGCCCCCCGCTCCTTGGCATAGTCGATGGCCTTGACGGTGCGCTTGGAGTACCGGGGGAAGCTGATGCCGATAAAGACATCGTCCTTGCCCACCCGGAAGATCTGCTCGAACATCTCGCTGGCACTGGAACCGGTCACCAGACGCACATTCGGGAAGATCTGGTTGAAATAAAAGCTCATAAACTGAGCCAGGGCTGCCGAGGAACGGATCCCCAGGATATAGATATTCTTGGCGGCGATGATGCTGTCCGCTACGGCTTCAAAGCCCTCGTTGGACTGCTCCTCCAGGGTGCGGCGGATCTTTTCGATGTCCATGGTCAACACCTTGGAGAGAATGTCGTGTTCGCCCATCTGCTCGCTGGTGACCTCCATGCGCTGCACCGCTGTGAGCCGGTTGCGGATCAGCTCCTGCAGTGCGCGCTGCAGCTGGGGATATCCCTCAAAGCCGACCTCGGTGGCAAAGCGCACCACAGTGGACTCGCTGACTCCCACGGTGTTGCCCAGCTTGGAGGCAGTCATAAAAGCAGCCTTATCATAATTTTCGATGATATACCGGGCAATGAGCTTCTGCCCCTTTGAAAATCCTGACATCCCCTCTGAGATGCTGTGCAGCAGATCCTTTGCCACAGCGATCCCTCCTTTAACTCGATTTTTCTATCACTCGGACCGGTTTTTGCAAATTCCGTGTCACAATAATTCACCCTGATGATAATATATCCCCTGCTAAAAATCAATAGCCTCTCGACATTTTTTGTAAAATCGTGCAAGAATTTCACCGAACCCCTGCATAAATGTTCGGTTTCTGTTCCGATTGCCGTCCGGATGTGGTATACTATCCTTCAAAGAATGGCAGTCTGCCTGTCCAACAGGGCATCAGACCGCCGGTTGTCCCGGTATAGGAAACAGATTGATTAAGGAGGATTTTGTATGCGTACACTGGACGAACTTCGGGTGGAGATCGACCGGATCGATCAGCAGATGGTACAGCTCTTTGAAGAGCGGATGCAGGTGGTGGCCGAGGTGATGGCGGTCAAAAAGGCCGCCGGAATCCCCATCCTGGACTCCTCCCGCGAGGAGGCCGTTGTGGCGAAGAACACCGCCCGGCTCGCCGACCCGGAACTGGCAGGCTATTACGAGCGGCTGATCCGGCAGATGATGGCCCTCTCCCGGGAATACCAGGCCAGTTTGATGGAGCGGTGATCCTGCAGTCGGCTCGCTTCCGGCTTCATAAGACGGAAAAATTTCAGCAGCAGCCCCTCCGTGATGCCGGATGCAGAATGCAGGATTTCTGCATTGCCGCACCCGAACTCCCTGCACCACATCAGGGACGCAAAAAGGGACCCGAATTTTCGGGTCCCTTTTCATTGCCCCGAGAGGGGTTCGGGGCATCGGACAAAATCATGCCTTGTGTACAAACAGGCCGTCCCCACCGTAGAAGATTTCCTGGGCTGCATCCAGATGCTCCTTGCTCCAGATGGCCGGTGTGCCGCCCGAATGCAGGAAGATGGCATTCTCCCCCTCGGGGATCTTGCCGCTGCGCACCAGATCCACAAAGCCGTGGAAAATCTTGCCGGTGTAGCAGGGGTCGGTGAACAGGCCCTCGGTGCGGGCCAGCAGCGCCATATACTCCTGGGTGACAGGATCGGGAATGTTATAGCCCACGCCATAGTAGGGACTCTCCGGGGCGCCGGTTTCGATATGGACATCATCCGGAGTGACATGGATCCCCAGCTCGTATTCCTCCGACAGCTTGTCGATAAACTCACAGATCAGTTCCGGGCTGCGGAAAGAGGGGCTCACCGGAATACCGATGATCTCAAAGGGGGCTTTGAAATACTTGGCACCTGCCAGCAGGCCGCCAAAGGTGCCCATCGAGCCGAAACCGCACACCAGGTACTTGGCCTCGATGCCCTGTTCTTCCATCTGCCGCATGATTTCGGGGATGGCATTGATA
>Oklahoma_p2__coassemble_1624_pt1 | contig 13102 bp, 13 predicted proteins | sample Oklahoma_p2__metabat2_low_PE_026 | metagenome-assembled genome bin Oklahoma_p2 | reverse complement strand
TAATATCATGCTTTCCGGCAGATGTCAACACCTTTTTGCAAACTTTTTCATTTTTCTTGTTTTTGCCCTTTCATTTCCTATTATATATAGGGCGATACAGGCACACCCCTCCGGCGCAAACCAAAAAGGCGAAGGTATTCCTGCCTTCGCCTTTCCATCTTAGAACTCCTCGTAACTTCCAATCAGCGTTGTTGTGTGCAGCAGCGGCAACTCCCGTTCCAACAGCACACCCTCCCGGCGCGGATACTCATAGCTGTCACTGGCCTTGATGCACTGGGAGATAAACTGCACTGCCCGCCATCGCCCATCACCGGGTCGATCACCACCCAAGTGTCCGGAGTGCGGAAGGTGTGGATCAGTTCCCGCACCAGCTCCACCTGTCGGGGCGAGCCCAGAAAGCCGGAGTAGATTCCGTCAAACTCCAGCCCCAGCTCCCGCCAGTGCCGGATAAAGTCGGGAATATCCTCGGTGAGGTCCCGGAAGATGTACCCATCAAACCCACCCGAGTGGGCGGAAAGCACCTCCGTCGGCACCGGGCAGGCCTGGATCCCCATCGTGGAGAGAATGGGAAGAACATTGCACAGCGAGGACCGCCCGAAGCCGAAGAGGTCATGGATGGCCGCTACCCTTGGAATCATAGGACGCATTCTTCTCCCTCCTTCAGTTCACGCGATAGGTAAGGATTCCCTTGTAGGACAGCACCGTGATACCGGGGTCCTGTCTCAGCCGCTCCACAAGGGCCTGCCGCTCCTCCGGGGCGATGCCCCGGGACTCCAGGAAGCTCTCCACCTCAAACTGGTTCATGGTGTGGCGCCGGGCAATGCTCAACATCGCCTCATAAGGGTCTGCCACCTCGCTGAAAAAGCTGCCGGAGGTGAGCCGGTCAATGGAGATACCACCCAGTTCCCGGACTGCTGCATCAATGCGCTCCGGCGCCGAGGTATGTACAAATCCCTCGGCTGGCGGCCGCACCGGGGTGTTGAGATACACCCGGTCGTAGTCGATGCCGCCCAGGAACTCCTTGAATTCCGCAATGTCCTGCGGGGAGTCGTTCATGCCATCCACCAGCATGATCTCGATCCACAGCTGCCCCTGATATTCCCGGACAAACTGGTTTTCCACTTCATTGTAGCAAAATATACACAGTCGTAGCCCTTCTGTACAGCCAAAACCTATGCAGTTCGTAAAATCATATCCAAATCCCAACCAGTTTCAGCGCATAAAAAAACTCCCCGATCGAAACCGGGGAGTTTTTATTCATCAAATCGATGCGTTTAGAAAGACTTAGGCAAGAGCCTCGATCATTCTCTTAGCGCACTCCTCAACCTGAGACTTGGGGCAAGCCAGGTTCAGGCGCAGATGGGTAGCACCGTGGAAGGTACGGCCATCGTTCGGGATAACGCCCTTAGCAGTAACCTTGTCCAGAACTTCCTGGAACTCGCAGCCCTTAGCCTTGCAGTAGTCCTCGAAGTTAACCCACAGCAGGTAGGTAGCATCGGGCAGGTGGATGCGAATGCCGGGGATATTGCTCTCCAGCTCGTTCTTCAGCCATACCTGGTTCTCACGGATGTAGGCGTTCATAGCGTCTACGTACTGAGCACCTTCCTCACCGCTGTAAGCGCCGATAGCAGCGTGAACGGAGAGAACGTTAGCAGCGTTGTAGTGAGAAGCAACAGCAGCCTTAGCAACGCGAGCCTTCATTGCGGGGTTCCAGCATACAGAGTAGGAGCCCTGCAGACCAGCCAGGTTGAAGGTCTTGGAAGGAGCGTACATGGAGTAAACGATCTCCTTAGCTCTCGGGCAGCAGGTGTGCAGCGGAACATGCTTGTGGCCGCCGGTCTGGAAGTCAGCCCAGATCTCGTCGGAGAGGATCAGCATGCCGTACTTGTCGCACAGCTCAACAACAGCAATCATCTCTTCCTTGGTCCAAACGTGACCGGTGGGGTTGTGGGGGTTGCAGAAGATCATGATCGGAGGCTTCTTCTCGATGATCTTCTTCTCCATATCCTCGATGTCCAGGGCCCAGCCATCAGCTGTTTCCTTAACAGGAGAGTAAACGATGTTACGGCCGCGGTTAGCAACGGTGCTCTGGAAACCAGTGTAGCAGGTATCGTTCAGGAGCAGCCAGTCGCCGGGCAGAGAGTAAGCCTCAATGAAGGAGGAAACGCCGCCCAGAACGCCGTTCTGGTAGTCAACCTGATCAGCACTTACGCCGTCAACACCATATCTTTCCTTCTGCCACTTAGCAATACCATCGAAGTAAGCCTGAGGCATTCTGAAGTAACCAAATGCATGATGTTCCAGTCTCTTGGCCATTGCATCAACGATGCAGTCAGGAGTACGGAAGTCCATGTCAGCAACCCACATAGGAACGATATCCTTGTTGTCCTTTACGAACAGGGGGTTGTCCCACTTAACAGCGTCGTGTCCGCGTCTTTCGAAAACTTCATCAAAGAACTTAGCGTCGTAAATCATTTTTAACACCATACCTTTCTCATAGCTTTCGCTTTGTCTTCACTATATCACAAACCCACCGGCTTGAAAACCCCCTTGCGGGCAAATCTATGTATTGCATAGAAAGAGTCGGATTTTTTTGGACATAATACGAATTGACGACTCACATTCGTAATTTACTGGTTACACAGCACAAAAGAACGGCCTTTCCCCCTGCATTTTTATGAATTTCCGTCGCTTTAGCGTGGTATATCCCGTCGAACAACCGGACTATTTTTTGGTGAATTTATCCAGGGTTCTGCAAATTTGTATATTCTTTTAACAAAGCAAAAAGCCGGGCCTTGTGCAGGCTCGGCGATCATTGCATCGGTTTTATCAGAATTTCGGGGGCTGGTTCATCTGCCGGCGGAACTTTTCGTACCGGATCTTGTTGCGGATTCGGTCATAGAGCCTGGGCCCGAAGAAGAGCAGGAAGTTCAGCAGCGAAAAGATCAGCGCCACCCGGTCGGCCATGCTTCCTATAATAAAGAGCCAGCCCAGCAGCGCGCCCTCCAGCAGGCCCAGCCACTTGAGCTTCATGGGGATAATGAACATGAACAGCACCTCGTTATCCGGGAAGAGGGCGGTGTAGGCCAGCAGCAGCGACAGGTTCAGATAGCTGTTGGTGCCGGTGGAGTGGGTGATGAAGGCGGCCAGGATCGCCCCGATCATGCCAAAGAGATAGTACAGGTTAAACCGGGTGGTGCCCCAATAGTACTCCAGGTTCCGCCCTATGACATAATAGAAGTAGATGATCAGGAAGGCGAACAGCCCCGTGGCCGGCGGCATGAACACAAAGGTGATGAGCCGCCAGATCTGCCCCTGCATGATGCGGTAGGGCGAAAGGGCAATCAGCGAGAAGATGGGCACCCCCGGCTGAATGACCGCAAAAATATAAAAAGCTGCCATCGTCAGGCAGATGTACTGCATCAGGTTTCCGATGGAAAAGCGGTCCAGCTTCCGCTCCAGGGTGTCAAGCCATTTCATAGATCGATCCTATCCTTTCCGGGTCGCCGCCTGGAAGAAAACGGCGGCAGTCCAACCAGTATCATACAACATTCTGCCAGACGGCACAATGCTTTTCACAAAAGGTTTTCCTGGTTCACATATTATTTACAGGAATCCCCGCTAAATGCCTCCTCCCTCTTGCCAATCCCATCCCCGGATGGTAAAATTCTCTTATTATTCGCATCCACTCAGCGGTTTTGCCCATCCAGGCAAACAGACAGGAGGTTAAAAAGCACATGGCTCTTTCCTACATCAAGCGATTCCTTCGGCTCTATGCCGGGCTGTTTCTCTGTGCCGTCAGCATCGTGCTGGCCATTCAGGGCGGCGTCGGGGTCACCCCATGGGATGTCTTCCACATGGGCATCCAGAACATCACCGGCATCAGCTACGGCACCGTCAATATCCTGGTGGGGCTGTGTATCCTCACTACCTCGCTGGTGCTGGGGGAACCCATCGGCTTCGGCACCCTGTGCAACACCCTGTCGGTGGGCTATATGGTGGACTTCCTCAAGGGGCTGGGCTGGATCCCGGCTGCCCCCAATGCCATCTGGGGCTGCGCTATGATGGTGCTCAGTCTCTTTGTGCTGGCCACCGGCTCCTTCCTCTACATCGGCGCCGGCATGGGCTGCGGCCCCCGCGATTCGATGATGACCGCCTTCTCCAAGCGTCTGACCCGGGTCCCGGTGGGCCTGATCCGCGGCGGCATCGAAACGGTGGTGCTGGTCATCGGCTTCTTCCTGGGCGGCCCGGTGGGTCTGGGCACCGTCATCGGCATGTTCGGCATTGGCCCGGCCATCCAGCTTGTCTTCCAGCTCTTCCGCTTTGATGTGCGCACCATCCGGCACGAGTCGGTGCTGGACACCGTCCGCCGCATCACTGCCCGGCCGGCTGCCGCCGCTGAGCCTGCGGAATGATTTCCCTGCCCTGTACAGTGTCCGGCTGTACGGGGCATTTTTCTCGTCTTCCCCTGTTCTATTATATATAAAGAGAAGGAGCCGGTATCGTTCCGGCCCCTCCTGCATCGACTATCCCTGTGGCCCGTCCGGCACTGCGTCCGGTCCGGGCCTCTTTTTTATCGGTCCGGAGCGGCGGTGATATAGACCTCCTCGAAGCCGGGCAGACCGATCTGCTGCAGCCGGGCAAACTCCTCCCGGCTGACCACCCGGTTGTACCCCTCGGCAGGCGGGCAGAGCGAATCCGCCAGGTAGAGGCTTTCACTGTCACAGCCCACCACCGCCACATAGTGCAGCGCCTCCCCCTCCTGGATCAGGGCAATCACCGACAGCCCCTCCCGGAGCCGGGCACAGAGCTGATCGGGGGTGCCCCGGCGCATCACCGCCGGATAGCCCTCCTGGCGCAGGTAGCTGCGGATGCCCTGGGGCAGCAGATAGCCGTTGGGCAGCTTCAGGGGGATTTCGGCATAGGCCTCCGCTCCAGTGATGTCCTTTCCGTCTGCCCGGAGCAGGTAGGCCGCCGAGCAGCCGCCGCACTGGTTGCGCCCCTGGGCTTCGGTGACGCTCTGGGCGGTGGTGACCGTTCCGGTTTCCCCGGCGATCCGATCCCGTCGGGGGAACACCCACCGGCAGCCGATCAGGATCCCCAACACCAGCAGCACCGCCAGCCAGCGCCCGCAGCGTTTTGCAGTCTGTCTCATGGCACACCCTCCTTTTTCTCCAGTATAGCATGGGCGGCTTCGGGCCGTCAATTTCTGCTTTTCTGAGCATTGCTTTCGGCAGAACAATGTGATAAAGTAAATGCAAAAATCGCCGTCTAAGGAGGAATACGGATGGAGCGTTTTAAGAAAATCTATCAGCAGGGCGTAATCACGGGTGTGAATTATCTCTTTCACAGAAACGGAAATGCGGCAGGATTTACCCCCTTGCTCGATCCGGAGGGAAAACCAGTCGTAACTCCCTGCGCTTCTATCCAATAATGTGTCTGCCCCCGCAGCTTTCTCCGATCGCCCTCCGCCCCTTGGATGGAGGGCGATTTTTTGTCTTTTGATCGGTTCAAAGGGTCAAAGAGGGCTTCCCGGTTGCCAAATGTCAAGGTTTGATGTATGATAGGCGCAGAATTTCACCCGAAAGGCAGGAACACCATGAACAAAACCCTCACCCCCCTGTTCGATGCCATCGAGGCGCTGCGCCGGCAGGATTTCTCCCGCTTCCACACCCCTGGTCACAAGGGCAGTGCCCTGGGCTTCCTCTCGGCAGTCACCCCCTGGGACTTCACCGAGGTCCGGGGCGCCGACAGCCTCTTTGAAGCCGATGGCCCCATCTCCGAAACCGAGCGCCTCTACACCGGGTTCTGCGGCACCGCCGGCAGCTTCCTCAGTGCCGGAGGCAGCACCCTGTGCATCCAGGCCATGCTCCGGCTGGTACAGCCCCTGGGCCAGAAGATCCTCATCGGGCGCAACGCCCACGGCTCGGCGGTGTCTGCCATGGCCCTGCTGGGGCTCACCCCGGTGTGGCTCTGCCCGGAAACCGGCACCGACCTGCTCCCCGCCCCCATCACCCCTGCCCAGGCCGAGGCTGCCCTTGCCCGGCACCCCGATGCGGCGGCGGTGTATGTCACCTCCCCAGACTACTTTGGCAAGCTCACCGACATCGCCGGCCTCTCAGAGGTCTGCCGCCGGTACGGTGTGCCGCTGCTGGTGGACAATGCCCACGGGGCGGAGCTGTTCTTCACCGACGGCGCCCGGCACCCCATGCAGCTGGGGGCGGATCTCTGCTGTGACAGCCTGCACAAGACCCTGCCGGTGCTCACCGGCGGCGCCATGCTCCATGTGGGGGACACCGCCCTGGCCCGGAAGTCCGGCTTTGCCGCCAGCGCCAAGGAGGCCATGCACCTCTTTGGTTCCACCAGCCCCAGCTATCTGGTGATGCTCTCGATGGACACCCTGCTCCCCAGCCTGTACGACGGCACCCTCCGCCGGGAGGTCGGCGAAACTGCCGCCCGGGTCGCCGCCCTGCGGAGCCTGGCAGCCGGCTGCGGCTTCCTCTTGCCCGAAGGCGAAACGCTCCCCACCCGGCTCACCCTGATCTTTTCGGCGCTGGGCTGCACCCGGCAGGAGTTTGATGCCGCCTGCACCGCCGCCGGGGTGGAACCGGAGTACCTAGCCGACCACGCCTGCGTGTTCCTCTGCTCCGCCCGGAACCGGGAGGAGGATTTCCGCCGCCTGGAAACGCTGATCCGCACCCTGCCCCGCCGGGCGGCGCTGCAGGTGGAAACCGGCTTCCACCTGCCCGAACCGGTCTGTCCGCCCCGGGAGGCGATCCTCTCCCCCCACCGCACCCTTCCGCTGGCTGAGGCCGAGGGCCGGGTGGCAGCCGGGGTCATCAGCCGCTGTCCGCCTGGGATCCCGCTGGTGATGCCCGGCGAACGGCTGGATAAAAATATCCTGGCCGATCTAAATAAGTATGGTATTTTGCAGGTGGATGTGTTAGAATAAAGGCACAGGAGGGGCTGATTTTTCCCAAAAAAACAGCGGCCCCGTCCAGCTGTCCGCCGGCTCCCGGCCGGACAGTGTATTAAGGGAGGCAGATGTTATGAAACTTATTATTGCAATCGTTTCCAATGATGACGCCAATAAGGTCCAGTCCGAGCTGACCAAGAATGGTTTCTCCATCACCAAGCTGGCTACCACCGGTGGTTTCCTCATGAGCGGAAACACCACCCTGATCTGTGGTACACAGGACGAAAAGGTGGATCTGGCCATCTCCATCATCGGTGAATACAGCAAGAAGCGCACCCAGATGGTACCCTCTACCGCTTCCTACGGCGTAGGTATGTACACCTCGTTCCCGGTGGAAGTAACCGTAGGCGGCGCCACCATCTTTGTTCTGGATGTGGAACGCTTTGAAAAGCTGTAACCCGGACCGAGGGATTTGAGTTTGCAGCCCCGGTTCTGTTATAACACAAGAGCTCAGGAAACGCTCGCCGCCTTTGTGAACGGCGGGCGTTTTCCGCATGCCCTGCTGCTGGAGGGGCCTTCTGGCAGCGGCCGGCGCACCTTTGCCCGGGAGATCGCCGCAGCGCTGTTCTGCCGGGGCGAGGAAAAGCCCTGTGGGGTCTGTTCCCAGTGCCGCAAGGTGCTGGAGCAGAACCACCCCGATGTGGAGTATTACGGCGGCGATGGCGGCCGGCGCAGCTTCCACATCGATGCCATCCGCCAGCTGCGGCAGAATGCCTGGCTGCTCCCCGGCGAAGCCCCCTGCCGGGTGTGTGTGCTGTGCGGCGCCGAGAATATGACCGATCAGGCCCAGAACGCCCTGCTCAAGATCCTGGAGGAGCCGCCGGAACACACCGTGTTTATCCTCACGGCAGAAAACCGCTCCATGCTCCTGCCCACCATTCTCTCCCGGGTGCAGACCCTCCGGCTGGAGGCGCTCACCCCGGAGGAGATCCTGCCGGTGCTGCGTCAGCGCTGCCCCAACACCCCCGAGGAGCAGCTTCGCTGGGCGGCGGAAACTGCCGACACCATCGGCGCCGCCCTGGCCCTTCTGGCGGATAGCGGCCTACAAAAGCATGCCCAGCTGGCTGGCCAGCTGCTCACCCTGCTCAGCCAGGGCAGCGAATACGAGCTGCTGGCAGCTGTGGAACCGGTCAGCCGCAAACGGGACGACCTTCTGGAGGTCTGCACCCAGCTGCGGCAGCTGCTGGCGACGGAACTCATCCGGGCGGCGTCGGGCGGCGAAAGCCGATTTTCGACCCGGCGGCTCACCCGGATGCTGGAGGCCCTGGACGATCTGCTCCCCCGCCTCCGGCAGAACGGCAACACCCTTCTGCTCTCCACCCTGCTGGTGCTGCGCCTTTCCCAGGCATAGCGGCCAACCCACCCATTTTCCGAAAAGGAGGATTTATGGCAACAGTTGTAGGCGTGCGGTTCAAAACCGTAGGCAAAGTATATTATTTCGATCCGGCTGGTAAGGACTACCCCCTGGGCAGCCGGGTCATCGTGGAAACTTCCCGGGGCATCGAGTGCGGCGAAGTGGCCATGAAAAACCGGGAGGTCCCGGATGACAGCGTGGTCAAGCCCCTCAAAACGGTGATTCGGGCCGCCACCGCCGAAGATCTCCAGCGGCTGGAAGACAACCGCCGCAAGGAGCAGTCAGCAGCGGAGATCTGCCGCGAAAAGATTCAGAAGCACGGCCTGGAGATGAAGCTGGTCAATGTGGAGTACACCTTTGACGGCAGCAAGATCCTGTTCTACTTCACCGCCGATGGCCGGGTGGACTTCCGGGAGCTGGTCAAGGACCTGGCTTCGGTGTTCCGCACCCGCATCGAACTGCGGCAGATCGGGGTCCGGGACGAGGCCAAAATGCTTGGCGGTCTGGGCATCTGCGGGCGCCCCTTCTGCTGCTCCACCTTCCTGGGGGATTTCCAGCCCGTCTCGATCAAGATGGCCAAGGAGCAGGGTCTCTCCCTCAACCCCGGCAAGATCTCCGGCGCCTGCGGGCGGCTGATGTGCTGCCTGAAGTATGAGCAGGAAGCCTACGAAGATCTGATCCGCCACACCCCCAAGGTGGGCTTCCATGTCTCCACACCGGATGGCGAAGGCACCGTCGTGGAGGTAAGCCTGCTCACCGGTATGCTCAAGGTGCGCCTCTCCTCCGGAGACAGCACCACCGAAAACTATTACAGTAAGTCGGAAGTCCGGGTGCTGCGCAACCGCCGCCCCCGCACAGAAGAATCCACCGAAGCATGATTTCACCCCGGAAGGCTTCCTGCTTTCCGGGGTTTTTCTGTCTCTGAATCAAACAAAAACAGCGGATGCCCGGGCATCCGCTGTTTTGATTGGTTGAATTGATTGTTCTGATGAAAATCAGAAGGGGCGCCAGCCGAATTCGGTCAGGCAGAACATGATCACGAAGCCCAGTGCCACAAAGCTGAGCATCTTGGGCAGTGCCCACTTGGCCCACTTGGGGAAGGGCAGACCTGCTGTTACGCAGGAGCCCACGGTCCAGCCCAGCATGGGGGATACCATGTTGGAGAAGCCGTCACCATACTGGAAGGCCTGTACAGCCAGCTCGGGCATCAGGCCCAGCGCCTCGGATACAGGCTGCAGGATGGGCACCAGGATCGCCGCCTTGGAGGTAGCCGAGGGGATCAGCAGGTTCAGCACCGAGATCACGGCGGTCATACCAACGCTGGCCACCGAGCGGGGCAGGTCCATCAGCGGAGCGGTGAGGAAGTGTACAATAGTGTGCAGGATATTGCCCTGGGTCAGGATCAGGCTCATGCAGTTGGCAAGGCCGATGACAAAGGCTACAAAAGCCATGCTGGCCAGGCCCTTGCCGAACTCGTTGCCGATCTTATCGAAGGAGAACCCGCCGATAAAGCCGCATACCACAGCGGTGAGCACAGCCATGGCAACCATCAGCTTAAAGGTCAGCGAGGTGTCGTTGGTGATCATCGGATAACCCACCATGATCACATACTGCAGCAGATAGATGATGAGGATTAGGACAGTGCGGCCAGAGAGCTTTACTTCCTTGAGCATAGCAGCCTCTTCCGAAGCCACATCACCGCCCTCATCAGGGCGCCAGCCCTCGCTCCACATGGGCGAAAGGGTGGGGTCCTTGCGGATCTTCTTAACGTAGCGCAGCAGGAAGAACAGACCCACCAGCATAAAGATGTTCATCGAGATGAACATGGTGAAGAAGGCACCGTAGATCTGTACGCCCATCATCATCTGGGTGGTAGCCTGCTTGGTGGGGCCGGTACCGAAGCCGATGAGGGTGGCATAGGTGGAAACACCCATGGCCACGATGGGGTCGAGCTTGAGCTTCTTGGCAAACATCACGCCGATGGGAACGATGGCGATGAGGGCATCCGAACCGCCGAATGCGCCCAGATAAACCATCAGGCAGAACATCACGCTGATGAGGATCGATTCGTCCTTGTCCTTGAGCTTGTAGATCGCCCAGTTCATGAATTCATCGAAGGCACCAGTGCCCATGACAATGGCCACAGTGGCACCGGAAATCATAACAGTCCAGCCGACGAGCGACGAGTTCACCATGCCGTCGATGAGCAGCAGCATCACCTTCAGGGGACTGACCGGGGTCTGGGCGTCCAGATAGACGAACTGATCACCGAGGATCTTTCCGGTGGCGGGGTCGGTCATGAACTGACCAGCGGGGATCAGATAGGTCAGCAAACTGCTCAGAAACAGCAGACCGATCATGATCCAGAACAGGTGAGGCATCTTAAAGCCCTTTTTTACCTTCTTTGGCTCTTTGGTTGCAGCAGCCATGGTTGTAATCACTCCTTTGGTTGTATGCACCGCACAGGGACTTCCAGCGCTTTGTTCCGGGGCCGCCAGCTACTCCCACTGCATCGGTTTTCTACAGCAATCCGCCAGATTTTGCGGATCTGCCTGGTATAAACATAATTATATCCGATGCGAAAAGGAAAATCTATACACATTATTTATAGGAATTTCATAATTTTTAAGGAATATCCACCAAAACTTGTTTTCTGTTCATCTACATTTGCCAGTCAGGCTGAACCCAGGCTTAAATATTTATATAAATTTTACTTTGGGCAGGGCATTTCGCCCTTGCATTTTAAGCGGCATATTGTTACAATAAAGTTGCATCAAAAGGAGGTGTATTTCCCATGGCATACAAGATTACTGACGCTTGCATCAGCTGCGGCGCTTGCGAGGCTGAGTGCCCCGTATCCGCTATCTCTGAGGGCAACGGCAAGTACGAGATCAACGCTGACACCTGCATCGAGTGCGGTGCCTGCGCCGGCGTTTGCCCGGTAGGCGCTCCCGTTGCTGAATAAGCTGCGTTTGGCTCAAACCGAAAAGCACAGAAAAGCACGGCTGGGATTTTTCCCACCGTGCTTTTTTGCGCCCCTGCGGGGAGCAATTCTCTGGCGATCTCCGCAAAGGCAAATCGAACCGACAAACTCCCCTATCCCCACAAACGCCCCGTGGCCTACGGCACAAACCGGCTTACGCCGGCCGCTGCGGCGGGAATTCCGCTTCGCTCAAATGTGGTAGGAACCTACGGTTCCCCCTGACCCCCTCCGAAAATGCGGGCCTTTTCTGGGTGCTGACACGTAGGTCTTGTGCGCCGCATTTTTTCATAGGGGGATTATCCCCCTCTTGACGCTGTTTTTCTCCGCCTTCGGCTCACAAAAAACAGCTGTCACCCCCTTAGAAGCTCTCGGCAGATGCCTTGCGGCCTGCCGAGTTTTTTATTTTCCGCAACCCTTTTTCCGGGGGTTGCCAAGGAATTGCCCACCGCCAGGTATGCCAAGGAGCTGCTCCCCGCAGGGGCGCCGCCAGGCGCAGAAAAGCCCCGGCTGGGCGTGATGCCAGTCGGGGCTTTTTCTTGTTTTACAGGGGATTATTCCGCCTTGGGCGGTTCGGCTTCCAGAACCAGGTTGCCGTCCCGGACATCCGCCACATAGACGGTTCCGGGCATGGGGTCCTCAGCGATGATCTTCCGAGCCAGCGCTGTCTCCACACTGTGCTGCAGGAACCGCTTCAGCGGCCGGGCACCGTAGATGGGGTCGTAGCCGCCTTCCACAAGGAAGTCCCTGGCCGCATCGGTGAGCCGCAGCCCCAGCTGGCGGTCAGCCAGCCGCTTCTGCAAGTCGGCAGCCAGCAGATCCACGATCTTCCGGGTCTCGGCCTTCTGCAGGGGCTTGTAAAAGACGATCTCATCCAGCCGGTTCAGGAACTCAGGACGGAACTGCTGGCGCAGCAGCTTTTCCACCTCGGCACGGGCGGAATCGGTGATGTTGCCGGCCTCGTCGATGCCGTCCAGGATATAGGGCGAACCCAGGTTGGAGGTGAGAATGATGATGGTGTTCTTGAAGTCCACCGTCCGGCCCTGGGAATCGGTGATCCGGCCATCGTCCAGCACCTGCAGCAGGATATTGAACACATCGGGGTGGGCCTTTTCGATCTCATCAAACAGCACCACCGAGTAGGGCTTGCGGCGGACCGCCTCGGTGAGCTGACCGCCTTCCTCATAGCCCACATATCCGGGAGGCGCTCCGATCAGGCGACTCACCGAAAACTTCTCCATATACTCGGTCATATCGATGCGCACCAGATTGCGCTCATCGTCAAACAGGGCTTCGGCCAATGCCTTGGCCAGTTCGGTCTTGCCCACACCGGTGGGCCCCAGGAACAGGAAGGAACCAATGGGGCGGTTCGGATCCTGGATCCCGGCACGGCTGCGCAGAATGGCCTCGGATACCTTGGTCACTGCCTCGTCCTGGCCGATCACCCGCTTGTGCAGGATCTCATCCATGTGCAGGAGCTTTTCCCGTTCGCCCTCCATCAGCTTGGTCACCGGGATCCCGGTCCACCGGGCCACGATGCGGGCGATCTCCTCATCGGTTACCCGGTCGTGGAGGAGATTGGATTCCCGCTCGGTCTTTTCGGCGCGCTTTTCCTCCTCCTCCAGTTCCTTCTGGAGCTGGGGCAGACGGCCATACTTCAGCTCTGCCGCCTTGTTCAGGTCGTACTTCATCTGGGCGGATTCGATCTCGGCATTCACCTTTTCGATCTCCTCCCGGAGCGAACGCACCTTGGTGATGGCATCCTTTTCATTTTCCCACTTGGCCTTCATGC
>Oklahoma_p2__coassemble_1616_pt1 | contig 13173 bp, 10 predicted proteins | sample Oklahoma_p2__metabat2_low_PE_026 | metagenome-assembled genome bin Oklahoma_p2 | reverse complement strand
CTCCAGGATCTTGCCCACAGCGCCGGCAGTGCCGTGACCGCCGCAGAAGCCCTGGCTCAGCTCATAGCCGAAGGTGCGGTAGAGGTTGGAGTCACCGGAGCGGCTAAAGAACAGGTTGGTTCCAAAGCCAATGGCGGACTGCATGAAGCTCAGTGCAGCAAACAGCGCGAAAGCCTTGAGAACATTGGGAGCTGTCTTTTTGCCGCTGCCGCTCTTTTTGGACGAGCGGTCCATGAACATTCCCAGGGGAACTGCTGCAAAGATGGGCACGATCAGGGTGCCGGGCAGCAGTGACCAGTCATGGATGTAGGTCTCGGGCACCCGGAGAATGGCGTAATCCCCCAGGACCATCGGCCCGAGCAGAAGGCCGATGAAACCGCCGATCACCGAGGCGGGCAGGAAGAGCTTCTGGAACAGTTTGACCTTGGCCCGCAGGAAAGTTCCCAGCAGGAGCAGGCCGCCAATGATGGACAGGCTGCAGAGCAGCTCGGTGAGAAGCGAAGAAGTAAGCATGATAAAATCCTCCAAAAACAAAAAATGGGACTGTGCTTTGCATCGCACAGTCCCAACTCAACAGTTTACAGTTTGACTATAAAGCTGCCTGGGTATTGCATGGCGTTCAAAGACTTGAGCTCGCTGGCTCTCGTCCTTTCACCGCCCCTGCCATTTTCCCCTGCAGCAAGGCGTTCTCGCTTAAGCCAGCGCCTGATTCTGATTTCGTTCGGTCCGCTGCTGTCGCTGCGGCTGCTGCTGCGGCTGCTGTTCAGGCAGCACAAACTGGCAGGACGGCTGGCCCTGCTGTCGATTGATATTATTCCGTACGAAATCAAAAGATCGGTCGCTAAGCATGAGTGAAAACCTCCTTCTGGTTTTTGCTTTTAGGATCTGACCTTTGCCGCCCTTGTGCCGGCGGTTGGTTTATGTTCTATTATACACACTTTGATTCGCTTTGCAAGACTAAAATCTCGCTTTCTTTTCGCAAGGTGAATCGGAAGATATTTCACGAATGCGAATTATTTATAAGTTTTGCATAAATAAGCAGCGATTATTTATACAATTTATTATTTCAGAGCAGTAAATCGCAGTTGTTCTTTATGAACTTATCCTGTTTTTATCTTCACAATCTTTTCTAAAAACAGCGAATTGTAACAAAATTTCAAAAACCTGACGCAACTGTATTTTTCCAGCTGATTCCAGGTCCTCAAAAGATGTCTTTTATCAGGGCACATCTGTTCCCTATAAGCGTAATTCCAGCTAAAAAAGCCTGCATGGAATTGGGCATTTCAGCTATTTATATCGTCATAAATGAAATATCCATTGCAGGGACATTCAGGATGGTATATAATGTTACCAACCAAGACCAACAGTGAAAGGAGATCAGTAACATGGGCAAGCAGAACATCAAGGTAAACATTGAAAAGCACAGAGAAGCACTGGAAAAGATGGCACTGGACATCTGGGCAAAGCCGGAGGCCGGCTTCCGGGAGTTCAACGCCGCCAAGGTGCAGCAGGACTATCTGAGAAATATGGGAGCTAAGATCACCTCCCCGGTGGATGTGGTGGAGACCGCCTTTATCGCCGAATACGGCAGCGGCAAGCCGATCATCGGTATCCTGGGTGAGTTCGACGCTCTGCCCGGCCTGAGCCAGAAGGCTGGCCTGACCGTTCAGGAGCCGCTGGAAGAGGGTGCCTACGGCCATGCCTGCGGCCACAACCTGCTGGGCGCAGCCGGTGTGCTGGCATTCGCTGCTCTGATGGATACCATGAAGGAGGACAATATCCCCGGTACCCTGCGCTTCTACGCCTGTCCGGCCGAGGAAAACCTGTCCGGTAAGTCCTATATGGCAAGAGCTGGCGTCTTCAACGACCTGGACTGCTGTCTGACCTACCATCCCAGCAACCAGGATGCAGTCAGCGGCGGCAGCTGCAACGCCTACACCCTGATGGAATTCTACTTCAAGGGCATTCCTGCACACGCTGGCGGCGCACCGTGGCTGGGCCGCAGCGCCCTGGATGCCGTGGAGCTGATGAATGTGGGCTGTAACTATCTGCGTGAGCACATCATCGATGGTGGCCGGATGCACTACATCATCATCGACGGCGGTATGGCTCCCAACATCGTGCCTGCCACCGCAGCTGTCCGCTACTCGGTACGCGCCCCCAAGGTGGAGCAGATGCAGGACATCGTGCGCCGCCTGATCCTCTGTGCTGAAGGCGCTGCCCACATGACCGAAACCACCATGACCTACTCGGTCAAGAGCGTCATGCACAACATGATGCCCAACTACGCCATGAACGAAGTGATGTTCGATAACCTCTGCCAGGCTACTCCTGCTGAGTACACCCCCGAAGAGGAGAAGTTCATGGACGAGATGGTTGCCACCTATGCCCCGGAGGCACTGGCAGCAGCCTGCAAGCAGTATGGCTTCAGCCCTGCAGATCTGGAGCATGGTATGTACCGCAAGCCTGTGATGGAAGGCGATAAGAGCAAGTGCGGCGGCGGCAGCACCGATGTCGGCGATGTCAGCTTCATCACCCCCACCGCCCAGTTCACCACTGCCTGCGCTCCGCTGCCTGTATCGGCCCACACCTGGCAGTCCTGTTCCTGCTATGGCACCTCGATCGGTACCAAGGGCATGGTTCGCGGCGGTGAGGCGATGGCTCTGGCCGGCTACGACCTGTTCACAGACAAGAAGGATGTCATCGAAAAGGCCAAGGAAGAGCTGAAGGCCGACCTGGATGGCGCTACCTACACCCCCATCCCCGACGACATGATGCCCTACTACGACTAATCCACTCCCCTGTTGAATCCCAAAGAAAAGCCCGGAAAATCTCCGGGCTTTTTTCTGTTGTCTGCGGCAAAAATGCAGCGGCAGAAATTGACATCCGCCGCAAAAATGCGATATAATTTCCCCAGAAAACTTCACAGGAGGATTCGTATGACATCACAGAACATTCGTGTCAAGAACCTGGTCATGGCGGCGCTCTTCACGGCGATCGGCATCGTCCTGCCCCAGGCCTTCCACATGATCCCCAATGCGGGAAGCATTATCCTGCCCATGCACATTCCCGTTCTCATCTGCGGTATGACAGCGGGCGGATTCTACGGCGCCATCGCCGGAGCGCTCACCGTATCGCTCTCCATTCTCATCAATGGTATGCCCCCGCTCTTCCCCATCGGCGTCTGCATGATCGCAGAACTGGCTGTCTATGGTCTGGTCTCAGGTATGGCCTACAAGGCACTCGGCTGCCGTACACACCGCAAGCGCACCTACGCCGCTCTGATCATCGCCATGATAGCCGGCCGTGCCGTCAATGGTCTGGCGATGAGCGTTGCCATGGGAATGGCCGGTAAAACCTACACTCTGCAGGCCTTCCTGATGGGCGCCTTTGTCACCGCGCTGCCCGGCATCATCATCCAGCTGGTGCTGATCCCTCCGGTCGTGGTAGCGCTGGAAAAGGTCCATCTCACCGCCAATGCCTGACTTCTTTTTCCCCTGGTCGATCCGGCCGGGGGATTTTTTATTTTTCTACGAAAAAAGGGACAGGCAAAAGCCTGTCCCTTTGGGATCGATCTAAAAATCGATTAATAGTTGGTGGCGTGGATCTGGAAGAATGCCTTCTCGTGTGCACATACGGGGCAAACCTCGGGAGCCTTCTCGCCCTCGTGGATGTAGCCACAGTTGGAGCACTGCCATACAACCTTCTCGCTCTTGGCAAATACTTCGCCCTTCTCAACGTTGGACAGCAGCTTGAGGTAACGAGCCTCATGCTCCTTCTCGATCAGGCCAACCTGCTCAAACAGGAAAGCGATCTTGGCAAAGCCCTCTTCCTTAGCCTCAGCAGCGAACTTGGCGTACATATCGGTCCACTCGTAGTTCTCGCCCTCAGCAGCGGCCTTCAGGTTCTCAGCAGTGCTGCCGATGCCCTTTTCCTCAGTGGCCAGCTTGAACCAGATCTTGGCATGCTCCATCTCGTTGCCAGCAGTCTCCTCGAAGATGGCTGCAATCTGATTGAAGCCCTCGGCTCTGGCCTTGGAAGCGAAGTAGGTGTACTTGTTGCGGGCCTGGCTCTCGCCGGCGAATGCTGCCCACAGATTAGCTTCGGTCTTGCTACCCTTGAATTCCATGTTGAATACCCCTTTTCCAATAATGATAATCATTACTACTAATGTACTTACAGTATAGCATTCCGGGCATTTCTTGTCAACAGATTCCTGTAAAATATTTTATGACCAGGGGAACTTTCCTCCGCTTTGGGACAAAGTATCGGGTTTTGTGCTATAATATCCTCACAGAAATTACCCTGTTGATTTTCCGATTCGTTCGCCGGGGCTGCAGCTGCCGGCTTTTTATCATCTGATTGGAGGAGATTTGTTATGCTCACCCGGCTCCAGCCGTTTTTTGACGAACGCTTTGTGTTCGCCACCCTCACCCAGCTCAAGAAAACCAGCACCGCCCCCTACAAGAAGGTGCAGATCCGTCCCTTCCTGCAGGGCGGTGAGCTCACCTTCCAGCTGACCTATGTCTACGATAAAAAGGTGCTGCATGAAAACCTCTCGGCCCCCGAGGCAGCCGAAGCGGCGGCCGGCCTGCTGGAGAACACCTTCTGCCAGTGCATTCTGCACACTACCGAGCACGACTACCACATGACCAGCTTCAGCCGCCTGAAGATCAAGACCCAGCCGCCCACCAAGGCCGGGGAGCAGAACCTCTCCCACAACAAGCAGAAGGCCTATGCCATTCCCGACGGGGAACCCTGCGACTTTTTGATCCACCTGGGCGTGATGAATGCCGAGGGCCATGTCCTCAAGGCCCACTACGACAAGTTCCGCCAGATCAACAAGTATCTGGAGCTGGTGGCAGGCTGTGTGGACGAGCTGCCCCGGGACCGGCGCATCAACATTGTGGACTTTGGCTGCGGCAAAAGCTACCTCACCTTCGGGCTCTACTACTATCTGGTGCGGCAGCTTGGGCTCAATGTCAAGATCATCGGTCTGGACCTCAAGGACGATGTCATCCGCTTCTGCGAGCAGGTGGCCCGGGACCTGGGATACAACGGGCTCTCCTTCCTCACCGGCGATATTCAGAGCTATGTATCGGGAGAACCCATCGACATGGTGGTTACCCTCCACGCCTGTGATGTGGCAACCGATGCCGCCATTGTTCAGGCCATCGGCTGGGACTGTCGCATCCTGCTGACCGTGCCCTGCTGCCAGCACGAACTGTTCCCCAAAATCAAAAACGACCGCATGAAGCTCATGCTCAAACACGGCATCATCAAGGAGCGGCTTTCGGCGCTGCTCACCGACAGCATCCGCGGCCAGCTGCTGGAGGCCTGCGGCTATGATGTGAACATCATGGAGTTCATCTCGCTGGAACACACCCCCAAAAATATCCTCATCAAGGCGGTGCGCAACGGCCGCCCCGACCGGCAGAAGTACCAGGAGTACCTGGACTTTGCCCGGGACTGGCAGATCCAGCCCTACCTGGAGGAGGAGCTGGTGCGCATTGACCGGATCCCTGCCCGAACCAACTGACCGCACCCAAAAATTCCCCGGAGTGTTCCGAGGAATTTTTTTGCGCTGATACGATATAAAAATCCCTCTGCCAGGAAACAGGCAGAGGGATTTTTTGGCATAGAATGGACTTACTTTTCGTCCTGGATCTGGATGTGCAGCACATCCAGGTCCTTCTGATCCACCGACGACGGGCAGTCGGTCATCAGGTCGCTGGCATTCTGCACCTTCGGGAAGGCAATGACCTCCTTGATGGAGTCCTTACCCAGCATGAGCATTACCAGACGGTCCAGACCGTAAGCCATACCGCCGTGAGGAGGAACGCCATACTTGAAGGCGTTCAGCAGGAAGCCGAAGCGCTCCGCTGCCTGCTCATCGGTGAGGCCGATGGCCTCGAACATCTTCTGCTGGATGTCCGGGTCGCTGATTCGGATCGAACCGCCGCCCAGCTCCACACCGTTGAGCACGATGTCGTAGGCACGGGCATAGGTGTGGCCAGGATCGGTGAGCAGCTTGTCCACATCGGTGAGCTTGGGCGAGGTAAAGGGATGGTGCATAGCCACCCAGCGGTTCTCGTCCTCATCGTATTCAAACAGCGGGAAGTCGGTCACCCACAGGAAGTCGAAGGTACCCTCCTCGTAGAGGTGCAGCATCTTGGCCAGGTGGTTGCGCAGAGCGCCCAGGCTATCGAATACCACCTTGTTCTTGTCGGCCACGATGAGCAGCACATCGCCGTCCTCGGCGCCCATCCGCTCGTGGATGGCCTTTACCTCGTCCTCGGAGAGGAACTTTTCAAAGGAGGAGGAAACACCGTCAGCGGTGAAGCGGGTGAAGGCCAGGCCCTTGGCGCGGTAGGTCTTGACAAAGTCGGTGAGCTTGTCGATCTCCTTGCGGGTCAGGGTGGCGGCAGCGCCCTTGACATTGATACCACGGACGCTGTAACCCTCGGCAGTGGCGCCGGCAAATACCTTGAACTCGGTGTTCTTCACCAGGTCGGTGAGGTCGCACAGTTCCAGGCCAAAGCGGGTATCCGGCTTGTCCACACCGTAGCGGCTCATGGCCTCATTGTAGGGCATCCGGCGGAAGGGGGTCTGTACCTCGACGCCCAGCACTTCGTGGAATACCTTCTTGATGAAGCCCTCGTTCATGGTCATCACATCTTCTTCATCTACAAAGGACATCTCGATGTCGATCTGGGTGAATTCGGGCTGGCGGTCTGCACGGAGGTCCTCATCGCGGAAGCAGCGGGCCACCTGCATATAGCGGTCGTAACCCGACAGCATCAGCAGCTGCTTGTACAGCTGGGGCGACTGGGGCAGAGCGTAGAACTCGCCGGGGTGTACACGGGAGGGCACCAGGTAGTCCCGGGCGCCTTCGGGGGTGGACTTGATCAGCACGGGGGTTTCGATCTCCACAAAGCCGTTCTTGTCAAAGTAGTCCCGGGCGATTTTGACGATGCGGTGACGGGCCATCAGGGCCTGCTGCATCGGGCCGCGGCGCAGGTCCAGATACCGGTACTTCAGGCGCAGCTCTTCCTTGACATTGGTGTTGTCCACGATCTCAAAGGGAGGGGTCTCGCTCTTGGCCAGAACCCGCAGGTCGGTCACTTCGATCTCCACTTCACCGGTCTTGATCTCCTGGTTCACCGATTCACGGCGGCGCAGGATGCCCTTGGCCATCAGGACATATTCGCCCCGGACACCGGCTGCCTTTTCAAAAACTTCCCGGTCGGTCTTATCACCAAAGGCCAGCTGAACCACACCGCTGCGGTCCCGCAGGTCGATAAAGATCAAGTTTCCCAGATTGCGTGCCCGCTGTACCCAGCCGGACACAACCACTTCACTGCCAATGGCGGCCTCGATCACATCACCGCAGTAGTGGGTGCGCTTGAGGCCCTGCATTGTATCTGCCATAGTTATTTTCACTCCTTCTATCTGTGCCGGCAGGAAAAACCTGCCGGCATTTGGGTCTGTTTACTCCTGCCCCAGCACGCTGGAGAGGTCTTCCAGGCTGAACTGAGCATCGGCGATCTGGCCATAGAGCCGGACTGCCTCCTGCTCCATCAGCACATCGGCAAGGCGGTCGAAGGCCACTTCCTGCTCCTCGCCGGAGTCCATATCCTTGAGCTGGGCCTTGCCTGCCTCCAGCTCGCTCTCACCGATGACCATGGTGAACCGGGCGCCGATCTTGTTGGCATACTTGAGTTGTGCCTTGAGGCTGCGGTTCATCAGGTCGGTCTCGGCATAGAAGCCGTCTGCGCGCAGGCCCGCTGCCATGGCGCTGCACCGCACCGAAGCCGCTGCGCCCAGCGGGATCAGGGCGATGTCGCACCGGGGCTCTTCCGGCATGGGGGCATTGCAGGCCGCCATCACCAGCTCCAGACGCTCCAGGCCGATGGCAAAGCCCACTGCCGGCTGCTTCTGGCCGCCCATCAGCTCCACCAGACCGTCGTACCGGCCACCGCCGCAAACGGTACCCTGTGCGCCGATGGTCTCGGTCTTGAACTCGAACACTGTCTTGGTGTAGTAGTCCAGGCCCCGGACGATGGTGGGATCCACCTCAAATTCGATGCCCATGGCACCGAGGCGCTCCTTGAGCTCCTCGAAGTGCTCCCGGCACTCATCGCAGAGGTAATCCAAGACGATGGGAGCGTGTTCTGCCAGCTCGTGGCAGTGTTCCTCCTTGCAGTCCAGGATACGCAGGGGGTTGCGCTCCAGGCGATCCTGGCAGGTGGGGCAAAGCTCCTCGTAGTGGGAGGCATAGTAGTCCTTCAGCGCCTGCTGGAACTTGGGGCGGCAGTTGGGACAGCCGATGGAGTTGATGAAGAGACGGATCTCCTCCACACCCAGGGTGTCCAGCGCCTCCTGGACCAGGCCGATGACCTCAGCATCGGCAGCCGAGCTCTGGGCGCCCAGCAGCTCCACGCCGAACTGGTGGAATTCCCGGTAGCGTCCGGCCTGGGCCTTCTCGTACCGGAAGCAGGGGGTGATGTAGCTGAGCTTCAGCGGCAGGGCTTCTGCCATCAGGCCCCGCTCCAGAGCGGCGCGTACTGCACCGGCGGTTCCCTCCGGCTTCAGGGTGATGGAACGCCCCTTCTTATCCTCAAAGGTGTACATTTCCTTCTGGACCACATCGGTGGTATCGCCCACCGAACGGACAAACAGTTCGGTGTGCTCGAAGGTGGGGGTGCGGATCTCGCCAAAGCCGTGCAGACCGGCGATGCGCATCAGTGTATCTTCAATATACCGCATCCGGGCGCTCTTTTCGGGGGTAAAATCCTGTGTTCCCCGGGGCGCCTTGGTAATCAGTGCCATAGTAATCCCGACTTCCCTTCCTCATGGTTTTATTCGTAGGTTTTGGTATGAAAAAACTCCGCCCCCTGCCCTTTCCGGTTCTGCCGGAAAACGCAAGGGACGGAGAAAATTCCGTGGTGCCACCCTTGTTGAGCCGGCTGCAAAATGCGCTGCCTGCTCCACTCAAGAACCCCCTTAACGCGGGGAAATCGGGCGGGCTTCGTCCTGGGACGCGCCTGCCGGCTGATTGGGTGTCCTTCTTTCCGGGTCAGTTCGCAGACCGCTTTCAGCCGCGGCGGTCCTTCTCTGGTGCGGAGCCCGGAAATACTGCTCCCATGTTAACGCCTTTTGATATTCAGTCGATCAGATCCTGCCATGCCTGTGTAGGGCCCTCAGCGGAGATTGTCCGCTGAGGAAGCTCACCTGCTGGGGTTGACGATATCACGCCAGTCCAGGTCGCCGCGCTCCAGGGCATGGATCAACGCTTCGGCTGTAGCGATATTAGTGGCCACAGGAATATTGTGGACATCGCACAGGCGAAGCAGGTCCGCTCCACTCTTTTCGGCGGGACGCGGGGTAATGGGGTCCCGGAAGAAAAGCAGCAGGTCGATCTCATTACAGGCAATCCGGGAAGCGATCTGCTGATCGCCGCCATAGGTGCCGCTCAGGAACCGGAAGATCTCCAGGCCGGTGGCCTCAGACACCATCTTTCCGGTAGTACCGGTGGCGCAGAGGTTGTGATGAGAAAGAATGCCGCTGTATGCAATACAGAACTGTACCATCAGTTCTTTTTTGGAATCATGAGCCATCAGGGCGATGTTCATGTTCTCTCAGCCTCCTGTCAATTACTTCCCCCGTAAATACACTTTTGTAGTTTGGGGGATTTTATCTCATAGTTTATTTTATCACAGAAAAAAGCAATACACAATAGATTTTTCCAAATAAAAGACAAATCCGGCGCTTTCCCCAGGAAGAAATCTGCCGGACTATCCAAAAGCACCAAACCCTTGCCTCCCCCTGCAAAGAGGAGGAGCGGACAGGGCTCAGCTATATACATACACAAAAAAGCTGTCTGCTATTTTACAACCTTTTCCTCTGTCTGTCAATCCTTTTCATCAGGGCAGCAGACTGCCCGACTGCTGCGGCTCCTGAGCGGTGACATCGGAGGAGAAGTAGGCATCCAGGATATCCCGGGCCACCGGCGCACCGGTGTAGCCATGCCAGCCCTGCTCGATCACCACGCTGATGGCGATCTGGGGATCATCAGCCGGGGCAAAGCAGATAAAGGTGGAGTTGGGCAGGTCCGCTGTTTCGGGGGTACCGGTCTTGGAGGCCACATCCACCGGATAGTTGCCAAAGTAGGAGGCCGCTGTACCGGTTCGGGAGGCCGCCACCATGCCCTCAAAGATAGGGTCGAACAGGGCAGGGTCCACCGGGGATTCCTGCAGCACCTCGGTCTTGTGTTCGTATTTGGTTTCGGCCATGCTGTAATCCTTGATTGCCTTGAGGATGGTCACCCGGTTCTGGGTGCCCCGGTTGGCAAGGTTCATACAGTAGGCAGCCAGCTGCAGCGGTGTATACTTGTTGAACCGCTGTCCGATGGAGGACTGAAGCACATCGCCGTAATACCATTTTTCGCCGGCGGCCTCGGCGGTGGCCGGCGAGGAAATAGTGCCGGGGTTGGTCCACAGCTCAAAGCCGTTGTTTACCCCCAGGCCCAGCATTTGGGCAGCATCTACAATGGCGTCGATGCCCACCCGGCGCCCCACATCATAGAAGAAGATGTTGCAGGAGTACTTGAGGGCCTCCTTGACGGTGATGTCCCCGTGGTAGCCCAGGCAGGTGGGAGTGAATGCCTGTGCGCCATACACCGATGCGTAATAGTTGTACACATGGTTGCAGTTCACCAGGCTATCGGAGTCGATCTCCCCGCTGGCCAGGCCAGCCAGCGCCACCACCGGCTTGAAAATCGAGCCAGGGGTATAGGTATCCAGCAGCGCCCGGTTGCGCAGGGGGCGATCCGGGTCGACACTCAGCTCGGAATAGCCCTCCGAAAGGGTGTTGGGATCATAGCTGGGGTAGCTGGCCAGCACCAGCACCTCACCCGTCTTGACATCGATGGCGCACACCGCACCGGCATTGGCCTCCCGGCCCTGCCCTTCCGGCGCTGTCTCGTTGAGGTGATGGATCTGGTCTTCGATCGACTGCTCAGCGATCTTCTGCAGGCGGCTGTCCAGCGTGAGCATGACGGTGTTGCCCGCCTGGGGCTCCACCGAGATGGAGGAATCGGTCACCTCGCCATTCTCGTTGACATAGACCAGCCGCTCGCCGTCCTCTCCCTGCAGCTCTGTTTCGTACAGCTTTTCCAGGCCATCCTGTCCGATGATGTCGTCCAGCTCATACTCGGTGCCATTGGCCTCGAACTCCTGGATATTGGCCTCGGTGAGCGGCCCCACATGGCCCAGGATATGGGCGGCCATGCTGCCGCCGGGGTAGCTCCGGGCCGAGCCCTGCTCCACCGACACACCCGGCGAAGTGATGCTCCGCTCTGAAATGATGGTGGCTGTGCGGGTGGAGATGTCCTCGGCAAAGGTGTAGGGGCTGGAGAGACTGAAGCCCTTGCGCTCCATGGTGTACAGTACCCCTGCCAGCCGGCGCTGCTCCTGCTGGGAATAGATGCGCTCCGGGTCCACCAGCTTGCCTGCCTCGTTCTTCACCTGGGCATTGTCCAGGCCAAAACGCTCCAGCAGCCAGTGCATGACCTCCTCGGCATCGGCATAGTCGTTGACGCCGGCAAACTTTTTCAGGGCGGCGATCTCCGCATCGGTGCCCTCGAAGGCATAGGGCTGCCCCTGCGAAACCGGCAGCTCGTCCACCCACTGCTCTCCGCTCTGCTCCAGCAGACCCATCAGCTGCAGAATGATCTCGTTCTGGGTCTCAGCCGGCAGGTAGGCCTTGTCCAGCACCAGGTTCATGCTCACCCGGTTGGTGACGATGGGGTTGCCGTACCGGTCGGTCATCTCGCCGCGGGCCGCCTCCACCGTCTGGGTCTTGATGGTGCCCTTGTAGATCTGGCTTTCGTATTCATCGCCCTGGATCAGCTGCATCTGCAGCATTCGGCCAATGAAAAAAGCCAGCACTACGCCAAAGACAAGCACCAGGATATTATCCCGTTTTTTCAGAAATGCAGGCATAGGTTCTCCTCTCTCAGATCTCCTCGGTGCGGCGGCTGAAGAAGCCATACAGCCTGCGCTCCCCGAAATAGAACAGCGGCATCACCAGGCAGGTGTACAGCACCCTCGGCGCAAGCTGGAACAGCAGCACCTGCCAGTTTCCCGCAAAGCTGTGCAGCAGATAGTAAAAGATATACTCGATCAGCGCCATGCCTCCGGTATACCCCAGGCAGCACAGCACCGCTGTTTTCCGGTCGTTTTTCATCAGATAGATAAGCACCAGCCCCACAGCAGCCCCATACAGGAACAGCGTCAGGGTATAGAATCCGTAAAAGGTATTTGCCCCCAGATCGCAGAGCATGCCGCCCAGCGCCCCGTACAGCGCCCCGGTGAACTCACCCTCCTGCATGGCAATGGCGATCACCGCCGGGATCACCAGAAAGGGCTTGACCCCGAAGAACTGCAGGAACCCGGGGGTCGTTTGCAGCACATAGCAGAGGATCAGCCCGAAGCAGTAGATCAGATGTTTGCCAATAATCAGTGCCCGTTTGCGTCCCATGGGTCTTTCCTTTCTCCGGCCCGGCCGGTCTTATTCAAAGGCCTGTTCCCCCTGACCTTCAAAGGAGGTGATCACCAGCACATCCTTGACCGTTTCGATCTCGCTGAGCGGCTCGATCACCGCATACATGCTCATGCCGCTGGAATCGGTGTGGATCTCCACCACTTCCCCCAGGGCCAGATCCTTGGGATAGAGGCCGCCGTAGCCGGTGGTGTAGATGAGGTCACCCTGGCTGACGGTGCAGTCCTTGGGCAGCATATTCAGCCGCAGCCGGCCGCTGCGCGCCAGATTGATATCGCCGGAGGTGGTGCCGATATCCCGGGTGCGGATGTCGTAGGCACCCACCTCGATGGTGGCATCCAGAAGGGTGAGCACCTTGGAGTAGTTCTTGCCCACCTCACTCACCAGCCCCACCAGGCCATCCGAAGTGATGACCGGGTCAAACTTTTCGATACCCGCCTTACTTCCGGCATCGATGGTGAAGGAGTAAAAGCGGTCGGCTGTATCCCGGCCGATGACCGAGGCACTGGCAAAGCTGAAGTCGCTGTGCTCCTCCTTGATCTCCAGGTATTCCCGGAGCTGCTCGTTTTCCCGGCGGTAGCGCTCCAGGTCGGCCACCTGCTGGGTGAG
>Oklahoma_p2__coassemble_1615_pt1 | contig 13178 bp, 12 predicted proteins | sample Oklahoma_p2__metabat2_low_PE_026 | metagenome-assembled genome bin Oklahoma_p2 | reverse complement strand
CCATGGCATCGTGCTGGCGGGCCGGCCCTACCACTGTGACCCGGAGGTCAACCACGGAATCCCGGAGATGATCGCCTCCTATGGGCTGGCAGTACTCACCGAGGACAGCATTGCCCACCTGGCCCTCCAGGACGAGGACTACCTCACCCGGCCGCTGCGGGTCACCGACCAGTGGACCTACCATTCCCGACTGTATGCAGCAGCTTCCTATGTGCGCCGGTTCGATAACCTCGATCTGGTGCAGCTCAACTCCTTTGGCTGCGGTGTGGACGCCGTCACCACTGACGAGGTGTCCGAGATCCTCACCAAATCTGGAAAGCTCTACACTTTGCTCAAGATCGACGAGGTCAACAACCTCGGTGCAGCGCGCATCCGCATCCGCTCGCTGATTTCAGCCATCCGGATGCGCAAGGAAAACGGCATTGTGGCACGACCGGTGCCCACTGCCTACCACCGGGCTGAGTTCACCCGCGAGATGAAGGAGGCCGGCTATACGCTGCTCTGTCCGCAGATGTCTCCCATCCACTTCGAGCTGCTTGAACCGGTGTTCCACCAGTCGGGCTACAACATCGTCCTGCTGGACAGCGATAACCGCAGTGCCGTGGATATGGGCCTCAAGTTTGTTAACAACGATGCCTGCTACCCGTCGCTGATCACCATCGGGCAGATCATGGATGCCGTTCTTTCGGGCAAGTACGACACCGATAAGCTGGCCATCCTCATGTCCCAGACCGGCGGCGGCTGCCGTGCCTCCAACTATGTGGCCTTTATCCGCCTGGCGCTGGAAAAGGCAGGGCTTTCCCATATCCCGGTGGTTTCGGTCAACCTCAACGGCATGGAGAAAAACGAGGGCTTTACCTATACCGCCACCATGATCGTGCGGGCAGCCCAGGCGGTGGCCTACGGCGATGCCCTGCAGCAGATGATCTACCGGGTGCGCCCCTACGAGCTGGAGCCCGGCTCCACCGATGCCCTTCATGCCAAGTGGCGGAAGATCTGCATTGCATCGCTCACCAAGAAGGGCTTTGGCTTTGGGGAGTACAAGCAGAACATCCGGCAGATGGTCAAGGAGTTCGACACCCTGCCGCTCCGGGATATTCCCCGGAAGAACCGGGTGGGCATCGTCGGCGAGATCCTGGTCAAGTATATGCCCCTGGCCAACAACGACCTGGTCCGGGTACTGGAACGGGAAGGCGCCGAGGCGGTGGTCCCGGAACTGCTCGGCTTTATGGAATACTGTTTTGAAAACGGCAGCTTCAAGGCGGAGTATCTCGGCGGCAGCAAAACGACTGCCTTCTTCACCGAATTGGGCATCAAGATCGTGGAATGGGTGCGCAAGCCCTCCTCCGAGGCCTTTGCCCAGAGCAGCCGCTTTGCACCGCCGGTGGACATCAAGACCCTCCGCAGCTGTGCGGAACCCTATCTCTCCGCCGGCAACCAGTGCGGCGAGGGCTGGTTCCTGGCCGGTGAGATGGTGGAGCTGGTGCGCAGCGGTACCCCCAACATCGTCTGTGTGCAGCCCTTTGGCTGCCTGCCCAACCACATTGTGGGCAAGGGCGTAATGCGCAGCATCCAGCGGGACTATCCCCAGGCCAATATGATCGCGGTGGATTACGATCCCGGCGCCAGCGAGGTCAACCAGCTCAACCGAATCAAGCTGATGCTCACCGCTGCGGCCCGGGGCGAACGCTCGGTGCCGGAGGTCATTCTGCCCGGCCCCATCGGCGGCTGTTCCGGCTCCTGCAGCGATTGCGGCACCGGCTGCCAGGAGACTGCGGCGGCCAGTTCGGTACGGGGGAAGTATGACCTGTGAGTGAACAGAACCGGCGAAGCCGGATCATCGATTTCTATCAGGCGCACCCCATCATGGTCGCCCTGACCTATCTGCCGTTCTATCTGCTGGGATTTTTCCTGGTAGAGCGGCTGGTGGAACCAAAGTATATCCTTCACTGTTCGTTGGATGACTGGATCCCGTTCTGTGAATACTTCATCGTGCCCTATGCGTTCTGGTTTGTGGAACTGGTGCTGGTTCCGCGCCTGCTTCTCCGGTATGATGTTGGGCAGTACTATTATCTTTGTTTTGTGATGTTTGTGGGCATGACCTGCTGTTTGCTGCTCTATGTGCTCCTGCCCAACGGGCTGGAGCTGCGGGTGGAGATTACCCGGCACAACCTTTGCGCCGAACTGGTGCGGCTGATGCAGCAGATGGATACCCCCACCAATGTCTGCCCATCGATCCATGTGGCCTCGTCGCTGGCAATGGACCTGGCCATCTGCCGCAGTGTGCTGGGGCAGAAGCGTCGGGTGCGGATCGCCTCGCACGGGGTATTTGTGCTGATCGTCCTCTCCACCGTATTTCTGAAGCAGCATTCGGTGATCGATGTATTCTGGGGTGCAGTCCTCACTCTGGTCCTGCATGGAATTTGGATCTGGATCATCAACCCGAAAGAGAAAGTTTGCAGCCGCCAGCAGAGAGGGGATTTTTAGAGCATGGCAAAAGAAGACAAGATACAACAGATCCTGCTCTGTGCCAAGGAGCTGTTCGGACGCTATGGCTACGATAAGGTATCCATGCGGGACATTGCCGACCGGGTAGGGATCAGTGTGGGAAACCTGACCTACTACTACGGGCGCAAAGAGAGGATCATGCTGGCCGTTCTGGATCAGATCAATGAGGAGATCGCCTGCCCGGCGGAGATCCCTGCCACCCTGGCGGAGGTGGACGCCGCCCTGCAGCGCTTTTCCAGGATCGCAGCCCAGAGCAACTGCCTGTTCCGCCGGTATAACCTCAACGACCGGCTGGGGGAGGAGATGCTGCGCTGCCAGAAGAACCTGGTGCAGGCCAGCCGGGATTTCTGGGCCGGGACACTGCGCGCACTGGAGCAGAGCAGCCTGCTGAACCGGGAGCTGTACAGCGGCCATTACAGCGAGCTGGTCACGGCGATCCAGATGGTGTTCCGGTATTGGGGCAGCTATGCGGAGCTGGAGGAGAGTATCGGCAATCGGTGTCCACAGTTCCAGCAGTGCGTCTGGAGTCTGCTGTTCCCCAACCTCACCGAGGTGGGACGGGAGCAGTTCTTCGGGCAGATTCTGCCTGGATTTTCCGGCCGTGCAGATGCCTGACCCGATTTTAGTGAAAAACCGGTGCCGTCCCGTGAGGGCAGCGCCGGTTTTTTTCATCGTTTTCCTTGCAATCACAGCAAAAGAGCGGTATACTTATAGTTAGTTTAGACTAATTCCAAAGGGGATGCGCTATGGATTGGACGATTTGTGGGCTGACAGCTCAGCCAGGAGAAAAAGTACAGGGATATTTTGCTGGGCCGAATGGAGAAAATACCATTCCACTCTGCCTGATCCACGGGACAAAGCCGGGAAAGACGGTATTGCTCACTGCCGGTGTTCATGCCTGTGAATACCTCGGCGCGGCAGCAGTGATGGAATTGTGCCGGACATTGGAGCCCGACGCGGTAAGCGGACGGCTGATCCTGGTTCCCATGCTCAATGTCTCCTCTTTCTACGATCGTTTGCCTTTTGTGGTAAAGGAGGATGGGAAGAATCTCAATCGGATGTTTCCCGGGGATCCGAAGGGAAGCTACAGCCAGCAGCTGGCAGCGCAGATCCACCGGGAACTCCATGCCAAAGCGGATTACCTCATCGACATCCACAGCGGCGATGTGCCGGAGATGGTCATGCCCTTTGTTTACTACCCGGCGCTGGCCGAACCAAAGGTGTTGGAAGAATCCCGGCGGATGTGCCGGGCCATGAGTGTTTCCTGCCGGGTGGCTTCTGTCTCCATGACAGGAACCAGCGGAACTGCTGCGGCCATTGGCATTCCGTCTGTTCTGATTGAGCGCGGGGGACAGAGCGGCTGCAAGGCGGAAGATCAGACGGCATATCAGGAGGATCTGTTGTCCATTCTGGCGGAGCTGGGGTGCCTGGATCGCCCGACCACCGGAAATCCCCATCAGATGGACATTACCGAAACCGCCTATTATGACGCAGAGGCCAATGGCTGCTGGCGTCTTCTGCGACAGCCTGGCGAAGAATTTCGCGCAGGGGAGTGCTTGGGGCGCCTCACCGGTTTCTTTGGGGAAGTTCATCAGGAAGTGATTGCTCCCTGGGATGGCTTAGTGCTGTATGGCACCGTAGCATTGGGAGTTCGGGCTGGAGATTCTCTGTTGGCGCTGGCACAATTTCCTCGCAGATAAATAAAAACCCTCCGGCTCACAGGTACAGGAGCCGGAGGGTTTTTCTATTGTTGAAAAAAAGAGATGCTCCATCAGGAACATCTCTTTTTTGGTGCGAAGGATGGGACTTGAACCCACACAGTATTGCTACCGCCAGCACCTCAAGCTGGTGCGTCTGCCATTCCGCCACCCTCGCACGGAACGATATTGATTATACCATTCCATTTTGAAATTGTCAATAGTTTTTTCGGAAAAACTGCAAAAAGTGCGAAATAGTTCCAAAGCAGAAGAGATATGCAGTCTCCGCTGTGATCCGGTTGTAAGAACCGGTTTACCGCAGGCAAATCGTTATCCCTTATCCGAACTGTGAATATTCTGAATCGGAAGCTACTGGATCTGCAGGTTTTTGCGGCAGTACTCCTTGATGGCTTCAAAGGATTCCACACTCAGATCGTGTTCTACCCGGCAGGCGTCCTCCTTGGCGATCTCCTCGTCCACGCCCAGGGCGATCAGCAGCTGGGAGATCAGCCGGTGGCGCTCAAAGACCCGTTCGGCGATCTCCTGTCCGCTTTCGGTCAGGGTGATGAAGCCGCCGCCGTCGATGTTTACATAGCCGTTCTGCCGCAGCTTTTTCAGCGCAATGCTGACGCTGGGCTTGGAAAAATTCATCAGATTGGCAATGTCCACGGCCCGCACCTGCCCAATGCTTTTGTTGAGCATCAGGATCCGCTCCAGATAATCCTCCGCAGATTCACGAATTTCCATCCTATCCACCTCACTCTCTTTTAATATCGTACCAGAAGCTGCCCGATTTTGCAATCCATCAGCAATTCCGGCAGCCCTTACAGCGTCAGCTCATAAAACCGGAACCGTTCCAGCATTCCGCTGAGCATCAGCTTTTCGGCCAGCATCCGGTTAAAAACTGCCGATCGGGTTCCACGGCCCTGATTGCGCTGGCTTTCCAGCTTGGCTTCCATGCTGTGGTATTGTTCGGTCAGGCTTTCCAGGGCATCCTCGGCCTGGCCCAACCGCTGGACTGCCTCCCGGAGCTGATCGGGGTCGAGCAGCTCGTAGGAACCATCTTTCTGCCTTACTGTCATCCGCAAGTGATTCACCTCGCCCTCCAAGTGCCTCTATTGTAGCACAAAACCGGGGATTTAACAAAAAAGACGCTGTGTTACAGACAATGTTACACGGATTTAACACAGCTCTGGTTTCGGATGTAACGCAGCTGCCTTAAAATAACAATTGTTAAGTGAAACAACGACAGCTGAAAGGAAGTAACACAATATGAAAAAGTTCGCAGCAATCTTTATGTGTGCCGCTATGGCAGTAGGCGCTCTGTCCGGCTGCAGCAGCAACAACAGCAGCTCTGCCGCCGATGGCAGCAGCAATGCTTCCAGCGCCCCCATCTCGGTTGTAACCCGTGAAGATGGTTCCGGTACCCGCGGCGCATTCGTAGAGCTCTTTGAGATCGAAGATGCTGACGGCAACGACGCCATCACCCAGACCGCCGAGATCTCCAACAGTACCTCGGTTGTAATGACCACCGTGGCTGGCAATCCCGATGCCATCGGCTACATCTCCTTGGGCTCTCTGAACGATACCGTCAAGGCTCTGGAAGTGGACGGTGTGGCTCCGACCGTGGAGAACATCAACAATGGTACTTATAAGGTATACCGTCCCTTCAACATTGCCACCAAGGACGGCCTCAGCGAGACTGCTCAGGACTTTGTAAACTTCATCATGAGCGAGCAGGGCCAGAAGATTGTAGGTGAGGACTACATCAGCATCGAGACCAGCACCTCCTACACTCCCTCCGGCAAGTCCGGCACCGTAACCGTATCCGGTTCCTCCTCGGTAACCCCGGTGATGCAGGCTCTGAAGGAGGAGTACGAGTCCCTGAACCCCGATGTGACCATCGAGCTGCAGCAGAGCGACTCCACCACCGGTGTAAACGATGCAGTGGCTGGTACTTCGGATATCGGTATGGCTTCCCGTGCTCTCAAGGAGAGCGAACTGGCCCAGGGCGTGACCGGTACTGTAATTGCCAACGATGGTATTGCGGTGATCGTCAACAAGGAAAATGCTGTAACCGGACTCACAAGCGAGCAGATCAAGGGTATCTACATGGGCGAGCTGACCAACTGGTCGGAAGTTGCCTAAGCATGATCGACAACAGATCAAACATCTTCTGAGGTGAGCCGATGAATAAACTCAGAGAAAAGAGCATGGGCTGTGTCTTTCTGGTCACGGCCCTTGCTTCTATATTCGCTGTCATTATAATCTGTCTGTTCCTGTTTGCGAATGGACTTCCCACCATTGCAGAGATTGGCCCGTTCAATTTCCTGCTGGGTACTACCTGGAAACCCACCAATGACATCTACGGCATCTTCCCGATGATCCTGGGCAGCATCTATGTCACGGCCGGATCGCTGGTGATCGGTGTGCCCATCGGCCTGCTGTGTGCTGTCTACATGGCCCGGTTCTGTCCGGCCCGTGTCTACAAGTACCTCAAGCCGGCGGTGGAGCTGCTGGCCGGTATCCCGTCCATTGTCTATGGCTTCTTCGGCCTGGTGGTGATCGTTCCCATCATGCGCAACCTGTTCGGCGGCAACGGCAAAAGCGTGCTGACTGCCTCCATCCTGTTGGGGATCATGATCTTGCCCACCCTCATCAGTGTGGGCGAGTCGGCCATCCGTGCCGTACCGGAAAGCTACTACGAGGGCGCTCTGGCTTTGGGGGCCACCCCGGAGGAGACTGTGTTCAAGGTGATGCTGCCTGCCGCCAAGAGCGGTCTGACCGCCGGTGTGATTCTGGCCATCGACCGCTCCATTGGTGAGGCGATGGCGGTGAGCATGGTGGCAGGCAACCAGCCCATCATTCCGGGCAGCCTGCTCAGCGGTGTGCGCACCCTTACCGCCAACATTGTGCTCGAGATGGGCTATGCCGCCGATATGCACCGTGAGGCCCTGCTGGCCACCGGTGTGGTGCTGTTCATCTTTATCCTGCTGATCAATCTCAGCTTCTCGCTGCTTCGAAAGGGGGAGGACAAGTGAAACAGTACTTCCAAACCTACAAAAACCATCCGAAGTCGGTGGCGCTGCGTATTCTGGTAACAGCTTCTGCTGCCGTTACGGTCATGGTTCTGTTTTCACTGGTGTTCTATATCCTCATCAAGGGGATCCCCAATCTGAGCCTTTCCCTGTTTGAGTGGAAGTATACCTCCAAGAACGCCTCGATGATGCCCGCCATTATCAATACACTGATGGTGGTGCTGCTGACGCTGCTCATTGCGGTCCCCTTCGGAATCGGGTCGGCCATCTATCTCACCGAGTATGCCAAGCGCGGCAACAAGGTGGTGCCGATCATCCGCATGACCACCGAGACCCTGTCCGGTATCCCCTCCATCGTCTATGGACTGTTCGGCTACATGGCCTTTGTGCGCTGGCTGGACTGGGGATACAGCCTCATGGCCGGTGTGATCACTTTGGCGATCATGATCCTTCCGCTCATCATGCGTACCACTGAGGAGGCTCTGCTGGCCGTTCCGGATAGCTACCGGGAGGGCAGCTACGGCCTGGGTGCTGGGCGGCTGCGCACCATCTTCCGGGTGGTGCTGCCCTCGGCCATGCCGGGGATCCTCTCCGGTGTGATCCTGGGCATCGGACGCATCGTGGGTGAAACCGCGGCCCTCATCTACACCGCCGGCACCGTAACAGGTGTTCCCAAGTCGGTGATGGGCGGCGGACGTACCCTGGCAGTGCATATGTACGCATTGCTCTCCGAAGGGCTCTATACCAACGAAGCCTATGCCACGGCAGTGGTGCTGCTGGGCCTGGTGTTCATCATCAACCGTGTCAGCTCCTATGTGGCAAACAAAATTCAGAACAGGTGACGATATGAATAAATTTGATATTCAGCATCTCGATCTCTATTACGGGGATTTCAAGGCGCTCAAGAACATCAATCTGGAGATCCAGGAACATGGGATTACCGCCTTCATCGGCCCGTCCGGCTGCGGTAAATCCACCCTGCTGCGCACCCTGGACCGGATGAACGATCTGGTGGAGGGCTGCCGCATCGAGGGCAAGATCCTTCTGGACGGCCGCGATATCTTTGGCTCGGACATGGATGTGTTCGAGCTGCGCAAGCGGGTGGGCATGGTGTTCCAGAAGCCCAATCCCTTCCCGATGAGCGTCTACGATAATATTGCCTATGGCCCACGCACACACGGCATCCGCTCCAAGGCCAAGCTCGATGAGCTGGTGGAGCAGTCGCTGCGTGGTGCAGCCATCTGGGACGAACTCAAGGACCGCCTCAAGAAGAGCGCCCTGGGGCTCTCCGGCGGCCAGCAGCAGCGGCTCTGCATCGCACGGGCCCTGGCGGTGGAGCCGGAGGTGCTGCTCATGGACGAGCCCACCTCGGCGCTGGACCCCATCTCCACCTCCAAGATCGAGGATCTGGTTCTGGAGCTCAAGGACCGCTACACCATCGTAATGGTGACCCACAATATGCAGCAGGCAGTGCGTGTTGCCGATAAAACCGCCTTCTTCCTGATGGGAGAGGTGGTCGAGTACGGCGAAACGGAGCAGATGTTCGCCAGCCCGCGGGATAAGCGCACCGAGGACTATATCACAGGAAGGTTTGGTTAATATGCGTACAAGATTTGACCGTCAGCTTGAGCAGCTGAATGTGGAGCTGATCCGGATGGGCGCACTGTGCGAGGAGGCCATCTCCATCGTCGCCAAGAGCCTGCTGGACAGCGACCTGACCTACCTGCCCCATGCTCTGGAACTGGACGACCAGATCGACGAGATGGAGCGGGAGATCGAAGCACTCTGCATGAAGATCCTGCTGCAGCAGCAGCCGGTTGCCAGTGATCTGCGGGTGGTTTCCTCTGCCCTGAAGATGATCTCGGACATGGAGCGCATTGGCGACCAGGCCCGGGATATTGCCGAAATGCTGGGCTATGTGGTGCAGCACCGGTTTGAAAGTCGGCTGCACATCGGTGATATGGCCCGTGCATCCATCAAGATGGTGACCGACAGCATCGATTCCTTCGTCCGCAAGGACTACGATGCAGCGGTTGCCGTGATCCAGTCGGACGATGTGGTGGATGCCCTGTTCCAAAAGGTGAAGGAAGAGCTGACTGCAGCGATTGCAGCCCAGCCGGATAACGGCGAGATCTTCCTGGATCTCCTGATGATCGCCAAGTACTTCGAGCGCATCGGCGACCATGCCACCAACATTGCCGAATGGGTCTGCTACTCCATCACCGGTCAGCATGTATGATGCGGTTGCTCTCCCGAGCGATTTTCACTATAATGATAGCTGGATGACAGCAAAGAAGGTGGTACTGGCATGATCTATGTATTGGAAGATGACGCAAATATCCGCAAACTGGTGGACTACGCGCTGACCCGGGAGGGGTACAGCGTGGAGGGCTTTGGTACGCCGGCCGATTTCTGGGCGGCGGTGGGGCGACAGCTGCCGCAGCTGGTGCTGCTGGATATCATGCTGCCCCAGGAGGATGGCCTTTCGGTGCTGCAGAAGCTCCGAAGCCGCTCGGATACCCGGCGCCTGCCGGTGATCATGCTCACTGCACGCAGCAGCGAGTTTGATAAGGTGACCGGCCTGGACTCCGGTGCGGACGACTACATTGCCAAGCCCTTTGGCATGATGGAGCTGATCTCCCGCATCCGTGCGGTGCTGCGCCGGATGGGGCCGGAGACCGAGGAGAAGTCCTGGCGGATCGGCAGCCTGTATGTTCAGCCCGGACGGCACATTGTTCAGGCTGATGGGGCAGATGTGGCGCTCACCTATAAGGAATACGAACTGCTCTGTGCGCTGCTGGAAGCAGATGGCCGGGTGCTGACCCGGGATACGCTGCTCAGCACCATCTGGGGCTATGATTTTGACGGAGATACCCGTACCGTAGATGTACACATCCGCCGGTTGCGCCAGAAACTGGGGGAGGCCGGCAGCTGCATCGAAACGGTCAAGGGCATCGGATATAAGATCGGAGGGTAAGGCGCCCATGTACAAAAAAATATTCCGGTCGGTCTGCCTGACGGCTTTTGCGGTATTTATTGCCAGTCTGGCACTGATCATGGGGATGCTCTATCAGTACTTCGATGGGCAGCTCAAGGACGAGATCCGTACCGAGGCCAGCTATCTGGCCCATGCAGTGGATATCAGCGGCCAGGAGTACCTGACCGAGCTGAGCCCTGGCGATAAGCGCATTACGCTGATCGATGCAGATGGCACCGTGCTGTATGACAGCGAAGCCAATCCGGCCACAATGGATAATCACAGCCAGCGGGACGAGGTGGCTTCCGCCCTGGAATACGGTGTGGGGGAGAGTGTCCGCTATTCGAATACCCTCACCGAAAAAACCGTCTACTGTGCCGTCCGTCTGAACAGCGGTGATGTGCTGCGTGTTTCGGATGTGCAGGCCTCCACCTTTACGGTGCTGCTCAGCTTTGGGCAGCCCATTCTGGTGGTGATCCTGGCCGTGCTGATCCTGTCGGCCTTTGCCGCTTCCCGGGTGTCGGCAGGAATCGTTCGTCCGCTCAACCAGATGAACCTGGATTCCCCCTCGCCGGCGCTGGAGGGGTACGATGAGCTTTCGCCGCTGTTCCGGCGGATCGAGCATCAGCGCGCCACCATCGAGCATCAGCTGGAGGAGGCGGTCAAGACACGGGAGGAGTTCCGCATGATCACTGAGAACATGTCGGAGGGCTTCCTGGTCATCGATCGGGATACCAACCTGCTCACCTACAATACCTCGGCCCTGCGCCTGCTGGGCGTCAAGGAAGGGGAAGTGGGCCGCAGCGTGCTGGAGCTCAACCGTTCGGAGGAGTTCCGGGGCGCCATCGATGAAGCTCTGGCCGGGGGTCATGCCCAGCGCCACATGGCCATCGGCGGCCGGGTATACAGCCTGATTGCCAATCCGGTCCATGAGGGCGAGGAGGTCATCGGTGCGGTGATCGTCCTGCTGGATATCACCGAGCAGGAGCAGCGCGAGCAGCTCCGCCGGGAGTTTACCGCCAATGTATCCCATGAACTCAAGACTCCGCTGACCTCCATCTCCGGCTTTGCCGAACTGATGAAGACCGGTACGGTTCCCCAGGAAGATGTGGTGGACTTTTCCGGGCGCATCTACGATGAGGCCAGCCGGCTGATCGTCCTGGTGGGGGATATCATCAAGCTCTCCGAGCTGGACGAGGGCGGCAGTTTCGCCGCTGCAGCCGAAGATGTGGACCTCCGCCCCCTCTGCGAGGAAATTCGGAATCGCCTTTCCCCGGCGGCACAGGCCCGGGCAGTTACCTTCTCGGTGACAGGAGAAGATGTGTGTCTGCACACCTCCCGCAAGATGCTGGACGAGATCCTCTATAACCTCTGCGAAAACGCGGTCAAGTACAACCGTGTCGGCGGCAAGGTTGAAGTGGTCATCGCCCGCACCGAAAATCAGAAGGTTGTACTGAAGATCCGGGATACCGGCATTGGAATTCCCGAAGAGGAACAACAGCGCGTGTTCGAGCGCTTCTACCGGGTGGATAAGAGCCATTCCCGGGAAATCGGCGGCACAGGGCTGGGGCTGTCCATCGTCAAGCATGGTGCAGCAGCCCTGGGGATCGAACTGAATCTGGAGAGCCGGGAGGGCATTGGTACCTCGGTGACCCTGACCATTCCGCCGGAACTGATTGTGTAATGTCCTGTTTCAGCGTTTAATAAAAAAAGAGGCCGTCCGCTGTTTTGATGCGGGCGGCCTCTTTTTTATAGGAGGCAGAATCGGTGATGGCGGTTCTGCAATAAAAAAAGGAGCAGTTCCGGGCGGCTGCTCCTTTTTTCTTTCTGGAACGATCCTGTCCCGGAAAATGAAAAGAACCGGAGAGTTTCCTCTCCGGTTCTTTCTCCCTTTATTGTAAGGGATTTAGCTGGTCTGAGTAGCGGGATTCGAACCCACGGCCTCTACCACCCCAAGGTAGCGCGCTACCAATCTGCGCCATACCCAGCCACTGCAAGAGCTATTATAGCACCTGTTTTCGGGTAATGCAAGGGGTTTTTCATATTTTCATTTTATTGGTGAATTCTATTCACAATTGTTGATGGATTTTATGAAAAATATCTGCGTTTTGCTGAATTTCCCGGTTTGACAGCGGAAAAAACGGTTGCTATACTGGGTTCAGACCATAGAAAAAGAGGTGCAGTATGGAAAAAAACAGTCAGATTCTGCAGATTTTATATGAGGGAGGCTGGCACAGGCGGGAGGATCTGGCCCAAAATCTGGGGTTGAAGGAAGCGGAGCTGGAGGAGCAGCTGAAAATTCTTGCACAAGAGCATCCGCAGCTCCGGCAGGTTCCCGAGCTGGGGGTCTGTCTGCCCCAGGATCCTCACCGGTACGACCAGAAGCTGCTGGAGGCGCTCTCCGGCGGCCCTGTGGAGGTCCATGAGTCCCTTGGCTCTACCAACGATGTCGCCCGGGAGCGGTTCAGGCAGGGGGCAGGCCATGGAACAGCCGTCCTTGCCGATTACCAGACAGCCGGCCGGGGGCGTATGGGGCGTCCCTTTGCCTCGCCGGGCGGTACCGGCATCTATCTGAGCGTTTTGCTCACCGATTCTGCGGTGCTGGAGCAGTCCCATCTGGTGACCCCGGCAGCAGCGGTGGTGGCCGTCAGGGCACTGGAGCGCCTGACCCGGGCCCGCATCGGCATCAAATGGGTCAACGACCTGTTCTGCAGCGGTAAAAAGATTTCCGGGATTTTGACTGAGGCGGTGGTCCGGGAGGGGAAGCCGGCGGGCATCATCGTGGGGATCGGAGTGAACTTTGCCACACCACCGGAGCTGCTCCCGGAGGTTGCCGGTTCCCTGCGGGACTTCCTGCTGCCCGGGGCCAGCCGGAACGAGGCCGCCGCTGCCCTGATCCGTGGGCTGCGGGACGAAATGCCCGACCTGGTGCGCCAGCGCAGTTTCCTTCCGGAATAC